>Ga0207678_10001269_pt1 | contig 23342 bp, 18 predicted proteins | sample KBSC63metaG_FD_184319 | JGI IMG/M metagenome (GOLD analysis project Ga0207678, IMG submission 184319) | Corn rhizosphere microbial communities from Kellogg Biological Station, Michigan, USA - KBS C6-3 metaG (SPAdes) (version 2) | ecosystem: Host-associated > Plants > Roots > Rhizosphere > Soil ... | reverse complement strand
GCACCTGGCCGACCGGCGCCAGGTGCGTCAACGCGTCCGACACGCTAGAGCCGTACCCGAGCTGATCACCGTAAGCGACCAGAATCGCTTGCAGAAGCGGGAATCCTCCGCCAGCGCGGGCGACGTATAACGGCTCCACGTAAAGGAACGTGTTGCCCACAGGCAGGGTCAACAGGTTGCCATGGAGGACCTGCGAGCCACCTTGATTGAGCAGCGAGATATCTCGGGAAATTGCCGGCTCCGAACTGAACCGGTTGAAGACCTGAGTAGGCCCCTGAATCGTCGAGTTGGTCGGCAACTTGAACACGGTCATCTTGCCGTAGTCCGGACCGAAATCGCTGTCGACCGTAATGTAGGCCGCCAGGTTGTCACGGTTATTGACCTTCATAGGCGACGTGAGCTGGAACTCGGATGTGGTGCCGTTCCCTTCCGGCTTGTCCGCGATGATGTAGTACGGCGGCTGGTCGCCACTGGCCGCCGTCGGGTCGGTGGGGACGGTCCACTGGTCACGCACGTTGTAGAACGTCACCGGGTCGTCGACGTGGTACCGGGCGAGCAGCGCGCGCTGGACCTCGAACATGTCCTCCGGGTACCGCACATGATCCTTAATGTCTTGTGGCATTGCGGACACGGGCTGGACCAGATTCGGGAACGCCTTCATCCACGCCTTCAGCACCGGGTCCCTGCCGTCCGACCAGTCGTACAGATGAATCGTGCCGTCGTAGGCATCGACCGTTGCCTTGACCGAGTTGCGGATGTAGTTGATGTCGCTGTTCGGCTGAGTGGCGGTTCTATTGGTCGTCGTCAGCGAGTCCGTCGTCAGGCTGGACAATGACTGGCGCTCCGAGTAGGGGTAATTCGCCATCGTGGTGTACCCGTCGACCATCCACACGATTCGGCCGTTGACGACAATGGGATACGGGTCCCCGTCGACCTTGAGGAAGGGTGCGACCTTGAGAACTCGCTGCCGAGGATCCTTGTTGAAGATGATCCTCGCACCCTTAGCGCTTACCGCGTCGTTCAGCAGGAAGTTCGTCTGCTTGTAGTCGAGAGTGAGTGCGAGGCGGGTAAAGAAGCTGCCGAGCGGCACGCCTCCCTTGCCTTCATAGTGGCTGGTCTGGTCACTGCCGTCGTACTCGCGGCTCCCGGTGGCGCCGACAATCGAGTAGTCCGTGCTCAACTCGCCGAAGTACACCTGAGGTGTCGTAAGTTTGAGGAAACCGGTGGGCGGGATACCACCCTCGGCGAAGTCGTCCTTGGTATTGACGCTCTGGTTGGCCTTGGCCGCGACAAACCCATATCCGTGGGTATACACCGTGTGCTGATTGATCCAGTTAGTCTGGTCGCCCCTTAGATTATCTGCCTTCAGCTCACGGACCGCGACGACGTAGTCCCGGGTTACCCCGTTGACGGTGTAACGGTCGATATCAAGCTTGTCCGGAAAACCATACTGGTTCTTGATCTGCTGTTGCTGGGTGAACGTCGGCTCGATGATATTCGGATCGAGGATGCGGATATTCGAGATTGTGGTATTCGCCTCGTTGAGCGCAGACCGGTCAGAGGCAGAGGCGTTTGCTCCATAGTTCGTGATATAAGTAACCGAGCCACCGTTAGTGTCGGTTTGGATTCCATAGGCGTCTCGCGTGGCCTGAATATTGCGAGAGATGTAAGGCTTTTCCTTGTCGCTGGCATTAGGCTTGACGCTGAACTGCTGCACAGCCGCTGGATAGATGCCGCTAATGAGAATACTCAGCACGAGCAGCACGCCAAAGCCGATAGCCGGCAGCCGCGCACTCTTGAGCCACATGCTGGCCAGCACCGCAATGGCAATGAGAACGGCGATCCAGAAGAGGATTGTCTTCGCCGGCAGAGACGCATTGACGTCGGTATAGGACGCGCCGGTGACCCGGCCGCGGTCGGAATACACGAGTCCATAGCGGTCCAGCCAATACGCGAGCGCTTTGAACACGATGAAGAGGAAGATCAAAATTGTGATGTGCCTGCGGGCGGACAGGGTGATTTTCGGCCCCGGTGTCTGGAGGCGGATCGCTCCGTACAGGTAATGCACAGCGATCGCAAACACCAAAGAGAAGAACACTGCGCTGAAGCCGAACCCGAGTAGCAGCCGGTAGACCGGATAGTCCCAGGCGAAGAACGAAATATCGCGGCCGAACTGCGGATCCTTCACCCCGAAACTGCCGCCGAAACGCCACAACATCCAGGTGCGCCAGTTACCCTGCGCGGCCAAGCCGGCACCCAGGAACGCGATGATCATGATAAGGATGAGCACGAGCCGCTTTCGCGGCTCGAGAGCGACGCGGTAACGCTCAAGGTTCTGTTGCTCGGAGGACAGCGGACGGAACGGCGGTCGCAGCAGGTAGGCCACGACCATGTTGCCGCCGATCATCAAGGCCATCAGCAGGCCGAAGACGACGAACAACACGGCTCGGGTGCCGATGATCGCCGAGAAAACACCGCGGAAACCAACCTCGCCGAACCACAGCCAGTCGACGTAGATGCCGACGAGCGAGTTGCTGACGATCAGCACCAGGATGAGGATGCCGACGACTGACAGGATGATCTTGGCACGCCGCGAGAGACTGAACGACGGGATGTTGGGCGGCCGCATGGCCACTGGGCGACTCCTCGGATCGTGATCCCGTTGCCCAGCGCATGGACGTGCGGGACGTGCTTGAACCGCAGGTGGGCGACGATGCCCGAGGGCAGGCCGAGACACCCGCATTGTCAAACGTACCGACCAGTGAGCGGGTTCCGCCGGACGGGCTCACGCAGTCCTCGACCAGGACACGCGACCCGCCACCGCTAGCAGTGTGGAACCGGTTGCCCCTTCTCCAGAGCTCCCAGATCTTGCACAGCTTGGTGCAGATTGCTGACCTTGACGACGGACAGGCCGCTCGGTATCGCGCCAGTAACGTCTTTGCAGTTGTCCGACGGGGCCAGGAAGATCGTCGCGCCCGCCCGGCGGGCCGCGATCATCTTCAGCTGGATGCCGCCAATCGGCGCGACCGTGCCGTCGGCGCGGATTTCGCCGGTGCCGGCGATGAAGCGGCCGTTGGTGAGATTGGTTGGGCCGACCTTGTCCATGATTCCCAGCGCGAACATGAGCCCGGCCGATGGCCCCCCGATCTGGTCGGCCAGTCCGAGATCGACCTCGAACGGCGCGAAGCATCCGGGCGATACCGTGATGCCGATCCGCCCGCCGGTGCCGTTGTCCGCCGGTTTGCTGAGCTGGATCGAGAAAGTCTTGCGCACGCCGGCCCGCGAAACCACCACTGTGACGGGCTGCCCGGGGCGCTTGGTCGCGAGCAGCTTGGCCAACGCATCCTGATCGGCGATCGGCCGGCCGTCGACGGAGATGATCTCGTCGAAGGGTTTGAGTATTCCCTCAGCGCCGGATTTGTCGAGAATGCCGACGACGCCGAGTCCCCGCGGGTACCCCAGTTCGCAGAAGGCCGCAGCGGTGGCTGAACTCTGCGAATCGACGAACTGCTGGGTGTCGCGTTGGTTCACCTGCTCTTCGGTCTGTCCTGGCGGGAAGTACGCCGAGCGGGGGACGACGACGCGGTCACTCTGGAGCCAGCCGACCAGGGCGTCGATCGCGGTGACCCGATCCGGCGTGATTCCTACTGTCGTCAGATTCAAGTGCCCGCTGGTCGCGTTCGTCGAGCGGCCCCGGATCGTGATTATCTGGCGACCGTGATCGTCGGTTCCGAGCGTGTTCAGAGTCGGCCCCGGACCGAGGACTACGTATGGCACCGGCATGAATAGCGCCACGAAGAACAGGATGAGAAACAACACGCCGGCGACGACGAGGGCCCGGACGCGTCTACTCACCGGAGCACCATATATCGGCGATTTCGGCGCTTCCTGAGCGTCGACGCGCTCCGGTCGACGTTCGCCATGGGCGCAATGGCGAAGGTAGTTTTCGCGGCACGTTGGTCGGCGCCTGTTCGTCATCACTACCGTGACTGGTATGGGTGGCGGCAACCTTCCGTTCGGCTTTAATCCGCAAGACCACGAGCCCGGACGTCCTGAGGACGTGACCGGCAAGATCCCGCTGTTCGCGGAGTTGCAAAAGCTTCTGTCGTGGTCTGGCGGCCCGGTCAACTGGGACCTGGCCCGGCAGATGGCGATTTCCGCGATCGCCGGCGACTACCGTCCGGTGAGCGAGACCGAAACTGCTGAGGTACGCGACGCGATACGACTCGCCGACCTTTGGTTGGATGCGGTCACGGACCTGCCGAGCGGGGTGCGCTCGACCGAGGCCTGGAGCCGGATCGAGTGGATCGAGAAAACGCTGCCGGTGTGGGCTGCGCTGTGCGACCCGGTCGCGTCTCGCGTGGTGACTGCCATGACATCGGCGCTTCCGCCGGAAGCGATGGCCCAGGCCGGCCCGCTCGGCAACGTGATGCACCAGTTCGGTGGCCTCATGTTCGGCGCGCAGGTAGGGCAAGGGATCGCCGGAATGGCCCGCGAGGTCGTGGGCAGTAGCGACATCGGGCTGCCGCTCGGCCCGCAGGGCACGGCCGCCCTGCTACCGCAGAACGTCGCGGCATTCGGCGACGGCCTGGCCCAACCGGCGGACGAGGTGCGCCTTTACCTCGCCCTGCGAGAAGCGGCTTACCAGCGGCTTTTCGGCCACGTACCGTGGCTGCGCCAGCGACTGCTCGGCGCGGTCGACAGCTACGCCCGCGGAATCAAGGTCGATCCAACGGCAATCGAGCAAGCAGTCGGCGAAATTGACCCGACGAATCCGGAGAGCTTGCAGAACCTGCTGTCCGGTGGGCTGTTCCAGCCGGAGGAGACTCCCGAGCAGCAAGCGGCCTTGCGCCGCCTGGAGACGCTCCTCGCACTCGTCGAAGGCTGGGTCGACACCGTCGTCGGCGCGGCGGCCGGCGAGCGGATGCCGGGCGCGCCCGCGTTGCGGGAAGCCATCCGGCGCCGCCGCGCGGCGGGTGGCCCGGCGGAGCAGACGTTCTCGACACTGGTCGGCTTGGAACTGCGTCCCCGGCGGCTGCGGGAAGCGGCGGCGCTGTGGTGGGCAGTCACCGAAAAGCATGGTGCGAGCGCCCGGGATGGCATCTGGGCCCACCCGGACCTGCTCCCGAGCGCCGATGATCTCGACGACCCACTGGGTTTTGCCGACACAGTTGGAGCCGACCCGCTGGCCGAGCTCGGTACTGCGCCGACGGATCCGCTGGCGCCGCCGGCCGCCGACGTCTCACGCGATTCCGGCGAGGACGAGCCCGAGCAGGGCACCCCACCCGGCTAGCGCTGCGACCGCGCCCCGGTGGCGGCCCCAGCGAGGGCGTCGACGTCGTCGCCCAGATCTTGCTGAAACGGCAGCGCCGCACCAGCGGACAACCCGTCGAGATATCCGCGGGCACGCTCGGCCCGCGGATAACGCGTTACGAGTGACCAGAAAGCCGCATCGTGACCGGGTACCCGCAAGTGGGCGAGCTCATGGACCAGGACGTAATCGAGCACCCAGCTGGGCACTGAACGCAGCCGCTCCGATACGCGGATCGAGCCGTCCTCCGGCGTGCACGAAGCCCATCGAGTCCGCATGCTCGCTACCCACCGCACACTGGCCGGAGCTGCCTGACCGTCGAGGTAGCGGTCAGACAACGCACGGCAGCGCGCCTTCAGGGCGGCGTCACTTTGACGGGCGGCCCGTCTCCGGCCGACGTTCTCGGAGGAGGTGAGCCGACTGACCATCTCCGCCACCCATCGACCCTCCTGCGCTCGGCTGAACCGGGCGGGGATGAGCACAACAATCCGATCGCCGTCGCGATATGCCGACACCGTTCGTCGTCGGCGGCTGCTGCGACGGACATCGACGGCCGGGTCGCCCGTCGGCCTGGGCACGACATTCGCATCAGGCATCCACTCACGCTAACCGGTGTCTCCAGACACCGCCGTCGCGACGTGCCGGAGCGGGTGCTAGCCATCTCCACAAGGGCAGGCCGGGTTATGCGCATCCTGTCCACAGCCTGATCCACAGGTGTGGACATCGACTTGAGGGTGACGCGCGGCGGGACTCTGCCCGCGCAAAGAGCTGGCGAACAAACGACGCGACCCTGTGGACAACCGCGTCGATGAGCCGCTGGATCTGCCACGGTGTCGGCGTGACGTCGGGCTTTGCTCCGTTGGCTGGATACGTGCTGAACCCGGCTGCCCGAGTGCTGTGGCGCTCGCCGTCGTGCATCCAGCTGGAACTCGGGCGGCGGGCGGTCATGCTGGAGGGGATCGACGCTGCCGCGATCCGCGCGCTCACCGGCCAGGCACAGGCAAGCGAGCCACTCTCGCCGTCCGCCGCGAAACCGTTCGAGTCGGCCGTCGGCCCGCTGGCCGCGGCAGGCTTCCTGATCCGTCCGAACCCGGACGCGCCGTCCATCGCCGTGCCGCGCCTCGCTGCCGACCTGGCCGCCTTACACGTCCGGCACGGGCCCCAGGCCGAGCAGATCCTGGCTGTTCGCCGGACGTCCTTCGTCATGCTCCGCGGTACCGGGCGGACACTGCCGGTCGTCGGTGCGCTGCTCGCCGCGGCCGGCGTCGGCCACGTGGCAGTTCAGGCCGACGGCGATGCCGCGCTGGAGCATGCCGCGCCGGGCGGTCTGTTGCCCGACGACGAGGGGTTCCGGTACACGGCCGCAGCAGCGGGGGCGATTCGCCGGGCCGCTCCGGAATGCGATACCAGACCGGTGTCGGACGGTCGCGGGCCTGACCTTGTCGTGCTGTCCGCCCGTGAGCCGCTCGACGCCGACATCCGGGACAGCTTGCACGCCCGCGGTGTGCCGCACCTCGTGGTGACGGGCGGAGCAGACAGTGGCGTCGTCGGCCCCCTTGTCCGTCCTGGTCGAACCAGCTGTCTGCGCTGCGCCGATCTGCACCGTCGTGACCGGGACCGCGCGTGGCCGGCCTTCGCGGTCCAGCTGGCCCAGCGTCCGCGGCATCCGGCTCCCGACGATGTCATCCTCGCGACCGTTCTCGGCGCGCTCGCGGCGGCGCAAATACTTGCGCACCTGGACGGTGACAATCCGGCGACTCTCGATGCCACGTTAGAGGTGCATCCGCCTCAGTGGACGGTGCGTCGACGCGGCTGGGCGCCCCATCCGGCCTGTCGATGCGGCAGCGGAGTGGCTTGGTTGGCACCGCCCGGCACAATGACCACATGAGCACCGTTAAGGTGCCACAGCGAGCGGGCGAGGTCGCGGCGACGATGCGGAGCGGTCTTGTGGGGTGTCAGATGCCAGGCGAATCACGGTATGGGGCGTGTTTCGTGAGAACCGCGGTGCTGTCGAGGGGTCGATGCCCGGCGACGGAGTATCCCAAGCGCGGGCGGATCGCGTGACCGATATCCCGCAACGACGCGTGGCACGGACCGCGAGACTGGCATCGCTACCGCTGGGTGTTGCCGGCCGAGCCACGATGGGACTGGGTAAACGACTGGTCGGACACTCGGCCGAGGCGGTCGCGGCCGAACTGCAACAGAAGACCGCCGAGCAGCTGTTCGCTGTGCTCGGCGAGCTCAAAGGCGGCGCGATGAAATTCGGCCAGGCGCTGTCGATCTTTGAAGCGGCGGTGCCCGAGGACCACGCCGCGCCCTACCGAGAAGCATTGACGCGCTTGCAAGAGGCGGCACCGCCTATGAGCGCCGATGTCATGCATCGCGTGCTGGCGGAGCAATTCGGTCGTGGTTGGTCAAGTAGGTTTCGCGAGTTCAACGACGAGCCGGCGGCAGCCGCCAGCATCGGTCAGGTTCATCGGGCCGTCTGGGCCGACGGCCGGCAAGTTGCCGTGAAGATCCAATATCCGGGCGCGGGGCCGGCGGTGATCGCGGACTTCACGCAGTTGGCTCGGGTCGGCCGGCTGTTCGCACGGTTGTCCCCCGGGATGGACGTCAAACCGCTGCTCGCCGAACTGCGCGAACGGATCATGGAGGAGCTGGACTACACCCTGGAGGCTGACGCACAGCGCAAGTTCGCCGCGGCCTATGACGACGACGAGGAAATCGCCATCCCACGAGTAGTCGCGAGCGCACCGAAGGTGATCGTCAGTGAATGGATCGACGGGACGCCGCTTTCGCACATCATCGCCCACGGCCGTCTGGCCGCCCGGAATCGGGCCGGTTATCTGCTGGCCTTGCTGCACTACTCCGCTCCGGAGCGGGCCAAGTTGCTGCACGCCGACCCGCACCCCGGCAACTTCCGCATCCTGTCTGACGGACGGCTCGGCGTCGTCGACTTCGGAGCCGTCGCCCGCTTGCCGGATGGCTCGCCTGAACCGCTCGGAATCATGACCCGGCTGGCGTTGGAGGGTCGCACGGGCGAGCTGATGGCGGCGATGCGCAACTACGGCTTCATCAGGCCGGGAATCGAGGTCGACCCGCAACGGGTACTGGACTACCTGCGACCGATACTGGACCCGCTTGCCGTCGAGGAATTCACCTTCACCCGCGAATGGATGCGCGCCCAAGCAGCCCGAATGGGCGATCCGCGCAACGAGGAGGCGAAGGTAGGTCGGATGTTCAACCTGCCGCCGTCCTACCTGCTCCTACACCGAGTGACGCTCGGATCACTTGCCGTGTTGTGCCAGCTCGGCGCGACCGCTCCCTTCCGGGCGCTGGCTGAGCAGTGGCAGAGGGGATTCGCGGAGCCGGTCGGCTGATCGAGACCCGCTCGATCGCCCCGTGCTGGTCGGCGTGAGGCGCTTGGACAGCCGTCACTCCCACCATTCCGCGTCGAGCTTGGCCTCTATCGACCTCACGTAACGGCGCGTGCAGTCAGCACAGATCCATTTGATGTACTGCCCGTCCGCACCTTCCACCAGATCGGCGCACCAGCCGAGCGGTGGGTCCCCGTCGACCTTTCCGTCGGCGGCGCGCCCGCACATCGCGCAGACGGCAGCCATCCTCCATGAGTAGCGCGGCCACCGGAGGAAGTCCAGTGACCGCGTCGTCCTGCGCCGGTGGCTGCGTTGTCCTCCGGCGCAGGACGGGTCGTTCAGTCCGCGATCTCGTTGGCAACCGACGCCGCGGACTCAGCGGCGCGCACGTAGCGAGCGTGCGCCATCCGCGCCATCCTTTCGCGGCGGCGCCAGCGGCGCGCCGAGGAAGCCTGGCGCACTATCCGCGAGTGTTCGGCGCTCTGTTGCGCCTCACGCATTCGCTCGCGAGCGAATGCTTCATTCATGCTGATCATCTCAATGCTCCTGAAGTTGTGGTGTGTTGTGCTCGGTGCGGCGGTCATGCCGGCACCGGGCCGAGGTCATTGCGGTCATCGTTCATGCGGCAATCTCCCGATCGGTCTTGCGCGGACGTCCCCGGGGACGCTTGCGCGCGATGATCTCGCCTCGTTCGAAAATCTGGCCGCCCCAGACACCCCACGGTTCGCGTCGCTCTATGGCACCGCGAAGGCAGGCGACCCGGACCGGGCACTGTGCGCAGTACTTCTTGGCTTGCTCGAGTTCGGCGGGCGTCTCGGCAAACCACAGATCCGGATCCTGCACCCGGCAGGGCAGATCGTCCGGACTCAGGCGGGAGATCGGATCGAGCGTCCCGAGCGCAATGCTCTGCTCGCCCGGATCACTCCATTCGGTCGTGTAGCAAGTCAACACGTCGGGTCACCTCCTTCGACTGATCGGGTATCGACAGTTGACGGTGGAAAACACTGAGGCCGCGGATCCCTTGTCGGGAGCCGCGGCCTCGAGAGGAGCCGGGTGCTGATCGGTGATCAGCGGAGTGCTACTTCTCGAGGCGGGCTTTCCTGGTTGGGGGCAAACCGGTCCGTACGACGCTGGATCGGCATGAGCACGACGGGCCCAGCGAGCGGCCAGACCTGCGGCGTAACCCCGCCACCAGGGACGACAGACAGCGCGAACGGCAACGCGCGATCAAGCCCGGCGTACTTGGGGCGCGCGGCGGCGGCCGTCACGATGCTGGCATTCACCATTTGCGGCCACCTCCTTCTGCTCCAAGCTTGCGCAACATGCGCAGCGTTTTCCGTCCTTGCCAAGCTAACTGCCTAAGGGGTACGAGGCAATCGGATTAATTCCCTAGTTCCGGGGTTCTCGATTGGCAGAATCAGCCTGTATCAATCACTACATCGACCGTTTCCGGATCGGCACCAGCGAGCACCGCGAGCAACGGCTGACCGTATCGGTCCAATTTGGCCGGACCAACGCCGGAAACGCGCGCCAATCCCGATCGATCCGACGGTCGGGAATCCGAAATCGCCACCAGTGTCGCATCCGAGAAGACCACATATGCGGGCACGCTCAACGCCTCGGCTTGTCGCTTGCGCCAGACCCGCAGGCGGCCGAACAACTCCGCGTCGTCCGCCTGCGGCCGAGATTTCCGTTTGAGCGACTGGGTGTTTGCGACTGCAACCGGGCGAAGGCCGTCGAGGAACCGGCTCGGCCGGCGGCTGCGGCGCTGGCCCGGGCTGCGGGCCAAGGCCCACGACAATCCGAGTCGCTCGCGTGCTCGAGTCATGCCGACGTAGAGCAACCGGCGCTCCTCGGCGATCTGGTCGGCGGTATTCGCGCGCTGAATCGGGACGGTGACGTCGGTGAGTCCGACAAGGAACACGGCGTCCCATTCCAGACCTTTCGCCGCGTGCAGCGACGCGAGGGTGACACCCTGCACCGTCGGAGCGTGTTGCGCGGCTGCGCGCTGATCGAGTTCGGCTACCAATTCCGGCAGGTGCGCGTGAGCAACCACAGCCACCAGGTCATCGGCCAAGCTCACTAGCGCCGCCAAGGATTCCCAGCGTTCCCGGGCGGCGCCGCCCGGTGGTGGATCGTCTGGATGCCAGCCGAGACTGGCGAGGACACCGCGCACCGCGTCGGGGAGCGTCGCCTCATCGGCTTCCGCGCGCGCAGCTCCCCGAAGCAGCAACCTTGCCTCGCGGATCTCGGGCCGGTCGAAGAACCGCTCCCCGCCCCGCAAGACGTACGGCACTCGGGCCGCAGCCAACGCCTGCTCGTAAACCTCGGACTGGGCGTTGACTCGGAACAACACCGCCACCTCGGACGCCGGCGTTCCTGCGTCGATCAGGGCGCGGCAGCGCGCGGCGACGTCGGCGGCCTCGGCCGGCTCGTCGTCGAACTCGGCAAAGGTCGGCGGCGGACCGTTCGGGCGCTGGCCCACCAATCGAAGCCGCGGGCCGCCACCACTGCCCCCGGCCGCCGCCACGAGCCGGTTCGCCAGGTCCACCACCTGTGGCGTTGACCGGTAGTCCCGATGCAGCCGGACGACGACAGCGCCAGGGAACCGGCGGGTAAACGACAGGAGGTGCTCCGGTGTCGCCCCGGCAAACGAGTAGATCGTCTGGTTCGGATCACCGACGACGCACAGGTCGTCCCGACCGCCCAGCCAGGCTTCGAGCAGCCGCTGTTGCACGGGCGAGACGTCCTGGTACTCGTCGACGACGAAATGCCGATACCGGGAACGGATCTCCTCGGCGACGTCCGCGTACTCCTCGATCGCGCCGGCCATGACGAGGAGCAGGTCAGCGAAGTCGAGCCGGCCGACCCGGCCCTTGGCCGCCTCGTACTCGGCGTAGACGGCGGCCACTGTCGCGGCCGTGGCGGGTGGCTCACGACCAGCCGACATTGCCCGGGCCGGGTAGTCCGGGGGCGCCACGAGAACCGCCTTGGCCCACTCGATCTCGGCGGCGAGATCCCGCAGCTCGGTGCGGTCGGCTCGCAGCCCCACCCGCGACGCGGCCGCGCCGACGAGCCGGAGTGGGTTGTCGACGACCTCGGGCATCGCCCCGCCGAGTACCCGGGGCGCAAAGTACGCAAGCTGTCGCAGTGCCGCGGAGTGGAACGTGCGCGCCTGCACGCCGTCAGCACCGAGCTGGCGCAACCGGCTGCGCAACTCACCCGCGGCCCGCGCCGTGAACGTCACGGCCAGCAGCTGACCGGCCGAGACAGTCCCGGAGCGCACGGCGTACGCGATGCGGTGCGTAATGGCTCGCGTCTTGCCCGTGCCTGCGCCAGCCAGGATGCACACCGGGCCGCGAACGACCAGCGCCGCCTCTCTCTGCTCGGGGTCGAGGCCGGCCAAGACCGAGTCTGCGGCGTACGTCACCGCTTGATCCTCGCAAGTCGGTCTGACGAGCTGCCAAGTCAAGTGCCGATCGCCGCGATCAGTTGGCGGGCGGCCGAGGGTGGCTCGGCGTGTTCCCCCACGCCCAGAACGGCGATCGCCTCGTGTCGTTCCGGCACGATGGCCAAAGGCGTGACGAGTGAGCAATTCGCGTACAGCCGATATGGCTGGCCGATTCTGCGCCGGGGACTTCGGAATTCATCTGATTTGCGGGTTGTTGTCGGTTGTCGTGACCGGTACCGGATACGAGCCCGTTGACGCCGGACTCCTGTCGGACGTGCTGGCGGATCGATTCGTATCCATCCGGGCCGATCATCCGTTGCGCGTAGGAGTCGACGGTCCGCGGGCCGCATCGCCGATTGCCCTCGCCCGCAACCTGCTCGAGCCGCTACGGGCGCGAGGTCGGGTCGCTGAGATCATCGACGCCGAGACGTTCTGGCGCGACGCGTCCCTGCGCTACGAATGGGGGCGCACGGACCTGGAGGCGTTTGCGTACCACTGGCTCGACGCGGACGCGCTCCGACGCGAAGCGCTCAGTCCGCTCGGACCGGGTGGCAGCTCGAGGTTCCTGCCCGCGCTCCGAGATCCGGCCACGAACCGCTCGGTTCGCGCCGCTCCGATCCCGGTGCCGCCTAACGCCATCGTGCTGATCGCCGGCGAGTTGCTGCTGGGCCGCGGGCTGCCATTCGACTACACCGTCCATCTCGCGGTGGATTCCGGCGCGCGGCAGCGGTTGACCCCTCCGGAATGGCAGTGGACCCTTCCAGCGCACGATTCGTACGACCGCACCGTGCGGCCCGCGGAGCTCGCTGACATCGTCGTGCGATACAACGACCCGCGGCACCCGGCGATGCGAATCGGCCAGCAGGATCAGATCTCGCCCGACAACCAGCAGTCGATGAGGTAACGCGAGATCGAGAGCTTCGGGGAGATGCGCTGCAGGACCACACCCGGCTCGTCCTCGGCGGCAGTGTCCGTGCGTGCCGCCGCGCGGGCAACCTCCTGGCGAGTGAACCAGCCGGCCTCGGTGACCTCGATGCCGTCGACCTGCAACGTGGGGTCGCCATCGACGCGGGCGACGAACCCGACCATGAGCGACGACGGGAACGGCCAGGGTTGGCTCGCGACGTAGCGCACATCGGTAACTCCGACTCCGACCTCTTCCCGTACCTCACGAGCGACGGCACCCTCCAGCGATTCGCCCGGCTCGACGAAACCGGCCAGCGTGGAGAATCGCCCCTCGCCCCACGCCTGGCCCCGGCCCAACAGGCACCGGTCACCGCCGTCGTGCACGACCATGATCACGGCGGGATCGGTGCGGGGGAAATGCTCGCTGGCATCGTTGGGACAGACCCGAATCCATCCGGCCTGAGACTCGACCGTCGGAGTGCCACATATCGGGCAGTGCGTGTGCCGACCGTGCCATAGCTGCAAGGCGACCGCCGAGGTCAGCAGGGCCGCGTCCAGGTCGTCAGCGGCTGCTGCGACTTCCCGAAGCGTGCCCCAATCGGCGGAACCGTCCGGAGCCGGCAGCGTGATCGAGAAGTACGGCACCGTGTCGACGACACCGAGCAGCCGGCGCGGGGCGTCGACCCCGTCGCTGGATGCCGGGTCGGTGAGCCGGAGCTCGAGGCGGTCGTCGGTACCACGGATCAGCGGCGACCGCCCGTCCGGAGAAACCACGATCACCCGAGCTCGCGACCAGGCATCGGCGAGCCATTTCGCGTCGCCCCGGCGATGAGAGGCCCGGTCGTAAGAAATCCGGGCAAGAGGTGGACGCTCTGGCATCAAGAGGGTTGCCCGTCCGGCACCACCCTCGTCAGTGCCTGCAGGGGCGTAGCGATGCTGGCCGCATCGCCGACCACTACCGTCACGAGCCGCGCCGGAGCGAAGAACTCGGCGGCCGCCGCACTGACTTCCGCGGTGGTGACCTTCGCCAGCCGTCGCGGATGCTCGATCATCCAATCCAGGCCCAATCCCGTACCGAGCAAACTCGACAGGGTCGTAGCCAGCCCGGCCTGAGTGGCTGTCGAGAGCGCAAGCGTGCCGATCGCGTACTGCCGCACCGACTCGACCTCGCCGTCGGTCACCGGCAACGCCGAGATCTTGGCGAGTTCGTAGGCCGTTTCCAGCAGAGCCGGCGCAGTCACCTCGGTCGCAACGTCTGCGTCGAGCACTAGAGACGAGCCGAGCACGTTGTGTTCGATCCGGCTGTGCGGACCATAGGTATAGCCCTTGTCCTCACGGATGTTCTCGTTCCAGCGCGAGGAGAAATAGCCGCCGAAAACGAGATTCGCCAATTGCAGAGCCGGATATCCGTCGGCATCACGTCGAAGCGCAACACCGCCCAGCCGGAGGGAGGATTGCACCGAGCCCGGCCGATCAACGAGGACGACCGGGCCGTTCTCGAACGACGGCAGGCCGGGCACCCGCTCCGCTCGACCCGTCCCATCCCAACTTGCGAGCGAATCGGCCACCACGTCCAACGTCCGCGCTGGCGACACATCGCCCACGATCACGAGTACGCCGCCGGCCGGCCGGACCCGCTCGGTATGCAGCCGAACCACCTGCTTGCGCGTCACGGTCGACACATCAGCGACCCGCGGGAGCTCCCGAGCGTAAGGATGGTCGCCGTACATCCGGCGAGCGAGAGACTCGGCTGCGACGACGCCGGCCCGCGACCTCGCGATGGTCAGCCGCTCGACCAGGCGCGCGCGCTCACGTGTGACTTCGTCGGCCGGATAGCGGGCGGACGTGAGCACGTCGGCCATAATCACCAGTAGTGGCGCGAGATTCGTTGCAAGCGCATTGCCGGCCAGGAGGAAGCGATCGGCGTCGACGCTTGCGCTCAGGTCGCCACCCAGTGCCTGCACGGCCGCCGCCAGATCGCCCCGGTCGTATCGATCCGTGCCGGAAAGGACCGTGTCGGACAGCAGGGTGGCGCGCGCGGAATGCTTGGGTTTGGCCGACAGAAATGGCACGCGGAGCCGCACCTCGACGAGGGGAACATCGCGCTTACGCACGACAACGACCCGCAGCCCGTTGTCGAGAGTCCGTTCGGAGCTGCTCGGCTTCCGCGGTCGACGGGGACTCGTCAGCGGCGGAACGGGCTTCGGTCCGGCCGCCCGACTCTTCGCGGGACTCATCGCGCTCCCCCGGCGATCAGCTCGACGACGGCCCGCCGCTCCGGACTCAGCGCGGCCGCAGCCGCCTGAACATCTGCCCCGGTCACGGCGGTTAGCCGGTCCGGCAGCTCCGAGATCAGCTCAGCCCGACCGAAGATCAACTCGAACTTGGCGAACTCGAGCGCTCGCGACAGCACGGCATCCATCTCCCGGAACAAGACGCTGACCGCCCGGGTGCGAACCCGGTCGAGCTCTCCCGGCTCGAGGCCGTCTGCGGCAACGCGGGCCAGTTCTTCGTCCACGGCAGCGAGTATCCGTTCCAACGATTCGGGATTCGGGTAGTGCGCGGTGATGGTGAACGCCGTTGGGTCTCGCTCGTCGAACGGATCTCCAAACTCACCGAGGTACGCGGACACGTCGGTGACCACGCGGTCCCGGTGGACCAACCGGCGCTGCAGCCGGGAGGCGTCACCTTCGGCCAGGATCTCGGAGAGCAGTACGCCAGCAAGATGCTCGTCGAGCCGGGCCACCGGATCCGGCACGCGATAGCCGATTGCGACCGCGGGGATAGGTGCGTGCGCGTCCGTGGTTACGGCCCGACGCTCCGACGCGAGTGGTGGCTCGCCAAAATCTGGCCGCACCGGCCGCCGCCGCTTGGGAATTCCCCCGAAATGCTTCTCGATGAGCTCGACCGTCTCGTCGACGTCCAAGTCGCCGGCCACCGCGAGGACGGCATTGGCGGGCGCGTAGTAGCGGTGGAAAAAGTCCGTCGCGTCCTCTACCGTCGCACTTTCCAGATCGACGAAGCCACCGTAGCCGTTGTGCGCGTTGGGAAAAGTGTCGAACAGGACGGGCGGCAGCTCCAGCCAGGGGAAGCCCCCGTACGGCCGGTTCAGCACGTTGACGCGAATTTCTTCCTTCACCACAGCGATCTGATTGGCGAGATTCTCCTCAGTGATTCGAGGGGAAAGCATGCGGTCGGCCTCGAGGAACAGCCCGCGTTCCAGGGCATTAGAGGGCAGCGCCTCGAAATAGTTGGTGTAGTCGAAGTGGGTGCTGCCGTTGAACATGCCGCCGGAAGACTGCACGTACCGGAAATGCTCGAGCTTCTCCAGATTCGCCGAGCCCTGGAACATCAGATGCTCGAACAGGTGGGCAAAGCCGGTGCGGCCCTCCGGCTCGGAGCGGATGCCGACGTCGTAGAGCACGGCGATGCCCACCACGGGTGCCGATCGATCCGGCGCTAGGACGACCCGCAAGCCGTTGGACAACGTCACATGGTGCAGGTCGAAGGAGGGGCTGGGTAACGGGGCACCGTCGGATCGGCGGCGCGAGACGGCTGCAGGCACCGATCCACCTTACGGGTGCCGATCCCAGGCGGCGCGTCAGCTGACCGTGATGGTCTTGATGACGGCCGGCACGTCGGCCCACAGGTTCGACACGATGTCCGGGATCGTGACGTACCAGACCGCGTCGAGACCGTTACCGCTGTCGATCACCGCGATCCAGAGCCGTTCTTTCGTGACCTTCAATTTGCTGGTTTTCACGTAGGCCGGGTTGAGGGTGATCGTCGTCTGCACGACATGGGCCGGCCGGCCGCCGATCGTGGTATCCACACTCGAGTCCTGGGTGGACGTCGGATTGGTGCCGTAGTCAGTCTTGGCCAGGCTGGCCGAGATGGCCTCCGAGAGTTCCCGGAGGGTTCCGTTCTGGTCCGGTGGCAGGACACCGGAGCCTTCGCCGAGGAACCAGTTGACGTCGACCTCCTTGGATAGCTGGAGTGTCCAGGTCTCCGAGTTGTCCGGCTTGAGGTCGGGCGAGATACACGCGTAGCTCAGACCAGCCTTCGGGTCGGTGGCTTTGGGGCACCCTTGCGCTGCGGCCCCGCTGCTCGGGGCGCTCGGAGTCGAATCCGACGGACCGGACGATGGCGACGCTGACGGGAAGTCAGGCTGGCTCGACGCGCCCGGTGCACCAGCGCGGACGCCCCGGCCGTCAACCTCGGCCGAGCAGGACGCGACCAGTAGGGCCGCCAGGCCGCTGAGTGCGACGACAATCCACCGACGCGTCACCTCCGAGTACCCAATCCCGCGCGGCCGAGACGCGCATACCCAGCCCAGAGCAGGGCGGCTGCCTCAGCGCCGCGATACAGCATCGACAGGTTCACCTTTTCGTTAGGAGCATGAATCTGGTCGTCGGGGAGACCGACTCCTAGAAATACCATCGGCACGCCGAGACACTGCGCGATAGCTGCTTCTGGCCCGCTACCGCCCTCTCGGGTCGGCAGGACCGGAAGTCCGTCAAACGCCGCACTGATGGCCTCGGTGAGTACCTGGTAGGCCGGGGTGTCGATCGACACCAGGCACGGGGCGGTGCCCTCGCCTTCCCACTCGATGCGGGACACGATGCCCTCCGGTGTATGCGCGTCGACGAACGACTCGACCAACTTGCGGATCGCGGCCGGGTCTTGGGCGGAGACCAGCCGGAAGGACAATTTCGCTTGGGCATCGCTCGGCACGATCGTCTTGTTGCCGGCGCCTTGATACCCGCCGCTCAGGCCGTTCACGTCCGCGGTCGGACGGGCACCGATCCGTTCGAGCGTGCCGTAGCCCACCTCGCCGACGAGGGCGCGCGAGTACGCAACGGCCAGGAAGTCCGCGGGATCGAAGGGCACTTGCCCGAACAGCTCGCGCTCCTCGTCCGTCAACGGCAGAACGTCGTCGTAGAAGCCTGGAATCTGAACCCGGTGGTGCTCGTCGTGCAACCGGCTGACCAGTCGAGCAATCGCCCTAGCCGGGTTCGGCACCGCCCCGCCGAACACGCCGGAGTGCAGATCGAGATCCGGGCCATGGAAGGCCACGGTGCACGCTACGACCCCTCGCATGCCGGTAACCGCACTCGGGCGATTAGCCGCGAGCATGCCAGTGTCGGTGATGACGATGACGTCGCAGTCGAGCCGATCCCGGCGCTCGGCAAGCAGATCGGCGAAGTGCGGGGACCCGGACTCCTCTTCACCCTCGACGAGGAGCTTCAGGGTCACGGCTGGGCTCGTGCGCCCAGTGACGGCGAGATGGGCCCGTAGGCCCAGCAGGTGGAACAGCAGCTGGCCCTTGTCGTCGGACGCCCCCCGGGCGCGCAGGACGTCGCCGTCGATGGTGGGGTCGAATGGGTCGGAGTGCCACTGTTCGATCGGGTCGACGGGCTGCACGTCATGGTGCCCGTAAATCAGGACGGTCGGCGCGTCACGATCAGCACTGCGCCACTCGGCGAACACGGCCGGCATCCCCGGGGTTTCCCAGATCTCGACCCTCGGGAAGCCGGTGCGCTCGGCCGCGGCGGCGAACCACTCTGCGTTTTGACGGACGGCAGCGTGGTGTTCCGGTTGGGCGCTGATGCTCGGGATGCGAAGCCACTGATCCAGATCCGCCAGGAGGTCGGCGCGGTGCTCAGCGACGAAATCACGCTCAAACGTCATGCTCGGACGGTATCGCGGTGGTGTTTGACTGGAGACGGGACAGGTGCGGAGGGACGGAGGGGTGGGATGGCCGAGCGAGTCGACGTCGCCGTCGTGGGCGGCGGGCTCATGGGTGCTGCCGCGGCATGGGCGGCGGCACGGCGAGGCTTGTCGGTCGCGCTGCACGAGCAGTTCGAGCCCGAGCACACACGGGGTAGCTCGCACGGCAGCGCGCGCATCGTGCGGCGGGGCTACAGCGACGCGCTGTATACCCGGCTGACGGGCGAGGCGTTCGAGCTATGGCGCGAGGTCGAGATCGCGGCCGAGGTTCGCCTACTTCGGATGGTCGGCGGATTGGATCACGGGCCGAACCGCACCGCGCTGGTCGCGAACCTGCTCGCCGAGGCCGGGATCCCGCACGAGGTTGTGGCTGGGGCTGACGCCGAGGCCAGGTGGCCGGGGATGCACTTCGCCGGGCCGGTCGTGTATCACCCCCAAGCCGGGACGATGGACGCGGATCGCGCGGTAGCCGCGCTCCTGGACCTGGCCCGGCGCGCCGGCGCGACGATCCAGCACGGGAGTCGCGTGGCGAGGGTCGAGCCGGTGCGCGACGAGTACGCAGCAGTGCGGCTCGCTGACGGCCGCGAGTTCGAGGCGCGGTGCGCAGTAGTCGCAGCCGGCGCCTGGGTCGAGCCATTGCTCGGTGGCCAGCTCAACCTCCCGCCGCTCACCGTTACCCAGCAGCAGGTCTTTCACTTCGCCCGGCGCGACGAAGCAGCGGCGCCCTGGCCGTCCGTCATCCATCAGGACGCGATCGAGGTCTATCACCTGCCCGGGGGTCGGGACGGCGGAAGCGGTGACGCCCGGAAGGTCGCCGAACACACGCATGGCGCCGCGACGACTGCTGAAGGTCGGGACGGTGTCGTGGACGCGGCCGCTCGCGAGCGGATCCTGCGCTACGTGAGCGAGTGGCTGCCCGGGCTGGTACCGATCCCGCAAAGCGAAACGACGTGCCTGTACACCTCAACGCCCAGTGAGGACTTCCTGCTCGATCGAGTCGGGCCGATCCTCATTTGCTCGCCGTGCTCCGGACACGGGGCGAAGTTTGCGCCCTTGATCGGAGAGTTGGTGGCCGGTCTCGTCACCGGTGATCGACCAGTGCCCGATCGGTTCCGGCTCGCGGCGCATACGAGCGCTCTGACCGTGACTAAGGTCTCGCTCTAGGCCGCGCCGCGCGGCGGCGCAGGTGAACCGATTCGGACGCCCGGACCTGGGGAGCCCTCATGGTGCAGACCAGCCTGATCGGCGCTGTGGCCACTCCGGCCGGCGTTGTCTTCGTCGTCCGCGGCATGGACATCGGGCTGGCCCTGCGCCTGCGGCGGGCGAAGCAGCTGTCCGAGCAGCCCTGAGCCGACAGCTACTCGAGTCACCGTGGATCCAGCGACAGCGACACTGCCCGATCCCGCACTGATCGTCCTCGTTGGTGCGTCCGGCGCCGGCAAGTCGGCCTGGGCCGCCGCACGCTTCGCCCGTCGCGAGATCGTTTCATCCGACGAGCTGCGGGCCGTCGTCGGCAGCGGGGAGAACGACCTCTCGGCCACCGATGACGCGTTCGCGCTGCTGGACACCATCATCGACGCGCGGTCGCGGCGTCGCCTGACGACAGTCGTGGACACGCTCGGCCTGGATCGCGCTCGACGGCGCGGATACCTCGGTGTCGCTCGCGAGGCAGGATTGCCTGCGGTGGCCGTTGTCTTCGCGACGGACGCCGCGGAGTGCCGGCGCCGCAACCGAGCCCGGGACCGTCCCGTCCCGGCGGGTGCGCTCACCGCGCAAATCCGGCGGATGTCCGACATCCCAGCGGAGATCGTCGACGAGGGATGGGACCTCGTGCTTCGCGTGGCCGGTCCGACCACACAGCCATCGACAGTGACTCGGCCGCCTGTGGCAGTCGACGCCCCGGACGTCGAATTGCGGTTCGTGCTGCAGATCGCCCGTTTTCCCTGGGGCGACGATCCCGCCGGCTGGTTGACCGCAATCGCCGAATCAGCAGCGGACGCAGGCTTCTACGGGCTGGCGCTGATGGACCATCTGATCCAGATCCCGCAGGTCGGCCGCGCCTGGGAGCCGATCCCGGAGCCCTGGGTCACTCTCGGGCTGCTCGCCGGCCTGCCGACCTCGCTGCGGCTTGGCACACTGGTGAGCCCAGCGAGCCTGCACTCCGCGGGACGACTGGCGAAGACTGCGGCGACACTCGATGTGCTGACCGGAGGCCGAGCCTTCTGTGGCGTCGGCACCGGCTGGTGGGCTCGTGAGCATGCGGCGTTCGGCCTGCCGTTCCCGGCCACCGCCGACCGAGTGCAGCGACTGGAGGCGACGCTGGAGACGATGCGGGCGCTATGGAATGCCGGCACCAAGGCCTACCACGGCTCCCAGGTGTCCTTGCCGGAGACGACCTGCTACCCCAGGCCGGTCGGTCCGCTGCCCCTGATCGTCGGCGGAAAGGGCCCGCGCGTGCTGTCCATTGCCGCGCGGCTCGCCGACGCTTGCAACGTGCCGTCGGATCTCGATTCGGTGAGCCGGGCGGTCGCGGCGATGGGTGATCGCGAGGTGACGGTGCTCGATATCCCGGTTATGGGCCGCGATCGCGAACAGGTGGCCACGCTCGTGGAACGGCTGCGCGGGCGGCAATCGGCCGCCGACTATGCGCAGCGCCGTCACGCCGCGACAGTCCCCGACCATGTGAACCGCTACCGGGAGCTGGCGAGGCACGGAGTAAGCACGGTGTTCCTCGCGCTGCCTGACCTCACCGGCCCGGACGAGGTCAGGCGAGCAGGAGGCGTGGTCGCCGCATTCCGATGAACGCCGTCGGCGACGCATCGATCGTCGCGGCTCAGTAGATCCATGGGGAGTCCCCGAGGTCGGCCCAGGAATTTGTCAGGGTGATTTCAGGGGGAAGCCCAATGGTCACAAGCCCTCCGGGCCGGAGAGGCTGACGCGGACCCAACCGCATCTGCGAGCCCCGGAGCTAGTTTCATGAAAACGATTGCCCGCTTCGCGATCGACAAACGCTGGTACATCATTGCCGGCTGGATCGCCTTCGTCGCACTCACCCAGATCATTCTTGGCGGCCTCGGTGGCTCCGCCTACAAAGACACGTTCAGCCTGCCCGGCACTGAGACCGACAAGGTCATGCATTTGCTGGACCAGACCGGGCACGCCGACCAGAACGGGCCATCCGGCCAGGTTGTCCTGCACGCGAAGTCGGGGACACTGGCGACGGAGCCGGCTGGGGCCTCCACCGCCTTCGCGGCCCTGTGCTCGGAGCACCTCGGGGTGGTCGCCGTGGCCACGCCATGGCAGACCGTTACGTGCGCTGATGGGCAGGCGGTCACTGGTGCGGGACAGCCGACCCTGCTGTCCGCGGATAAGACGATCGCGATCGCGGACGTCTCCTGGAAGTCGGCGAACTATGACCAGAAGCTGTTCGACGGCGTCTACGACCACCTGTCGAAGCTGCGGAGTGACACGCTGCAGGTCGAGTTTACCGGCGACCCGTTCCAGGGACACGACCAGCAAGACAGCGGAGTACCGCCGGCGCTGCTCGGCTTCCTTGCGGCGCTGGTGATTCTGGCCATCGTCTTCCGAACGGTCGGCGCCACCGCGCTCCCCCTGGCCAGCGCGGCCGCCGCGCTCACGGCGGGACTTGGCCTCACCGGAATGCTCAGCCACATCATGAGCGTCTCGAACATCACACCGCCGCTTACCGAGTTGATGGTGCTCGGCGTCGGTGTGGACTACGCGCTGTTCATCGTTACCCGCCACCGGCGCAACCTGCGCCGCGGGATGAGCGTTCGGGACTCCATCGTCGCCGCGATCAACACCTCAGGACGCGCCGTGCTCTTCGCCGGAACCACCGTGTGCATCGCCATGCTCGGCCTCACCGCGCTGGGCGTGAGCTTCTTCTACGGCATGGCAGTCGGTACCGCGATCGCCGTGAGCCTGACCATGCTCGCGGCACTCACCTTGCTGCCGGCGCTGCTGAGCTTCCTCGGCCTGCGAGTGCTCCGCCGCAAGGAGCGCCGAGCCGTTCTGGCCGGCAACTTCGTCGATGTCGAGACAGTCGGATTCTGGGCCCGTTGGTCGGAGCTGGTCGCCAGGCGCCGGGTCGCGTTCGGCGTAGTTGGCGCGGTCACCGTAGTAGCCCTGGCGATCCCGTTCCTGGCGCTGCGCCTCGGACATGCCGACCAGGGCAACGACCCAGCCGGCACCACGACTCGGAAGGGCTACGACCTGATCGCCCAGGGTTTCGGGCCGGGTTACAACTCGACCCTGACGCTTGTCGTCGATGGCCCGCAAGCCCAAGCCACGGCCGAGACGGTAGGCACGGCCCTCACTCGCGTCCCGAACGTCGACACCCGCAGCATCTTCGTTCCGACGCGAGGGCTGAGCGAGCAGCTGTCACTGGTGTCGTTCAAGTCGCTCAGCGCGCCACAGGACGAGAAGACCACGCAGCTGGTCAACAAGCTGCGCAACGACGTGCTGCCACCGCTTTACAGCGGAACCGGCAATCACGTCTACGTGTTCGGGATGACCGCGACGCAGGTGGACTTCACGGATGTGCTGA
>Ga0207678_10001263_pt1 | contig 23372 bp, 19 predicted proteins | sample KBSC63metaG_FD_184319 | JGI IMG/M metagenome (GOLD analysis project Ga0207678, IMG submission 184319) | Corn rhizosphere microbial communities from Kellogg Biological Station, Michigan, USA - KBS C6-3 metaG (SPAdes) (version 2) | ecosystem: Host-associated > Plants > Roots > Rhizosphere > Soil ... | reverse complement strand
ACCGCCGCCAATCTCGGGGCGCGAGTGACCGGATCGGGCTTTGCCGTCTTCCTCGCCGGTTCGCTGGCATGGCTCGCGACCGGCTTGCTGACCGGCCAGCCGGCGCTCACGTGGACCAACGCGGTGCTGACCTTGCTCAACATCTTCGGCATCTGGCGCTGGCTCGGGCGGCAGGCGAGCGTCGAGGAAGGCGGCAAAGCCGCCGCCGAGGCCAGCGCCAAAACCCCGGGTGAGGCGCTGTTCCCGGTTTCGCTCCTGTCGCGGGCGGTGGTGCGGACAGATTCAGAAGCTGCCGGGAATTGCATCGACGCGCTCGCCGGCTGCCGAAGCGGCCGCATTGATTATCTGGTGGTTTCCGAGGGCGGCGTCGCGGGCGTTGGAGAAACATTGCGGCGCGTTCCCTGGCAGGTTGCGCGGGTCGAGGGCGATGATGTCGTAATGGAACTCAGCGCCGAGCAGTTCGCGCGCCTCGAAGTGCTTCAGCGCGACCGATGGCCGGGGCGCTGATTGTTGCCGCGGAGTTCGGCGCAGCCGATTTCGCCTGGCTCGAGGGCTTGCGGCGAACGCATTACCCGCCGGATCGCAACGTCGTCCCAGCGCACCTGACGATGTTCCACGCATTGCCGCCATCGGCGGAGCGCGAGCTGCAGGCGATGCTTGCGGAAATGGCCGCGGCGAAACCGCCCAGGGCCCGGATCGATGGATTGATGAACCTCGGTGGCGGTGTCGCCTTTCGCGTGGTCTCCCCGGACCTCGATCGCATTCGCGACTCGTTGGCCGAGCGGCTTCATGGCCTGCTCTCGGCCCAGGACAGCGGTGGCTGGCGGCCCCACGTAACGATTCAGAACAAGGTCTCGGCAAAAACTGCGCGCGCACTGGCCGAGGAGCTGGAGCGCAACTTCGCGCCCCGCGATTTGGCCATCCGTGGGCTGGCTGTTCATCGATATCTGGACGGCCCCTGGCAGGAGGTCGCGACCTATAGCTTTCGCGGCTAGCTGAGGTCGCCGATCCCGTCGCAGCTGAGGTCGAACGCCGCGAGGCCGGTTTCCAGGACCGAAGCGAGCATGGGCTGTTCAAGCAGTTCGTCGATTGCGCCGTTCGTGCCTTCGGTGACGAGGGATTGCGCCTCCTCGAACGCTTCGTTCCAGTCGCCCGCTTCGTAAGTCCCCTGACCAACCCAGGTAAAGGCGATCACTTCGGCCAGCTGGTCTTCGCCGAGATCCTCGAATGCCGCGCGCAGCTCTTCCTCCACGCTGTCGTTGATCGCGTCGTCGAGTACCGACAACGTGCCCTCGTCCTCGTCGTCGACGTTGTCCGCGGTCTCGCCGCCGTCATAGTCGGTCGCGGTCTGGGCCTCATATTCGCGGGCTCGGAGGATGATCCGGCAAAGCGTATCGAGCGGGGTCAGCGGATCCATTCGTTCCTCTCAGTTGATTGGCTCAACGAGGGCAGGGTCAGCCGGTTCCTCCCGCGTTGACCGGTCGCGAAGCGCCACTTATATCGCGCGCCTCCAGCGCCCGACGGGCGCTTTCAAATGCCCTGGGGCGGAGTAGCTCAGCTGGTTAGAGCAGCGGAATCATAATCCGCGTGTCGGGGGTTCAAGTCCCTCCTCCGCTACCATCCCCAAGCCGCATAATTCAGCTGCCGCGTCATTAATTTTACGTTATACGACAGTTTGGTCGCCGCCGAGCGGCGGCGATCTCGTCGCGTGGTTTTTCTTTTCGTTCGGAGGAGGACCTCCATGACGGTCGAAGAAGCCCAAAGGACGTTGAAGGCCACGGCGCTCGACGGAGCATCCGAGCCATATTCCGCGGATTGGTGGCAAATGCGTTCGCCGCAGGAGCTGCGCGAGATCATCAAGCGCGGCTTTGGCGTCGGCACCGCATATGACGGCGCCATTGCCGAAACGGAGCGGCGGGCGCGCGATGCGCTCAAGAAGATTCGTGAAGGGGAGAGCCAGTCGCGGCGCAAGATGGCAGTCACTCGACTGTACGTCCTGTCCGCGGTGCTCGCTTTGGTCATAGGCGTCGGCATCTTCGAATGGCTGATGGGCTGAGGGCTCAGCCTTTCGTCCGGATTAGATCGAAGGCGCGGGCGAGGTCGGCAATCAGGTCATCAGGGTCTTCGAGGCCGATATGGAGCCGCACGAGGTTGCGCGCCGCGGGCCTGGAAAGGGTGCGGTCGGGGTCGGCGGGCATCGCCAGGCTTTCGTAGCCGCCCCAGCTGAAGCCGATTCCGAATAGCTCCAGGCTTTCGACGAACGCCGTCCGAATCGCGTCATCGCCCTTAAGCTCGAAGGCGAACAGCCCCGAGGAGCCCTTGAAGTCCCGCTTCCAGATTTCGTGCCCCGGACAGTCGGGCAGAGCCGGGTGAAGGACGAGGCCCACGGCGGACTGCTCCTTCAGCCAGTGCGCGACCTTCAACGCGCTTTCCTCATGCTGCTTGAGCCGGATCGCCATGGTGCGCAGTCCGCGCGAGCCGAGCCAGGCATCGTCCGGCGAGACCGCGTGACCAAGGTCCCAGGTAACATGCTGGATGCGATCGAAATATTCCGGCGTCGCAGTCACCGTTCCAAGCATGACATCGGCATGGCCGCCGACATATTTGGTCGCGGCCAGGATCGAGATGTCGACCCCGGCGGCCAGCGCCTGGAAGAATAAAGGGGTGGCCCAGGTATTGTCGATCAAGGTGACGACGCTGCGGTCGCGGGCGACGGCGCAGATCGCCGGCACGTCCTGCACCTCCATCGTCATCGATCCCGGGCTTTCCAGCAGGATCGCGCGGGTTTTGGGCCCAAGCAGCTGCTCGATGCCGCCGCCGATCAGCGGGTCGTAATAGCGAGTCGTCACGCCGAAGCGCTTCAGGAACGTGTCGCAGAAACGGCGTGTCGGCCAATAGACGCTGTCGGGGACGAGGAGTTCGTCGCCCGGTTCGAGCACCGCAAGAAGCGCGGTGGTGATCGCGGCAAGCCCGGAGGAATACAGCGCGGTCCCGGCGGCGCCCGGCTCGAGCTCGGTCAGCGCTTCGGACAGCGCCCAATGGGTCGCGGTGCCCTGGAGGCCGTAGCGGTAGGTTCCGAGCGCGGGGAGGCTGGCATGAAGCTCGGCGACCTCATCGAACAGGATGGTCGAAGCGCGCTCGATCGGCGGATTGACGAGGCGGCGGCGCCATTCCTTGCGGCGACCGCCTTCGACCAGCTTCGTTCGCGGCCGCGTGTCTTTCAGGCTCATTTGTTGCTCCGTGGGCGGCCTGCCGCTGGACCGCGACAGGACCGCCCGCGAAGGATTTCTAGCGTCCCTTCCTCGGGATCAATCCAATGAGGCCAAGCACGCCAAGCACGCCCCACGGGAAGCCGCCCTTCTTTTCCTCGGGGGCGGGGGCGGTCGTCTCGTCGACGGCCGGCGCGGCCGGCTCTGCAACCGGAACGGTGGCATTGGCATCGGTCGCGACCGGAGCAACCGCGTTCGCGTCGGTCGCCATCGGGGCGGCCATATTCGCGTCGGCGGTGTTGTTGGCATCCTGCGCGAGTGCCGGAGTGGCTGCGGCGAGCGCCGCCGCAAGGATCAACGGAACAGTCATCCGCATGGTTATTCCTCCTGTTTTTCTATAAACTTGTATGACGTGCCTTACACCGGATCGTCGGTGTATCCGTCGTTGTCGCTCTCGCGCCACAGGCCGCGAAGGCCAAGCAGCCCGACGAGCCCGATGATGTTCCACAAGATATTGCCGTCGCCGCCCGACTTTTCGCGTTCCTGCGTTTCAGTCGGCACGCCGCCGGCCTGCCCCTGTGCGGCTGCTGGCGTGCTGACGATGCACGCTGCGACGCATGCCGCGAGTTTCCATCGACTGCGCATTCCTACCTCCTGTTCGATGCCCCAAGACTCGGCCGAGCACGCAACCGGACGCCTGATGCCCTGTTGCGCTGGCCAGCACCAGCCTCTGATTAATCTCGGAGTAAAGGGAAATGCAAACGCCCGGATCGACCAGCGATCCGGGCGTCCTGCGTGACGATTGCTCGTCAGCCCCCTTGGATGTGTGCGGCGAGCGTCCCCAGTCGCCCGACCGCTTGTCCGAACCACGACCCAAGGTCAGTTCGTCCGGATGGGCGGGGACTAAGCCCGCCGCGCGGCGCTTGTCACGGCCTGAATCGCCGATGAACGCATTTCTGCGGGCCCCTGTGTCGGCCAGGCCACATGCGCGTGGCGCGGTTGCCAGCGAAGGGAGGTCACCTTAGAGCCCGCCGCCATGCGCTGGTCACAAGCCTTTCTGCCGGTCCTCAAGGAAAGCCCGTCCGACGCCCAGATCGTCAGCCACAAGCTGATGCTGCGCGCGGGACTGGTGCGCCAGACCGCCGCGGGGATCTATGCCTGGCTGCCGCTCGGTTTCCGCGTCCTCAGGAAGGTCGAGCAGATCGTGCGCGAGGAGCAGGATCGTGCGGGTGCCCAGGAAATCCTCATGCCGACGCTCCAGCCGGCAGACCTGTGGCGGGAAAGCGGCCGCTACGATGCCTACGGGCCCGAGATGCTGCGCATCCGCGACCGGCATGACCGCGAGATGCTCTACGGCCCGACCAACGAGGAAATGATCACCGCGCTGTTCCGCGACGAGGTCAAAAGCTACCGCGACCTGCCGCGCATGCTCTATCACATCCAGTGGAAGTTCCGCGACGAGGTCCGGCCGCGCTTCGGCGTGATGCGCGGGCGCGAATTCCTGATGAAGGACGCGTACAGCTTCGACCTCGACGAGGCCGGGGCGCGGCTGAGTTATTACAAGCAGATGCTGGCCTATTTGCGCACCTTCCAGCGCATCGGCATCCAGGCGGTGCCGATGAAGGCGGCCTCGGGCCCGATCGGCGGCGACCTCAGCCACGAATTCATCGTGCTTGCGCCGACGGGGGAGAGCGAAGTCTTCTACGACGCGGCTTACGACGAGTTCGACTGGCACCAGGCCGACCTGGATTATGCGGACGAAGCCGGGCTTCACGGCCTGTTCGACCGGGTCAGCTCGACCTACGCGGCGACCGACGAGACGCATGACGAGGCACGCTGGGCGACCGTCGCCGCGGACCGGCAGCGCACCGGGCGCGGGATCGAAGTCGGCCACATCTTCTATTTCGGCGACAAATATTCCTCAGCCATGGGCCTCAAGGTCTCCGGTGGCGATGGAAGCATGGTGACACCGATGATGGGTAGTTACGGCGTCGGCGTGTCGCGGCTCGTCGGCGCGGTCATCGAGGCGAGCCACGACGACGCCGGCATCATCTGGCCCGATGCGGTCGCGCCGTGGCGCGTCGGAATCGTGACCATGCGCGCCGATGACGCAGCGAGCGCCGACGCGGCTGAGGCTGCCTACGCGCACCTCCTCGGCGCGGGCGTCGAAACTCTGTACGATGACCGCGACGAGCGGGGCGGGGTCAAGCTCGGCTCGATGGACCTTATTGGCCTGCCGTGGCAGCTGGTGATCGGTCCGCGCGGAATCGCGTCCGGTACCGTCGAATTAAAGCGGCGTTCAACCGGCGAGCGCGAGGAGCTCAGCCTCGAAAGCGCATTGGCGAGACTGACCGCATGATCCTCAACCGCGCCGAGCGGATGCTCGCACGCCGCTATCTGCTTCCGGGCAAGGGCGAAGGCTTCATTTTCCTCGTCGCGTCGATCAGCCTGCTCGCCGTGGCGCTCGGGGTCGCGGCGCTCATCATCGTCATGAGCGTCATGAACGGCTTCCGTGCCGAGCTGTTCGACAAGATCGTGGGGCTGAACGGCCACGCCGTGGTCCAAGGGTATGACGGTCGCCTGGCGAACTGGCAGCAGATCGTCGTCCAGGCCAAGGCCACGCCCGGAGTCACCTCGGCGCTTCCGTTGATCGAGCAGCCGCTGATGGCCTCGGCGAACGGGCGCGTCGAAGGCGTGCTCGTTCGCGGGATGCGGATGGAGGACATTCTCGCCAACAAGACGATCACCTCGAACGTCGTCGCCGGCGACCTCAAGTCGATCGTCCCCGGCACCAACCGTATCGCCATCGGATCGCGGCTTGCGGAAGCGCTGGGCGTATTCCCCGGGAGCGAGATCAGCCTGATCAGCCCCGAGGGCCGCTCGACCGTCGTCGGCACCGTGCCGCGCATCGTCTCCTACACCGTCGGTGCCGTGTTCGAGGTCGGCATCAACGATTACGACAAGATCTTCGTCCTCATGCCGATGCAGGAAGCGCAAGAGCTGCTGATGCTCGGGGATCAGGTCGGGATGGTGGAGATCCAGACCGACGATCCCGACAAGATCGAGCAGATCATCGCGCCGATCCAGAAATCGGTGCGGGGCCACGGCCTGGTGGTCGACTGGCGGCAGATGAACTCCGCCCTGTTCCAGGCGCTGGAGGTCGAGCGGGTGGCGATGTTCGTCGTGCTCTCGCTGATCGTCCTCGTCGCCGTGTTCAACATCCTATCGTCGCTCATCATGCTGGTGCGCGCCAAGACCCGCGACATCGCCATCCTGCGAACCATGGGCGCGAGCCGGCGCGGCATGATGAAGGTGTTCATGACGGTCGGCGTCACCATCGGCTCGCTCGGGATCGTCGCCGGCATCATTCTCGGCGCCATCTTCCTCTACTTCCGTCAGGATGTGGTGGACGCCATCCAGAAGCTGACTGGCCAGAACCTCTGGGACCCGAGCATCCGCGTGCTCACCGAGCTGCCGTCGAGGACGGATCCGTTCGAAGTCACCGCGATCGTCGTCACTGCGCTCGTCCTTTCCTTCCTCGCCACGCTTTATCCCGCCTACAAGGCCGCGAGCACCGATCCGGTGCAGGTGCTGCGCTATGAGTAATCCTCCCCTCGATTCCGAGGGGAGGGGAACCGCACGAAGTGCGGTGGAGGGGCCCCCGGTCCTCGCGACGCGGGGCCTCAAGCGCAGCTTCACGCAGGGCGATGTGACGATCGAGGTACTGCGCGGCGTCGACCTCGAAATCGCGCCCGGCGAGATCGTTGCGTTGCTCGGCCCGTCCGGTTCGGGCAAGTCGACCCTGCTCCAGGCAGTGGGTCTGCTCGAAGGCGGGTTCAAGGGCTCGATCCGCTTGGGCGGCGAAGAGGCGGCAGAGCTCGACGACGACGGACGCACCCGCCTGCGCCGCGACCTGCTCGGCTTCGTCTACCAATTCCACCACTTGCTGCCGGAGTTCACAGCGCTCGAAAACGTCGTTCTGCCGCAACTGGTGCGCGGCACCGACCGCCCTGCGGCGCGCGGCCGTGCTGAGCAATTGCTAAGCGCGCTCGGCCTTTCTCAGCGGCTCGACCATCGCCCCGCGAAGCTTTCGGGCGGCGAGCAACAGCGTGTGGCGGTGGCTCGCGCTCTCGCCAATCGTCCGCCGTTGATCCTCGCCGACGAGCCGACCGGCAACCTCGACGAGCACACCGCCGACGCGGTGCTCGCCGAATTCCTCAAGCTGGTGCGCGGTGAGGGCAGCGCCGCCCTGGTCGCGACGCACAACGAGCGCCTTGCGAGCAAGGTGGACCGGGTCGTGCGCCTGCACGAAGGACGCCTCGGCTAGTGGAGCCGGAGCCCGAACGGGGCGTTGATCGGCCCATGCGCAAGCTCAACCCGACCGTCCTGGCGCTTCTCGGCGGGCTGGTCGTTGTCCTGCTGCTCGTCGCCTATTTCGCGAGCAACCGGAATCCGGACCAGGACAAGCTGACCGGCAACATGCTGAATGAAGCGCAGGTGCCAAGTCCCGAGAAGCGCTGCTCGAGCCAGGCGACCTACGGTTTGATCAAGCGGGACCTCTTCCGGCGGGCCGCACAGCTGCGCGGCAGCGACCAGGCGGCCTTTGACACACTTTCGGCGTCCGCGGTCGTACGGATGGAAAATCCGGTCATGGAGAGCCAGGATTCGGGGACCGGCGCGATCAACTGTTCGGGAACGCTGTCCCTGGACCTGCCGCCGGGCGTGGCGGTTGCCGGCGGACGCCGAACCCTGACGAGCGATGTCGATTACACCATCCAGCCCGCCGCCGACGCCAGCGGCGACGTTCTACTGCTGCGCAACGCCGACGCGATCGTCGCGCCGCTCGCGACCTTGGCGCGCGTCGCGGAGCCGCAGTCGCCCATGGACGGGATCGACGAGAACATGACGGCGCCCGCCCAGCCCGAAGAGAATGTCGCCGCGTCCGAATCCGCGAAGCTCGAGCCTGGCCCGGCTTCCACTTATCCGGGACGGCCAAGCTTCGATTGTGCCAACGCACGGACCAAGGGCGAGATCGCGGTCTGCTCCGACAGCGGGCTTTCCGCGCTAGACGTCAACATGGCGGCGCAATACCGGCGCGCGCTGGCGGCGGCCGATCCGGATCAGCGAGCAGCGTTGCAAAGCACTCGCGATCGTTTCCTCGCCTATCGCGACCGTTGCACGAACCGCCAATGCATCGGCGATGCCTACACCGGGCGGATGCGGGAGATCCGCGACATCATGGAAGGCCGCTGGCAGCCTCCCCGATAAGTCGTGGATAAGTGGCCCGGAGCGCCTTTCCAGCCCGCGGCACGCGCCGCATATTCGCATCCGTGACTCAGGCCTACGTCCCGCTTCGCGTCTTCTCGTCCTTCACCATGCTCGAAGGGGCGATGGAGCCCAAGACGGTTGCCGCGCGCGCGGCGACGCTGGGCTTCCCGGCGATCGCGCTCGCCGACCGCAACGGCCTCTATGGTGCGATGCCGTTCAGCGAGGCCTGCATCGGCAAGGGCGTTCAGCCCGTCATCGGCGCGACGCTCGCAGTGGCGCGACCGCCCGAAATCGGTGGCGAGGCAAGGATCGATTGGCTTGTGCTGCTGGCCAAGGACGATCTCGGCTACGCCAACCTCTGCAAGCTGGTGTCGGCCGCGCATCTCGACCGCCCCGTTGAAGAAGACCCTCACGTGCCCTTTGCGCGGCTCGAGGAATTCGGCGAAGGTCTGATCGCGCTCACGGCGGGCGGGGAAGGGGCCTTGGTCCGGCTGCTCGCGGACGGTCAGAAGGACAAGGCGGAGGCCTATTGCACAAAGCTGCAGGCGCTGTTCGAGGGGCGGCTGTACATTGAGCTCAGCCGCCGCAGCGACTTGGCCGAGGAAGCCGCCGAGGACGCGCTGATCGAGCTCGCCTATGCGCGGGACTTGCCGCTGGTCGCCACCAATCCCGCGGCCTACGTGGACCCGGGCTTTCATGCCGCCCACGACGCCATGCTGTGCATTGCCCAATCGGCCTATGTCGAAACGGCCGAGCGCGCCACGTCCTCGGCGGACGCCTGGCTCAAGGATAGCGCCGCAATGGCGCAGCTGTTCGAAGACCTGCCAGAGGCGCTGGCCAACACCGCTGTCATTGCCCAACGGTGCGCCGTCGCGGCGCCTAAGCGGCGGCCGATCCTGCCGCGGCTTGGCGAGGATGAGGACGAGCAGCTGCGGCGCGATGCCGCGGCCGGGCTCGAGGCGCGATTGAGCGGGCGAGCGGGGGCGGACCGGCAGGCCTATGCCGAGCGCCTCGACTATGAGCTCGACATCATCATCCGCATGGGCTTTTCGGGCTACTTCCTGATCGTCGCCGACTTCATCAAATGGGCCAAGGCGAACGATATCCCCGTAGGCCCGGGCCGTGGATCGGGCGCGGGATCGGTGGTCGCCTGGGCGTTGACCATTACCGACCTCGACCCGATTGGCTTGAACCTGCTGTTCGAGCGCTTCCTCAATCCCGAGCGCGTGTCGATGCCGGACTTCGACATCGACTTCTGTGAAACCCATCGCGACAAGGTCATTTCGTACGTCCAGGGCAAATATGGCCGAGACCGCGTCGCGCAGATCATCACGTTCGGACGGTTGAAGGCGCGCGCGGTGCTGAAAGACACCGGCCGCGTCCTGCAAATGCCCTATGGCCAGGTCGACCGGCTGGCGAAGCTCATCCCCAACCATCCGACCGACCCCTGGACTCTCGAGCGCTCGCTGAACGGCGTGTCCGAAGTGGCGGCCGAGTATCGTGACCATGCCGACGTCAAGCGGCTGTTCGACCTGGCGATGAAGCTCGAGGGGCTGCCCCGCCATGCCTCGACCCATGCCGCGGGCGTGGTGATCGGCGACCGGCCTCTGGACGAGCTCGTCCCGCTCTACCGCGACCCGCGCTCCGACATGCCGGTGACTCAGTTCGACATGAAATATGTCGAAGCAGCGGGCCTGGTGAAGTTCGACTTCCTCGGCCTCAAGACGCTGTCGGTTCTCAAGGAGGCGCGGCGGCTCCTCGCCAAGCAGGGCGTGGAGGTCGATTTCGACGCGCTGCCGTGGGATGATCCAGCAGTCTACGAGCTTCTCCAGCGCGGCGACGCCGTTGGCATCTTCCAGCTGGAATCCGACGGCATGCGGCGCACCCTGGCAGCGGTCCGCCCGACCGGCTTCGGCGACATCATCGCGCTCGTGGCGCTCTATCGGCCCGGTCCGATGGACAACATCCCGATGTTCGGGGACCGCAAGAACGGCCGAGCGCCGATCGAATACCCGCACCCGTTGCTCGAAGAGATTCTCGCCGAGACCTACGGCATCTTCGTCTACCAGGAGCAGGTGATGCAGGCGGCGCAGGTGCTGGCCGGCTACAGCCTTGGCGGCGCCGATCTCCTGCGCCGGGCGATGGGCAAGAAGATCCAGTCGGAAATGGACGCCCAGCGCGCGATCTTCGTCGAAGGCTGCGCCAACACCAACCAGATCCCGGCGGCAAAGGCCAACGAACTATTCGACTTGATCGACAAGTTCGCCGGCTATGGTTTCAACAAGAGCCACGCCGCGGGCTACGCGTTGATCGCCTACCAGACCGCCTGGCTGAAGGCGCATCACCCGGCCGAGTTCTTCGCCGCCTCGATGAGCTTCGACATGGCGCTGACCGACAAGCTCGGCGTGTTCGTCGAGGACATGCGCCGCGGCGGCATCGGCTGCCTGCCCCCCGACATCAACGCCAGCAACGCCCATTTCACGGTGGAAAGCGGGCCGGAGGGCCATAGCGTGCGCTATGCGCTGGGCGCTCTGAAAGGCGTCGGCGAGAAGGCGATGGAAGCCCTCGTCGAGGAACGCGAGCGCGGCGGTCCCTTCGCCAACCTCGAGGATTTCGCCGCGCGCATCGACCCCAGGTTGCTCAACCGCCGCCAACTCGAAAGCCTCGCCGGGGCCGGGGCGTTCGACAGCATCAAGCCGGACCGGCCCGCGATCTTTGCCGCGGCCGAGACGATTCTCGCTCACGCGGCCAGCGCGCACGAGCAGCGCACGAGCGGGCAAGCGGGGCTGTTCGGAGTCAATTCGGCGGAGTCCGCTCCGATCCGCCTGCCGAGGGACGCCTCATGGACGCTGGCCCAGCGCATGGCGGCGGAGCGCGATGCGTTCGGATTCTATTTCTCGGCGCACCCGGTGGACGCGCAGCGGCATCTTCTTGCGGTCCACAAGGTCCGCACCCTCGCCGAGCTTAGCGAAATCCGCATTGCCGAGGGAGAGCGCGCGGGCGCCAGCATGGCCGCGCTCGTCGAAGGCGTGCGCTGGCGCGTCTCGGCCAAGGGGCGGCGCTACATGATCGCGAGCCTGTCGGACCGTTCGGGGCAGTTCGAAGCGACGGTCTTCGACGACGAGCCGGCCGAGGCGCTCGAAGCCGCGGCCAAGACCGGCGCTTGCGGCCTGCTCACGGTTGAGCTCGATCGCAGGGCCGGGGACGACAGCCCGCGGGTCACGATCAAGCGCTTCCAGCCGCTGGATGTGCTGGCGAAGAAGACACGGCTGCAAATGACGGTCCGCGTACCGAGCGCGTCGATGGTCGAGCGGATCGCGCGCGAACTCGCCGCGGCGCGGGGCGGCAACGGGCTCGTGCGGCTGATCGTGCCAATCGCTGGAGGGGAGGCGACACTGGTTGCCGGTCGCGACTATGCGCTCGATGGCGAGGTCGCCTCGCGCATCGAACGCATCACTGGAGAGGGGACCGTTGACCTCTCCGCCCAGGAGCCGCCGAAGCTGGCTCTAGTGGGCTAGCGCTTGCTCGAACCCGTGCAGCGCTGCACACTTGCAGCGCTCGGGATAGGGGAATTGATGCGCTACATTCTGATCTGGCTTTTGGCTGTGCCGATTGCAGCCTGCACTCCGAGCAAACTGGAGAAAACTGCTCTCACACCTTCGGAGCGTGCTCTAGTGCGCGGGGCAGTCGATGATGTTGCGCGGGGAGACAGTACTTCGCTTTCAAACAAGGTACCGCCGGAGCTAGCAGCCAAGCTGGCACCGGTGCTTGGTAAGATGCGAGAGCAACTTCCCGCGAGCCCGCTCGAATTGTCTTTCCTGAATGCCAATTGGACTCTTTCAGGAGGCGGCCGGTCGACGGATGCCGTGTACAGCGTAAAAGGGAAGTCGGGCTGGGCGCTGGTCGAAGCGAACACGCAGACGAGCAACGGTCGAACGATGCTGACTGCGATCTACATCCAGCGCACGCCAGCTGATCCTGAAAAGGTCAATTCCTTTAGCCTTCGAGAAGCGCGTCCCGCGGGCTGGGCGATGTTGGTCGCGATGGCCGCCGCGCTCGCAATAACGATTGCTGGAATCTTCCGCGTCTGGCGTTCAGGTCAATTCCGTCGTCGATGGCTTTGGACGATTGGAGCCGTGATCGGAGTGACGGTCCTGCGCATGAATTGGACAACCGGAGAGTTCAGTTTTCAGCCAATCTATTTTCAGCTCTTTAGCGTGGGGGCCGCCAAGCAACCAATTTTCGCGCCATGGATCTTGGCCGTGAGCGTACCGATGGTGGCGCTCATCGCGCTATTCCGGCGAGGGAAGAGCGTCGCGAGCGGCGCCGAGCCGATGCCCGACGCCGGCCAGCTCTCAGACGAAGGCTAGGCCATCCAGAAACCGTCGCGGTTGACGAGGCTGGTGATGTGCGCGTTCTGCTCCTCGTCCATGTCTTGCTTGAAGCGGGGGAAGACCTGCTCTTCCTCCATGTGGGCGTGGCTGGACACGAGCTGGCGGAATTCGCGGACCTTCTCGAGCCAGTTGGACGCGGCGGGGCCCAGCTCGTTCAATTCGAAGATGAAGGTCTTGATGTAGCCGTGCTCGCCTTCGAGATGGTCGGCGTCCGCCGTCTCGTTCGCTTCACGCAGCGCCGGATAGACTACCATTTCCTCCTGGTGGGCGTGCTTGTCGAGCGCGTGGGTGAGCTTCATCAGCAGCATCTTGCGCTTGAAGGTCTGGGTCTCGTCGGTCGCGAGCATCTTGTCGAAGATGGCGAGCGCCATGTCATGCTCGGCGGCGAGAATCTCGTCCCAGTCGCCCGCGGCGGATTCCATCCCCTGCATGATGAACTTGCGTCCGTAATTGGCGGCCATGCCAATCGCCACGCCGGCCAGCGCCGCGCCAAGCACCGGAGCCGCGCTTTCACCCCATGAGAAGGCGCTGCGGTTGCTGCTGCGATTGTTGCCGCCGCTGCTGGTGGATGACGAGCGGTTCGATGAGCGGCTTTGGGTACGCGTGACCATGGTTTCCTCCTTGGCTGGAACTTGTGCATTCAACGGTCAGGACAGGGTCGCCGTTCCGCTCACGAAGCGCGCTTCGCGAACCGTTCGGCGCATCGCTAGACGCCGTTGGCGGGTTCCTGCGGCTGTTCAGCCGGGAGAGGGGCTGGCGCATTCGAATTCGCCGGCTCGACCGGAGACGGCTCGGTCACATTGAGCGGCTCCGTCGACCCGGGCGCCGGCGCCTCGATGGCATTGTCGATAGGAGGAAGCGGCTTCGCCGTCTCATATTCCTCGCCCGGCAACGGCCGGACTTGCTTCGTGACCGCCGGCGGGGCCTTGTTCACTGGCGCCGTCTCGCCCTTGTAGACGCAGGCATCGAGGCCGTCGCGGCCGACCACGCCGATCCGCGCCGCGATCGTGTTGCCGTAGCGGCGGGTGAAGCCTTTGGGGGCAATCGCGCCCCGCTTCTTGGGCAGCGGCAGGATGGCCGCGATCCGCGCGGCTTCGGTCGCACTCATGGCGCTCGCGTCGTGGCCGTAATAGCGCTGCGATCCGGCATTCACGCCATAGGTGCCGAGGCCCGTCTCGGCATTGTTGAGATACACCTCCATGATCCGCCGCTTGCCCCACAGATGCTCGATGAGGAAAGTGAACCAGGCCTCCACGCCCTTTCGCGCATAGCCGCCGCCGTTCCACAGGAAGGTGGTTTTCGCGGTCTGCTGACTGATCGTCGAGCCGCCCCGGATGTGACCGCCAGAAGCATTACGTTTCATTGCATCTTCAATGGCTTCGAAGTCGAATCCATGATGCGAGCAGAACTTGCTATCCTCGGCGGCGATCGACGCGCGGACCATGTCGCGGTCGATCTGGCTGATCGGCATCCAATCCTTGTGCAGCCCGCGTCCGGCGAAAACGTCTCCGATCATCGTCGCGGTGATCGGCGGCGGGATGAAGCGATAGGCCAAAACCCAGAGGATCGAGATGGCGAAGAAGGCGACGACAAGCTTGACGATCCAGCCAAGCAGGCGACCGGCGAAGGAGCGCGAGCTTCGACGGCGGCGCTGATATTTCGGAACGCTCGATCGCTTCGCCATAGGTTCGACTAACGGGCGGCGGTGCGCGTCTCAAGCGTCGAGATGAGGGCTAGGGTGCCCGGATCGCGCGGCCGGTACTTCAGCGCGGCCTGTGCTTCGCGGCGCGCTCCCGCCAAATCGCCTTGCTCGAGCAATGCCGTGGCGAGGTCCCGGCGAATCGGGTAATGCCAGGCCGGCGGGTCGGAGACCGAGCTGAAGTCGTCGCTTTCCTGAAGCTCCGCGGCCTGGCCGAACGCCATCGCCGCGTCCTGCGGGCGGTGCTCCATCATCGCTGCGCGCCCGCTCAGCACGTTGCGCGCGATGTACGTCATGGTCTGCGCCTGGACCGAGCCATCGTCCTTGTTGAGCTCGCCGGAAACCCCGTGGATAGAGGCCGCTTCCATCCGCACGCTCGCGGAATCGTTGCGCCGGGCGAAGGCCTCGCCCCGCGCATAATGCCATGCCGCTTGGAGGAAGGGCAGCTTCGGCTCCGGCAGGGCCAGCACTTCGGCCGGGTCGGCGAAGCGGGCCATGGCGTAATAGCCGTTGGCGGAGATCATCTGGGTGTAGGGCGCTCCTTCGGAGCGGACCTGTGACCGCAGCACGAGCGGCCGACCCAGCGCCAGCGCGATGTCCGCGTCGCCGGCTTCGAGCGCTCCGCCGAGGCCGAAGGTGACGTTGTGCGAGTGGTAAGGCAGGCCCCAGACGCCGTCGGGCGGGGCGAGGCCGAGCCGCTTGGCATTCTCGATTCCAAGCTCGACCGCGCGCATGTTCGCCTTGGCGGCGTCCTCGTAGCGGCCGACCCAGTAATAAGTGTGGCTCGGCATGTGGACGAGGTGGCTGGCTTTGGGCGCGAGCGCGGCAAGGCGGTCGGCGTAGGCCTCGGCCTTTTGCGGCACGCCGGCGATCTCGGTCGCGTGGATGTAGAAATGGATTGCCGGCGTGTCGTTCGGATCGCGCTTCAGCACGCCTTCCAGGAGGGGCATCGCGAGACCAGCGTTGAGCTTCCACTCCTCGGCATTCTCGGCCTTGGTCATCAGCCAGGCGTCGGCGGCGATGACCGCGATTTCCTTGTCGTCGGGATATTGGCTTGCAAGGCCGGCCATCGCCCGGGCGAAGTTGAGATCGCCGGGCTTGCCGCCACCGCCGTTCTTGTAGCGCAACTGCAATGCGTGGATGAGTGCGCGCTCGCGGTCGGTCCCGTGCCCCTTGGCGAGGTCGGCGGCCTTGTCCGCAAGCTCGGCCAGCTTGGCGACCTCGTCTTCGCTTTTGCCGAAATTGATCGTCGGGCCCGACGCCCACGCCTGGCCCCATAGGCACATCGCGCAATCGGGGTCGAGCCGGACCGCTTCCTCCATCGCCTCCGTCGCGGCCTTGTGCGCGAAGGCATGAGCAAGCTGCATCCCGTTGGTGAAGAAGGCCTGGGCCTTGGGGCTCGCCGTTGTGATGGCGAACCCGCCGCTGCCATAGCCTTCGAGGATCATCGGCGTTTTGGGCGCCGCCGTGTCCGCGTGGCTCATGTGCTGCATGTCCTGCGCCGTTGCCGACGCGGCGAGAAGCACGGCGCTCGCGGCAAGCCACATTGTCTTCATGATCACGCCCCCAAAATCCCCGGCGCGATGCTAGCACCGAGAGGGAGAGTCGCAACCGTTCGCCTTGCCGCACTGCAGCACAGCATTTACATCCACTTCATATGACATCGACGAACGATATCCGCCGCGGCTTCCTCGATTATTTCGAGAAGAACGGCCACGCGCGGGTCGCGTCCGCGCCGCTGGTGCCGCACAACGACCCGACCTTGATGTTCGTCAACGCCGGCATGGTGCCGTTCAAGAACGTCTTCACCGGCCTGGAGACGCGTCCGTATCAGACGGCGAGCAGCTCGCAGAAGTGCGTGCGGGCGGGGGGCAAGCACAACGACCTCGACAATGTCGGCTACACAGCGCGGCACCATACGTTCTTCGAAATGCTCGGGAATTTCTCGTTCGGCGATTATTTCAAGGATCGCGCGATCGAATTGGCGTGGAATCTTCTCACGAAGGAATGGGGGCTTTCACCGGATCGCCTGACGGCGACCGTCTATCACACCGACGACGAAGCCTTCGAGCTGTGGAAGAAGGTCGCCGGCCTGCCCGAGAGCCGAATCATCCGCATCCCGACCAAGGACAATTTCTGGGCGATGGGCGACGACGGCCCGTGCGGACCCTGCTCGGAGATCTTCTACGACCATGGCGAGCACATCCCCGGCGGTCCGCCCGGTAGCCCCGACGAGGACGGCGATCGCTTCGTCGAGGTGTGGAACCTCGTGTTCATGCAATATGAGCAGGCGGCGGGCGAGATCGTCTCCGAGCTCCCGAAGAAGAGCATCGACACCGGAATGGGCCTCGAGCGCATCGCCGCCGTCCTCCAGGGCACGACCGACAATTACGAGACGGACACATTTCGCGCGCTGATCGAGGCCTCACGCTCGCTCACCTCCAGCAATTCATCGGACGCCCAGGCCAGCCACCGCATCATCGCCGACCATTTGCGCGCGAGCGGCTTCCTCGTCGCCGACGGCGTGCTCCCGGCCAACGAGGGCCGAGGCTACGTGCTTCGGCGGATCATGCGCCGCGCCATGCGCCACGCGCATCTGCTCGGCGCGAGCGAGCCGCTGATGTGGCGCCTGGTGCCCGCGCTGGTCGCCGAGATGGGCGCGGCTTACCCGGAACTGGTGCGTGCCCAGCCACTGATCGAGGCGACGCTGCAGCAGGAGGAAGTGCGCTTCCGCCAGACGCTGGTGACCGGCCTCAAGCTCCTCGACGAAGCGACCGCGGGGCTTCCTCAAGGCGCCACCCTCGCCGGCGAAACGGCGTTCAAGCTCTATGATACCTACGGCTTTCCGCTCGACCTCACCGAGCAAGCCCTGATCGAAAAGGGCCTGCGCGTCGATCAACCGGGCTTTGACGCCGCCATGGCCGGGCAAAAGGCCAAGGCGCGCGCGGCGTGGAAGGGATCGGGCGCCAAGGCCAGCGACGACATCTGGTTCGACCTTGTCGAGCAATATGGGTCGACCGAATTCACCGGCTACTCGGGCGACGAGGGCGAGGGCGTGGTGCTCGCCATCGTCAAGGACGGGCAACGCGTCGAGAATGCCGAGGTCGGCCAGACGGTCGAGCTGCTGCTCAACCAGACGCCCTTTTACGGCGAGAGCGGCGGCCAGATCGGCGACACCGGAAAGCTGACCACGCTCAAGGGTTTCGTTGGCAAAGTTGAGGATACATCAAAGCCGTTGGGCAAGCTGCAGGTGCTGCGGACCAAGGTGGTCGAGGGCGAGCTATCGCTCGGCGAGACGGTCCACCAGACCGTGGACGGCGAGCGCCGGGACCGCGTCCGCGCCAACCATAGCGCCACCCACTTGCTGCACGCGGCGCTCCGCCGGCATCTCGGCACGCACGTGAGCCAGAAGGGCAGTTTGGTCGCGCCGGATTATTTCCGCTTCGACTTCTCGCACCCCAAGGCGATGACTCGCGATGAGATCGACGCGGTCGAGGCCGAGGTGAACGCGCAGATCCGCTCCAACGAAGCGGTTACGACTCGGCTGATGACGCCCGACGATGCGATCGCGGCGGGCGCGATGGCGCTGTTCGGCGAGAAATATGGCGATGAGGTCCGCGTACTCTCGATGGGCCAGTTCGACGAAGACGATTATTCGGTCGAGCTGTGCGGCGGCACCCATGTCCGCGCGCTCGGCGACATCCAGCTGTTGAAGATCATCTCGGAGAGCGCGGTTTCGTCGGGAGTTCGCCGCATCGAGGCGCTGACCGGCGAGGCCGCGCGCCGCTGGCTGGGCGAGCGCGACGCGCGGCTGCGCGAGGCTGCGGCAGCGCTCAAGAGCGCGCCCGACGAGGTGCCCGCGCGGGTTGCAGCGCTGGTCGACGAACGCAAGCGCCTCGAGCGCGAGCTGGCCGACGCCAGGAAGCAGCTGGCGATGGGCGGCGGAGCGTCCAAGTCGAACGGCCCAACGGCCGAGGAGGTTGGCGGCCACCAGTTCATTGGGCAAGTCGTGCAAGGCTTCGATCCCAAAGGCTTGCGGGCGGCGGTTGACGACATGAAGAAGCGCCTCGGCTCGGGCATCGGCGCGCTCATCGCGGTCAATGACGGCCGCGCGAGCGTCGCCGTGGGCGTCACGGACGACCTCTCCGGCCAAGTCAGTGCGGTCGAGCTGGTCAAGGCGGCGGTCAGCGCGCTGGGCGGGCAGGGCGGCGGCGGTCGCCCGGACATGGCCCAGGGCGGCGGGCCCGATGGCGCCAAGGCCGCGGAGGCTTTGGAAGCCGTCAAAGATGCGCTGGAGAAGGTTGCGGCGTGATCGACACGCAGTCGTCCGATTCCGTCACTCTCAACGGGTCCTGCCACTGCGGCGCCGTGAAGTTCAGCGCCGAATTGCCCAAAGGCCTTGCCTCCGCGCGGCGCTGCACCTGCTCGATCTGCCGAATGCGCGGAGCGGTCGCGGTGACGGGAAGCATCGATGGCTTCACGATCCATGAGGGCGCGGACAAACTCGCGACCTACCGTTTCAACACCAACGTCGCCGAGCATCATTTCTGCAGCGTCTGCGGCATCTATACGCACCACAAGCGCCGCTCGAACCCCAACGAGCTCGGGATCAACGTCGCTTGCCTCGAGGACGTCTCGCCCTTCGATTTCGAGGAGGTCGTCGTCTACGACGGACAGCGCCATCCGGGCGACAACCCCACGCACACGACCTACACCGCCGGCGTGCTTCGGTTCGAGCCGGCCGCCGGCGCCTGAGCATCTCGCGCTCCGCGCTGCCCAAGGCGCCGGGGCGCTTCATCAAGCTCCGCCTCGGCCTTGATCTTGGCGCGCAGCTGGTCGCGCTTCTCGTGGATCGAGGCGATCACCGGGCCCATGGCGACGCCGATGTCGACCAGCACGGCTTCCGATAGCTGAAGCGAGGCTTCCAGCGTTTCGGGGACCGCGTCGGTGATCCCGGCCTTGTAGAGCCGCGCGGCCTGGGCGGTGTCGCGGGCGCGGGCGATGATCGGGATCCCCGGCATCGACCCGCGCACCCGCCGCGCGATCCGCGCGACCTGGACCGGATCGTCCATCGTCAGCACCAGCGCGGCCGCCTGCCCGAGCTGCAACCGCTCGACCAGGTCCGGACGCGAGACATCGCCGAACAGCACGTCGTAACCGGCCTTTTGCGCGTGGCGTACGCTGTCGACGTCGCTGTCGATCGCGAGATAGGCGCGGTCGTGCTCGCGCAGCATGTCGGCGACAATGCGCCCAACACGCCCGAAGCCGAAGATCACCGTCCGCCCGGCGGCCGACGAGGATTGAGGCTGCGCCTGAGCAGAATCGTCGACCCGTCGGCCCATGCGCTTGCCCGCGGCGGCCAGCAGCGGAGTCACGGTCAGGCCGATCGCGGTGACGGTCGTCCAGAAGCCGGTCACTTCGCCGCTCAGCAGCCCGGCCGCGCCGGCAGCCGAGAGGACGATCAGGCTGGTTTCCGACGGGCTCGCCATCATGATGCCGGTCTCGACCGCGACACCGGTGCGTTCGCCCGAGGCGCGTACCAGCGCCGCGGTGATCGCGGCCTTCACGGCCAGAACCGCCGCGGTAGCGCCCAGGATCAACGGCCATTCGGCGAGCAGCTCGCCAAGGTCGATGCGCATGCCGACCGTAATCAGGAAGATGCCGAGCGCGAGACCGGCCAGTGGCGCGGTGATGACTTCGACCTCGGTGTGATATTCGGTCTCGGCGATCAGGACGCCGGCGATCAGCGCTCCGAGGATCGGGGACAAGCCGACGGCCCCGGTGGCGAGGCTGGCGAGGATCACCGTCAACAGGCTGATCGCGAGGAACAGCTCCGAATTCTTGGTGCGCGCCGCCTGCGCGAACAGCGCCGCAAGCGCGAAGCGGCCGATGACCAGCATCACCGCGACCACCAGGATGCCGAGCAAGGCGGTGCGGATGAGGACGCCCATTTCGGCATGTCCGCCGATCAGCTCGATGGCGAAAATCATCGGTACCAGCGCCAGGTCTTCGAACAGCAGCATGGCGAAGGCGCTCTTGCCGACCGCTCCCTCGACTCCCGAGATCGGCAGGACGAGCGCGGTCGAGGAGAGGGCGAGGGCGAGACCGAGCGCCACCGCGGCCTGGATCGACGAGCCGGTGACGTAGAGCGCGCCGCCGATCAGCAAGGCGCAGCCGATCAGCTCGGCGCTGCCGACGCCGAACACCGCCCGCTTCATGCTGCGCAGGCGGCGGAAGCTGATGTGGAGCCCGGCGGAGAACAGGAGGAGGATAATCCCGAGCTCGGCGAACGGCTCGATGCGGTGCGCGTCGCTGATCGAGAGATAGTGGAGCCAAGGGTAGCGCGCCGCCAGCGCCCCGAGCGCGAACGGGCCGGTGATCACGCCGACCAGGATGAAGCCGATGACCGGCGTGATCCGCATCCGGGCGAAAGCCGGGATGACGACACCGGCGGCGCCGAGCACGACCAGAGCATCGCTGAAGCCGGAAGTCGCGAATTCGGTGTCCATGGCCACCTTTTGCCCTTTTCCACCGAACGGCGGTAGGGGACGACGCCATGGCGTCAGACCTCGACCTGATCATCGTAGGAGGTGGGCCGGCCGGGATGATGGCGGGCCTGCTGTTTGCGCGCGCCGGATGCCGCGTGACCGTGCTCGAGAAGCACGGGGACTTCCTGCGCGATTTCCGCGGGGACACGGTGCATCCGTCCACGCTCGAGCTGCTGCGTGAACTCGGCCTCCTCGATGAATTCCTCGAACGTCCGCACGACGAGGTGCGGACGCTGACCGCACGCGTGGCCGATCGGCAAATCACCATCGCCGATCTCAGCCACCTGCCGGTGCAAAGCCGGTTCGTGGCGATGATGCCGCAGTGGGAGTTTCTCGACTTCCTCGCCGATGAAGCGCGGCGCTATCCGACCTTCAACCTCAGAATGGAGGCCGAGGCGGTGGACCTGCTCTACGACGGGCCACGCGTCACAGGCGTGCGCCTGAAGGACGGAGAGGAAATGCGTGCCCGCCTGACCATCGCCGCGGACGGACGTGGCTCCATCCTGCGCGACAAGGCCGGGCTGCCGAAGACGGACCTCGGCGCGCCGATCGACGTGTTGTGGTTCAGGCTGCCCAAGGAGCCGAGCCCGGTCAACGAGACTGGGGGCACGTTCGGCGCCGGGACATTGGTGGTTCAGATCGACCGCGGCGATTACTGGCAGTGCGCCTATGTCGTGCCGAAAGGCGCGGCGGACGACATTCGGGCCAAGGGGATCGCAGTCTTCCGCACCGACGTCGCCCAGGCCGCGCCCGAGCTCGCCCGCGTGGTCGCAACGCTGGAGGATTGGGAGCAGGTGAAGCTGCTGTCGGTCTCGCTCGACCGGCTCGACACCTGGTGGAGGCCGGGCCTGCTCGCGATCGGCGATGCCGCCCATGCGATGTCGCCGGTCGGTGGGGTAGGGATCAACCTCGCGGTCCAGGACGCCGTGGCGGCCGCCAACATTCTCGCGGGCCCGCTCGCGAGCGGCGCGAACGTCGATCCCTTGTTGCGCAAGGTCCAGGAGCGGCGCCTGTTCCCGACGCGCGTCATCCAGGCCGGGCAGAAGGCCGTGCACAATCGGGTGCTGACGCCGTTGGTGCTGCGTCGGGCCGTGCTCGACAAGGTTCCGCTAGCCCTACGCCTGTTCGAGCGGTTCCCGATCCTGCGACGAATCCCCGCGCGCCTCGTCGGCCTCGGGGTGAGGCGCGAGCATATCCGCTCGCCCGATGCCGGGCTCAGGCGGTAATGGATTCGCGGGCCATCGCGGCCTCGAGGTTGTGAACGATCGCTTCGAAGAACTGCTCGGTCGTCATCCACGGCTGCTCGGGGCCGACCAGGATCGCGAGGTCCTTGGTCATCTGGCCGCTCTCGACTGTCTCGACGCAGACGCGCTCGAGCGTCTCGGCGAAGCGCACGACGTCAGGTGTGCCGTCGACCTTGCCGCGGTGCTTGAGGCCCCCGGTCCAGGCGAAGATCGACGCGATCGGGTTGGTCGAGGTCGCCTTGCCAGCCTGGTGCATGCGGTAGTGCCGGGTGACCGTGCCGTGCGCGGCCTCGGCCTCGACCGTCTTGCCGTCGGGCGTGGTCAGGACGGAGGTCATCAAGCCCAATGAGCCGAAGCCTTGCGCGACCTGGTCCGACTGGACGTCGCCGTCGTAATTCTTGCAGGCCCAGATGAACTTGCCGCTCCACTTGAGCGCGGAGGCAACCATGTCGTCGATCAGGCGGTGCTGATATTCGATTCCAGCTTCCTCGAACTTCGCCTTGTATTCGCTGTCGTAAATCTCCTGGAAGATATCCTTGAAGCGCCCGTCATAGGCCTTGAGGATGGTGTTCTTGGTGGAGAGATAGACCGGCCATCCGCGGTTCAAGCCATAGTTCAGACAAGCGTGGGCGAAGTCGCGGATCGACTGGTCGAGGTTGTACATCCCCATGGCGACGCCCGACGCAGGGAAATCGAACACTTCATACTCGATCTCCTGTCCGTCCTCGCCCACCCACTTCATCGTCAATTTGCCCGCGCCGGGCACGAGGAAATCGGTCGCTTTGTACTGGTCGCCGAAGGCATGGCGGCCGACGACGATCGGGTCGGTCCAGCCGGGGATCAACCGCGGCACGTTCGAAATGACGATCGGCTCGCGGAAGACGACGCCGCCGAGGATGTTGCGGATCGTGCCGTTGGGCGATTTCCACATCTTCTTGAGGCCGAATTCCTCGACCCGCGCCTCATCGGGCGTGATGGTCGCGCATTTGACGCCGACGCCATGCTCCTTG
>Ga0207678_10001261_pt1 | contig 23379 bp, 21 predicted proteins | sample KBSC63metaG_FD_184319 | JGI IMG/M metagenome (GOLD analysis project Ga0207678, IMG submission 184319) | Corn rhizosphere microbial communities from Kellogg Biological Station, Michigan, USA - KBS C6-3 metaG (SPAdes) (version 2) | ecosystem: Host-associated > Plants > Roots > Rhizosphere > Soil ... | reverse complement strand
GAGCAAGGTCGGCTGGTGCGCGGCGTTCCTGTATGCCGCCTGCGCGGCGCTGCGGCTGGCGCGCTTCAACACCCAGGTGGGCGTGGCCGACAAGCGCTATTTCCAGGGGCTTGCCAGTCCCGCGGCGGCCGGGCTGTGCATGTCGTTCGTCTGGACGATGGAGAACTTTGGCGTCGAAGGACAATGGTTGTGCTTCTTCACGCCGGTACTCGCGGTGATCGCGGGTTTGCTGATGGTCAGTCGGGTGCGCTACTTCAGTTTCAAGACGCTGCCGGTGAGCGACAAGGTGCCGTTCGTGTGGATCATCCTGGCGGTGCTGATCATCGTGGCGCTGACGCTGAACACCGCGCTGGTGCTGCTGGCGCTGGCCACGGCCTACGCGCTGTCCGGCGTCGTGATCACGTTGTGGGGCCTGCGCAGCCGTGCGTCGCGCCGGCGCTTGCGGTTGGCGCGCCGGCACGCCCAGGAAGTGCCTCCACATGAATGATGTCGCGTCCGCGCTGCGCGATCGCCGGCTGCGCGCGTTGGGCGTGCAGCCGCTGCGGCTGCGCCAGCCGCTGCCTGTCGCCGTAGTCGTCGCCGAGCCGGTGGTACTTCAGGTATCCGACGAAACGGTCGCGAACGTTGCGCCGCCCCCAGTCAACGCGACTGCCACCCCGATTCGCCGGCTCGCGCTGCAGCCCGATCCGGCGGAACTGGACGACCCGGCAATCCGGACCATGTACGCGGCGTTGACGGAGGCGGTCAGCAAGGCCGGCCTGCAGCGCGTGCGCCCGTGCGACGTGGCGGAAGACCCCACCGCCGCGGTGATGGTGTTCGGCGCGGCATCGCTGCCGGAAGGCGTGCCCATGCTGCGCGTGCTGCGCGCCGATCCGCTGCGCGTGCTGCACGCCGATCGCGAACGCAAGCGCCTGTTGTGGGAACACATGCAAGCGCTGGGTCATAGCGGGAAAGCGTGACATGGTCGCGGTCGCGCCCCTGGAAGCCGCGCTGCGCCCGATGACGCATGAGGACATCTCGGCGGTCGCCAACATCGAAGCGGCCTCCTACGAATTCCCGTGGTCGCGCGGCATTTTCCGGAGTTGCCTCGACAACGGCCATCACTGCTGGGTGCTGGAGCAGGGCGGCGCGATCATGGGTTATGCGATCCTTTCGGTCGGCGCGGGTGAGGCGCACATCCTCAACGTGTGCGTCGCGCCGCTGCACCAGGGACGTGGCCACGGCGCGTACTTGTTGAAGCGCGTGCTCGACCTGGCGCGTTGGCATCGTGCCGGGCGCGTGTTCCTGGAGGTGCGGCCGTCCAACGAACTGGCGCACGCGATGTACGAGCGCGCCGGCTTCAACGAAATCGGTCGGAGGCCCGGCTACTATCCGGCGCGCCGCGGCCGCGAGGATGCGATCGTGATGGCGATGGAGTTGTTGCCATCGGATGCAGGCTAGGGCGGCCACGGCACCGCGCGCACGTTGCGGTCGCGCCAGGCGAGCAGAAAATGCGTTCGGCGCTCATGCATCCGATCGATCAAGCCATCCGCGAGAAGCGCCGCTTGCGCTTCACCTATCACGATGTCGCGCGACTGGTGGAGCCGCAATGCCACGGCATCGGCCACCGCGGCACCGAATTGCTGCGCGCATACCAGTTGGAAGGTGGCACCCAGCCCGAGCCGCTGTTCGACGTTTCGAAGATCAGCAACCTGCAATTGCTCGACGAGCGTTTCGAGAAACCCGGGCCGAATTACAAGCGCGGTGATTCGGCGATGCGCGAAATCTTCGCGCAGCTTTGAGGGCGCGCACCAGACCCTGTAGGTTGGTGCTGAGCGCAGCGAAGCCCAACAGTCTGCTGAAAGGAAATCAAAATGGATTCCGGATCGCGGCTTCGCCGCATCCGGAATGACGACAGGTATTTTTACGCTCGTCCCGATTTCGAGAAACTCGCCGCATCCTGCGGCTCGCCCTTCGGGCCATGGGCTATGCCGATGTTCGCTCCGGCATCCTGCCTCCGCGGTCTGAGTCCCGAGCCCCGTCCCGAGTCCCGAATCCCGGCTCTCAAGCCAGCTTCTTGTACTTCACCCGGTGCGGCTGCGCGGCTTCCTCGCCCAAGCGGCGCTTCTTGTCGGCTTCGTATTCGTTGTAATTGCCGGGGAAGAATTCGACGTGCGAATCGCCTTCGAAGGCGATGATGTGGGTGGCGATGCGGTCGAGGAACCAGCGGTCGTGCGAGATCACGATCGCGCAGCCGGGGAACTCCAGCAGCGCTTCTTCCAGTGCGCGCAGGGTTTCGACGTCGAGGTCGTTGGACGGTTCGTCGAGCAGCAGCACGTTGCCGCCTTCCAGCAACGTCTTGGCGAGGTGCAGGCGGCCGCGTTCACCGCCCGAAAGCTGACCGACGATTTTCTGCTGGTCGCTGCCCTTGAAATTGAAGCGGCCGATGTAGGCGCGCGACTGGATTTCGAAGTTGCCGATTTTCAAAATGTCGAGGCCGCCGGAAACTTCCTGCCACACGTTGTGCTTGTCGTTGAGCATGCCGCGCGACTGGTCGACGTAGGCGAGCTGCACCGTCTTGCCCAGGGTGATCTCGCCGGAATCCGGCTTCTCCTTGCCCATCACCATCTTCATGAAGGTGGACTTGCCGGCGCCGTTGGGGCCGATCACGCCGACGATCGCGCCGGGCGGGATCTTGAACGACAGGTCATCGATCAGGCAGCGGTCGCCGAACGATTTGCTGACGTGCTTGAACTCGATCACTTCGTTGCCGAGGCGCTCGCCCGGCGGGATGAAGATTTCATTGGTCTCGTTGCGGCGCTGGTAATCGACCGAGCTCAGCTCCTCGAAACGATTCAGGCGCGCCTTGCCCTTCGACTGGCGGCCCTTGGCGGCCGAGCGCACCCATTCCAGCTCCTTCTGGATCGCCTTCTGGCGCGCCTTCTCGGTCGAGGCTTCCTGCTTCAGCCGATCATTCTTCTGCTCCAGCCACGAGGAGTAGTTGCCCTTCCATGGAATGCCACGGCCGCGATCGAGTTCGAGGATCCACTCGGCGGCGTTGTCGAGGAAGTAGCGATCGTGGGTGACCGCGACCACGGTGCCGGGATAGTCGTGCAGGAACTGCTCCAGCCAGTCGACCGATTCCGCATCGAGGTGATTGGTGGGCTCGTCCAGCAGCAGCATGTCGGGTTTGGACAGCAACAGGCGGCACAGCGCGACGCGGCGCTTCTCGCCGCCCGACAGTGGTCCGATCTTCGCATCCCACGGCGGCAGGCGCAGCGCATCGGCCGCGACTTCCAGTTGCATCTCCATGGTGTGCGCGTCGCCCGCGGCGAGAATGTTCTCGAGCTTCTGTTGCTCGGCCGCCAGCGCATCGAAATCCGCGCCTTCCTCGCCATAGGCCGCATAGACCTCATCGAGGCGCTTCTGCGCATCGAGGATGTTCGACAGGCCTTCCTCGACCGCTTCGCGCACCGTCTTGTCGGCGTCGAGGTTCGGCTCCTGCGCGAGATAACCGATGTTGATGCCCGCTGCCGGCCGCGCTTCGCCCTGAAAGTCGGGGTCGACGCCGGCCATGATGCGCAGCACGGTGGACTTGCCCGCGCCGTTCAAACCGAGCAGGCCGATCTTGGCACCCGGAAAAAACGAAAGCGAAATATCCTTGATGATCTCGCGCTTGGGCGGGACGATCTTGGACACGTTGATCATGGTGTAGATGTATTGCATTGGGACTCCGCGATTCCCCGACGGGACTTTCTTCGTCATTACAGATCGCATTGTGCGATCTGCCCTATTGGGCGTCGCCTGCGCCGACGTTCGCTTCGGCATCCTGCCTCCGCAGTCCGGAAGCCGCGCAGCGGCGATCCGGAACCCAGTGTCTTTTGGCGCTTGGCATGACGGTTTCGGCAACATCGTGTCCCCGAAACTTGCACGATGCTCGCCCAACTGCGCCGCGTGGGCGGCCACCCAGAACCGTACATTATGACGTGTCGAGGCCGTCTGCGCCAAGCGTGAGGTGGCCGCAATCGGTACTATCGCCCCGAAATCCGGGAATGCCCATGGGCCTGATTCAACCGAGTGGGAGCACGCCGTGATCGCCGGCTTGCGCACAGTCCGGCTGGGCTGGCACGGCATCGACCGGCGCATCGCGGCGCGTGCTTCGCACGGCGGCAAGTCAACCGTATTCGTGCACGAGTTGTTCTGGTTCGGGGTGAAGCAGGCTTGGGCCTGCCTGTTCGGTGCGCTGATGTTGGCGTTGCTGGTCGCGACCTGGATGTTCTGGCCGGCCGATGCTCCGCTGGGGCGCTACGACTTCGTGACCCTGATGGCCGTCGCGATCCAGACCGCGCTGCTGGCGACCGGTTTGGAAACGCGCCGCGAGGCCCTGGTGATCGTGCTGTTCCACGTCACTGGCACGCTGATGGAGATCTTCAAGACCGCGACCGGTTCATGGGTGTATCCGGGCGCTTCGATCCTGCATGTCGGCGGCGTGCCGTTGTTCACCGGCTTCATGTACGCCTCGGTCGGAAGCTACATCGTGCGCGCGTGGCGGTTGTTCGAATTCCGCTTCACCGGACATCCGGGCTGGAGCCGTACCGCCCTGCTCGCGGTCGCGATCTACCTGAACTTTTTCAGCGACCATTACGGGTTCGATCTGCGCTGGCTGCTGTTCGTGGCGGTCGCGTGGATGTTCGGGCCGTGCCGGGTGCACTACCGGGTGCGAAGGAAATATCGCCGGATGCCGCTGCTGCTGGGATTCATGCTGGTCGCGCTGTTCATCTGGTTCGCCGAGAACCTCGGCACTTTCACCCGCGCATGGATGTACCCCGCGCAGCATCGCGCGTGGCACATGGTGCCGCCGGAGAAGATCGGCTCGTGGCTGCTGCTGATGATCATCAGCTACGTGATGGTGTCGGCGTTGTACCGGCGCGCGCTACCGGAATGATGCGTGCGGCCGCCGCTCAGTGCGAGACAGGGATATCCAGCGTCTTGCGGAAGAACGCCAGCGCGTCGGCATCAATCTGCCGATGGACCGCCGCGCGGTCCACGCCCGGCGGATCGATGCAAATGTCAGGTGCTTCCCTGGTCAATTGCGGCGAGCAGGGCGACAGGAAGACGTAGTGGTCTGCCTTGGGGATCATCTTGATGCCGACCAGCTTTCGGATCGAAGGCGCGATATGCAGGACGTTGTATTTTGGGTTCAGCACATGGTCGTCCTGCCCGTAGTACAGGAATACGGGACGATTGATGGAAGCCACTCCGGCCTTGTCGAAGATCAGGCTGAGCGGCGCCATCACGAAAGCCGCCTTGATGCGCGGATCGTCGGTATTGCCCCATCGGTGCAGATCGCTCTGCATTGATGTCATCAGTTGATCGAGCGTCTGTCCGTGCCGCGCGGCTTGCGCCTTCAATTGGCGTGCGGCTCCGCAGATATTCGGGTCGTCCGGGTGTGCCTTGCAATAGCGGATGAAGCGCGTGAACTGTGGCACGGCGCCGACCGCCAGAAGGCTGGTGTAACCGCCGTTCGAAAAACCCGCCACGCCGATCCGGCCCGGATCGACCAGTTTTTTCCAGCGGGCATCGTCGAGCAGCATGCTGATCGTGGCCTTCACCTGGATCGGTCGCCCGACCATCACTTCCGGATGCCCATCACCGCTGGCGTCGGTGAAGTTGTCCTTGGGGTGTTGCAGCGTGGCCACGACGAACCCATGGTTGGCGAGGTACACCGCGAGATCGTGGTGGCCGAGGTCCGATCCGCCGTGGCCGTGTGAAATCACCACGAGTGGCTTGGCTCCGGGAATGGGCTTCGCGTCGGGCGTGGCGTGCAATTCATACGGTCCGCGCCAGGTGACCTGCGACGGCTGCGCAGTCGGATAAAACACGTAGCCCGGCATGGTGCCGCCATTGACCGGATCGTGGATCGTGATCGGTGCAAAGCCGACGCCATGGCGGCTTGTGGCAAACGCCACCATCGGCGTCACCAGCAGCGCCAATACGCACAGAATGACGGCCCAGCGCAATCGGGTGCTCATGCAATGTTCCGCGGTTGCGAAAAGGGGCGATTCTAAAGCCTCGAACCCAGCGCGACAGTGCCGGAAGGGCTAAGATTCGCGTTCGCCCAAGCCTTGCTGAGGATCGCGATGTACAGCCACGAAATGCGGATTGCCGGTTACGACGACGAGTTGGCCAAGGCGATCATGGAAGAACGCCAGCGCCAGGAAGATCACGTCGAACTGATCGCGTCGGAAAATTACGCGAGTCCCCGCGTGATGGAAGCACAGGGCAGCGTGCTGACCAACAAGTACGCCGAAGGCTATCCCGGCAAGCGTTATTACGGCGGCTGCCAGTACGTGGATGTGGCCGAGGCACTGGCGATCGAGCGTTTGAAGAAACTGTTCGATTGCGACTACGCCAACGTGCAGCCGCATTCGGGTTCGCAGGCAAATCAGGCGGTGTATTTCGCGCTGTTGCAGCCGGGCGACACGATCCTCGGCATGAGCCTCGCGCACGGCGGGCATCTGACCCACGGCGCCAAGCCGAATCTCTCGGGCAAGCTCTTCAATGCCGTGCAGTACGGCGTCAACGACGAGGGTCTGGTCGATTACGACGCGGTCGAGAAGCTTGCCGTCGAACACAAGCCGAAGATGGTCGTGGCCGGTTTCAGCGCGTACTCGCAGGTAATGGACTGGGCACGCTTCCGTGCGATCGCCGACAAGATCGGCGCATACCTGTTCGTGGACATGGCGCATGTCGCCGGCCTGGTCGCAGCCGGCGTGTATCCGTCGCCGCTGCCGCACGCGCACATTGTCACGTCCACCACCCACAAGACCCTGCGCGGTCCGCGCGGTGGCTTGATCGTCGCGAAGAATGCCGCGATGGGCGGGCACGCCGAGGACATCACGAAGAAATTGCAGTCCATCGTGTTCCCCGGCCTGCAGGGCGGCCCGCTGATGCACGTGATCGCGGCCAAGGCCGTGGCCTTCAAGGAGGCGCTGGAACCGTCGTTCAAGACCTATCAGCAACAAGTGGTCAAGAATGCCAAGGCGATGGCCAAGACCCTGATCGACCGCGGCTACAAGATCGTCTCGGGTGGCACCGAGGATCACCTGTTCCTCGTCGACCTGATCGGCAAGCCGATCACCGGCAAGGACGCGGAAGCCGCGCTCGGCAAAGCCCACATCACCGTCAACAAGAACGCGGTGCCCAACGATCCGCAGAAGCCGTTCGTGACGTCGGGACTGCGCATCGGCACCCCGGCCGTCACTACGCGCGGTTACAAGGAAACCGATTGCGTTGAGCTCGCCGGCTGGGTCGCGGACGTGCTGGATGCGCCGAAGGATGAAAAGGTGGTCGAAAACGTGCGCGCGCTGGTGAATGCGCAGTGCGCGAAGTTTCCCGTTTACGGGTGAAGCGGGAACAGGGAACAGGGAGCGAAGATGGCGTCCGTTTCGGACTATCGTGAACTCAAGGTTTGGCAGGAAGCACTCGCGCTCGCCGAGTTGGTTTATGGCGTCACCCAGCGTTTTCCTGCAGATGAACGTTTCGGCCTGATATCACAGGTGAGGCGGGCGGTAGTATCGGTTCCATCGTGCATTGCCGAAGGAAACGCGCGAAGTTCCACACGCGATTATCTGCGGTTTCTTTCCATGGCCTGCGGATCGCTGGCCGAAGTCGAAACACAATTGGTATTGTCCGCTCGCTTGGGATACCTGCCGGAATCCGACAACGATGAGTTGATGCTGAAGCTGAGAGGCGTGCACAAGTTGTTGCACGCCCTGAAGCGCGCGTTGAGCCGAAAGGACACCGTTCCGTCCTCCCCGTTCCCCATTCCCCGTTCCCGCTCCTCGAACTAATGCACTGCCCCTTTTGCCAGAACATCGACACCCGCGTGATCGACTCGCGCGTTTCGGAGGAAGGCTCGACCATCCGCCGACGTCGTGAGTGCCCGTCGTGCGGCGAGCGCTTTTCGACGGTCGAAACCGTGGAATTGAAGCTGCCGGCGATCATCAAGGACGATGGTCGGCGCGAGGCCTTCGATGCACGCAAGCTGCGCACCGGCTTCGATCGCGCGCTGCACAAGCGGCCGGTCACCGAGGAGCGCATCGAAGCGGCAGTACGCGCGGTGGTGCGACAGTTGCGCGTGTCCACCGAACGCGAATTGCCGTCGCGCCGGATCGGCGACTTGGTGATGGCCGAGTTGCGCAAGCTCGACCATGTCGGCTACGTGCGCTACGCGTCGGTGTATCGCTCGTTCGAGGACGTCGCCGACTTCCGCGAGGAACTCGATCGTCTCGAACACGAGCTGCCCGCCAGCGAAAGCCAGTTGCCCCTGATCGGCGGCGCGGTGGTGCCGATCGACAAGAACAAGAAGCGCTGAGGCGGCGCGACGCGACCTGGCGCGGGGTCAGGGTCACCTTTCCGTTCTGGTCCGGGAATAGCATCACCTTGCATGAAAAGCGACTCTGACCCCGTTCTTTCCGCCACCGATCATGCCCTGATGGCGCGCGCGCTGCGCCTCGCCGAACGCGGCCTGTTCACGACGCAACCCAATCCGCGCGTCGGTTGCGTGATCGTGCACGGCGATGAAATCGTCGGCGAGGGCTGGCACCAGCGCGCAGGCGAACCGCACGCGGAAGTGTTCGCGTTGGGCGCGGCGGGCGAACGCGCGCGTGGTGCGACGGCTTATGTCACCCTCGAACCTTGTTCGCACCATGGCCGTACGCCGCCGTGCGCGGACGCGTTGATCGAAGCCGGCGTCGCGCGCGTGGTATTCGCGTCCGAAGACCCCAATCCGAAAGTGGCCGGGGCGGGAAGCCGGCGAATGCGCGAAGTGGGCATGGCCGTCGAAACCGGCTTGATGCGTGACGCAGCGCGCGAACTGAATCGCGGGTTTTTTTCGCGCTTCGAACGCGGTCTTCCATGGGTGCGCGTGAAACTGGCGATGAGCCTGGATGGACGCACCGCGCTTGCGAACGGTGAATCGAAATGGATCACGGGCGGAGCGGCGCGCGCCGACGTCCAGCGCTGGCGCGCGCGCAGTTCGGCGATCCTGACCGGCGCCGGTACGGCGCGCGCGGATGATCCGCAGCTGACGGTGCGGATGCCTGACTTTGGACCCCTCTCCCTTCGGGAGAGGCAGCGCGCAGCGCCGAGCGCGCAGCGCTGGGGTGAGGGTTCGGCGGAATGGCTTCGTCGCAATGAATCCGAACCCTCACCCGCCCCTTCAGGGAGCGCTTCGCGCTCGGCCTACGGCCGCCTCCTCCCGGAGGGAGAGGGGAGAAGTTTCGTTTCCCCCTTGCGCGTGGTGCTGGATGCGCGCCTCGACGCGCTGCAGACGGACGCGCACCTGCTCGATGGCAGCGCGCCGACGCTGGTGCTGCACGCGCCCGGCGTGAAACCCATGGACGGGCGTTACGGTCGTGTCGAACGTGCGGAATTGCCGATCGGTGCGAACGGCCGCGTCGACCTTGCCGCGGCGCTGCGAATGCTGGCGGATCGGCAGGTCAACGAATTGCAGGTCGAGGCCGGTTCTGCGCTGTGCGGCACCTTGTTTGAACAAAACCTCGTCGACGAATTGCTGCTCTACGTCGCGCCCGTCTTGCTGGGTGACCAAGCGCGCCCGTTGCTGGCGCTGCCACCGCTCGCCGACATGGCGGCGCGCCATCATCTGCGCGTGGTCGAACAACGCCGCGTGGGTGAAGACTTGCGGCTGTTGTTGCGGCGGGCCTAGTCGGGAAGCGCCGTTGTTCCCATCAGGTATAGGTGGACGGCGCGGGCGCATTGGCGGCCTTCGCGGATCGCCCACACCACCAGTGATTGGCCACGTCGCATGTCGCCGGCAGCGAACACCTTGTCCATGCTGGTGCGGTACCCGGCAGCGCCCTCGGCCGAAGCCTTGGCATTGCCGCGTGCGTCGCGTTCCACGCCGAAGGCATCCAGCACGCCCTGTCGCGGCGAAACGAAGCCCATCGCCAGCAGCACCAGGTCGGCGCGGATCTCGAATTCGCTGCCGGGCACTTCGATCATTTCGCGCCCCTTCCACTGCAGCCGTACCGCGGTGAGGCTCGCGACGCGTCCCTGTCCATCATCTTTGAAGCACCGGGTCGCGACCGACCAATCGCGCTGACAACCTTCCTCGTGCGAACTGGAGGTGCGCAACTTCAGCGGCCAGTGGGGCCATGTGAGCGGCTTGTTTTCCTGCAGTGATGGCTGGGGCAGCAGCTCGAATTGTGTGACCGATGCTGCGCCCTGCCGATTCGAAGTGCCCACGCAGTCCGAGCCGGTATCCCCGCCGCCAATCACCACCACGCGCTTGTCGGTCGCGAGGATCTGTCCGGCGATCCTGTCGCCTGCGTTGACGCGATTCTGCTGCGGCAGGAATTCCATCGCGAAATGCACGCCCGCCAATTCGCGGCCGCGGACCGGCAGGTCGCGCGGGGTTTCCGCCCCGCCGGCAAGCACGACCGCATTGAAGTCCTGCATGAGTCGCGCCGGGGCGATGCTTTCGCGCTGGCCGGTGCCGGCCGCATCGGCGGCAGCACCCACGTACACGCCGGTGCGAAACACGACACCTTCGGCGCGCATCTGTTCGATGCGACGATCGATATGCGACTTCTCAAGCTTGAAGTCGGGAATGCCATAACGGAGCAGACCGCCCACGCGATCGTTCTTTTCGAACACGGTGACGTCATGGCCGATGCGCGCGAGCTGTTGCGCGGCGGCGAGTCCGGAGGGCCCCGAACCCACGATCGCCACGTGCTTGCCCGACTTGCGTGCGGGGGGCTGCGGCCCTACCCAGCCTTCTTCCCAGCCACGATCGATGATCTTGTGCTCGATCGATTTGATGCCAACCGGTTCGCTGGCGATGTTGAGCGTGCACGCCGCTTCGCACGGCGCGGGGCAGATGCGTCCGGTGAACTCCGGAAAGTTGTTGGTCGCGTGCAGCACCTCCAGCGCACGCTGCCAATCCTGCCGGTAAACGAGATCATTGAAATCGGGGATCACGTTATGGACGGGGCAGCCGTGATGGCAGAACGGAATGCCGCAGTCCATGCAGCGCGCGGCTTGGCGGCGCGCGGGTTCGTCGTCGAGCTGGCGCGAGAACTCCCGCCAGTGGCGCTTGCGTGCGGCCGGTGCTTCGACGGTTTCGGATTCCCGCCCGAATTCGAGAAAGCCGGTGATCTTGCCCATGCGCTTGGCTCCTTCAGGCGGTGGCCGTTTCAGCGGCCGGAGCCGCGACGCGCGTCTTTGCTTCGGCCAGCGCACGCCGGTATTCGTGCGGCATCACCTTCACGAAACGTGCGCGCGTGTTCGCCCAGTCGCCGAGGATTTCCCTGGCGCGGAAGCTGCCGGTGTGTCGGAAGTGTGCATCCAGCAAACCGCGCAGGATCACCTCGTCGGTGGCGGGTGCCGCATCGCGCGCGGCGCGGTGCCAGTGTTCGCGCGGCACACGCAGTTCCTGTTCGACGCCGGCCAGCACCGGCCCCAGCGCCACCGTCGCCAGATTGCAGTGGCGCTCGAATGCGCCGTCCGGGTCGTACACGAAGGCGAGGCCACCGGACATCCCTGCCGCGAAGTTGCGCCCGGTTTCACCCAGCACCGCCACGCTGCCGCCGGTCATATATTCGCAACCGTGGTCGCCCACGCCTTCCACCACCGCGCGCGCGCCCGAGTTGCGAACCGCAAAACGCTCGCCCGCGACGCCGTTGAAATACGCCTCGCCGTCGGTCGCGCCGTACAGCACGGTGTTGCCGACGATGATGTGGTCGGGGCCGAAGCCGCGGAAATCATTCGGCGAGCGCACGATGATGCGCCCGCCGGACAAGCCCTTGCCGACGTAGTCGTTGCCTTCGCCGACGAGATCCAGTGTGACCCCGCGCGCGAGGAAGGCGCCGAAACTCTGGCCCGCGATGCCGTCGAGTTGTATGTGGATGGTGTCGTCGGGCAGCCCTTCGGCGCCATGCCGGCGCGCGACTTCGCCCGACAGCATCGCGCCCACGCTGCGGTTGGCGTTGCGCACGTCGACGATGAAGCGGGTCTTCTCGCCGTGTTCCAACGCCGGCTGAGCCTTTTCGATCAGCACGTGGTCGAGCACGTGGTCGAGGCCGTGATCCTGTTGCTCGGCGTGGCGTCGTGCGACGTCATCGGGAACATCAGGTCGATGAAACACGCGCGCGAAATCCAGCCCTTTCGCCTTCCAGTGCCCGATGCCGGCGCGCATGTCCAGCAGGTCGACGCGACCGATCAGGTCATCGAAACGGCGGATGCCGAGCTCGGCCATCAGCTTGCGCGCTTCCTCGGCCACGAAGAAGAAATAATTCACCACGTGCTCGGGCTGGCCGGTGAAACGGCGGCGCAATACCGGGTCCTGCGTGGCCACGCCGGTGGGGCAGGTGTTGAGATGGCATTTGCGCATCATGATGCAGCCTTGCACCACCAGCGGCGCGGTGGCGAAGCCGAACTCGTCGGCGCCGAGCAACGCACCGATCACCACATCACGTCCGGTCTTCATCTGGCCGTCGGCCTGCACGCGGATGCGCCCGCGCAATTTGTTGAGGACGAGCGTCTGCTGGGTTTCGGCGAGCCCGAGTTCCCACGGCGTGCCGGCGTGCCGGATCGACGACCAAGGCGAGGCGCCGGTGCCGCCATCGTGGCCGGCGATCACCACATGGTCGGCCTTGCACTTGGCAACGCCCGCGGCCACGGTGCCGACGCCGACTTCGGACACCAGCTTCACAGAGATCGACGCGCGCGGATTGCAGTTCTTCAGATCGTGGATCAGTTGCGCCAGATCCTCGATCGAATAGATGTCGTGATGCGGCGGCGGCGAAATCAGGCCCACGCCCGGCACCGAGAAGCGCAGCTCCGCGATGTATTCGGAAACCTTGTGGCCCGGCAATTGCCCGCCTTCGCCGGGCTTGGCGCCCTGCGATATCTTGATCTGGATCTGGTCGGCAGCAACAAGGTAGGCCGCGGTGACGCCGAAGCGCGCTGAGGCCACCTGCTTGATGCGCGAGCGCAGCGAGTCGCCGGGTTGCAGCGCAATGTCGCGCTCGACGCGGCCCTTGCCGAGGATGCCGGCCAATGTATCGCCATCCTTGATCGCGATGCCGCGCAGTTCGTTACGGTAACGCGCGGGATCTTCGCCGCCCTCGCCGGTGTTGGATTTGCCGCCGAGACGGTTCATCGCCAACGCCAATGTTGTATGCGCCTCGGTGGAAATCGAGCCCAGCGACATCGCGCCGGTGGCGAAGCGCTTGACGATCTCCCTGGCCGGCTCCACCTCGTCCAGCGGAATCGCTTGCGCCGGATCGACGCGCAATTCGAACAGTCCGCGCAGCGTCATGTGGCGGCGGCTCTGGTCGTTGATCAGCGCTGCGTATTCTTCGTAGGTATTCGCGTTGTTGGCACGGGTCGCGTGCTGAAGTTTCGCGATCGCGTCGGGCGTCCACATGTGTTCCTCGCCGTGCGCGCGCCAGGCGTAGTCGCCGCCGTCTGCCAGCGCATCGCCTCGCATCGGCGAATCGCTGTAGGCGGTCGCGTGCAGGCGCAGCGCTTCCTCGGCCAGTTCGAACAGGCCGACGCCTTCGATGTTGGACGTGGTGCCGGTGAAATACTTGTCCACGAATTCGCGCGACAGGCCCACCGCCTCGAAGATCTGCGCGCCGGTGTAGGACATGTAGGTGGAGATGCCCATCTTGGACATCACCTTCTGCAAGCCCTTGTCGATGGCCTTCACGTAATTGGCGATGGCCTTGTCGGAAGTGATGCCATCCGGTGCGCCTGCAAACTGCTGGGCGAGTGTTTCCATCGCGAGATACGGATGCGCGGCTTCGGCACCGTAGCCAGCGAGCAGCGCGAAGTGGTGCACCTCGCGCGCCGAACCGGTTTCGACCACGAGTCCGGTGCTTGTGCGCAAGCCGCGCGCGACCAGATGCTGGTGTACGGCGGATGTCGCGAGCAATGCGGGGATGGCCGCGCGCTCACGGTCCGCATTGCGGTCGGACACGATCAGGATGTTGTGGCCTTGTTCGATCGCATCCACGGCCTGCGCGCACAGCGACGCGAGGCGTGCCTCGATGCCGGCCGCGCCCCACGCGGCGGGCCAGGTGATGTCGAGCGTGTGGCTGCGGAAACGACCGCGCGAATAGCGGCCGATCTTGCGCAGTCGCGCCATGTCTTCGAAACCGAGCACCGGCTGGGAAACTTCCAGTCGCAGCGGCGGATTGATGTTGTTGATGTCGAGCAGGTTGGGTTTGGGCCCGATGAACGAGGTCAGCGACATCACCAGTTGCTCGCGGATCGGGTCGATCGCCGGGTTGGTGACCTGCGCGAACAGTTGGCGGAAGTAGTCGTAGAGCGGCCGGGCGTGCTGCGACAGCACCGCCAACGGCGCGTCGTTGCCCATCGAGCCGAGTGCTTCCTGCGCCTCGCGCGCCATCGGCAGCAACTGGAACTTCAGATCCTCCTGGGTGTAGCCGAAAGCCCGCTGGCGATCGAGCAAGTTGTCGGAGAGGCGCGATTCGGCGCGCGGTTCCGGCAGCTCATCCAGCCGCACGCTGATCCGTTCGATCCATTGTTTGTACGGACGCGCGTTGGCAAGCTGGTCCTTGATTTCGCGATCGTCGATGATGCGCCCGGCATCCATGTCGATCAGCAGCATCTTGCCCGGCTGCAGCCGCCACTTCTTGACGATGCGTGATTCGGCCACCGGCAGCACGCCCGCTTCGGATGCGAGGATCACCAGATCGTCGTCGGTGACGAGGTAACGCGCGGGCCGGAGGCCATTGCGGTCCAGCGTCGCGCCGATCTGGCGGCCGTCGGTGAAGGCGATCGCGGCGGGGCCGTCCCAAGGCTCCATCAGCGCCGCGTGGTATTCGTAGAAGGCGCGGTGGTGGGCGTCCATCAGTGCGTGGCGTTCCCAAGCTTCGGGAATCATCATCATCATCGCGTGCGCCAGCGGATAGCCGGCCATCGTCAGCAGTTCGAGGCAGTTGTCGAACGAGGCGGTGTCGGACTGACCGGGATAGATCAGCGGCCACAGCTTCGGGAGATCGTCACCGAGCACCGGCGAGGCGATCGCACCGGTGCGCGCGTTGATCCAGTTGACGTTGCCCTTGACCGTGTTGATCTCGCCGTTGTGTGCGATCAGCCGGTACGGGTGCGCGAGTTCCCAAGCCGGAAAGGTGTTGGTGGAAAAGCGCTGGTGCACCAGCGCCACGGCCGAGATCGTTCGCGCGTCGGCGAGATCGCGGTAGTAGCGGCCGACCTGGTCGGCCAGCAGCAGGCCCTTGTAAACCACGGTGCGCGTCGACATCGACGGCACGAAGTATTCCTGGCCGTGCTTCAGGTTCAGCGCGCGGATCGCGTGGCTGGCGGTCTTGCGGATCACGTAGAGCTTGCGTTCCAGCGCGTCGGGCACCATCACGTCGGGGCCCCGGCCGATGAAGATCTGCCGGATCATCGGCTCGCGTTCCTTCACCGTCGGCGACATCGGCATGTCGTGGTCGACCGGCACGTCGCGCCAGCCCAGCAGCACTTGTCCTTCGGCGCGCACCTTGCGTTCCAGTTCCTGCTCGCAGGCGAGCCGCGAGGCGTGTTCGCGCGGCAGGAAAATCATGCCGACGCCGTATTCGCCGGGTGGCGGCAGGCTCACGCCGCGCAGCGCCATCTCTTCGCGATACAGCCGGTCGGGAATCTGGATCAGGATGCCGGCGCCATCGCCCATCAGCGGGTCGGCGCCGACCGCGCCGCGATGATCGAGATTGCCGAGGATCGCCAGTCCCTGCTGGATGATCGCGTGGTTCCTGCGCCCCTTGATGTGTGCGACGAAACCCACGCCGCAGGCGTCGTGTTCGTGACGGGGGTCGTACAGACCCTGTGCGTGCAAGGGCGCCATCGTCGTCGCTCCGCCGGGGGCTCGATTTCGACTATAGTGCGGTGCAGCAAAAAGGCAACATGTTTTTACGTCCAGACGTCTGGACGTCCAATTGGATGATCATGGCCAGTGATGTCCACCGAATCGTGGAAGCGGGTCCGCGCACCGCTCCAAAGCGACCTGGCCTCGGGGGTGCTAAGCTGCGGCCTCCGGCCCGTGCCGGGAACGTCTTCAGGGCGGGGTGCAAGTCCCCACCGGCGGTAGGTGCCCACCAAAGCACAAGCCCGCGAGCGCTTTCGCAGCCGCGAAAGGTCAGCAGATCCGGTCGAATGCCGGAGCCGACGGTCGGCAGCAGGTCAACGCTGCCGGAAAGTCCGGATAAAGCGAAGACGGTCCGATCGCGTCGATGTCCGCGCGTCGGACTCATGCCTTGGGGCGTTCTCGCCATGTGTCACGTGGAGAACGTTGCATGACCAGCTTCCTCCCGATCACCGGTGCCCTCATCGCGGAGGCGCGCTGATGTTCACCGGCATCATCGAGGCCACCGGCCGTGTCACTCGCAGCGAGCCGCGCGGCGGCGACTTGTGCCTCGGCATCGTCGCGCCCGACTTCGACGCCAGCGATGTCGCGCTGGGCGACAGCATCGCGGTGTCGGGCTGTTGCCTGACCGTGGTTGCGCGCGAAGGCGATACGCTGGCGTTCGACATTTCCAATGAAAGCCTGAGCCTGACCACGCTGGGCGACTTGGGCGTGGGCGACAGGGTGAACCTGGAAAAAGCGTTGCGTTTGTCGGACCGCCTCGGTGGCCATCTGGTATCGGGCCACGTCGACGGCATCGGCAGCATCGTTTCCGTCGGATCCGATGCGCGTTCGCAGCGCTGGATTCTCGAGGCGCCACCGGCACTGGCTCGCTACATCGCGGCCAAGGGTTCGGTGTGCGTGGATGGCGTCAGCCTGACTGTCAATACGGTGGATGGTGCGCGCTTCGGCGTGAATCTGATTCCGCATACGGTCGAGCACACCACGTTCGGCGACCGTCGCGCGGGCGATCGCGTGAATCTCGAAATCGACATGCTGGCGCGCTACGTCGAGCGCCTGCGCCCAACCGGAGAGAAATGACATGGCTTTCGCGACCATTCCCGCACTGCTGGACGAGATCGCCGCCGGCCGCATGGTGGTGATGCTCGACGACGAGGACCGCGAGAACGAGGGCGACCTGATCATGGCCGCCGACAAGGTGCGCGCCGAGGACGTCAACTTCATGGCACGCGAAGGCCGCGGGCTGATCTGTCTCGCGCTGGACCAGGCGCGCTGCCGCCGGCTAGGCCTGCAGCCGATGGTGCGCGACAACGGTTCGGCGTACCACACCAATTTCACGGCGTCGATCGAAGCCGCGAGCGGCGTCACCACCGGTATTTCCGCGCACGACCGCGCGCACACCATCCAGGTCGCGGTGGCGCCCGATGCCAAGCCCACCGATCTGGTGCAGCCGGGCCACGTGTTTCCGCTGGAAGCGCAACCCGGCGGCGTGTTGACGCGAGCCGGTCACACCGAAGCCGCGGTGGACCTTGCGGTGCTGGCTGGCTGCATGCCGGCCGGGGTGCTGGTGGAAATCCTGCGCGAGGACGGCTCGATGGCGCGGCGGCCGGACCTCGAAACCTTTGCCGCGAAGCACGGGCTCAAGATCGGCAGCATCGCGGACCTCATCCGCTATCGGCTGGCGACCGAAAAGACCATCGAGCGCGTGCACGAATCCGATGTCGAAACCGAATTCGGCACATTCCGGTTGCTCGCATGGCGGGACCGTTTGCGCGGCGACCTGCACTTTGCGCTGGTGTGCGGCGCCGTCGACGGAGCCACACCGGTGCTGACGCGCGTGCACGTGCGCAACGTGTTGTCCGATGTGCTGCACCTCGAGCGCGAGGATCTCGGCATGACCATGACCGCGGCGCTGCGCCGCGTCGCCGCTGAAGGTCGTGGCGTGGTGGTGGTGCTTGCCGCCGAGGAGACTTCCGACGGCGTGCTCGCACGCCTGAATCGCGAAGTGGCGGATCCGCCGGAAGCCGGGCGCAGGAACGCCGCGCAGCGCGAATGGCGCCAGCTCGGGCTGGGCGCGCAGATCCTGGCCGACCTTGGCGTGCACCGCCTGCGCGTGCTGGGTACGCCGCGCAAGCTGGTGGGGCTTTCGGGTTTCGACCTCGAAGTGGTCGAATACGTGGAAGAATCGGCAGCGCGCAAGTAATCCCCTCGGTGCATCGCTGTTACGCTTTTCGAACCCCGAATCACGAAAACCCCATGTCCGACCAATCCGCCACGCCATCCACCGACCTGCGCTCGCCCTCCGGCGCGCGGTACGCCGTGGTCGCCAGTCGCTGGAACGGCGAGATCGTCGATGAGCTGGTGAGCGGTGCGCACCGCGTGTTCGCCGCGCATGGCGTGTCGGATGACGGTGTGGACGTCGTGCGTGTGCCGGGTGCATGGGAGTTGCCGCTGGTTGCGAAGCGGCTTGCCGCGAGCGGCCGCTACGCGGCGATCGTGGCGCTGGGCTGCGTGGTGCGCGGCGAAACGCGACACTACGAACACGTCGCGGACGAGTGCGCGCACGGCTTGATGCGTATCGCGCTGGACACCGACGTTCCGGTGCTGAATGGCGTACTCGCGGTCGAGGACGAAGCCGATGCCTGGGCGCGCGCGGGCGGCGCGCATGGCAACAAGGGCGCGGACGTCGCGTTGGCGGCGATCGAAATGGCGACACTCCTGCAGGAGATTTCCGGATGACAGCTTCCCGGCGCCATGACGGCATCGATCCGGCCGCGCGCAGTCGCGCGCGGCGCCGCGCGGTGCAGGCGCTGTACGCGTGGGAATTGGGCGGCAACTCCATGCGCAACGTCATCGACGATTTTCGTTCCGAACAGGATATGCAGATCGCCGACCTCGAATATTTCGAAGACCTGTTGCGCGGCGTGGAAGCGCATCGTGCCGAGTTGGATGCCGGCATGGCGCCCTTCCTCGACCGCGACATCGAGCGGGTCGATCCGATCGAACGCGCGGTGTTGCGCTTGTCCGCGTACGAGCTGAAGCATCGCATCGACGTGCCGTATCGCGTGGTGTTGAACGAGGCGGTGGAAGTCGCCAAGCGTTTCGGTTCCGAGCAGGGCCACACCTACGTCAACGGCGTGCTGGACAAGCTGGCGCGTGCGTGGCGCGTCACCGAAACGAACGGCTGATCTCATGGACGCCGCGGCCCGGCCATCGTTCGTCGTGGCGCCGGTGATCGAGACGGCGCGGTTGCGCCTGCGCGCGCACCGCCCGGGTGATTTCGATGCATGCCGCGCGATATGGTCCGATCCGGAAGTGGTACGCCACATCGGCGGCAAGCCCGCCAGTGGCGAGGACGCGTGGCGTCGCCTGTTGACCTACGCCGGATTGTGGAGCCTGCTCGGCTTCGGCTATTGGGCGATCGAGGCGAAGCATTCGGGCGAGTATGTCGGCGACATCGGCTATGCCGAGTTTCGGCGCGACATGCTGCCTTCGCTGCGCGGGATGCTGGAATGCGGTTGGGCGCTGGCGTGCGCGGCACAGGGCCGCGGCTATGCATCCGAGGCGCTCGCGGCGATCGAAGCGTGGCGTCGCGAGCACGTTCCCGAGAGCCGCGCGGTATGCATCATCGCGCCGGCCAATCTTGCTTCCATTCGGGTTGCCGAGAAGGCGGGCCTTCGTCGCTGGTGCGAGACGACGTATCACGGCGAGCCGACGTTGGTGTTCACCCATACGCCACTCCCGGCCCCGGACGCGTGATGGAATTCGATCTGATCGACGCGATCCGTACGCGCGTCAACATCGCACGCGACGACGTGGCGCTGAGCGTCGGCGACGATGCGGCGCTGACCCGGGTTGCGCCGGGCCAGCAACTCGTCGCCTGCGTTGACACGTTGGTGGCGGACGTGCATTTCCCGCGTGACACCGCGCCGGAAGACCTCGGCTGGAAATCGCTGGCAGTGAACCTCTCCGACCTCGCCGCGATGGGCGCGGTGCCTGCTTGGGCGCTGCTGGCGTTGACGTTGCCGGATGCCGACGCGCGTTTCGTCGAACGTTTCGCGAAGGGCTTTGCCGAACTTGCGCGTGCGCACGATGTCGCACTGATCGGCGGCGACACCACGCAGGGTCCACTGTCCGTCACGGTCACCGCGCTCGGCACCGTTCCCACCGGCGAGGCATTGACGCGCGCCGGCGCGCGCGCTGGCGATGCGGTGTTCGTGACCGGCACGCTGGGCGATGCGGCTGGGGCATTGCGCTTGCTGCGGGACCCGGGAAAGGGCGCGGCGCACGCAGAAACATTGTTCGCTCACCTGAATCGTCCACAGCCGCGGATCGCGGCGGGGCTCGCCTTGCGCGGCATCGCGAACGCGTGCATCGACGTGTCGGATGGACTGCTGGCCGATCTCGGCCACGTGTGCGTCGCGAGTGGCGTCGGCGCGGAACTCGAGTTCGACGCCTTGCCGTTGTCATCGGCGTTGACCGCAGTCTTCGATGCCGCGACGTGTCGCGAACTGGCGCTGGCCGGCGGCGACGACTACGAATTGTGTTTTACCGTGCCGGCGGATCGCACATCGGATGTTGCCCCGGCACTTGCGCAAGCCGGCTGCGACGCGACCCGCATCGGCCGCGTCGTTGCAGGCTCCGGCGTGCGCGTTCTGGATGCACACGGCAACGAACTCGCGACGCCGCAGGCCGGCTGGGAGCACTTTTCGCAATGAGCACGCCGCTTGCCGCCGATCAGCGCCGTGCGCTGCTGTCGCATCCCGCCGGCTGGATCGCGACCGCGCTGGGCGCGGGATTGTCGCCAATCGCGCCCGGCACCGCAGGTTCGCTGGTCGCGCTGCTGCCGTGGTGGTTTTTGTTACGCGGCTTGCCGACCAGCTGGTACGTCGTTGTGCTGGTCGCGGGATTCCTGCTGGGCGTCTGGGCCTGCGGTGTCTGCGACCGGCGCCTCGGAGTGCACGATCAGGGCGCGCTGGTGTGGGACGAGGTGATCGGGATGTGGATCACCCTGTTCGCCGCACCCGCGCCGTGGTGGTGGATGCCGGTGGGCTTCGGCTTGTTCCGGCTGTTCGACATCTGGAAGCCGTGGCCGGTACGCCTGGCCGACCGACGCGTGCACGGCGGCTTCGGCGTGATGCTGGATGACGTGGTGGCGGGCGTTTACGCGCTGGTCGTGCTGCAACTCATCGCGTGGCTCTTGCGGTACGCGGCTGCATGAGTGCCGGCGTCAACCGACGCCGACGGTTTCGCGCTCGATGTCCCCGAAGCGTTTCCAGCGATTGACGATGGTGCAGAACAGCGCCGCGGTGCGTTCGGCGTCGTACACGGCCGAGTGCGCGTAGTCGGCGTTCCATTCGTAACCCGCGGCTTGCACCGCGCGCGACAACACGGTTTGCCCGAAGGCAAGCCCGGCGAGCGTCACGGTGTCGAAGCACGAGAACGGATGGAAGGGGTTGCGCTTGTGGCCGGTGCGCTGGACCGCGGCGTTGAGGAAGCCCAGGTCGAAGGCGGCGTTGTGACCGACCAGGATCGCGCGCTGACAGCCGCTGGCCTTGATGGCCTCGCGCACCGGCTTGAAGATCAGGTCCAGCGCCACGCGTTCGGGCAGGGCGCCCCGCAGCGGCTGGTCGGGATCGATGCCGGTGACTTCCAGTGATTTCGGGTCGATGTGCGAACCCGGAAACGCCTCGACATGCGTGGAGACGACGGGTTCCGGCATCAGCATGCCGTCGCCGTCCATGCTCACCATCACCGCCGCGATTTCCAGCAGCGCATCGTGCTGCGAATCGAAGCCGCCGGTCTCGACATCGATCACTACCGGCAGGAACCCGCGAAACCGGGTGCACATGCGTTCCGCGTAGGCTTCGATCTGTTTGTGCATCCGGTCAGGATATCAGCCCGCGCAGCGCGCAAAAAAGCGGCGGCCCGAAGGCCGCCGCCGTGTCCTGCGTGGTACCTCGCGTCACAACGAAGCCGCGCTCAGGTCGTGCGCGCTCGGCGCGCTGCATCTCGTCGTTGTTGAGCGAACCGCTGTTGTCGGCGTCGGCCTGCTTGAAGAGCCCCGGCCAGGATCAACCCGGAGTCTTGTGCTTGTAGGCGCACAGATCGCGGATCGGGCAGGCCGGGCATTTCGGCTTGCGCGCAATGCATACGTAGCGGCCGTGCAGGATCAGCCAATGGTGCGCGCCGAGCTTGTACTCATCCGGCACCACCTTCACCAGTTTGTCCTCGACCGCGCGCACCGTCTTGCCGCGCGCGAGACCGGTGCGGTTGCAGACGCGGAAGATGTGGGTGTCGACCGCGATGGTGGTTTCGCCGAATACCGTGTTCAGGATCACGTTGGCGGTCTTGCGACCGACGCCGGGCAGCGCTTCCAGCTCTTCCCGCGTGCGCGGCACCTTGCCGCCGTGACGTTCCAGGAGTAACGCGCAGGTGGCGATGATGTTTTTCGCCTTGGCGTTGTAGAGCCCGATGGTCGAGATGTATTTCTTGAGGCCGTCGTCCCCGAGCGCAAGGATCTTTTCCGGCGTGTTGGCGACCGGGAACAGGCGCTTCGTGGCTTTGTTGACGCCGACGTCGGTTGCCTGCGCCGACAGGATCACCGCGACCAGCAATTCGAACGGCGTGTCGTAGTGCAGTTCGGTGGTCGGATTGGGATCGAGATCGCGCAGACGGCGGAAAAGTTCGGCCACGTTTTCGCGCTTCATGGACGATTCCCGCGCCGCCTGGCTTTTCCGCGCGCAATGGCAGCCAATACTTCGGCGTGGCTGATCGTTTGCGCGGGAAGCGTGGTGTGCGACGGAACTTCGCGCCGACGTGCGGCGCGTTCGGAACGTTCACGCGCAAGCCGCGTGTTGCGTGCTTCGAAACGCTTGCGTGCCTCGTCCGCTCTCGCGCGCTCAGCCAGCTCGGACTTGCTCCAGCGGAACCAGTCCAGCAGCGGGATATGCGAAGGACAAACTTCGACGCAACGATTGCATTCGCTGCAGGCGTCGAGGCGCGCGGCGCGGGCCGAGGCGAAGTCATCCCGCACCAGCGCGAAAAACAGCGCTTCCGGATTCAATGCATCCGGGCACGCGCGCGCGCAGTCACCGCAATGGCTGCAGGGTTGCTGCATGGAAGGATCATTGGACATGCCTGCGCAATTCCAGCACGTCGATCGTGGGCGGGCAATCGAAACGCAGCGGGACGCCGGTGACGCCGATGCCTGGCGTCACGAACAGTTTGCCGGTGGGCGTTTCGTAATAACCGTTGACGTAAGGTTCGTCGCGCATCAGCAGGAACATCGCGTTCGTCAGCCACGGGAGATACACCTGCCCGCCGTGGGTATGGCCGGCCATGGCCAGCGCGAAATCCACGCCATGCAGGGCGCGCAGGCTGTGCGGTTGGTGCATCAGGACCAGCAACGGTTTGTCATGCGGCAACGCCTGCAGGAACGCCGTGTCATCGCGTCCGCTCCACCAGTCGTGAAGACCCGCGAG
>Ga0207678_10001260_pt1 | contig 23379 bp, 19 predicted proteins | sample KBSC63metaG_FD_184319 | JGI IMG/M metagenome (GOLD analysis project Ga0207678, IMG submission 184319) | Corn rhizosphere microbial communities from Kellogg Biological Station, Michigan, USA - KBS C6-3 metaG (SPAdes) (version 2) | ecosystem: Host-associated > Plants > Roots > Rhizosphere > Soil ... | reverse complement strand
ACGCGAAATGCCTTCGCCGTACATGATGTCGAATTCGGCCTCGCGGAAGGGCGCGGCGACTTTGTTCTTCACCACTTTCACTTTGGTGCGCGAGCCCGTGACCACGTCCCCTTCTTTAATGGCAGCGATGCGGCGAATGTCCACCCGCACGGAAGAATAAAATTTCAGGGCGCGGCCGCCGGTGGTGGTTTCCGGGTTGCCGAACATCACGCCGATTTTCTCGCGAATCTGGTTGATGAAGATGAGGCAGGTGCGCGATTTCGAAACCGTTCCGGTTAATTTACGCAAGGCCTGCGACATGAGCCGCGCCTGCAGGCCCATGTGACTGTCGCCCATTTCGCCATCGAGTTCGGCCTTGGGAACGAGCGCGGCCACCGAATCCACCACCAGCACGTCAATTGCCCCGGAGCGTACCAGCGCCTCGGTGATCTCGAGCGCCTGCTCTCCGTAATCGGGTTGGGAGACCAGCAGGTTGTCCACATCCACGCCGAGTTTCTTGGCGTAGCCGGGATCGAGCGCGTGCTCGGCATCGACGAAGGCCGCCATGCCGCCCGTCTTCTGGGCCTGCGCCACGACCTGCAATGCGATGGTGGTTTTGCCGGAAGATTCCGGTCCGAAGATTTCAACTACCCGCCCGCGGGGAAAGCCGCCCACGCCCAGCGCCGCGTCGAAGGAAATTGCGCCCGTAGGAATCACGGCGATGGGGACAATGGCTTCCTTCGAGCCCAGCCGCATGATCGAGCCCTTGCCAAACTGCTTTTCGATTTGCGCGAACGCCAGATCGATTGCTTTTGTTCGTTCGTCAGCCATAAGAATGCGGCTCCTTTTGAGTTATGAAGAAAGTAGAATGTGCCGAAGCGCGGATTATACACCGGCCTCGAAGCGAAGAAAAGGCGAATTTATTAAGTTCCCGGTGGAAAAGTCCCAAAAGAGAACCAGCGGAGAAAACCTCACGGTTGCACCCACCGAACGGGCGAACCCGCAAGGGCCCGGCGCGATAGAGCAGGGACTGCCTGAAATCAATCCTCGGACGCGACTCTCTGCTAAGCTACGCGGCCATGAAAACCTTCGTAGTTCGAAGCACTTTCCTGGTAGTGTTCCGGCGATTCTGGCCGCTTCAAGTGGAATAAATCTCTTCAATATGGCTTATAAGGTTTTTTAATTAGCCGCGGGATGGGGCTCGCGCTATTCTTTCGGGTGCGAACCAGCCGTACGATCCCCACTGTAGGCACAGTCGACGTCACATCTAAGGAGATTCATGTTGAACGATCTGCGCAACTTTCTAGCACTCTCGTATGACCAACTGGAACAGTTGAATCTGAAGGCGAAGGAGCAGCGTAAGAACCGCGTAGCCCTGCACAAGATCCAGGAAGAGCGGCTCAAGTACCTGACCGACGAAAAGCACATCAAGGCGGTGACTGTACTTTTCAGCGATCTCGAAGGCCGGCTGCACATGCTGGATTATGACAAGAAGTTTCTGATCAAGAGCTGGGACAACCTGACCTTTGACGGGTCGTCGATTCGTGGGTTCACGGCGCAGCGGGAAAGCGATCTGCGGCTGGGGATCGACTGGGCGGCATTTTACTGGGGTCCAGCCGACTACTTCGGGTCGGGTAAAGTGCTGGTGTTCGGCGATGTCATCGACAAAAGCGGAACGCCGTACGCCGCCGACATCCGCGGCATTCTCAAACTGTATGCCGAAAAGCAGTACAAGGAGGAAGGCTACACCCTGAACGCGGCCAATGAGATTGAAGGCTTCCTGTTTCAGGGAGTGGACGCGGAGCGGCGCTACAACGAAACCGGCAAGTTTGAATACGTCAATACCGGCGGATATTATCACTCGCTGCCCGGCGACCCCCTGCGCACGTTCATCGATACCACTGCGGAAGTGCAGCGCGCCATGGGCTTCCAGAATGAGAAAGACCATCCGGAAGTAGCGCCGTCGCAGTTTGAAATCAACTATGGGTACGGCGAAGTCGTGGCTGCGGCCGACCAGATCCAGATTTACAAACTCGTATGCCGCCAGGTCGCAACCCACATGGGCCTGACCGCCAGTTTCCTTCCGAAACCGGTGGTGGGCGTGAACGGCAGCGGCATGCACACCAATGTGTCCATCAGCAAAGGCGGCAAGAACCTGTTCTGGGACCCCAAGGGCGAGGAGAAACTGAGCAAGCTGGGATGGTCGTTCGTGGACCGCATACTCACCCACGGCAACGACATCTGCCTGCTGCTGAATCCCAGCGTGAATGCCTACCGGCGCCTGGATCCGCACTTCGAAGCGCCCAACCAGATCAAAGCTTCGGCGGTGGATCGCGGCTCCATGATTCGTATTCCCATCGGCAACGAAAAGAGCATGCGAGTGGAAGTGCGTTCGGTGGCCCCGGATGCGAATCCTTACATGGTGATGCTCTCGATCTTCAAGACCGGCATCGACGGCGATACGGCGAAGATCAAGAACCTGCGCCAGGCCGAGCGTTATCTGCCGGACAACATCTACGACGCGATGGCAAATTTCGACAAAGCGGCGTGGACGACGAAGCTGTTCGGCGAGGATGTAAAGGGACGGTACCTGGAATTGAAAAAGGCGGCGGCCGATCGCTGTCCACGCCTGCTGGGTACGTTTGTGAAGGCGCCGGAGGTGCAGTACCACCACGACGTTTACAATCAGTTCCTGTGGAACCTGTTCTAGACCGGCAGGATCGTCGAGGCTGAGATGAATGAAGGCCGCGTTCTCCAGGAGCGCGGCCTTTCTGTTATACAAATCTTTGCCGGCGTTGACAGTGTCTTTACATTTTCGCTGATCTCTCATTTCATAAAATGAAAGCACTGGAATTGCGGCCGCGGATTCCGCTCGCGGCAGAAAGGAGAACACTGATGCACCGGCCGCATCGATTTGCCTTGGCCGCTATCCTGGTCTTCTGTGCGTCCAGCGCTTTGGGTCAGCATGGAGGACACGGCGGCGGTCGTCGGGGTGCGCCCGGCAGCGCAGGGACCAGCGATTCCAGTTTGCAGGATTTCAATCGCGCCCTGGCGGTTCAGGCCACGCCCGACCAGGCATCCCGGTTCCTGTCCCTGGCGAAGAGCACGGAGGCCGCGAGGAAGCAGGCGCAGGATCTGCTCCGGCTGGCCGCGAAGGCCGATGACCCGTCTGAGTTTTCTCGGCACGTCGCCTCCCTGAAAGATGCTGTTGAAGAGGTACAGAGCGGAAACAGATCCTTTGTAAAAAGTCTTTCAAAATCGCAGAAATCAGGATTGAAAGAAGTGACGAAAAAACTCGACAAGGCGGATTCCGAGATCACGAAACAAAAGAAGGTCTTGAACCAAAGCCTGGGACTTCCCCAGGGCGACGACGAAGGGGTTGCCGGCCTGGCGGACAAGATGGAAAAAGCCCTGGCGGATTTTCTGGCCCAGCAGCTGAGTCTGGGCAGGGAAATGGGGATCCAGGTGCCGGCGCAGTGAAGGTGAGATGATCCGGTGTGGTTGTGTGGTCGCGGGCGACTCGCCCGCGCAGGTTTTGTTTTAAAGTGCAGATAAGAACTGGCGAGGAGAGTTGCTCCTCGCCTTGTGCTTTTGCGGCCTGTCTCACCTGGTTCAAGGCGCGCGGGCGAGTCGCCCGCGGCCACACGGTCTAACTTCGACCTAGAAAAGCGCGGTCGGCCTGCGCTTCCAATTCTTTCCTTTTTCTTTGGCAATATTTTCCATGTCGTTCACGTAGGCGCCCGCCTGGGTCAGTACATGGTGCAGGTCATTGCCGACACTGATGAAGGTGAATCCTTTTTCCAGGAACTCGCCCACGCGAGCGGTGCCGAAGAGGAAGAGTCCGAGAATGAGATTGTTCTTGCGGGCGTGATCGACCAGCTTCTGAGTGGCCGCCCCCAGTTCCGGCGAGGTGTACATGTGGGGGAACTCGTACTTCTCGTACAGTCCCATCGACATGCACAAGTCGTTCTGGCCGAGGAACAGGATGTCCACTCCGGGCACAGCGGCGATTTCCGCGATATTGTCGATGCACGAGGCCGTTTCCACCTGCAGCGCGACGATGCCGTTGTTGTTGAAATTGCCGGCGTATCCCAGAAGCCCCGCCTTGTTCATGCTGCGCTGAGGGAAATAAACCGAGCGCGTTCCGACTGTGGGATATTTGGTGCAGCTCACCGCCTGGCGCGCTTCTTCAGCGGTATTGATGTAAGGGATGAGAACGCCGTCGGCGCCCATGTCGAGGGCCTGCTGGATTCCGGGGCGATCGTCGTATCCGCCGACGCGGACCATGGACTTGGCGCCGCCGTTTGAAATTCCGGAAAGCATGGCGGACAGTTTCTCGTAGCCCATGGGACCGTGCTGGGTATCAACCAACAACCAGTCATAGCCGCTGTGGGCCAGTTGTTCGGCAACGGTGGGACTGTGCGCGTTCAGGAACAAACCCATCTTGGGCAGGCCTTCGCGCAACTGCTTCTTGAAGTCGGCGCCACTGAGGGTGGCTTCGGGCATAGCTGATTCCTCCTGAGAGTCGAGTGAAAGTTTCCTAGTGTAACCTACCCGGCGGGAACTTGCGGAGCGTCGCGGTATGACCGGGGGACATGGGGTTGCACGTGTGGCCGCGGGCGACTCGCCCGCGTGCGGTGGAGGCACAGGAAAAGTAAGTTTGTTTTGAAAAAAAGGCGTGCTTGGGATTTCGCCGAGTTTCCAGGATGGCAGAGAATAAAGTCAAAGGCCGCGGGCGAGGGCGCCCGTCGCCACACGGTTTCAGGAAGAAAGAGCCGGGCGAGAATCGTGGTATGCTACCGCCTGCCGTTAACGTACACGGTTCTACGCAAATGCCAGCACATGTTCTTGGAATCGACGTCGGCACCGGCGGAACTCGCGCCCTGATTGTGGACGAGGCCGGCCGGATACTCGGCTCCGCTACTGAGGAGCACGTCCCGTTCGCCTCCCCTCAGATTGGATGGGCAGAGCAGGATCCCGAAGACTGGTGGCGAGCCTGCGGGATTGCAGTGCGAAAAGCACTGGGGGCTGCGGCTCTCCGCCCTGAGCAGATCGCCTGCATCGGATTTTCGGGCCAGATGCATGGCGCGGTGATGCTGGATGACGCGGACCAGGTGGTGCGTCCGGCGCTCATCTGGTGCGATGTGCGCACCGAAAAGCAATGCCGCGAACTCACCGATAAGATCGGCGCCCAGGAGCTTATCCGCCTCACCTGCAATCCCGCACTGCCCAACTTTACCCTGACCAAATTCATGTGGGTGCGTGAGAACGAACCGCAGAACTGGAAGCGGGTGCGCTCCGTGATGCTGCCCAAGGATTACGTCCGCTTCCGGCTTACCGGCGAGCGGGCCACGGACATGGCAGACGCCTCGGGCACGTTGCTGCTGGATGTCGCGAATCGCCGCTGGTCACGGGAGGTCATGAAGGCGGCCGGCATCGAGGAGTCGCTGCTGCCACGGCTGTTCGAGTCTCCTGATATCTGCGGAAAAATCTCCACGAGCGGCGCCGCTGCCACCGGATTGCTTGCTGGTACGCCGGTTGTGGCCGGGGCGGGCGATCAGGCGGCGGGAGCGGTAGGCATGGGCATCGCGGCGCCCGGGGCGGTGAGCGCCACCATCGGAACCTCTGGAGTCGTCTTCGCCGCCACCGACCGTCCGTCCCTCGACGCCAAGGGAAGGCTGCATACCTTTTGCCATGCGGTTCCCGGGCGCTGGCACGTCATGGGAGTGACCCAGGCTGCGGGTCTTTCGCTGCGCTGGTTCCGCGACACCTTTGGCGCGGGCGCCCCGGATGCGACAGACAAACGCGATCCCTACGAGCGCCTCACCGCGGAGGCTGTCGCAATACCGCCCGGATCCGACGGCCTGTTGTGGGCCCCGTATCTGATGGGCGAACGCACTCCGCATCTTGATCCCAACGCGCGCGCCGCGTTGATCGGGTTGACCGCCTCGCATACCCGGGGACACATCGTCCGCGCCATCCTTGAGGGCGTGGCGTTCAGTCTGCGCGACTCGTTCACGCTATTCGCCGAGATGGGAGTGCCGGTAAAAAACATTCGCCTGGGCGGGGGCGGAGCGCGATCGCCCCTTTGGCGCCAGATACAGGCCGACGCGTACGGCCACGAAGTCGAGATTCTCGAAGCGGAGGAAGGCGCAGCCTACGGCGCAGCAATTCTCGCTGGAGTCGGAGCGGGAGTGTGGAGTTCGGTCGATGCTGCCTGTAGCAGGGTGGTAAAGGTCGCGCAGCGCGTGGCTTTTCAACCCGCGGTAGTTGAGCGCATGAATACCAGCTACGCGGCCTATCGCCGGATGTATCCGGCGATTGCATCAGTTTTGGGAGAACGTGTCGGGCGGGCGCCCTCGCCCGCCGCTGTTGAAGTTGATGTTTGATCGCAAGACTTCGTTGGCTGGGCCCCGCGGACCAGAACTTCAAAGCCAAAACTCAACTTCAAAGGCGGCGGGAGGGAGCGCCCGCCCCACACATACTAAATCGGTTACTCCGGCAATCTCTCCTCGTTGCTGACGCTGAACTCTGCCTCCACGCCCGGGGCGCTCGTTCCCGGCTGTCCGCCGCCGACGTACAGACGATGGCCTCCGGCGGCGACGATTCGATCTCCGTTTGCGTTCACGGCGCTCAGGTCACGAGCATCCAGAGTGAATTGGACATGTTTACTCTCACCCGCTGCCAGATGTTCGCGCGCCATTCCTCGCAATGCATGAAGCGGAGCGCCGGGAAATTTTGGAAAGCTCAAATACAGCTGCACCACTTCATCGCCCTCGCGATCGCTGGCATTCTTCACATCCGCTTCAACGCGAAGCGAATCGCCGGCTTTCAGTGTGGTCGCGGAGAGCTTCAGGTTGCTGTAGGCGAACTTTGAGTAACTCAGGCCATAGCCGAAAGGATAGAGCGGCTGTCCCTCAAAGTAGCGGTAGGTTCGGTTCTTCATGGAGTAGTCGTCGAACGGCGGCAATTGCTCCACGCCCTTGTAAAACGTCACCGGTAGCCGGCCTGCCGGATTGTTAACGCCTGCCAGCGATTCGGCGATCGCGGTTCCACCCTCTTCGCCGGAGTACCAGGCTTCGAGGATGGCATTGGCATTTTCGCTGGCCCAGTTGATCGCGAGCGCGCTGCCGTTCATGAGCACCACCGCCAGCGGCTTGCCCGTGGACTTGACCGCTTTCAGCAGGTCTTCTTCCTCTTTCGGCAGGTCGAGCGAGGTGCGGTCTCCGCCGGCAAAGCCGGGCACGGCGACATCCATCTCTTCGCCTTCCAGGTCGGACGTAATTCCCACCACTGCGATGACTACGTCCGCCTGTTTGGCGGCTGCCACGGCATCTCCGATCGGGTCCGGGCTGAGCTGGCGCCACACCAGTTTCACGCCGCGCGCGCGTCCCTGAAAGTATTCGATTTTGAGCGCATAGCGGTGGCCCTTCTCCAGCGCAACGTCCGCGACCATGGCGCGGGAATCGTGGCTCTTCTGGTCGTCCACAATCATCTTGCCGTCCAGCCATAAGCGGTCAATGCTGCCGTCGAGACCAAGACGATAATTTCCGGACGCGTCCGGACTGAGAAAGCCGGTCCAGCGCACCGCAAAAATGTCAGTCTTTGAGGTCGTGCCCGGGGCAAAGGCGAAATTCACGTCCTTGTCCACCTGAACTTTTACGGGTGCGCCTTTGAAGGCGGGGTCGGAAAAATACTCAGCTTTAAGGCCCGGCTTTCCGTCGGGCGTGGACAGCGCCGACGCAGGCACCGGAGCATATTCGAGCAAGAAGGTGGTGCCCGGGTTAAAAGTCACATCCGAGCCGGCAAACTGTTTGCGAATGCCATCCAGCGCCGTGGTCGCTCGTGACGGAGTGCCGCTGTAGTTGCCTTCGAGCACATGCACGGAATTGGCCAGCGGCCCGACGACCGCAATCTTCCTGGTGCCTGCATTGATTGGCAGAGCGCCGTCATTCTTCAGCAATACCATCGACTCGCGCGCTATCTTGAGCGCCAGTTGGCGGTGGGCTTCACTGTCAATTACAGAATCCGGGATCTGCGCGTACTTCACCATTTCCGGTGGATCGAACATCCCCAGCTGGAAGCGGGCGGTGAACAGGCGCTTCACTGCCACGTCAACGTCTTTCTCGCTCAACAAGCCCTGCTTCACCGCATCGACATACTTCACGTAATCGGAGTTATCGACGGCTTTCTGACCGAAGTCGGCGCAGTCGTTGTCGGTGCCGCGTTTCAGCGAAATCGCGGCGGCCTCCGCCATGGTCCGGGTAAAATGATGGCCGCGCTCGATGTCGGCAATCGCATCGCAGTCGGACACTACATAGCCGTCAAATTTCCAGGCTCCGCGCAACTGGTCTTCGAGCAGGAAGGAATTCGCGCATGCCGGTTGGGCATTGACGCGGTTATAGGCGCACATCACCGACCGCGCCTTACCTTCGGTCACGGTGGCTCGGAAAGCGGGCAGGTAGGTGTCTTCCATATCGTGCTTGGTGGCGTCCACGTTGACCCAGTGGCGCGTGGTCTCGGGACCGCTGTGCACGGCATAATGTTTTGGGGTGGCGATCACCTGAAGATATTTCGGGTCGTCTCCCTGTAAGCCTTTGACGAAAGCGACTCCCATTCTTCCGGTCAGGAACGGATCTTCCCCGTAAGTCTCCTGACCGCGCCCCCAGCGCGGATCGCGGAATATGTTGATGTTGGGCGACCAGAAATCCAGGCCTTCGTAGATGTCCCGCCTTCCGGCGCGGACCGCCTGATTATGCTTGGCCCGGGCTTCCTGGCCAATGGCAGTCGCCATCTGGTGAATCAGGGGCGAGTCGAAGGTAGCGGCCAGGCCGATCGGTTCGGGAAAGACGGTGGCCGTCCCGGCACGGGCAACTCCATGCAAAGCCTCGCTCCACCAGTCGTATTCGGGAACTTTCAACCGCGGGATAGCACGCGATTGGTTGACCAGCTGCGACGCCTTCTCTTCGAGCGTCATCCGCGAAACCAGGTCGTCCACCCGGACATTCACCGGTTGGGCCGGATCCAGATACACTGGCGGGCCGGAAGATTTGGCAGTTTGGGCCACCGAGCCGCCCAGCATGATGACTAGAACGACTAAGGTACAAGTGACGGTGACAAGACGGGGCTGACCGGACATCGAATTAGGCATCAAGGATGAACTCCTTAGTCGGCTTGGGGTGACAGCTATCCAGATATGCGGGTTGGAGTATATCATCGTTAACGTACACGCTGGTTTGCGGGGCTGTTCCGGGGCCGGGGTGAAACGACGGGCGGTCAGGATGTCAGGCCGAGCCAGAGCAGGGACATGCGAATGAAGAAAGAACAGCGCGGCATTCACTTGATCGCGGAGTTGGCGGATGTCTCGATCGGGACCGTGGATCGCGCCTTGCACGGGCGCGGCGGCATCAAGGAAGCCACGCGGCAAAGGATATTGCAGATCGCGAGGCGAATCGGGTACACGCCGAACCTGGCGGCGCGCGCCCTGTCCGTGGCGCGGACCGGCACTCGCATCGGCGTCTGCATGCCCCGCGAAATTCATTTTTTCTACGACGAACTGTGGAGCGGAGTTCTGGACGAAGCCCGGCGCGTGGCCCAGTTCGGTGTCCAGTTCATCAATCGTCCGGTGCAAGTGTTGGGCGAAGGCGATACTGAAGCGCTTTCTGAACTGGCGCAAAGCGGAGTCAATGGAATCATTCTGACCGCCGGAAATCCGACGGGCCTTAAGCCCCTGATCGACAGCGCCGAGGAACGAGGCATTCCCGTGGTCTGCGTCTCAACCGACGCTCCGGACAGCCGGCGCTCCAGCATCGTGTGCGTGGAACCGCGGTTGAATGGATGCCTGGCCGGCGAACTGATGGGCAAGTTCGTCCCCCCGGGTTCGCATGTCGCAGTGGTAGCGGGCATGCTGGCCACGGAAGATCATCGCAAGAAGACGGACGGCTTCGCCGAGGCATTCCCACAACATTGCCCGGGAGGAAAGATCGTCAACGTCATTGAAGGCCATGAAGATGAGGAAGAAAGTTTTCAGAAGACCTTCGACCTGCTGCGCCGGGAGCCCACGCTGGCCGGACTCTATGTGAACACTGTGAACTGCCTTCCGGTATGTCGCGCCCTGGGCGCGCATGGTCTGGCGGGAAAAGTAAAATTAATTACTACAGACCTGTTCGCGGAGATGTCTCCCTATTTCCACAAAGGAATTATCACCGCGTCGATTTACCAGCAGCCCCATCGCCAGGGACAAATGGCAGTGCGCATGATGGCAGACCACCTCACCAACAAAGTGCCTCTCCCTCCCACCGTCCACCTCAGCCCGGGTGTGGTCATGTCGTCCAACCTGCAACTGTTCCGCGAGATCAGGCTGGCGGGCGTGAAGCTGGATGATGCGGCGCTGCGCACTCGCGTGGCGCTGTAGCTATTTCTTATTGTCATCGCATGGAAACCTGGACACGCCCGCGGAAGAGCGGCGCTTCAGCGCCGCGTCGTAGGCGGGCTCCCAGCCCCAGCGGCGCCACGGGGCTGCTCACCGCCCGGCCGGCCATTGCCGTCTCGACGGGTCAGGTCAACGTGAATGCCACGATGGCGCCGGAAGCGAAGTAGCCCACGGTCAGGCGGCAACCCGCTCCGCGGCCCGGGCCTTGTGCGGCGGGCCCACGTAGGGGAATTCAGCGAGCAGGTCTTGGTGGGGTCCTACCTTATCCTGGGTCACCTTTCCATTCGTGAGCAGAGGAAGGAAGAAATCTACGACGTCATCGGCGAGCGCCCGGCCATTGTTCGGGAAGGCCGCCGGCCGCGTGGGATCATAGTGGAGGACGTCCGGCAGCAGCGTTCCGGCGACCCGCGTTGCCTCCGCCGGAGTATATCCACCGGTGTGCTCCAGCGCGTGCGCAAAGACGGGGACGAAACGGGCATCGTCCTTCGGTTCCGCAGCCAGATAGGCGGCATTCTGCTCGCCGGCAAGAAAGGGAGTTTGATTCGGCCGCGCACCGCGATCCGCCTGAACCCATTTCCCGCTCGTGCCGTCCAGCGTGCGGGCCCATAGGCCCATATCTTTCGTACTGAGGGCAGAGTTCGGCACTTCCAGCACGATGCTGCACACGTCCGCGTCGCCGAAGAAATCGTCACCGGTGAATTGCAGATTGTTCAAGGCGCCGTTTACGTCGAAAAAAAAGGGATCGCTGCGCCAGCCGGCGAAGAAGCGATAGTCCCCGGCGTCCGTCACCTGTGTCTCCGTGCCCGTCGAGACCGGCGCTCCCTCGACGATAACCTGGCCGTCGTCGCCTGTCCCAGCGGCCTGCGCGCCCTCAACCCGGCGCAGCGTCGCGGTCTGCGTCCCGTCCTGGGTTCCGTCCTTTGCGGACGTGAATCGCACCCGGTATGCGATATCGGCGACGTTATCGCCGTTCGTATCAATCTTCAGTTCGTAAATCGCCTCGGGCGAGAAGGCGTCGGTGCTGGTGGGTCCTGCCGGGTTGACGCCGAGGGCCGGATGCGCGTTCATAATCAGGATCGACTTGCTGGCATCCCCAGGCTTGGGGAAAGCGTATAGATCGGTGAAGTCCAGGCGGGCATCCCCATGGGGGAACCCAAAGTCGGGGCCGGAATAATGATGGGACATGGCTTCTCCTCTGTGTTTGTAGCTGAGATTGAGTTTAAAAACAGAATTTCCGATTAGGATGTCTGACTCGAAAATTATACGCCCGGGTGCCCCAGGTTCGCACTCTGCTCCAAGACTGACTCGAAGATTCGTCGGGCGGGTTGGCCCAGTCTTTCTCTACTCGTGCCCCACTGAGGCTGCCCCACCCTTGCGTTGTTTGCAAGGGTGGGAGATGGCCCGTTGTTGGCGCAGGAACAATAGTTCTGGAGCAGCTTTCGACACCATGCTTATGGCGAGGCCGGTCCAGTCCTCGTCGATGAGCGGCAGCCCGCGGAATTAATTTCTCGGAGTCCAGAGAAGGACGGTGTACCGGGACCTAGTCCTCCGCACGCGAAGAGCCCAAGAAATGGGGAAGCACTGCCGTGCGGCGCCTCCCACCCTTGCAAAAAACGCAAGGGTGGGGCAGCCTCGGATTCGAGGCCGCTCGGAACGCTGTGCGATAAATCGTTCACACCCGATGATCTCCGCGGGCGCTGCGCGCAGCGAGAATCTTCGCGGCGTTCTCGTGATACACCCGCTGCAGGATTGCATCGGGGAGACCGAATCCGTTCAGGCTCCAGTGGTAGTCGAACTGCTCAGTTTCGTAGAAGTGCTCATCCAGCGATTCCAGGATACGAAACGTGATCCGGTACATTGGCGGGTCAAAGCCCATGTCGGTTCCATAGACAAGACGGTCTGAATGCCGGGCGTAGAACTGGGAGGCAAAGCGAGGGATGGGAGCGGTCTCGGCGTAGCGGGCGGAGATGTCGGCGTACAGGTTAGGATTACGCTCAAAGAGCTGGCCCAGACGTGCCAGATCGTAATCGAGATTGGCGAAGTGGCAGGCGATGAACGTGGTCCGCGGATGCTTCTGCACCGCGCGCTCGAGGAGGTCAATCATCCCCGAGAGGTCCACGATGTTGGGCTGGTTGTCCAGGCGCCACTCGTAGGCATTCATGAGGCCGTCGTTGGTCCGGTCCATTTTCTGATACATCCAGATGGGATCCGCCACGTGGATGCTGACCGGCATGCCCAGTTCCCCACATTTCTCAAACAAGGCGTCCATGCGCGTGTCGTCGGGGTGTAATCCCCTGGTCTTCGACTTGCCCGAAGCCATGCCCTGGCCCTTGTCATGCAGTTCGCCGACGCCACGCGCCCCAGCCTGATGACATCGTTCGAGTTCCCGTACGGCGGCCGCACCAAATCCAGGTTTGTCATAGCCGGCGTAGTCGAAGCCGCACCACATTTCGAAGCGGTCTGGATATTTGGAGTACTGGCGGTAGGTGGCATCAAACTCCGCGCCGACGGATGAAGTGAGAATGACGGTCTTCTCAACCCCTACCTCGTCCATGGTGAGGACCCACTCTGCAATCTGCTCTGGAGTTTTGGCGTAGGGGTGGGAATGCATATCGATGATGGGGAATTTGGCCTTGGCAATCTCCGTCACCGGAATTTTGTAGATGGACTTCGGCCTGTAATCCTTGAGCAATATCTGCTCGGGAGATTGCCGCTCTGGATGGCTGCTCGTCGTCTTCTGCTCATCGTGCTGCGGACTGTAGCCGAGCAGGCCTGATGCGGGAGCGGCCGCCAATCCGGCCGCGCTGGCGGTTTTAATAAACGTTCTTCGATTCATTGGAACCCTCTCCTGCTGATATGTTGGTTCATCAGTGAATCTCCGCAGGTTCTATTCGAACTTCCCCGAGAGCGCCGCGGTCCAAACCGTTCGAATCTTCCAGGTGAAGCGAGACGCGACCGGGCTTTCCGGGCGGAGCGGTTTCGGTTTCGAGCGTGACCAACTCAACCGGATCTGCATTTGCCACGGGCACGCTTCCCATGCTGGCACCATGTTCGTCGTAAAAATGGGCAACCAGCTTTCCCGCGAAGAACACTCCAAACGAACCTGAAAGCTTGACCTTGCCATTCGCCAGAAGGCTGGCCCGGAGCGGGCTCGCAACCAGGCCGGCTTCGGTCACGCCGTGGAATTCGCTTCCCACGCGGGTGGGGAACCATTCCGTGTCGAGGTTGCAGCTTTCGCCGGGACGCAGCCGGCACAGAGGAGAGTTGACTTCAGCTTCCAGATAGTAAGGCGATGAGTCGTCGTCCGCAGGCATGGAGGCCATACCCTCGGGGCTCAGCTTCACTGCGGGACCGTTGGTCCAGAAAATGATGGACGCTTTTCCCGGATAAGGCCGGGTTTCGTCAAATTGGAAGCGCTCAACCATGCCATAGCGGCTGGCGCCATCGACGACTGCCAGCCAGCCCGCGGTCGAATCCAGCCACAGTTCCGCGGCCATGTGCACATAGCGCAAAGTAAAAAGCCCGTCGTCTCTGATCGAAACCGCGCGATTTTCCGCCGGGCCGAAGCGCACGTGATAACGGTTGAGATAGCTGCTGGAAGGATTCGCCGGAGTGAAGGTGCGGAAATCGTGATTGATGCCCGAGCGAACGCCCGGGCTTGCCGGATTTGGATCGCTCGTATCGTATTGCGAGACCGATTGCATCGACCATTCCAGATTGTGACCGGTGATGTTCTTCATGTTGGCGCGAAAGTAGATTCGCGGAGAATCAGCTTCCAGTCGGATGGTGCGCACGAACTGGACTCCGGTGCGCGGATCGGCCGGGCCCGTAAGCTCGATTTCACACTGTTGCCCTTCCGAAACCTTTCGAAAGGAGAAGGGACTGTCATCAATGGCATCCGAGCCGCCGGCCCAGTGCTGTTCGTCGTCGTTGCCTTCAGGCAGGAGCCAGATCTTGTCGCCGCCGTAGTTGAACCATTCGCCCGAGCTCGGCGGCAGATACTTTCCCGCATACTTCGGATTCACGAAGAGATAGGCGTGTCCGGCGAAGACAACCTGCATCAGGCGTCCGCCGTTCTGCGGCACAACCGTGAGTTGGACCCAGCGATTCGAGATCTGTTGCGCTTGCCAACCCTTATAATCCGCGGGCTGGACGTGGCAAGGGGAACTGGCGGGCGGACGAGACCCATTGCCGCTTTGAGCACAAGCCAGATTTATACCGAGTCCGGCAAGAAACACAAGACTGAAAAAACTGCGCATCCGACTGGCCCTGGGCCACTGCAGTTTCATAGTTGTTCCTCTCCTGAGGAGCGACGGCGATCAAGTGTACGACGAAGCACCGGCTTCAACCAAGGCGGCATTGCAGCCAGCGGCACCTTCTGCAATAACGAAAGGAAAACTAATAAAACGAAATAAATTGATGTGCGTTCCGGGTTTTTCTGTGATATACCAAACTCGCTTGCACTGAGCGCTCGCCGAGTTCAGCTTACGTTGAAAGCGAACCTCGTTCTTCACGCAGCATGAGTTATCTGGAACGATTCACTAAGAGGAGGTGCTGGAATGGGTGTCGGAAGATCCGATCGGCGATCGTTCATCAAACTGGCGGCGGCCGTTCCGCTGTTGACCCAGATCGCGGCGCGAAATCTCTACGCCCAGGCCGCCACCGCCATCGGCAAGGACCCCAGGCAGAATGTTTATTCCCGCCTGGGAGTAAAGACGGTCATCAATTGCCGCGGGACGTGGACGTATCTCAGCGGATCTCTGGAGTTCCCGGAAGTTCGTCAGGCCCAGGTGGAAGCGGCGCAACATTTCGTCAATATGCTGGAATTGCAGCGCGGCGTGGGCCGGCGGCTGGCGGAGTTGACCGGCGCCGAGTCCGGCATGGTCACTTCCGGAGCGGCCGGCGCAATGGCAGCAGCAACCGCTGCGTGCATGGCCGGCACCGATGACCATCACGTCTGGCAACTGCCCGATACCACGGGCCTTAAACATGAAGTGATCATGGTGGGCGGCAGGAGCGCGTTTGACAGTGCCATTCGGCTTACCGGAGCCAAACTGGTGCTGGTGTTCTCCCCCGAAGAGCTGGCCAACGCGGTCAACGAGAACACGGCCATGATCTACACCACCGACCTGGGCGAGAAGCTGCAGCGCGTACTGACTGTCGCGAAAGATCGCAAGGTGCCAATGTTGCTGGATGACGCGGCCGGCATCCCTCCCGCTGACAACGCGAAGCTCTATGCCCGCATGAAAATTGATCTCTACTGTTTCTCCGGCGGAAAGGGCTTAAGCGGACCGCAGTGCAGCGGCTTGCTCCTGGGTCGAAAGGACTTGATCGAAGCCGCTCTGATGAATAGTGCTCCACGCGAAGGATCCGTGTGCCGCCCCATGAAAGTCGGTAAGGAAGAAATAATCGGTTGCCTGACCGCGCTTGAGACCTGGCTGAACCTGGATGAGAAGAAAATTTATGGCGAATGGAACGGCCGCGTGGACCGCATTCGCAAACTGGTGGACACCGTGCCCGGCGTAAAGACCGACATCTACGTTCCGGACGACGGAAACCGTTTTCCAACTCTGAGGGTCTCCTGGGACCAGGCAGCCTGGGGCTTCACCACCTCCGACTGCGTGCGCAAGTTGCGGGAGAACGATCCCGTCATCGAGGTGCTCGGCTCTGACAATCCCAGCCTGGTGACAGCGGTTCGCGAGGGCAATCCGAATTCGAAAGAGCACAAGGAAGCAGACCACATCGAACTGGTTTCGATGACCATACAGCCGGGGCAGGAAATCATCGTGGGGCAAACCCTGCGGACGGTGCTGAGCGCGGCACAAAAAGGAAAGCCGGCATAAGGCGCGGAATTGCGGGGAGGGCCTGGTGCAAGATCGAATACGACTACTGCTCGTTGGCTTGTTGCTTTCGTCCGCGGCCCAGGCTCAGTTTAAGGCAGTCGTTCCCGCGCAGGCTTCCCCCGCCGCGAACCGTTTCTACTCGCCCGGCGTAGATGCAGGGGACTACGTGTACGTCTCGGGACAGGGACCTCGTCGCCCGGACGGCACTATGCCCGCGACTTTTGCGGCGCAGGTGCAGCAGGCTCTCGACAATATCAAGTCAGTGGTCGCAGCTGCCGGTTTGACCATGGAGCATGTGGTTTATACCCAGGTTTACATGGAAGACATCAGCAAATATGGAGAGATGAACCGGGTTTTCGCTCGAGCCTTCCCCAAAACGCCGCCGGCGCGAGCGGTGCTCGGCGTGGCCAAACTTCCCGATACATCGATTCAGATCAATGCAGTTGCGGTGCGCGATCTGGCGGAGCGGCGGGCGGTCTCTCCGCCAGGCTACAAGTCGGACGAAGCAGCTTCTCCCGGAATCCTCACCCGCGACCGGTTATTCATATCCGGCATGCCGGGCAGCGATCCCGCCAGCGGCAAGGTTCCCGATGATCCGGCAGCGCAGGTGGACTTCGCCCTCGACCGGATGAAAGCTGTCACGGAAGCTGCGGGGCTCGACCTCCGAAACATGGTTTTCGTTAATCCGTACCTGACGGCGGACGTCCCCATGCGGATCATGAACCAGCATTATGCGCAGCGCTTCGAATTCGGCAACACGCCGGCGCGCGCCACCATCGAGGTATCAAGCCTGCCTGAGGGCGCGCACATCGAGTACACCGGCGTGGCGGTGCGTGACCTGAAGCAAAGACAAGCGGTGCGTCCCAGGAATATGCCGCCCAGTCCGACCGCGAGCCCCTGTGTTTTTGCCGGCGACACTCTCTACTGTTCGGCCAAGAGCGGCTTCATTCCGGGACCGCACGGCGGCGTCTATGCCTCTACCACCGCCCATCAACTCCGGCAGACCATGCGCAATCAGCTCGACAACCTGGAAGAAGCCGGCATGAATTTCGACCAGGTCGTGTCCACCAATGTCTATCTGGATGATCTGTCGGACGCTCCGGCGTTCGACGAAGTGTATGCCCAGTATTTCAATCACGTGATGCCGGCGCGAACCACGATTGAGCAAATTGCGCCCACGCAGCGCGTGCCCGACAAAGAGGACCATTACCCTGATCTGGAACAGGTATCGCTCATCGCGATTCGAAGCAGTCCTGCCCGCTGACCAACAAGAGCGCTCAAAGGGGAGGAACGTTGAAGCCCGAATGCGCCTCCGATATTGAGGTCACTTCTGCCGTGCCTCAGCTACGGCCAGCCACCCGCGGCGCAGGTTTTCGGAAGGGATGCTCGAGAGGTAGGGCTTGATATCGAGAATCGGTGTTCCATCCAGCATATCGAGGCCCCGAACATGCAACTCGATGCCTTCGCGGCGACGCAATTCGACAACGGTCAGACCAATCGGATTCGGACGCCGCGGAGAGCGCGTCGCAAACACGCCATGCGACCGATTGTCGGAGGGCGGCGAGGCCAGCAAATCGTCGCCCCGCAATTTTTCCCTGGGCGAGCGATCGAACTCCCAGATGACGAAGAGATGCGAGAAGCCTTCGATGTCAGTGAGCCCGGGCTCAAACTCGGGCAGGATCTTGAGCACGCCATCGGCCTCGTGTTTAGCATTGAGGCCCTTGGGAATCTCGCGCGTATTTTTGTACGGACTGCTGACGAATCCAATGGGCTGCGGGGTAAACATCGGGGCCGTGCCTCCAGTAATTCCCGAGGATGTCCCGGCCGCGGCTCTGCCTGGGCGGGGTCCTGGGATTCTTCCTGCAGAGTAACAGTACGACGACTCGCAGAAAAACTCCCGCTTGCCTGGGATTGCATTCTGGCACCGCTTCGCGGCTCAGGGGGCTGCCGTAAATTGCCCGGGCCCGCAAAGCCTGTGCCGGCTGATGACGGCAGGGTTACTTTGGTGTTTCCTTTCGCACAGGATACCGCCGCCCAAGCCGCCTGGTGCACGTAGAATTGATCGAGATTCGCTCACCATGGACTCCACGGAAAATTCGGCCGACACGGGACGGCGCAGCACTCGCATCCGCGCCCAGATTCTGATCCGGGTTACCAGCCTGGACCCCGCGACCCCATTTTCTGAATCCGGGCACACGCTCGTGGTCAATACGCAGGGTTGCGGCGTGCGGCTTTCACGCGCACTGGAGCCCGGCCTGGCCGTTTCCCTGGACGACCTCCCCGCCGGCCAGGGTGTGACCGCCCGCATCGCAAACTGCGTGCCGTTGGGTAGCGGAGGCCAGTGGTGGATGGTCGGCATCGCGCTCGACGAGCCGGGGAATGTGTGGGGCATTCATCCCACCCCCGCAGATTGGGGAACGGATGCCGCAATTGCCGCTGCTGCAGGCGCAACCAGATCCGCTGCGAGCCCGGCCAAGAGCGGCGAATGGCCCTTCCGCCAATTCTCCAGCCGCGGAGAATTTCACCCCGGCAAAAGATAGCCCTATGCTGTGTGGGCAGTTGTTGTGTGGGTCGGACACACCTGTCCGACGCTGTTGGTGTTGATCTTGATCTTGCACTCTCAACCCAAAAAATCAAATCAAAGGCGTCGGACAGGAGTGTCCGACCCACACCCCCAGGCCATGCGAGGCAAGCCAATGCCGGCGGACTGCTATCGAGGACGGGCGTCCTCGCCCGTTGCGCACAGAGTCATTAGGTCCGCGGAAGGCGAGACGCCCTCCGGACAGCTGGCGGGACGCCGGCGCTACAAAGCCGTGAGGACCCTGCAGAGCGTCAAACTATACTTCAACAAGCTCTGCACTTGGCAATGATCATCGTCATGTCGTCGTACTGCTCTGCCGGACTGAACTGGCGAACCTCATCCACAATCGCCGCCAGCAATTCCTGCGAAGCCAGAGCGCGATGCCTGCGCAACCCTTCGGCCAGGCGCTGCTCGCCGAATTCTTCTCCCCGCGGGCTGAAGGATTCGGTGATGCCGTCGGTGTAGAACGCGATCATGTCGCCGGACAGGAGTTGGCACTCCCCGATCGAGCAGTCCCATTGCTGGAAGAGTCCGAGCACCGTTGCCGTGGAGTCCAGCCGCTCCAGGGTGTCATTGGCGCGAAGCAGGAGCGCCGAGAGATGCCCGCAGTTGGCGTAGCGCATTCGTTGCGCCTGGTCGTGGTATTCGGCAAAGAAAAGCGTGGCGTAGGCGTTGTCGGGGCTGTTGGCGTAAAACAACTGGTTGACCGACTGCAGCAGGCGTTGCAGTTCGTCCACCGCGATGGCGCACTGGCTGCGCAGATTTGCCTGCAGGTTGGCCATCAGGAGAGCGCCGGCGATTCCTTTTCCTGAAATGTCGCCCAATACCATGCCCAGCCGTTCCTGCCCGAGATTAAGAAAGTCGTAGTAATCGCCGCCCACCTGGCGCGCCTGAATGCAGACCCCGGCATAGTCGAGAGTTTTCAGGGGAGGAAAGCTCTGGGGAAAGAGCCGGGCTTGCACCTGCCGGGCAATTTCCATTTCCTGACCGGCGCGGCGTTCGGCTTCCAGCTTCTCCGCTGCGGCCCGCCGTTGTGCTTCGGCGGCCTGGGTCATTTCGTCGAAGCTGACCAGTGCGAAGGAATTGCGATCGATGTCTTCGAAGCGGGTAAATACTCCTCCCCAAATCGGAGGCTGCTTCCCCAACAGAAGTGAAGGAGGATTTCCTGCCCGGTCCGGCGCGCGCTGTTCATACTTGACGCGCCGCAGTTTCGGAACATGACGGAATCGGACTCCACGCCGGCTCCACTGGGTGTATGTCGCGACGACATCTTCGGCCACAAACGCAACCTGCGTAGGTTTTCCGATGAGCTTGTACTCTTCCGACTCGGGATCAGGCGCAATCAGGGTAAGCACCGCCGTACCGTGCGGAGGCGCAACCCCAACCCAGCGCTGTCCCGACTGCAGGCGCACATCGAAGGCCAGGCTGAACCCAAGTTGTTCCAAATAAAATTGCAAACTCCGGTCCTGATCGCGGACAAAAACGTTGACCGCGTGTACCCGAAGATGGGAGTTTTCACGATCCAGAGGTGAAGCCGGGTGGTCCGCCAGACCGAAGGCAGAGGAACTGACCATGGCGGGTATTATAAGACCACAAAATCGGCTGGATTACCGGGGCAGGCAAAGGGCACAGTTCGGCCATGGACGCACGGGCGGGACGCCCGCGCCCACACATTCGTGCACTTCCCCGGTCTGATCCGGATGTTACTGCGGCGGCGGCGCCGGCGCAGTGGTTGCTCCCGGCGTAACCTGGGTTCCGATCACATCGCCCGACACGATCATCTCCACCCGGCGATTCAGCTTGCGTCCCGCTGCTGTGCTGTTGTCCGCCACGGGGCGGGTTTTGCCGAAGCCGCGCGCAATCACATTGTTGATCGACACACTGTTGTCCACCAGATAGTCGCGCACGGACGCTGCCCGCTTTTCCGACAGAGCCTGGTTATAGGCATCGCTACCCACGCTGTCGGTGTGGCCTTCAATCTCCAGACGCAGATCGGGATAAGCCAGGACAATGCCTGAGATTCGTGCCAGCCGCTCGCGGGCGGCGGGCTTCAAAGTGTAGCTGCCGGAATCAAACAGAACGTCGGGCATGCTCACCACCAGACCGCGGTCGGTGTCTTTGGTCTCCAGCACCTGGTTGAGCTGGTTGAGCAGGCGTTGCCGCTGCTCTTCTTTTTGGCGGATAGCTTCTGCGGCCGCCTGGCGTTGTCGCTCGGCCTCCGCTTCAGCTTTCTGCTGCTCGGCCATCGCTGCGGCGCGGGCGGCATCGGCTTGCGCCTGTTGCAACTGCGCTTCGGCCTGGGCCTTTTCCGCTGTGGCGCGATCCGCCTCGGCCTGGGCGCGCCTTCGGGCGTCCTCTTCAGCCTGGGCCTTGGCCTTGGCTTCGGCTTCGGCGGATGCCTGAGCTTCCGCCTCGGCCTTTTGCTGCTTATCCAACATGGCCTGCTTTTCGTTGGCGATGCGCTCCTGCTCCTTGCGGCGGAGGGTCAGCACGCGGGCGTCTTCGGCCATCTGCGTGGCGCCGCGCGCGGCCGTGCCGATCGGCGTCTTGCCCTGTTTGCGCTTGAGATAATCCTCGGCCCGCGCCAGATAGGTTTCTGCTTTTTGCAGGCTGTCGGCCGCATAGTGCTCCGCGCCCGCCGCTTTGGCGATGGCGACAGCATTGCGCGCTTCGAGCAGGGTCAGAGGGGTCTTAGGATCGGCCGTCGCCGAGGGCAATTGCTGGGCCGGAACATCGACCGTGTACTGGCCGCCTTCCAGCATGTCGAATTTGGCGTCGATCGCTTCTTCAAAGCCCTTGGTCTCCTGCCGGATGATGTTTTCAGCCACTACCGCGTCGCTGGGCCGGGTGACGGAGAAGTAGGGTTCCGCGGTCACGATCAGGCCGAAGGCCTGCAAGTCGGTGGTCACATCGAGGCCGCTCTTGCCGTACGTATCGGGAAGAATTTCTCCCAGGTTTTGAGCGCGCCCCTCCGGCGTGATTGCCCATAGCACATAGGTCAGAAACTGCGGACCCACGCGGCTGGCCGGCCCCAGCTTGGAGAGATCGACATTGACCTGCAGGCGTCCGTTCTTACCCTCCACCTTGGCCTTTCCGGTCACCTCCGGCATCAGGCTGGTGCCCTTCATGTCCACGGTGGTTGAACCGCCGCGGTGACGATAGTTGACAGCTTTGGTGGTCCGCGAAACCACGTTCACACGGAACACCGGGGTCTGGTCCATCGGTTCGACCGGAGTGTTTTCCTGCTGGGCCACCGCAAACCCAGCCAATAACGTCGCGCAAATCAAGCCAGCGAATTTCTTCATGATTGCATCCTTCTTTTTGGGACAGTTTGGCACAGAACCGCGAAGGGTCTGACCAGATTTTCGCGCCTTTCGGGCTCATTCCGGAAGTATCTTCGCAAGCACCACGGGGGGGAGCACTCCGGGGTTGCGCAGGCCCGGACGCCCCGTCCGGGTGGGCGAGCGAAGCTCGCCAGGCGACCGAGAGAAAAAACCGCGCGTTGGGCGGACGAGGGCGTCCGCCCTTACGCGAGCCCGGCCGATCCCGCCCAAGCTCCATAGGAATGCCCAAATCCCTTGCCTGACGTGGGTTCCGGCCCACCTGCGGCACGTCGGTAACCCATCGCGGTTACCTATTATGTGCAGCAACTTGCGGTTGCAGGCCTCGCAGAGCCCTACACAATCCCCACTAAGCCTTTTGTCTGGAGTGATTTACCGAAATCGTCGTTATTGGCTGACCAGCTGCATTCGGTATTCATGCCTGCTCGCCCAGGGGCGTAGATTGGGGTGCCATTTTGTGGAACCTGACGGGCAATAAAGCGGTGACCAAGCCCGGACGCTCGCTCCTTCCCGTGCTCATCATTCTGTTTCTGGTTTCCTACAGCCTGCTGACCATGCTGGTGGTAGAGCAGGGCCGAACCATTGATTCGCAGCGCGGCCTGATCCAGATGCTGTTCAGTGACAGCGTCGAGTTGACGGGCTTGAAAGGGAAGGAAAATCAGCGACAGCAGGCCGAAGCCGAGGCGCGGGCCCATGCCCCGAAGAAATCGCCTCCGGCGCCGGCAGCGCCGCGCACTCCCCAGGTGCAGTCCCCATCGCCCAACCCGCCGCAGGCGGGGGCGAAGAGTCAGAGCACCAGCAAGTTCGCAAGACCGCTTCCGCAGAAACCTCCGAAAGCCACGTCTGACCAGGACGATGAACGCAGGATCCTGGTTTCGATCTAGGTTTTCGGGGTCCGGATTTTAGGGAATGTAGTCCCCATGAAAGTATTCGCGACATTGTTGTTGTCAGCTTCGCTGTACGGCTCGTACCGCCTTCCACCGCCCAAGCCGCCCGTCGATCGCAGCGCTGCCAAGCGTCCCGCGCGCAAGGGAGGCCAGTGGTACTTCGCGGAAAACGGCCACGCGGTTTACTGCTTTGGGCCTGTCAGGCTTATGCCGCAAGCCGAAGGCGGACTGCAGCGCGTCGCCACTTTCTGCCAGGGCGACAAGAACATGGTCCCTTTGAAAGACTAAGAGCGGCTGCTGGCTCCTGGCTTCTAGC
>Ga0207678_10001259_pt1 | contig 23381 bp, 21 predicted proteins | sample KBSC63metaG_FD_184319 | JGI IMG/M metagenome (GOLD analysis project Ga0207678, IMG submission 184319) | Corn rhizosphere microbial communities from Kellogg Biological Station, Michigan, USA - KBS C6-3 metaG (SPAdes) (version 2) | ecosystem: Host-associated > Plants > Roots > Rhizosphere > Soil ... | reverse complement strand
GACACCCTCGGTCTTGTAGCCGATGTCGAGCAGGACCTCGTCGCGGTCGACCTTGACGATCGTGCCTTCGACGATGTCGCCATCGTTGAAGTACTTGATCGTCTTGTCGATAGCCGCGAGGAAGTCTTCCTCCGACCCGATGTCGTTGATGGCGACCTGCGGGGCCCCGATGGGGGCGGTCGGGGCGGTGGCGGTGTCGGTGGTCATTAGGCGGGTTGCTCCGGTGGATGGGAATCGAGGGTTGGCAGTTGTCGGCGCGATGGGCGGCATGCGACGACCCTGCAAGCAAACGTCCACCAGTGAACGACCGCGGCATGACCCCGCATACGGTGCGCGACCCGAGTCCCAACCAGAAGCTGAGCGGAAGGCAGCGCGAACCCACTGCGCTAACACTTATCCTACGCGGCAGCCGCTAGGCGGCACAATCAGGGTCCCCCTGGCTCGCTAAGGTCCTCGCGGAAGCAAACCGCACGCACGAGGACGCAGGTGGAGCAGGCAGTACCCACCGGGACCGGAGACACCATCATGCCACCGGAGCAGGCGCCCGCGCCGGGGCGCCACGACGAGGCCGAGCACCGGCTGGGCACCGCGGCGGTCGCCTACCGCGAAGTCGGCGGGGAAGAGGCCGCGGCCGCGAACCTCGCCTGGTGGGACGCCGACGCCGACGACTACCAGGCCGAGCACGGCGGGTTCCTCGGCGACGCCGACTTCGTCTGGTGCCCGGAGGGCGTCCGGGAGGCCGAGGCGCGGCTGCTCGGCGACGTCCGCGGCAAGCGCGTGCTGGAGGTCGGCTGCGGGCAGGCCGCCTGCGCGCGCTGGCTCGCCGCGGAGGGCGCCCACGCCGTGGCGACCGACCTGTCCGCCGGCATGCTGCGCCACGCCCGCGACGGCAACGCGCGCACCGGGCTCGACGTGCCGCTGGTGCAGGCCAACGCCGAGCACCTGCCGCTGGCGTCCGGCAGCTTCGACGCCGCCTGCTCGGCCTTCGGCGCGATCCCGTTCGTGGCGTCGGTGGACGCGGTCTACGCCGAGGTCCACCGGGTGCTGCGGCCGGGCGCGCCGTGGGTGTTCTCGGTGACCCACCCGATGCGGTGGATCTTCCCCGACGACCCCGGCCCGCAGGGGCTCACCGTCACCCAGCCGTACTTCGACCGCACGCCGTACGTCGAGGTCGACGACGAGGGCACCGCCACCTACGTCGAGTACCACCACACCCTCGGCGACTACGTGCGCGCGCTGGCCGCGGCCGGGTTCACCCTGACCGACCTGGTCGAGCCCGAGTGGCCGGAGGGGCACACGCGGGTGTGGGGCCAGTGGAGCCCGCTGCGCGGCAAGCTCTTCCCGGGCACGGCGATCTTCCGCACGCACCGCTCGTGACCACCCTCGAGGAGCAGCAGAACGCGCGGTTCGCCGCGCTCGACCCGCTGCTCCCGCCGATCGCGGCCCCGCCGTCGCCGTCGAACGAGCCCTTCGTCGTGACGGTCGGCGGACGCAAGGCGGGCGGGCTGCTGACGCAGGTCGTGCACGCGCCGGGGTCCTGGCCGTCACTCTGGGGTCCGTCGGACATCCGGGACCTCACCGCCGTACCGGGCGACAGCGGCGCGGCGGGTCTCGCGGCACTGCTCGGCGCCTGGCGCGACCAGCTGCGCGGGACGCCGGCCGGCCCGGACTCGGGCTGCACGCTGACCTGGCCGAGCCGCGACGCCGAAGCTTCCGCGGTGCTGCTGGCGCACGGGTTCGCGCCGATGACCTGCCTGGCCGTGCGGCCCGCCGACCCGCCCGCCGCTCGCGGGACGGCGCGGGTCACCGTCCGCCGCGCCGGGGAAGGCGACGTCGAGGCGCTGACCGAACTGCGGCTGGCCGAGTGGCGCTACACCTCGCTGGTCGGCACCGCGGTGCCGCGGCCGGGCGCCCGGGCGCTGCTGCGCGCGGAGGTCGTCCGCGCCCTGCGGTTCAGCGGGCTGGTCTGGCTCGCGGAGGAGGACGGCGGCGTGCCGGCGGGGATGGCCTCCTGCGCGCTCGCCTCGGCCACACCGGGCAACTCCGTCCACGGACGGCTGCTCCCGGGCCGGTGGGGCTACGTCGACACGCTGTCGGTCGCGCCCGCGGCCCGCGGCGGCGGGGTCGGCCGGGCGCTGATGGCGGTGGCGCACCGGGCACTGCTGGAGCACGACGTGCGCGGGACGTTCCTGTTCTACCATCCGGCGAACCCGCTCTCGCCGGTCTTCTGGCACCGGCAGGGTTATCGTCCACTGTGGACCATGTGGATCCGGCGTCCCGCCTGGTCCTGACTGCACACACCTCAGGGGGAACCGTGGAAATCGCCGAACCGTTGCTCGCGGCGCACCGGGCCCGCTTCGCCGCCGTCGACGCACTCCTGCCGCCGGCCGCGCCGCCGGCCGACGGGGAGCGCCTGGACGCGGCGACCGCGGACGGCACGCAGGTCACCGGGGTGCTGCAGCGCGTGCGGCTGGCGCCCGGCGACGTCCCGATGCTGTGGTCGGCCGCCGACACCTGGCAGCTCTTCCCGCACTTCGGCGACACCGGCACCGAAGGCGTGGACGTCCTGCTGCGCGCGCTGAAGGGCCGGCTGGAGGCGGAGGACACCGGCGACGATTCGGCGTGCGTGGTCGTCTGGCCCAGCCGGGACGCCGAAGCCATCCGCGCCTTCCTCGACCACGGCCTCGTCCCGCTCTCGGCGCTCGGGGTGCGCACCACGCCCTCACCGGAGGCGCTGCCGGGGGTTTCGGTCCGGCGCGCCGGACCGGACGACTACGACACGGCGTTGAAGCTGGCCGAGGCGACGTTCGACTACACCGGGCTCGTCGCCGCCACCCGCCGGGCCAACACCGCCGAACTGCTGGGGCCCGCCCTGCGGAGCGCCCTCGCCGACGCCGAGCCGCTCGTCTGGCTGGCCGAAGAGGACGGGGAAACGCGGGCGCTCGCGCACTGCGCGTGGGTCGACGCGGCGCCGGGGAACGAGGCGGCGGAGCTGCTGCCGCCCGGACGCTGGGGGTACGTGAACAACGTCGTCACGCTGCCGGGTGAGCGCGGCGGCGGTTTCGGGCGGGCGCTGATGGCCCACGTGCACCGGGAACTGCACCGCGGTGGCGCGACCCGCACGTATCTCTACTACAACCCGACCAACCCGCTGTCCTCGGTGTTCTGGCACCGGCAGGGGTACCGTCCACTGTGGACGACATGGGAAGTGCGCCCGGCCGCGGCGCTGCGGTGAACCACCCACAAGTGTGACGTGCGTCCGGTGATCTTGCCGCCATCCCCCACTGGGACTAACTTTTGAACTGACCGGTCAGTTCAAAAGTTCTCGAAGCGGGAGAAACCGTGCAGGTCCGAGCCGATCGGGTGTCCCTCGAAGGGCACCACGGCACCTTGTTACCGCCCACCTCGCTGACCTTCGGCGAGGGCGACCTGGCGATCGTGCACGGCGAACCCGGCGTCGGCGTCACCGCCTTCGGCCTCGCGCTGGCCGGGCGGCTGAAGCCGACCACCGGCACCGTCCACGCCGAGGGCGTCGACGCCCCGCTCACCGAGCTCGTCGCGGTGGTCGACGCGCCCGGCGTCAGCGAACCCGACGACGCCCTGCCGCTGCGCGTGGTCGCCGGCGAGGAACTGGCGCTGGCGCACCGCCCGGCGGGCAAGGAGGACGTCGCCCGCTGGCTCGCCGACCACGACGCCGCGCCGTTCGCCGGCACGCGCTTCGAGAACCTCGCCCCCGCCCTGCGCACGCGGCTGCTCACCGAGCTCGCCGCCGAGCGCAAGGGCGTGCGCGTGCTCGTGCTCGACACACCCGACCGGCACACCAGCGACGTCGACAGCTGGGCGGGGCTGGCGCGTGAGCAGGCCGAACGCGGCCTGGCCGTGGTCGTGCTGACCGCGACGACGCCGGTGCCGGCGCTCCCCTTCGCCCCCGCGCTCGTCGGCGCGGCCGAGCAGCCCGAGCCGCAGCACTGCGCCCCTCTCCCACCTCCCGAAGCCCCTTCCGCAGCCCCCGAACCCACCGAAGAGCTCACCGAGAGCACTGACGGAGTCCCCGAATGAACGCCTTCCGGATCGCGCGCAACGAGCTGCGCCGCCTCTCCGCCGGCACGATGCCGAAGCTCGCGCTCGTCGCGCTCGTGCTGGTGCCGCTGCTCTACGCGTCCTTCTACCTCTACGCGAACTACGACCCGTACGGCCGCCTCGACAAGCTGCCCGCCGCCGTCTTCACCAGCGACACCGGTGCGAAGGACTCCAGCGGCCAGCAGCGCAACGTCGGCCGGGAAGTGACCGACGAGCTGGTCAGGTCCGGCACCTTCCAGTGGCACGAGGTGTCCGAGCAGGAGGCCCGCGACGGCGTCCGCGACGCCAAGTACTCCTTCGCCATCGGCATCCCCAGCGGCTTTTCCGCCGCGTTGCTCTCGGTCGGCAACTTCCAGCCGCAGCAGGCGACGATCACGCTGACCACCAACGACGCCAACAACTACCTCTCCGGCACCATCGCGAAGCAGGTCGCCGAGCAGGTCCGCAAGACGATCGCGGCGAAGGTCGGCAGCGAGGCCGCGGACCGGTTCCTGGTCGGGTTCTCCACGATCTACGCCAAGATCCAGGAGGCTTCGACCGGTGCCGCGCAGCTGGCCGACGGCGCCGCGCAGCTCAAGTCCGGGCAGCAGCAGCTGGCCGACGGCGCGGCGAAGCTCGCGGACGGCTCGTCGACGCTGGCCACCGGCCTGGGCACGCTGAAGAGCGCCACCGCTTCGCTGCCCTCGCAGACACAGCAGCTGGCCAACGGCGCTTCGCAGGTGGCGGCCGGGAACCAGAAGGTGGCCGACGCGGCTTCGATCGCCGCGACGGCGTCGTCCGACATCCAGGGCAAGCTCGACTCCTACCGCACCCAGCTGCAGACGGACCTGCGCGACGCGGGGGTGCCCGACGCCCAGGTGCAGACGATCCTGGCCAAGGCCGACCAGCTGCGCTCCCCCGTCGACCAGGCGAACGGCAAGATCCAGCAGGCCAACGGCGACCTCGCCAAGCTCGCCGACGGCGCCCGCCAGGTCTCCGACGGCGCGGCCAAGCTCGCCGCGGCGTCCCCGCAGCTGGCGAGCGGCATCGCCCAGGCGTCCGACGGCGCGAACCAGCTGCGTGACGGCGCGTCCCAGCTCAACGACGGCGAGAAGACGGCGGTCACCGGCACGAACCAGCTCGCGGACGGCGCGGTGAAGCTGCGCGACGGGCTCGCGGCCGGGCTCAAGCAGATCCCGAACCCGGACGACCCGACCCGCTCGGCGACGGCCAACACGATCGCGGACCCGGTGGCGGTGAACGCCAACGGCGAGGCGTCGGCGGGGACGTACGGGGCAGGGCTGGCGCCGTTCTTCATCTCGCTGGCCACCTGGATCGGCGCGTTCGTCCTGTTCCTGATCCTGCGCCCGCTCTCGACGCGCGCGCTGACCGCGGGCGCGGCCCCGTTCCGCGTCGCGGTCGGCGGCTGGCTGTCCTCGGCGCTGCTGGGCGCGGCGCAGGTCGTCGTCCTGTTCGGCGCGGTGACGTGGCTGGTCGGGATCCACATCGCGCACCCGCTGGGGGCGATCGGGTTCGCCGTGCTGGTGTCACTGACGTTCACCTCGGTGGTGCACGCGCTCAACGCGTTCTTCGGCGCGGTCGGCAAGTTCCTCGGCCTGGTTCTGCTGGTACTGCAGCTGGTCAGCGCGGGCGGCACGTTCCCCTGGCAGACGATCCCGGACGCGCTGTACCCGCTGCACGTGGTGCTGCCGATGGGGTACGCGATCGACGGCTTCCGCCACCTGTTCTACAGCGGCGCCTCGACGGGGCGGCTGCTCGGTGACATCGGCGTGCTGCTGGCGTACCTCGTGGGCGGGATCCTGGTGTCCACCCTGGCTGCCCGCAAGCGTCGCGTTTGGACGGTGTCCGCGCTCAAGCCCGAGCTGAGCCTGTGAGCGGCGCGACGAAGCAGAAGCTCTTCGAGGCCACGCTGGAGCTCTCGAAGAGCCGGGGCCTGGTGGGCCTGACGGTCGACGACATCGCGGCGGCGGCGGGCGTCGCGAAGGGCACGGTGTACTACAACTTCGGTTCGAAGGACGGCCTGGTCGACGCCCTGCTGCGCTACGGCGTGGACATGCTCGCGCTTCGGCTGCGCGCGGCTGTTTCGGACGCCGATCCGCTGGACGTGATCGAGGCGCAGGTCGACACGACGCTGGAGTTCATCGCGCAGTACCCGGGGTTCTCGCAGATCCTGGTGAGCGAGCTGTGGCGGACGCCGGGCCAGTGGCACGGAACGCTTTCGTTGCTGCGCGAGGAGATCATCTCGATCGTGAAGCAGCAGTTGTCCCGCCTGGACGAGGCGGGGCGGTTGCCGGAGGGAGTGCAGATCCCCACGGCGGCGGCGGGGTTGTTCGGCACCATGCTGGTGGTGGCGCTGGACTGGCAGGTGTTCGGGCCGCAGCGGACCCGGGCGGAGGTGCGGGACGCGGTGATGGTGCTGATCCGCGGCCTGGGACGCCGCTAGCCGGCCGCGCGTGCTTTCGCGCGGTAGCGGCCGGGGGTCTGGCCGACCAGCGCGGTGAACGCTTCGATGAAGCTGGTCGGGTTCGCCCAGCCGAGCCGCATCGCCGTGTCGGTGACCGACGTGCCGTCGCCGAGTTCGAGCAGGGCCCGCTGCACCCGCAGCAACGTGCGCCACTGGTGGAAGCTCATCGACAGTTCGCTGCCGAAGAGCCGGCTGAGGGTCCGGTCGCTCGCGCCGGTCCGGTGCCCCAGCTCGGCCAGGGTCGCCGGGCTCGCCGGATCGGCGTGCAGCAGGTCGGTGACGGCCTTGAGCCGCGCGTCACCCGGCTCCGGGAGGCGCAGGGGTTCCTGCGGGACGCGGGCGAGCTCCGAGAGGACGACCTCGAGCAGCAGGCCGGCGCGGGGACTGCCGGGCGGCTCGGTGTTCGTCGCCAGGAAGGCCTCGCGCAGCAGCGCACTGGCCACGAACACCGACGGCTCGGCAGGCAGCTGCCCGGCGAGGGCGTCCGGGACGCCGAGCAGCCGGACGACGGTCGCGCCGTGCGCCCGGCTGCTGTGCACGTGGAACGGCGGCACCCAGGTGATGCGGTTCGCCGGCGCGACCCAGGTGCCGGCCCGGGTCGTGGTGACCAGTGCCCCCGAGGCGGCGTACCGGAGCTGGCCGAAGTCGTGGAAGTGCGCCTCGATGTCCTCGCCGTGGGCCAGGGGCTCGCAGCCGTCGTGCTCGGTCATGCCCTCACCGTACGGTGGCGGGTTTCCGGGTTTTCCTGGCGGGACACCGGTGGTACGCCGGACGTGGAGAGGCCATCGTCGAGGCATGCGAATGATCACCCAGCACGAGCTCGGGGGCCCCGAGGTCCTCACCATCGTCGACGCGCCCGAGCCCCGTCCCGTGCCGACCGAAGTCCTCGTCCGGGTCGAGGCGATCGGGCTCAACCCCCTGGAACCACGCCTGCGCGCCGGCGAATTCCCGCTGCTCGGCCCACCGCCGTTCGTCCTCGGCTGGGACGTCAGCGGCGTGGTCGAGACGTCGCAGTCGTGGCGCTTCCGGCCCGGCGACGAGGTGTTCGGGATGCCGCTGTTCCCGCGCGCGGCCGGGACGTACGCCGAGTTCGTCGCCGCGCCGGCGTTGCACCTGGTGCGCAAACCCGCGTCGCTTTCCCACATCGAGGCCGCGGCACTGTCGGCTGCCGGGCTGACGGCGTGGCAGGGGCTCGTCGATCTGGGCAGCGTGACCGAGGGCGACCGCGTCCTGGTCCACGGCGGTGGCGGCGGGGTCGGGCACCTCGCGATCCAGATCGCGAAATCCCTGGGCGCGCACGTGATCACGACGGCTTCCCAGAGCAAGCGGGAGTTCGTCGAGGCGCTGGGCGCCGACGAAGTCGTCGACTACACGACGGCCGACTTCACGGACGTGGTCGGCGACGTCGACCTGGTCCTCGACACGATCGGCGGCGACACCGCTTCGCGCTCCCTCGACGTGCTCCGCCCCGGCGGTCACCTCGTGACAGCGGTCGCGGAGGAGGACACTGAGCTGATCGCGAAGTTCGAGGCGGCCGGACGGCGCTTCACCGGCATCGCCGTCGAACCCGATCCGGTCGCCCTGCGCAGCCTCGTGGCACTCGCCGAGCAGGGCCGGCTGCGGGTCCACGTGCAGGAGACCTTCCCGTTCGAGCGCATCGCCGACGCACACCGGCTGATCGAACGCGGTCACCTGCAGGGCAAGGTGGTGCTGACCGTCTGATCCCGCCGCCCGCGGGGGCGCCCCCCGTTTTCGACGCTACCAGCGGGGACCGACAGTTCCGGACGCCGGAGAGCCGCTCGGAGCTCCTCGATGTCCGCCCGCGCCGCCGGATCAGCCGCGGTCCTCGATCCGGGCCCGGATCGCCGCCGCGTACGTGTCGACCGCCGTCACCGCGGCCGTCAGCTCGCACGGGCCGTCGATCAGCAACCTCTTCGCCGGGATGTACGCCTGCTCGATGTCCGGGTCGCCCACCAGGCCGTGCTCGCGGGCCAGCTCGTGGTCGCCCGCCAGGCGGGCGCGCAGCTCCTCGCGGCGGGCGACCAGGCCGTCGAGGACCGCGCGCTGGCGGCGGCCGTCCTCCACCGCCGGGGCGACCGCGTGCTCGTGGCTGTCGATGTGGCGCTCGACCCACTCCGCGTCGCCGTCCACTTCGGCCGATCTGAGCTGCTTCAAAGCACCGCGCAGCCGTTGGGCGCGGGCCGGGAGCATCGCCACGCCCGTGAAGCGCGTTGCCACGCGCAGCTGGTACGCCTCGATCTCGGCGAGCTCCGCCACCGCCTGGGTGAGCACCTCGAGCCGGCCGGCGAGGTCGTCCGGGGCCGGGCGGGCCTGGCCCGTGCTCGCCCGCACCGCCGCGACGCCGGGCGAGGACTCCTCCCGGAACCCGAGGAGCAGGCGCAGGCCGAGCTCGGCCGCGCGGCCGGCGAGGGGGGCGAGCACCTCCCCGACGAGGCGGTCGGGCTCGGCGGAGTCGTCGATCCCGTCGACGACGAGGGTGCGGCCGGCGACGCCGGTGGTGAGCCGGTCGGCGATGCGGTGCCGGACGGCGTCGGCGGTGCGGCCGGTGGCGTCGACCGCCAGGTCGACGCTGCCCGCCGGCGGCATCTCGCCGAGCGCGGGCGGCAGGCCGGGGACACCGAGCGAACGTTCCCGGTCGGCGAGGACGATCCCGAACCGCAGGGCCGCGGCGACGGGCGAGCCGGCCTCGCCGGTGTCGACCACCCAGACGGTCCCCGGCTCGGCCTTGGCGAACCAGTCGGCGACGCGCTGCACGAAGGAGACGTCGACGGCCTCGCCGACCGGGCGCGAGAAACTCGCGTCGACGGCCGGGCTGCCGGACGTCCAGATGCTCAGCTGGGGCAGGTGTCCGAGCATGGTCTCCACCGGCACCATCCAGGTGCCGGTGTCCTTGCCGACAACCATGCCGACGACGTGGCCGGTCGCCTCGTCGATCACCGCCGTGCCGCCGAAGCCGGGGCCGAGCGGTTCGGCTTCGGCGGTGCGGAAGAGCCGGACCCACTCGCCGCCGGTCTGCTCCGGGCCGCCGAGCCGGGCGTGGGTCCACCGCCCGACCGAGCCCGGCGGGAACCCGAAGGCGCGGACGAGCTGGTGCTCGCCGAGGGGCATGCGGTGCAGCGGGGCGCGGAACACGCGGGACTCCGGGCGTTCCAGGCGCAGCAGCGCGAGATCGCCGTGCCCGCCGCCGTCGGACGGCACCCAGCAACCTTCGACGACGGACGCGGCGCCGGGCATCGCCTCGGCGAGGCCGACGAATTCGACGCTCAACGCGGAGCGCGGGCCACCGGCGGTCTCGACGACGTGCGCGCTCGTGAGCACGTGGTACTCGTCCAGGACCGTGCCCGCCCCGCACACCCGGCCGAGTTCGTCGTGCAACCGGACCCGCCAGCGTCGTCGCTCACGCTCGAACCCCATTCGGCGGACCCTACGCCGTGATCGCCGCGCGCCGCCGCCGACCTCCCTACCCAGCGGTAACGGCTCACCCGAACGGAGTCCTCCGTTCGGCACAACGCGCGTTCAGAAGCGGCCGAACACACGACTGCCGGGCGCGGCCGGGTCGTCGCCGGCCCAGAACTCGAACCAGTGCCGGGTGAACTCGTCGCGGGACAGGCGGCCGTCGCCGTCGGTGTCGAGGAGCGCGAAGGCGTCTTCGGTCGGGGTGTCGACGCCGTTCCAGGCCGCGATGAGGCGGTGGTACTCGGCGGCGGAGATGACGCCGTCGCCGTTTTCGTCGACGGCTTCGAACATCGCCGACGCCGTGCCCGTGACGGCGTCCGGCATCTTCGGGAGTTCGTCGACGACCCGGAGCACCTGGTCCAGGCTGACCTGGCCGCCGCGGCCGGCGGCGGCGTCCAGGGTGCTCCACCAGCCCATCATGATGGCGGCGAGCCGCTCCCCCTCCGGCGTGCCGGCGTCGGTGCCGCGGACGTCGAGCCACCTCGTGGTGAGCGCCCGGAAGTCGGCCTCCGTCAGGAACCCGTCGTGGTCGGCGTCCATGGCGCCGAAGACGCCGGAGATCTTGCGCCGCTGGAAGTCACTGGCCATGGCGCCCAGCATCGTCGCGGCGGGTGACGCCCGACGACGTCCGCCCGAGTACTTCCGCGCCACGACCCGGTGATCCGGGCCGTGACACGAAGTGAGCAATGCCTAGTGCGCGGCTTCGTTCCAGGACCGGCCGTAGCCGACCGAAACCTCGAGCGGCACGGCCAGGGCGTACGCCGAGCCCATGCCCTCGCGCACCAGCTTCTCCAGCTGCTCCTTCTCGCCGTCCGCGACTTCCAGCACCAGTTCGTCGTGGACCTGCAGCAGGATCCGGCTCTTGAGCTTCGCCTCGACGAGCGCGCGGTGGACGTTCAGCATCGCGACCTTGATGATGTCGGCCGCGCTGCCCTGGATCGGGGCGTTCAGGGCCATCCGCTCGGCCATCTCGCGGCGCTGGCGGTTGTCGCTGTTGAGGTCGGGCAGGTAGCGGCGGCGCCCGAAGATCGTCTCCGTGTAGCCGCACTTGGCTGCTTCGCCGACCACCGAGTGGAGGTAGTCGCTGATGCCGCCGAAGCGGGCGAAGTACGCCTCCATCTGCTCCTTGGCTTCTTCGGTGGAGATCCGCAGCTGCTGCGAAAGCCCGTACGCCGACAGGCCGTACGCGAGGCCGTAGGACATCGCCTTGACGCGGTAGCGCAGCTCCGGCGTGATCTCCTCCGGCGGCAGGGAGAACGCCCGCGACGCCACGAACGTGTGCAGGTCCTCGCCGCTGTTGAACGCCTCGATGAGCCCCTCGTCCTTCGAGAGGTGCGCCATGATCCGCATTTCGATCTGGCTGTAGTCCGCGGTCATCAGCTCGGTGTAGCCCTCGCCGACGACGAACGCGTCGCGGATGCGGCGGCCTTCTTCGGTGCGGACCGGGATGTTCTGCAGGTTCGGCTCGGTCGAGGACAGCCGCCCGGTGGCCGCGATCGTCTGCAGCAGCGTGGTGTGGATGCGTCCGTCGTCGGCGACGGACTTGATCAGCCCTTCGACGGTCGTGCGCAGCTTCGTCGCGTCCCGGTGCTCCAGCATGTGCTGCAGGAACGGGTGCTCGGTCTTCTCGAACAGGCCCTGCAGCGCCTCGGCGTCGGTCGTGTAGCCGGTCTTGGTGCGCTTGGTCTTCGGCATGCCGAGCTCGTCGAAGAGGACGACCTGCAGCTGCTTCGGCGAGCCGAGGTTGATCTGCTTGCCGATCACCGCGTACGCCTCGTCGGCGGCCTGCGTGACCCGCGAAAGGTAGTGCGCCTCCAGCGAAGTCAGCTGCTCGAGGTCGACGGCGACCCCGGCGATCTCGAGTTCGGTGATCACTTCCAGCAGCGGCAGCTCCAGTTCGGCGAGGAGCTTCGCGCCGCCGATCTGCTCGAGCTCCTTCTCGAGCGCGCCGGCCAGCTCGAAGATCGCGCGGGCCTTCACCAGCTCGTCCTGGATCTCCTTCTGCTCCAGGCCTTCCGCGCCGCCGTCGAGCAGGGACAGCTGGCCGTCGCCGCCGTCGGTCTCCGAGCGCAGCTCGCGGTGCAGGTAACGCAGCGCGAGGTCGTCCAGCTCGAAGGTCCGCTGCCCGGGCCGGACCAGGTACGCGGCCAGTGCGGTGTCCATGGCGAGCCCGGCGACGGCCCAGCCGCGGGCGCGGATCGCGTGCAGCGGGACCTTGAGGTCGTGGCCGGTCTTGCGGATCCCCGGGTCGGCCAGCCAGGCGGCGAGTGCCGCGTCGTCGGCCTGGTCCATCGCCGTGACGTCGACATACGCGCCTTCGCCGTCCGCCGTCGCGAAGGCGATCGCGCGCAGGTCGGACCGGACCGACGTGCCCACGGCGCGGAAGGACAGCGCCACCGGCTCGCCCGCGCCCGCGTGCGCGCTCAGCCACGCGCCCAGCGCGCCGGGGGCGAGCGCGGAACCCGAGACCTCGAAGCCTTCGTCGGCCTCCGGCTCGGCGCTCTGCAGCGTCGCGAACAACCTGTCCCGCAGCACGCGGAACTCCAGCTCGTCGAACAGCGCGTGCACCGCCTCGCGGTCCCACGGGCGCAGCTCCAGCCCGGAGGGCGCGATCTCCAGCTCGACGTCCCGGATCAGCTCGGTGAGCTGCCGGTTGAGCTGGACCGACGACAGGTGCGCCCGCAGCGCGTCGCCGACCTTGCCCTTGACCTCGTTCACGCGGTCGATCAGGTCGTCGAGCGAGCCGAACTGCTTGATCCACTTGGCCGCGGTCTTCTCGCCGACGCCCGGGATGCTCGGCAGGTTGTCCGACGGGTCGCCGCGCAGCGCGGCGAAGTCCGGGTACTGCCGCGGGGTGAGCCCGTACTTCTCCTCGACGGCGTCCGGCGTGAAGCGGGTCATCTCCGAGACGCCGCGCTTCGGGTACAGCACGGTGACCTGGTCGGTGACCAGCTGCAGGGCGTCCCGGTCGCCGGTACAGATGAGCACGTCGAAGCCGTCCGCCGTCGCCTGCGTCGTGAGCGTGGCGATGATGTCGTCGGCCTCGAAGTTCTCCTTGACCAGCGACGGGATGCCGAGCACGTCGAGGACCTCCTTGACCAGGTCCACCTGGCCGCGGAACTCGTCCGGCGTCGTGCTGCGGTTCGCCTTGTAGTCGGCGTACGTCTCCGAGCGGAACGTCTTGCGCGAGAGGTCGAACGCCACCGCGAGGTGGGACGGCGCTTCGTCGCGCAGGAGGTTGATGAGCATCGAGGTGAAGCCGAAGACCGCGTTCGTGACCTGGCCGGTCTTCGTCTTGAAGTTCTCCGCGGGCAGGGCGAAGAACGCGCGGTAGGCCATCGAATGGCCGTCGATCAGCAGCAGCTTCGGCCGCTCGGCGACACTCGTGTTTCCTGTGGCGTTGGCAACGGTCGTCTTCTCACTCGGGCTCACGGAGCCGAGTCTAGGCTGAGGGTCCGACACTCTTACGTGTCGCATAGGAACAGGAGCTTTGCGTGACGGACAGCGCCGCCCCCATCGACGTGGAGCGGCTGTCGGGCATCGACCCGGCGGCAGCGGACCAGCAGCTGAACGACAAGGTCGGGATGAAGCTGCTGGAAGCGACGGCCGAACGCGTGGTCGGCACGATCCCGGTCGAGGGCAACCTGCAGCCGTACGGGCTCCTGCACGGCGGCGCGAACGCGGTGCTCGCCGAAGCGCTGGGCTCGACGGTCGCCGCGCTCAACGCCGGCCCCGGCCGGGCGGCGATGGGCCTGGAGCTGTCGTGCACCCACCACCGGGCCGTCCGCTCGGGCACGGTCACCGGCGTGGCCACGCCGCTGCACGTCGGCCGCGGCACGATCACCGCGGAGATCGTGCTGACCGACGACGAAGGCCGCCGCACCTGCACCGCCCGGCTCACCTGCGTGGTCCGGGACCGGCCGCCGGGCGCCTGAGCCCCGTGGACCTCGACGTCGCCCAGGTCCGGGCGTTCGTGGTGACCGCGGAGCACCGGCACTTCGGGCGGGCCGCCCAGACGCTGTTCCTCACGCAACAGGCGTTGTCGAAGCGGATCAAGAAGCTCGAAGACGCGCTCGCGACGCCGTTGTTCCTGCGCACGCCCCGCTCGGTCGAGCTGACCGCCGACGGCGAGCGGTTCCTCCCGCACGCGCGCGAGCTGGTGAAGGCGGCCGACGCCGCGGTCGCCGCGATGGGCGCCGAGGACCGGCCGCTGCGGCTCGACCTCGTCGACCACCGGCTCTCCCCCATGTTCCTGCTCCGCCGGCTCGCCGCGCACGAGCCGGGGCTGCGCATCGACCGGGTCGCCGGCCGCGGGTTCGCCAACGCGATCGACCCGCTGCTGTCCGGGGAGCTCGACGCCGCCTTCGGCCGGGTGTCCGGCTGCGGGCGGCCGCTGCCGGACGAGCTGGAGCACCGGCCCGTCCGGCTCGAGCCGCTGGTCGCCCTGCTCGCGCCGGAACACCCCCTCGCCGTGCAGGACGTGCTGCGGCTCGAGGAGCTGCGCGCCGACGGCATCTGGCTGCCCGGCCTCGGCGGGCCCGCCGAGTGGCTGTCCTACCTCCACGAGCTGTGCGAGGAGTTCGGCGTGCCGATCGACGACTCCGGCGTCAGCTACGACCTGCGGCACACCCTGGAGCAGACGCGGTACGGCAAGCGGCGCGTCACCCTGGCCGGCGCCGACATGGAGCTCGCCCCGGACCTGAACCTGAAGGTACTGCCGTTCGAGCCGTCCCCGCTGTTCCCGTGGTCGCTGGTCTGGCGGCGCGGCAAGGCGCACCCGGCGTTGCGGCGGCTGCTGGCCGCCGCCGGGCGCACCAGCCGCGAAGAGGACTGGTGCGCCTACGACCCGGAGCACGCCTGGCTGCCCTCCGGCGACGTCAGCCTCGCAACCGCCGGGCGAACCACTCGCTGAACGCGGCGTCGACGCCGGCCGCGCCCGGCGTCCCCGGCGGGAACTCGTGCGCCATCCCGTCGACCGTGACCAGCTCGGCCCCCAGCTTCGCGTGCAGCGCCTCCGCGGGCTCACGCACGGCGATGTCGTCGTCCGCGCCGGCGACCAGCAGCAGCGGCGCCGTCAGCTCGGCGGCGCGGTCCACGTAGTCGTAACGGGCCGCGACCGCGCGGGACCGCTCGGTCCACGCGTAGGTCACCCCGAAGCGCCGTTCGTTGGCGGCGATCATCGGCGCGAGCTGCACGACCGGGCTGGCCACCGCCGCGGCCGCGATGTCGGCGTCACCGCGGGCCAGCACTTCCAGGGCCACGATCGCCCCGGCCGAGCCGCCGAACACCCCGAGCGGCCCGGTCGCGCCGGGCAGCCGGTCGCGCAGCTCGGCCAGCGCGGCCGGGAACTCGCCCGCGGCCTGCTCGGTCACCGGCCCGAAGACGTTCAGGACGGCGTCCTCGCTCGCCCGCCGGAAGACCTCCTCGGGACCGCCGCCGGGCAGCCGCGCCCCGGAGAGCGGGAGCCCGAAGTACACGCGCCACGCCTGCAGGCCCGCCATCGGGACGGCCGCCGCCATGGCCCGTTCGCTCGACGGCTCGTCCATCAGGTGCCAGCCCGCCACCAGCGCCGCCGGCGCGTCCGGGTCCACCGGCGGCACCGCCACGAACGGCACACCCGCCGCCACACCCTCGACCAGCTCGCTCATCTTTCTCTCCCTGTCTCTCGGCTGCTTCCAGCGAACCGCCGGGGACGGGTGCCGGTCCAACAGCCGTTCCGGCGGTCACGACAACCGTTGGTTGTGGCTGCCGGGTCCGGACGGGTGGTCTTTCGGGCAGACCTGATCGAGGGGGTGGTCCGTTCGGGCGCCCGAACCGGACGTAAGGTGCATCCCTACGGCGGTGCCCGCACCTCCACCGCCCCGTCAGGGTGAACAGCGGGTTTCCGGGAAACCGGCCACCGTCCGATCGCCGAAATGGGCGATGACATACCGGTGAAACACGGTTGTCACCCATTCGCAGAACGAGCGCAGATACTTAGCATCGCTGCGTGACCAGCAGCGGGCCACAGAGAAACGTCGTTCGCCTTTTCGTGCAATTCGTGTCGGTTGCGATCGTCACGATGTGGACACAGAGTAGTGAGGCTGCCTGTGCACAAGACGGCCGAGAGAGATATCTTCCTGCCCTAACCTAGCCCCTGTGTCGGGGGCAACGCCTACCGGCGGCTGGTTGGTCATGGGAGGTAGTCGGTGTCAGGAGTGCGTTTTGGACGGGTTCTCGCCCTCGCAGCGGCGACGTCGCTCGCGCTGGCGGGCTGCGCCGGTGGCGGCGGCTCGTCCAGCAACAGTGGTGACGGCAGCACGCTGAAGATCGGGTTCATGGGCGACCTGACCGGGGAGAACTCCGGGATCGTGATCCCGCCCAACAACGGCGCCAAGCTCGCCATCGACGAGTACAACGCCACGAACCCCAAGGTGAAGCTCGAGCTGAAGAACTACGACAGCCAGGGCAAGCCGGAGCAGGCCACCTCGCTGGTGCAGACCGCGATCGGGACGGACAAGATCACCGCCCTGATCGGCCCTGCCTTCTCCGGTGAGTCGAAGGCCGTCGGCGGCGTCCTCGAGCAGGGCAAGATCCCGAGCGTGTCGCCCTCGGCGACCAACCCGGGTCTCGCGAACAACGGCTGGAAGTACTGGCACCGCGTCGTCGCCAACGACAACGACCAGGGCCCGGCCATCGCGAACTTCCTCATCACGGCGAAGTCGCCGAAGAACGCGTTCGTCATCTCGGACGACCAGGAGTACAGCGTCGGCCTGGCGGACGCCTTCGAGAAGACCTTCAAGGAAAAGGGCATCACGACCGAGCGCGACAAGTTCGCCAAGGACGCGTCGGACTACTCCTCGACCGTCCAGAAGGTCAAGGCCGCCAACCCGGACGTCATCACCTTCGGTGGCTACTACGCCCAGGGTGGCCGTCTGCTCAAGCAGCTCCGCGACGGTGGCGTGAAGGCCATCTTCGCCACCGGTGACGGTTCGCTCGACCCGCAGCTGGTCTCGGGCGCCGGCGCCCAGGCCGCCGAGGGCGCTGTCATCGGCTGCCCGTGCAACATCCCCGACGCGGGTGCGCAGAACGAGTTCGCCACGAAGTACAAGGCCAAGTTCAACGTCGACCCGGCGATCTACGCCACCGAGGGTTACGACGCCGCGACCGCCATCATCAACGCGGTCAAGGCCGGCAACACCACCGGTGAGAAGATCAACGACTTCCTGAAGACGGAAGACTTCAAGGGCGCGTCGAAGCAGATCAAGTTCAAGGAGAACGGCGAGCCGCAGACGAACGCGATCTACGTGTACCAGGTCGTCGGCGGGGTCATCAAGAACCTCGGCGCCTCGACCGAAGCCAAGATCAACGGCTGACGGAGCTAAGAACACCTAACGGGAGCGGGGGCGCTGGCTACAGCACCCCCGCTCCCCGCCAATGTGGCGACCATCCTCGCCCCGTCAGGTAAGGCAACAACGTCATGTTCCAAGATCTGCAGAGCCAGTTTCTGGGCAGCACCATCGGCGGCCTGGTAGCCGGCTCCATCTACGCCCTCATCGCCCTCGGCTACACGATGGTCTACGGCGTGCTGCGGCTGATCAACTTCGCCCACTCCGAAATCTTCATGATCGGGACGATGACGTCCCTGTTCATCCTGGTCACGATCGCGCCGACGGCGCCGTTCACGATCTTCTCGATGATCGGCATCCTGCTCCTGCTGATCGTCGCCTCCGCGCTGGTCTCCGGCGGTTCGGCCATCGCGCTCGAGCAGCTCGCCTACCGGCCGCTGCGGAAGAAGGGCGCGACCCGGCTCGCCGCCCTGATCTCGGCGATCGGTGCCTCGCTGTTCCTGCAGGAGGCGTTCGGCCTCAAGATCATCCCCTGGCTGTTCGACAAGCCGGGCCGCGTCCAGCAGTCCGCGCCGCGGTTCGTCCCGCACGAGGAGCTGTTCCGGATCGGCAACGGTGTCGTGCGCACCGACCACGTCTTCGTGATCGTCGGCGCGGTCATCGTCATGGTGGTGCTGGACCAGCTGGTCAGCCGCACCCGGATCGGCCGCGGTATCCGCGCCACGGCGCAGGACCCCGAAGCCGCCGTGCTGATGGGTGTCAGCATCGACCGGATCGTCCGCATCACGTTCCTGCTCGGTGGGGCCATGGCCGGGGTCGCGGCCGCCCTGTTCGTCATGGAGTACGAGAACACCGACTACCGCATCGGCTTCCTGCTCGGCATCAAGGCGTTCACCGCCGCGGTGCTCGGCGGTATCGGCAACCTGCGCGGCGCCCTGCTCGGCGGGATCGTGCTCGGCCTCGTCGAGAACTGGAGCTCCATCTTCCTCGGCTCGGCCTGGAAGGACGTCACCGCGTTCGTCGTCCTGGTGCTGGTCCTGATGCTCCGGCCCACCGGCATCCTCGGTGAATCGCTGCAACGGGCACGCGCATGAAGGGCGAAGAAGTGGCTACCAGCAACGGAAAGCCCGCGCGCAGCGGGTTTCACCCCATCGACGGGATGCGCGACTGGTGGGCGGACGCTCCCCACTGGCAGCGCTACGCCGTCTACATCGCCCTGATCGTGTTCGCGCTGATCCTGCCCGCCCCCTGGGTCGGATCGTTCATGTCGCCGGACTCGGACTGGACGACGGTGCTGATCTTCCCGGTCGGCACGTACATCCTGCTGGCCGTCGGCCTCAACATCGTGGTCGGCCACGCCGGCCTCCTGGACCTCGGTTTCGTCGCGTTCTTCGCGATCGGCGCCTACACGTGGGCGTCGATCGGCACGTCGTACGGGTGGTCGTACTGGCCGACGGTGGTGCTGGGCATCTTCCTGGCGTCGATATCCGGCGTCATCCTCGGCGCCCCGACGCTGCGGCTACGGGGTGACTACCTCGCGATCGTGACACTGGGCTTCGGGGAGATCGTCCGGATCACCGCGAACAACACCGACGCCATCGGTGGGGCCCGCGGTATCACGAACGTCCCGCACCCGGAGCCGATCTTCGGCGTCGAGTTCTTCCTCGACCCGGCTCCGTACTACTACCTGATGCTGTTCGCGATCGTGCTCGTCGTCACCTTCTCGGTGCGGCTCAACAAGAGCCGCGTCGGACGGGCGTGGGCGGCGATCCGCGAAGACGAGGACGCGGCCGAACTGATGGGCGTTCCGACGTTCAAGTTCAAGCTGCTCGCCTTCGCGATCGGCGCGATGATCGGTGGCTTCGCCGGCACGATCTACGCCAGCAAGGCCGTGTTCATCGAGCCGAACAACTTCCCGTTCATCCTGTCCGCGACCATCCTGGCCGCGGTCGTGCTCGGCGGCTCCGGCAACCTGCCCGGCGTCATCCTCGGCGCGTTCGTGATCGCGTGGCTGCCCGAGCGGTTCCGGTTCCTCTCCGAGTACCGCATCCTCATCTTCGGCTTCGTGCTGGTCCTGATGATGGCCCTGCGGCCGGAGGGTCTGCTGCCGTCCCGGCAGCGGAAGGCGGAACTACGGGAAGGAACCGGCGGCATGGGTGCCATGGGCGCCGAAGTGGCCGGACCGGACTCCGAGGCGTCGGCGGAGGTCGCCAAGTGAACACCCTGCTCGAGTTCGACAACGTGACCATGCGCTTCGGCGGCGTGACCGCCCTGCGCGAGGTCAACATCAGCATCAACGAAGGCGAGATCTTCGCCCTGATCGGGCCGAACGGCGCGGGCAAGACGACGGTGTTCAACGTGATCACCGGCGTCTACCAGCCGACCGAGGGCCAGGTCCGCTTCGACGGCGACCGCATCGACGGCATGAAGCGGTTCAAGGTCACCAAGCGCGGCATCGCCCGGACGTTCCAGAACATCCGGCTGTTCCACAACATGACGGCGCTGGAGAACGTCATGGTGGGCGTCGACGCGCACCACAAGACGGGCGCGATCGGCGCGACGCTCGGCCTGCCGTGGCACCGCAAGGAAGAGAAGCACGGCCGCGAGATGGCCCGGGAGCTGCTCGACTTCGTCGGCATCGGCCGGGTCGAGCACAACGTCGCGAAGAACCTCTCCTACGGCGACCAGCGCCGGCTGGAGATCGCGCGGGCGCTGGCCACCGACCCGAAGCTGCTGCTGCTCGACGAGCCGGCCGCGGGCATGAACCCGGCGGAGAAGAACGCCCTGCAGGCGCTGATCCGCAAGATCCGGGACGACGGCCGCACGGTGCTGCTCATCGAGCACGACATGGGCCTGGTCATGCACATCAGCGACCGGCTGGCGGTGCTCGACTTCGGGCAGAAGATCGCAGAAGGGCTGCCGCACGAGGTGCAGAACAACCAGAAGGTGATCGAGGCGTACCTGGGGGTGTCCGAAGATGCTTCTTGAGGTCGAGGACATCAACGTCCACTACGGCAAGATCGCGGCCCTCAAGGGCATGAGCATCCAGGTCGACGAGGGCGAGATCGTGTCGCTGATCGGCGCCAACGGCGCCGGCAAGACCACGACGCTCAAGACGATCTCCGGGCTGCGGCCGCTCACCAGCGGCCGGATCCTGTTCAACGGCCAGGACATCTCGAAGACCCCGGGGCACAAGCGCGTGCTGCTCGGGATCGGCCAGTCGCCGGAAGGCCGGGGCGTGTTCCCCGGCATGACGGTGCAGGAGAACCTCCTGATGGGTGCCTACACCCGCAAGGACGACCTCAAGGCCGACCTCGACGAGGTCTACGAGCTGTTCCCCAGGTTGAACGAGCGCAGGACGCAGTTCGGCGGCACGATGTCGGGTGGTGAGCAGCAGATGATCGCCATCGGCCGCGCGCTGATGACGAAGCCGAAGGTGCTGCTGCTCGACGAGCCGTCGATGGGCCTGGCGCCGATGCTGATCGCGCAGATCTTCGACATCATCCGCGAGATCAACAAGCGCGGCACGACGGTGCTGCTGGTGGAGCAGAACGCCCAGCAGGCGCTGAAGCTGTCGGACCGGGCGTACGTGCTCGAAACGGGCCGCGTGGTGCAGAGCGCGCCCGGGGCCGAGCTGCTCAACGACCCGAAGGTGCGGGCCGCCTACCTCGGTGGCGACCTCGGGGTCTGAGTTGTTGCACTTAAGGGGGCCCGGCTTCGCGCCGGGCCCCCTTTTTCACAGCTTGATGTCGGTGCCGGTCAGGTTCTTCATGTCGGTGATGGTGGGTCCGCCGAAAGCCCTGAGCGTGACCGGTTTCCGGTCCTTGGGGACGTCCCAGTAGAGGTCGAACTCGACGCGCACGCCGTGCCCGAGGTCGAACTGGCCGGGCTGGCGCTTGATGAGCATCGCCTGTTCTTCCGGCGCGTGCGCGGTGCCCTGGTCGTCGACGAGCAGCTGGCGCTTGGTGTCGAACAGGACGCTGGAGGTGCCGGTGTTGGTGACGACGAGCCGCAGCCGCACGAACTGGCCCTTCGCGGGGAACTCGGTGTGGCTCCCGGTGATGCTGGGCAGCCCGGCGGCGAGGCCGATGAGCGTGAACTCGGTGTCGCCGTTCTTCACGGGCGGCACCTTGAGGGCGGTCTCATCAGGCCGAACCTGACGCGGCGGCAGCTCGTAGGTGGTCGGCGCGGACGCACTCGGCTGAGCCGCTTCGCAGCCGGTCAGGAGCATGAGGGCAACGACGGCCGGCAGCAGTTTCACCTGCGTGATTCTGCCTGCCGGCCGTCGGTCCGGCTAGCTTCCGATGCTCTCGACGACGGCCTCGGCCACGGCCTTCATGGTGGTCCGGCGGTCCATGGCGGTGCGCTGGATCCACCGGAAGGCATCGGGCTCGGTGAGGCCCTGCCGGCTCATGAGCAGGCCCTTGGCGCGATCGATGACCTTCCGCGTCTCGAGCCGGTCGGTGAGCCCGGCAACCTCGGCCTCGAGCGCCTGCAGCTCGGAGAACCGGCTGACGGCGAGCTCGATGGCGGGCACGAGGTCCCGCTTGGCGAAGGGCTTGACGAGGTAGGCCATGGTGCCGGCATCCCGAGCCCGTTCCACGAGATCCCGCTGGCTGAAGGCGGTGAGGATGACAACGGGCGCAATCCGGTCACCGGTGATCTTGGACGCGGCCTCGATGCCGTCGAGCTTGGGCATCTTGACGTCGAGGATCACCAGATCGGGCTTCAGATCGGTGGCCAGCGCAATGGCCTGCTCACCATCACCGGCCTCACCGACGACCTCATAGCCCTCTTCCCGCAGCATTTCGACAAGATCAAGCCGGATGAGAGCCTCGTCTTCCGCGACGAGCACCCGACGCTGCGGCACGGTGGCGGCACCGTTGGCCTCGGTAGCCTGATCGGTCACCGGGGTCCTCCTGAAGACTCGACGGGGCGTTGACATCTCGCGGCGTTCCGCGAACCTGAAGCCTACCGGGAACGATCCAGATGAAGAGATGGCGTTCACCACGTAGTGGCGGGCGCGACACTCACTACACCGACCCCGCCCCGGCGACGTGCGGGGTCCGGTGATCCCGTAGAGTCACGACGTCACGCCCCCGTAGCCCAACTGGCAGAGGCAACGGATTCAAAACCCGTCCAGTGTGAGTTCGAATCTCACCGGGGGCACAGTGGCCCACCAGCACAGAACGGCCCCTGACCAGGCTTTATCCGGTCAGGGGCCGTTCTCGTGAGTCCGGTCGTGTCCGGCGGTATCCGGCCGTCTACGGCGCCCCCCATGCGCCCCCCAGCTACCGGCCGTCAGCTCTCCCAGCCAAGAGCTTTCTCGATGCGGTCGTGGGCTGCCGGACTCCAGGCCGGCGATGACCTTGGCGTAGATCTGGTGCAGGACGGCGACGGAGTGGCCGGCCCACTGCGTGGACGGCGCCCCAGCGGCAAAGCAGGTGGACACGCAGGCGTGCCGGAGGTCATGGGGACGCTTTGCCGGCGGTGACGCGTACTCGTCCTCTGAAGCGCGGCCTTGCGCGCCTTGTCCCACACTCGGCCGGTCGTGGATTCGGCGAGGTCTCCCCCGGTCAGGTTCCGGAACAGCCGCCCATCGGCCGCTGTGCCGAGCGTGGTCAGGTGCGTGTGCAGAATCGCCGTCAACGGCGGCGGCGACGGCACCGCACGGACTTCGCCCTTTCCCCGCTGTTTGAGCTGCCGACGTTCGCCGCTGTCCGTCCAGGCCGCGCCGGTGATCGGCGCGGTTTCCGACAACAGCAGCTCGCCCCATCCCTCCTCGGGGAGCTGCAAGTCCGACTTGCGCAGCATCGCCGCCTCTTCCGGCCGGAGAGCCGCGTAGTACATGGCAGCGAAGAACGCGACCAGCATCGGTCCGGACGATCGTCGCGGCACCGTGTCGACCTTCTGCACCTCAATCCCTGAGCTTCGCCGTATCGTCCATTCGCGACACTGGCGAGGTGCTGGTTCGAAACCACTTCAGCGCTCGCGCAGCGAACCGTCCCGGGCCATTCGGGCACTTGCCGATC
>Ga0207678_10001256_pt1 | contig 23393 bp, 19 predicted proteins | sample KBSC63metaG_FD_184319 | JGI IMG/M metagenome (GOLD analysis project Ga0207678, IMG submission 184319) | Corn rhizosphere microbial communities from Kellogg Biological Station, Michigan, USA - KBS C6-3 metaG (SPAdes) (version 2) | ecosystem: Host-associated > Plants > Roots > Rhizosphere > Soil ... | reverse complement strand
GATCGAGCGGCCGACGGTGTAGCCGTAGCCGCCCGAGGTCACGAACCCGAGGGGTGCGTCCGCGCCGTCTGCCTCCACCGGCTCGCCGCCCAGGGCGACCACCCGCGGGTCGGCGAGCACCAGGCAGCGCAGGCGCCGGGCGGTTCCCCGCGCCCGGGCCGCGCTCAGCGCCTGCGCCCCCGCGTAGCCGTCACCAGGACGCACCGCGAACGCCAGACCCGCCTCGTCCGGCGTCGTGTCGCGGGTGACGTCCGCACCCCACACCCGGTAGCCCTTCTCCAGGCGAAGGCTCTCGATCGCCCGGTACCCGGCGGCGACGAGCCCGTGGTCGCGGCCGGCGTCCATCAGGCACGTCCACAGCCGCAGGCCGTACTCCGCCGGCGCGTACAGCTCCCACCCGAGCTCGCCGACGTACGAGAGCCGCAACGCGGTCACCGGCACGCTGCCCACCCAGATGTCGCGAGCCTGGAAGTAGCGGAAGGCCTCGTTCGACAGGTCGGCGTCCGTCACGGTCGACAGGACGTCGCGAGCGCGAGGACCCCATAGACCGATGCAGCATGTGCCGCTGGTGATGTCGCGGACCGACACGCTCGCGTCGCGCGGCGCCTGACGCTCGAGCAGGTCCAGATCAAGTGGTCCGTTCGCGCCGACCTGGAAGCGGTCCTGCCCGAGCCGCGCGATCGTCAGGTCGCTCCGGACGCCGCCGCGCTCATCGAGCAGCAGGCTGTACACGACCGTCCCGACCGGCCGGTCCACCCGGTTCGTCGTCAGCGCATCAAGGAATGCAGCCGCCCCGTCGCCCTCGACGGCGATCCGCTTGAGCGGCGTGACGTCGTACATCGCGACACCGTCGCGCGTCGCGAGCGCCTCGGCGCCGACGATCGGGTGCCAGTACCGTGCTGCCCACGCATTGCGGCTCGGGATGTCGTAGCGCCCGAGCAGCGACTCGTTCACCCCGTACCAGTGCGGTCGTTCCCAGCCCGAACCCTCGAGGAAGTACGCGCCGAGCTCCCCTTCGCGTTCGTAGAACGGCGATGTCCGCAGTGGTCGCGGCTCTTCCATCGGCTGGAGCGGATGGACGATGTCGTACACCTCGACGTAGTTCTGGATGCCGCGGTCGTGGATGAACGACGGCGACAGCTGGTGTGCCTCGAACCGGTTGAGGTCGCATTCGTGGAGGTCGCTAGTCGAGCCCCCGTCGACCAGCCACTCCGCCATCGCGCGCCCGACGCCGAGTGCGTGCGTCACCCAGACCGCCTCCGCCAGCCAGAACCCGCCGACGTCCCGCGACTCGCCCATCAACGGGAACCCGTCGGGTGTGAACGAGAAGATCCCGTTGATGCCTCGCTCGATGCGGGCGCCCGGGGCGCGCAATGCGGGGACCAGCTCCTCGGCCCATGACCACGTCTCGGCGAACGTGTCGGGCGTGAACTCCAGGACCGAGGGCATCACTGGCGCCACGGACGGGTGGAGCAGATCATTCGCGTCGACCGGTAGCGGCACGTGCCCGTAGCCGCCGACGGCCAACCGATCGGGATACTCGCGCAGGTACATATCGCGATCCTGGACCCGGATGTTCGGGTGGATCGCCTCGCGCTCGGGTGGGATCGCGAACGCCTGGACCTCGGACAGCGGCGTCGTCCACGTCAGCTGGTGGGCGAGCGGCTGGAGCGCCGTCGTCATGCCCACCATCGCGCCGATACGCGGGCCCCAGATGCCCGCGGCGGCGACGATGATGTCGGCCGGGATCTCGCCATGATCGGTGATGACGGCGCGGACCCGACCGTCGTCCGTTCGGATCCCGGTCACGGTGTGCTCGCCGAGGAAACGGGCGCCGCCCTCGGTCGCTCGACGCGCCTGCGCTTCCGAGACCCGGACGGCATCGGTCAGACCGTCGGACGGGACGTGATACGCGCCGACGATCCGGTTTCGGTCGACGTACGGCCACAGCTGCGCCGTCTCGTCGGGATCGATGACTCGACCGGCGAGTCCCCACGACTCCGCGAAGTCGTGGCGGCGATGGATCTCCGCCAGTCGCTCGGGGGTGAGCGCCAGTTCGAGGCTGCCGACCGGGTTGAGACACCATCGTCCGTCGAGCTCGAGCGATGCCGCTTTCTGGATCGTGTACGTTGCGAATCCCTGCATCGTCTTCGAGGCATTCGTCTGGAAGATGATCCCCGGGGCGTGACTCGTGGAGCCGCCGGTCTTGAACAGGCCACCCTGTTCGACGACGGTCACATCCCTCCAGCCGCGCAGTACCAGCTCATCGGCCAGCGAGCAGCCGACGATGCCTGCTCCGATGATCGCGACGCGTGGAGTCCCGCCCATGGTGGCGGTCAGGATACGAGGGCGCGGACACGGTGGGCGAGCCCGACGGCGGACATATACTCCGGACCGACGTTCGCCCTCTTGGCGACGTCCGCTCCAGAGGAGGGGTGATGGCCGCCGAACCCGGCGTCACCGGGGAAGGTCGCACGCTCGACGATCCCTTGGCGGAATCACTCCGCCTGGTCGAGGTCGCCGACGCGCGTGGCCTCACCCTGCGCCTGATGGGCGGGATGGCCGTTCGCGCGCACGCGCCGCGCTGGCCTGCCAGGACGCGGCGGACCGAGGTCGATCTCGACTTCGCGACGACATCGAAGGATCGTTCGGCGGTCTACAAGCTCCTCGAGGCCGAGGGGTACACGCCGGATCGGCAGCAGAACGCGCTGTTCGGCCAGAAGCAGGCGTATTTCGTCGATGTCCCGCGCCGCCGGCCGGTCGATGTCCTCGTCGATGCACTCGAGATGTGCCACCGCGTCGACTTCGGCAACCGCCTGACCAAGTCGAGCCCGACGCTCCCGTTGGCGGAGCTGCTCCTCTCGAAGCTCCAGGTCGTCAAGATCAACCGCAAGGACGTCCTGGACGCCCTGATCCTGCTCGCCGAGCACCCGCTCGCGCAGGATGATGGCGTCGACGCCGTGCATGGCCCCGGGGCGATCAACCTGCCCCGCATCGTCGATATCACCTCGAACGATTGGGGCTGGTGGCGCACCGTGACGGGCAACCTCGACAAGCTCGACCAATATCTCGCGACCGAGCTGCAGCCCGACGATCTCGACCTCGGCACCGGCCAGGCCATCAAATTCGATCCGGGCACCCAGATCGCGGCGATGCGAGCGGCGATCGAGGAGGCCCCGAAGTCGACCAAGTGGAAGCTCCGGGCCCGAGTCGGCGAGCGCATGGCCTGGTACGCCGAGCCCGAGGAGATGGAGCACCAAGGGATATGAGGATCTTCTTCGCGACGGACATCCACGGTTCCGAAGTCTGCTGGCGCAAGTTCCTCAACGCCGGCGCGTTCCACAAGGCCGATGTCCTGATCATGGGCGGCGACATGACCGGCAAGGCCATGGTCCCGATCGTCCGCACGAACGGCAGCTGGGAGGTCACGCTCCAGGACCAGCGCCAGGTGCTGACGACGGAGGACGAGGTCCGCGCGATCGAGAAGCGGATCTCCGACCGCGGCTATTACCCGATCCGGCTCACGCCCGAAGAGATCACCGCCTGGAATGCCGACTCGGCGCTGGTCGACGCGAGGTTCAAGGCCGAGATGCTCGGGAACGTCGAGCGCTGGATGGCGCTCGGGGACGAGCGGCTCGAGGGCAAGGGGATCCGCTGCATCGTCTCGCCCGCCAACGACGACATGTTCGAGATCGATCCGATCATCGCCGCAGCGAAGAACATCGAGCTCGGCGAGGCGAACACCATCCCGCTCGACGGGTTCAGCCTCGTCTCGACCGGCTGGGCGAACACGACGCCGTGGCACACCTACCGCGAGCTCGAGGAGCCCGAGCTGCGTGAGCGGATCGACGGGCTCGTCGCGGATGTCCCCGACCCCAAGCGGGCGATCTTCAACTTCCATGCACCGCCGTACGGCTCGAACCTCGACAATGCCCCGAAGCTCGACGCCGACATGAAGTACGTCTCGGGCGGCCAGGCCCTCATCCCGGTCGGCTCCAAGGCGGTCCGCGAATCGATCCTCGCCTACGGACCTCCGCTGTCATTGCATGGCCACATCCACGAGGGCAAGGGTGCGGTCAAGCTCGGCTCCACGTTGGCGGTCAATCCGGGCAGCTCGTACGAGGACGGCGTGCTGCAGGCCGCGATCGTCGACCTGGACGAGAAGAAGGGCACGGTGAAGCGCTATCTGCTGATCAACGGCTGACGGTTTCCGGTTCAGGGGATAGGAGGGAACATGGCAAGCACAACTGCCCCATCACTCTTCCTGCGCAACGCGACGGGGCTCGTCAAGGGTTGGTCCGGCTTCGACGCGTTCGCGTACTCGTTCATGTCGGTCAACCTCGTCACATTGGGCATGTTCTACAGCCTGGCGATCTTCGCCTACGTGCCCGATGGATCGGCCATCGCATCGGTCATCGTCACCGCGATCGGCATGACCTTCATGGTCATCGCCTACGCAGGCCTCATCGCCGTCATGCCCCGCGCCGGCGGCGATTACGTCTGGCAGACACGTGTCCTCGACGGCATCCCGGGCGCGGTCACGGGCGGCGCCTTCGGGGCCATCGCGCTGTTCCTCGTCGGCACAGCCCTCGCCCTGGGCGACGTCGTGACCTACGGCGGCGCGATCGTCGGCGCCCTGATCGGCGCGACCATCGGCTTGAAGCGCGGCGGTGTCGGCTTCGTCCTGTCAGCGACCGGTTGGTGGTTCATCCTCGCGCTCTGGGCGCCGATCTACGGCTTCATCCTCAAGATCGAGTTCGTCCAGCCACTCGCCGCGCTCCTTGGCTGGAAGGAGGGGGTCGACTTCTTCGGCACCGCCGACGGAACGTTCGCCGTCTCCATCGCGACGATCGTGATCACGTCAGGCCTGGTCGCCCTCGGGATGGCCGGCTATGCGCGTATCCAGCGGATCTGCCTGTGGATCGGCCTCGCTGCCCTGGCCGTGATGTTCGTCCTCATGCTCATCACGACCGTCGACACGTTCAAGCCCGCCTACGACAAGGCGGTCCAGGGCATGTTCGGCGTCTCGAACGCCTATCAGGCCACGATCGACCAGGCAGCCTCGGATCCGGCATCGGCCTATACCGGCAGCGAGCTCGACCCGCTCTCGTTCGGGCCAGGCACGCTGGCGCTCGTGCCGTTCATGCTGTTCTTCCTGTTGTATCCGAACTGGGGCGCGACCCTCTACGGTGAGGTGCGCGGCGCCGGGGATTTCAGGAAAGTGCTGCGCGGGATGATGGGCGGCCTGTGGGTCACCGTCGCCCTGGCGGTGATCTTCCTGCTCCTCGCGGCCCGTGCCTGGGGCTGGACGTTCTTCAACGCGTCGAACGTCACATACGTGAACTACGCCTACGCGTATTCCACGACCGCCCCGCCGATGCCGATCTGGGGTTACCCCCCGATGCTGGCGTCGTTCATCATCGACAGCAACATCATCCAGGCGATCATCGTGTTCGCGTTCGGCGCATGGTGGCTCGGCTGGACGGGGACGCTGTTCCTGTCGTCGACCCGGATGATCTTCGCCGCCGCCTTCGACCGGATGCTGCCGGAATGGGCAGGTCGCGTGTCCGATACGCGTGCGGTCCCGTGGGCGGCGCTGGCGCTGATCATGATCCCGTCGATCTTCCTGAGCTGGCTCTATGCCTACAACTCGGACTTCTACGGGCTCACGCTCGACGCCACGCTCGTCATCGCGGTCACGTTCTTCGGGACATCGATCGCGGCGATGATCCTGCCGTTCTGGAAGAAGGATGTGTACCAGTCGTCACCGATGGCGAGGTACTCGATCGCCGGACTGCCGATCCTCGCTGTCGCCGGCGCCGTCTCCACGATCTTCCTCGGCTGGGTCCTGTTCATGTGGCTGTCCAACAGCCTGTACGGGATCGGCGTGGGCAACACGACCTCGATCGTGTTCCTCGGCATCCTGTATGGCGCCGCGGCGCTGCTCTATGTCGTCGCACGCTTCGCGCGGCGGTCGCAGGGCATCGACCTCGACGCGATCCACTCGGAGATCCCCGCGGAGTAACGCTCCGCGACCCTCGCGACGAGAGCGCCCGGACACCGTCCGGGCGCTCTTCCCTTAGTTCCCCGCCTCGTCGCTCGCGCCACCGAACCAGCCGCTCGGGGCCGGCGCGGTGTTCTGCCAGATGTGCTTCGCCTCGCGGTATTCGTCGAGGCCCGATGGTCCGAGCTCGCGGCCGATCCCAGACCGCTTGAACCCGCCCCACTCGGCGTGTGGCACGTACACGTTGTAGTCGTTGATCCAGACCGTCCCGGCGCGTAGCCGGTTCGCCACGCGCTGTGCCCGTGACGCGTCGGCGGTCCACACGGCACCCGCTAGCCCGTACTCGGTGTCGTTGGCCAGTTCGATCGCCTCGTCCTCGGTCTCGAATCGCTCGACGGTCAGGACCGGGCCGAAGACCTCCTCGCGGATGATCCGCATGTCGCGCCGTACGTCGGTGATGACGGTGGGCCGGTAGAAGAACCCGTCCTGGAGCCCGGGCTCATCGGGACGGCGGCCCCCGGCGACCACACGCGCCCCCTCGGCCACGGCACCCGCCACGTAGCCCTCGACCTTGGCCCGGTGGTCGGCAGAGATCAGGGCACCGGTCTCAGTGGCGTCGTCCGTGCCACTCCCCAGCCGGATCCGGTCCGCGCGTTCCGCCAGTTCCGCGACGAATCGATCGTGGATCGGCGCCTCCACGATCGCTCGGCATCCTGCCGAGCAGACCTGCCCCGAATGGACGAATGCGGCGGTCAACGCGTTGTCGACCGCGGTCTCGAAGTCGGCGTCAGCGAAGACGATGTTCGGGCTCTTGCCGCCGAGCTCCAGGGCGACCTTCTTGACGTTGATCGCGGCGCCGCGCATCAGGGCACGGCCTGCCTCGATCCCGCCGGTCAGCGAGACGAGGTCGACGAGCGGCGAGTCGGCGAGCGCCTGGCCGACCCGCTCGCCTTCCCCAAGGACGAGGTTCACGACCCCCCGCGGCGTGCCGGCCTCCTCGAGGAGGCGAGTCAGGTGGATCGCGGTCAGCGGCGTCAGATGCGCCGGCTTCATGACGGCCGTGCAGCCCGCCGCCAGGGCCGGCGCGATCTTCCAGGAGAGCTGGAGCAACGGGTAGTTCCAGGGCCCGATCAGCCCGCATACGCCGACCGGCTCGTACACGATCCGGCTCAGCGCGGTGGGAACGCTCGTGTCGACGAGCCGCCCGGCCTCCTTGTCCGCGAGGTCGGCGTAATACCGGAAGACGCGGATCACGTCGGCGATGTCCCAGCGGCTCTCGCGCATCGCCTTGCCGGTATTCAACGTTTCTTCGCGCGCGAGCTCATCGAGGTCACGTTCGAGCAGGCCGGCGACACGATCGAGCAGCGCCGCTCGCTCATTCGTCGGGGTCCTCGGCCAGTCGGTCGTGTCGAAGGCGCGCCGCGCAGCCTCGATCGCGGCCTGGACCTGCGCGTCGGTCGCGACGTCGACCTCGGTCACGACCGATCCATTGCTCGGATCGACGACCGGACTGCACGTCCCGTCGCCCGACGCGACCCATGCGCCGTCGATGAAAAGGCTTGCCACCCTGCCCTCGCTCATAGCCTGACCCGGCGGAGCGCGAGGATGCGGCCCGGCTCGGCGGCGGTCAAGGAGCGTGCCACGGTCCGGGTCGATGTCGCGGTATCCTCCGCGGGCATAACAGAGCAACGAGGGTGGAGGAGGTCGGGCATGGTCGCGGTCCCAGCGCGGGCGGATGTCGTCGTCATCGGCGCTGGCATCGTCGGCAACAGCATGGCCTACCACCTCGCCGAGCAGGGTTGGCGGAACATCGTCCTGCTCGACAAGGGGCCGATGCCGAGCCCCGGCGGATCGACCGGCCACGCCTCGAACTTCATCTTCCTGACCGATCACTCGAAGGAGATGACGGCCTTCACGGTCGACAGCGCGCGCCAGTACAAGGAGCTCGACGTCTACGACACGACGGGCGGCATCGAGGTCGCTCGGACACCAGAGCGCATGGAAGAGCTCAAGCGACGCGTGGCGTCGTCGACGTCATGGGGCATCGAGGGCGTCCGCCTCGTGACCCCGGCCGAGGTCAAGGAGATGGTCCCATTCATCGATGAATCGGTGATCCTGGGCGGCTTCTATTCGCCGGGCGTCGGCATCGTCGACTCGCTCCAGGCAGGCACGCTCATGCGCCAGAAGGCGCAGGACATGGGCGCATTGACCGTCGCGGCGGGCGTCGAGGTCACCGGCATCGACGTCGTCGACGGGCACGTTCGCGGCGTCCGCACGGACGCGGGTGACATCGCTGCCGACACCGTGGTCATCGCCTGTGGCGTCTGGAGCCCGCGCATCGCGCGGATGGCGGGTGCGTCGATCCCGCTGGTCCCGGCGGTGCATCAGATGATCGACATCGGTCCCGTGCCGATGTTCGAGAACACGACGAAGGAAGTCGGCTTCCCGATCGTGCGCGACATGGACACGAACATGTACGAGCGCCAGCACGGGACGGGATTCGAGGTCGGTTCGTACGCCCACCGGGCGATCCTCATGGACGCCGACGACATCCCGTCGATCGAGGCATCGGCACTATCGCCGACGATGCTGCCGTTCACCCAGGAGGACTTCGACCCGCAGCTCGAGGACGCGCTCGAGCTCTTCCCCGAGATCGTCGGCGACGAGTCGGTCGGTGTGAAGCTGGCGATCAACGGGCTGCTGTCGCTCACCCCGGACGGCAACCCGATCATCGGCGAGACACCCGAGGTCAAGGGCCTCTGGTCGGCCGCGGCGATCTGGATCAAGGAGGCGCCGGGCATCGCCAAGGCGGTCGCCGAATGGATGACGACGGGCGAGCCTGAGATCGACCCGCATGGATCGGACATCGCCCGCTTCTACGAGCACCACAAGGTCGACCAGCACATCAACGCTCGCGCGACCGAGGGCTTCAACAAGACCTACGGCATCGTCCATCCGATGGAGCAATGGGCCTCGAACCGGCCGATCCGCCTGTCCCCGGCGTACGACCGCCACGTCGAGCTGGGCGCCGAGTTCTTCGAGGCAGCCGGCTGGGAGCGTCCGTTCTGGTACGGCACCAACGAGTCCCTGCTCGGCGAGTACGGCGAGCGCGTCATGCCACGCAAGGCCGAGTGGGAGTCGCGCTGGTGGTCGCCGATCATCAACGCCGAGCACCTCGCCATGCGCGACCGGGCCGGCCTCGTCGACCTGTCCGCGTTCGCGATCTTCGACATCACGGGCCCGGGCGCACTCGCCGCGCTCGAGCGCCTGGCGGTCAACAAGGTCGACGTCGCGCCCGGACGGACCGTCTACACGCCGCTGCTCAACAAGGCGGGTGGGATCCTCGCGGACCTCACGATCATGCGCCTCGGCCATGACCACTTCCGGGTCGTCACCGGTGGCGGTATGGGCATGCGCGATCGGAAGATCTTCCAGGACGGCCTGCCCGCGGACGGCACCGCCTCGCTCCACGACCTGACCAACGCGTACACGACGTTCGGTCTGTGGGGACCGCGTGCGCGCGACATCCTCGGCGCCGCGTCGGATGGCCGCGCCGACATCAGCCACAAGGGTTTCCCGTTCCTGAGCTCGAAGACCGTCGACATCGACGGCGTCCGGACGCTTGCGTCGCGGATCAGCTACGTCGGCGAGCTCGGCTGGGAGATCTATGTCCCGATCGAGCAAGGCCTGCGGGTCTGGGACGCGCTCTGGCGCGCCGGCCAGCCGCACGGCATGGTTCCGGTCGGGATCGGTACCTACGCCGTGACGTCACGGCTCGAGAAGGGCTATCGCGCCCACGGCGCGGAGCTCGAGCTCGACTTCGACCTCGTCGAGGCGGGGATGGCCCGGCCGACGGTCAAAGACGCCGACTTCGTCGGTCGCGAGGCCTACCTGAAGAAGCGCGACGCGGCGCCGGTCGCGATCCTGTGCACGCTGACCGTCGACGACAACACGTCAAAGAGCGGCGTCAAGCGCTACATGCTCGGGCGCGAGCCGATCCTGGCCCAGGACGGCAGCCCGCTGGTCGACGCGAAGGGTCGCCGGTCGTACGTGACGAGCGCCGGATCCGGGCCGTCGGTCGGCAAGCACCTGCTGATGTCGTACCTGCCGTCCGACCGGGCGGTGGAGGGCAACAAGCTCCTCGTCGAGTATTTCGGCGAGCGTTATCCGGTGACTGTCGCGGTCGCCGGCGCCACGCCGTTGTTCGATCCCGAGAACGAGCGGATCCGGAGCTGACGTCGAGCATGCGCATCCTCGTCCTGGTCAAGCGCGTACCGGCGACCGGTGGTCGCATCGCGCTGACCGATGACGGCCGGGCCATCGATACGCGCTTTCTCGGCTTCGTCGTCAGCCCGCACGAGGAGTGTGCGGTCGAAGAGGCCGTGCGCTTGATCGAGTCGAACGGTGGCGAGTCCGTGGTCATGACGCTCGGTCCGGCCGAGGCCGCGGATCAGCTGCGCGACGCCCTGGCGATCGGGGTCGACCGCGCGGTCCTGCTCGAGACGGACGGATCCGACTGGGACCCGATGGCCACCTCCGCCGCGTTGACTGACGCGATCCGGCGGCTCGAAGCCGCCGACGGTCCGTTCGACCTGATCCTCGTCGGCAACGAATCGGCCGACTCGGGCGGGTACCAGGTCGGCATCCGGGTCGCCGTCGCCCTCGACCGACCCGTGGTGTCGGGGATCAAGGCCCTCGAGATCGACGGGGGAGTCGCCCGCGCCCGGCGCCAGGTCTCGGGCGGCTGGGATGTCTTCGAACTGCCGTTGCCGGCAGTCGTCGGTGTACGGGAAGGGATCAACCTGCCGCGCTATCCGTCGGTGCCGGGTCGACTCCGCGCCAAGAAGAAGGAGATCGACACGAGCAGCCCGGAGCGCGCTGCCGGCGGCGGACCGACCCTCGACCACCTCAAGCTGCCAGTGGAACAGGAGGCCCAGGTCGAGATCCTCGGGAACGGCCCGGAGGCGGCGCCGCGCGTCGTCGAAGTGCTGCGCGAGATCGGCGTCCTGTGAGCGGCATCCTCGTCGTCGTCGAGACCGCAGGCGGCACGGTCGATCGGCTGAGCGCCGAGGCGCTCGGGTTCGCGGCCGGCCTGGCGAAGGCGTCTGGTGGCGACCTTGATGCGGTCGTCGTTGCGGGTGGCGAGGAGGCGGCCAGCGCCGAGTCCGTCGCTGCGGGTCTTGGCGGCTACGGCGTCGCCACCACGCATCTCGTGACCGGCGAGGGTCTGGCGGCCTACGCGCCGGCGGCGTGGGCGGCCGGCATCGGCGCGGTCGTCGCCGACGGTTCGTACGACGCCATCGTCGCGCCGGGGAGTGACCGCGCCACGGAGGTCGTGGCCCAGGTCGCGGCACGGACCGGGCAGCCGATGGCCGCCAACGTCGTCTCCGCGGAACCGGGCGGATCGTGGCGGATCACCCGACAGCGCTGGGCCGGCAGCCTCCTCGAAGACGCCGTGCTCGACGGGGCGCCACGGTTCCTGACGGTCGCGCCGCACGCTGTCGCCGCCGCGGAACCCGTCGCCGGTGCGCAGGCGACGGTCGCGCGGGTGACCGCGCCGCTGACGGATGCCGACCTTCGTGCCCGCGTCGTCGGCCGTGACATGTCGGCGGGAGCGGGCGTGTCGTTGGCCGACGCCAAGGTCGTCGTCGGTGGCGGTCGCGGGATGGGCAGCGCTGAGGCGTTCGCGATGCTCGACGAGCTCGCTGCCGCGCTTGGCGCCGCGGTCGGGGTGTCGCGTGTCGCGACGAGCCTCGGTTGGCGACCCCATACACAGCAGATCGGCCAGACCGGGACGCGCATCGCACCGGATCTCTACATCGCATGCGGGATCAGCGGGGCGATCCAGCACATCGTCGGCGCCAAGGCGGCCAAGCGGATCCTCGTCATCAACACGGACCCGGAGGCACCGATCTTCCGTCGGGCCGCCTACGCCGTGATCGGCGACGTCCATGCCGTCGTGCCTGCCATCACCGCCGAGGTGAAGCGAGCGAAAGGCACTGGCTGATACTGCCGCGCGAGTACGTGTCGACCCACTGGGTGCGACCCTCGAGGGCGCTACACTCGCGTCGGATGTTCGTTCGCGTAGGGCGGACGCGATAGACCCTCACGCGGAGGTGACCCGATGGGGTTCATCAGTGGTGTGATCACCGGACTCGGGATCGCGGCGGCAGCGGCAGCGTGGTACATGTCACGCGCCGGATCCGAGTTCCGCGAGCGCTATCGCGTCGACAAGCGGCTCGGCGACTTCGGCGACGAGATGGAGCTGCGAACCCGCGATGTGCGCGCGAACGTGGGTGCGCAGGTCGAACAGGTGCGAACGCAGGCAGGAGCGCAGGTCGAGCAGATGCGCTCGCAGGCCGAGGCACAGGTGGACCAGATCCGGGCCCAGGCGTTCGGCGACAACGGTTCATCGGCCGCCGACACGCTTGATGATGCCAGCGCGGCGGCTGCCGAGGAGGCCGCCGAGATGGCCGCTGACGTCGAGGCCAAGGCCGCGAGGGTCAAGAAAGCAGCCAAGGACGAAGCATCCGGAACGGAGTAGGAACCCGCAGGAGCAGGAGGCCCAGTGCCCAAACGGAAAGTCACATATCCGCCGGCCAAGACCGCCAATAGACCACCGCCGCCCACCGGGCTGCCAGATGAAGCACCGTACGTCCGCCCGACGGTCGCCATCATCGATGTCAATGCGGGCAAGGGCCGAGCCGGGCTTTCCGTCGGGACGCGGGTCCGTATCAGTGGCTCGGGACTCTATTCGGGTGAGTTCGCGGTGATCGAGCGCTTGGCGAACGGGGTGATCCCGTCGGCTGTCGTCCGCACCGAAGCCGGCAAGACGCGTCAGGTCAGGACGATCGACCTCGAGCCGGCCGGTCCGGCTGGGCCCGCAGCGTCGGCAGGACAGGCTCCAGCGGCGGAGTAGCGGCTCGAGCAGACGCCGCCTCGACGGTCTCGCACCGGGCCGCGGGCACCTGCGTCCGACCCCGGATCGACCTGACGAGGAGGGGACGAGATGGGCATCGATGATCTTCCGCACGTTCCGTTGCTCTTCGGTCCGTCACCCATCCATCCACTGCGTCGCCTATCGGCGGCCCTCGGCGGTACGGTCGAGATATGGGCCAAGCGCGAGGACTGCAACTCCGGGATCGCGTTCGGGGGCAACAAGGTCCGCAAACTCGAATACCTCGCCGCGGACGCGCTCGCGCAGGGCTGCGACACCTTGGTCTCCATCGGGGGCGTGCAGTCGAACCACACGCGGGCCGTCACCGGCGTAGCTCGACATCTCGGCCTCGGCGTGGTGACGGTCCAGGAGCACTGGGTCGATTGGGACGACCCCGGGTATGAAGTCGTCGGGAATATCCAGCTGACTCGCATCATGGGCGGCGACATCCGGATGGACCGCGCCGGCTTTGACATCGGGATCCGCGACAGCTGGCGTCAAGCGCTCCAGTCGGTCGAGGACGCGGGCGGCAAGCCCTACCCGATCCCAGCAGGCGCCTCGGATCATCCCTTGGGTGGTCTCGGCTTCGCGCACTGGGTCCGTGAAGTCGCGGCGCAGGAGGCGCAGCTCGGTGTGTTCTTCGACCATGTCATCGTCTGCACCGTGACCGGCTCGACGCAGGCTGGGATGATCGCCGGCGTCGCTCTCGAGGGCAGAGCCGACCGCCGTGTCATCGGCGTCGATGCATCGAAGACCCCGGAGAAGACGTTGGCCCAGGTGGCCAGCATCGCGCGAGCCACGGCCGCGACGATCGGCGTCGAGCGTGACGTGCGCGACGACGAGATCACCCTCGTCGACGGGTATGCCGGGCCCGTATATGGCGTGCCCGACGAAGGGACGATCGAGGCGATCCAGCTTGCAGCCCGGACGGAGGGCATGATCACGGACCCGGTGTATGAGGGTAAGTCGATGGCCGGCCTCATCGGCCTGATCCGCTCCGGCGAGATACCGGCCGGTTCTCGTGTCCTGTATGCCCACCTTGGCGGCCAGCCCGCTCTGTCCGCCTACGCCCACACTCCCGGACTCGGTGGAGAGCCCCTCGAAGCGGGATCTCACATCGCCGTCGAGGGTGGGGTTCGCTAGCGCTCCCGAAGACCTGCCGCGATCCGTGCTGCGCCCGTCACCACGAGCTGCGCCATCTGTCCCTCCGTGCCGGGCACCGGGAAGCGGTAGGAAGGGCCGTGGAGGTGCACCGCGGCGATCACCTCGCCCGAGTCGTCGGCGATGGGTGCCGCGACCGACGAGATGCCCGCGTCGAACTCCTCGATGGCCCAGGTATAGCCCCGCCGGCGGACGTCGCGCAGCCGCTCTCGGATCGCATCCGCCTCGACCAGCGTCTTCGGCGTGAACCGCTCCATCGCCCCCTGGGTCAGGTACCGCTCGATCGAGCCCTGGCCGCGGAACGCCAGCAGCACCTGGCCGGACGAGACCGCGTGCAAGGGCGCCCGTAGGCCCGTCCAGTCGCGGACGACGACCGGGTTCGGCGTATCCACCTGATCGATGTAGTGGATCTGGTCGCCATCCGAGACGCCGAGCCCGGCCGCCTCGCCTGATGTAGCGGCAAGCTCCTGCAGCACGGGGCGCCCGACCGCCGCGACCGATCGCACGAGGCTGTAGCCGCCGCCCAGCGTCACGAGTCGCGGACCGAGGCGGTATGACGTATCGCCCGGCACCTGCTCGACCGCGCCCTCGCCGACCAATGTGGCCAGGAGCCGCGCGGCCGTGGACTTCGGGAGTACCGCTCGCTCGGCCACCTCGGTCACCCCGAGTGGGCCCTCATCGAGAGCGTCGATGACGGCAAAGGCTCGCCTGATGGATTGGACGCTGGACATCGGTACCTTCGTGCTCTAGATTCGCTGTCCGAGAGTTCCATCATACGGCACGGTTCCACGATGTGGAACCCCACCGTCGCGAAACCTCCCCACATCCCCACAGACGCGATCCGGAGCTCCACCACCATGACGGACGATTTCCAGGACATCGATCTCAACGCCCTGTCCGACGACGAGCTCGTCGAGCAGATGCACAACGACCTCTATGACGGTATGAAGGACGAGATCGTGGAGGGGACGACGATCCTCCTCGGCCGCGGCTTCAGCGCCACGAAGGTCCTCGACGACGCGCTCGTCGCCGGCATGAAGATCGTGGGCATCGACTTCCGCGACGGCATCCTGTTCGTGCCCGAGGTCCTCCTCGCCGCGAACGCGATGAAGGCCGGGATGGCGATCCTTCGCCCGCTCCTCGCTGAGACCGGCGCAGAGCCGGTGGGCAAGGTCGTCATCGGCACGGTGAAGGGCGACATCCACGACATCGGCAAGAACCTGGTCGGGATGATGCTCGAGGGCGCCGGGTTCGAGGTCGTCGACCTCGGCATCAACACCGACGCTGACAAGTTCCTGAACGCGCTGACCGAGCACAAGCCGGACATCCTCGGGATGTCGGCACTGCTGACGACCACCATGCCGTACATGAAGGTCGTCATCCAGACGCTCAAGGACCGCGAGATGCGTGACGACTACATCGTCCTCGTCGGCGGTGCGCCACTGAACGAGGAGTTCGGGATGGCGGTCGGGGCGGACGCTTATTGCCGGGACGCCGGTGTGGCGGCAGAGACGGCTCGGCGCCTCATCGACGAGCGACGCGCCCGTGCCAGCGTCCCTGCCTGAGATCGACCGGCAGGACCAGCCCCGCGTCCTCGTCGTCGGCTGCGGGGCCCTCGCCCGCGAGCTCGTCGCGCTGACCAAGGACCTGCCGAACGTCGACATCACGTGCCTGCCGGCCACGCTCCATAACCGGCCCGGTGGGATCCCTGCCGCGGTCCGCGAGCGGATCCGTCGGCGGCGGGCCGGCTACGACCGGGTCTTCGTCGCGTACGCGGACTGCGGGACGGGCGGACTGCTCGATCCCGTGATCGCCGAGGAGGGCGTCGAGCGCCTCGCGGGCGCGCATTGCTACGAGTTCTACGCCACGAGTCCTGAGTTCGCGAAGCTCGTCGAGGACGAGCCCGCGACGTTCTTCCTGACCGACTTCCTGGCGCGCAACTTCGACCGGCTCGTGATCAAGGGTCTCGGGCTCGACCGCCATCCGGAGCTGCGCGACCAGTACTTCGGCAACTACCAGCGACTCGTCTACCTCGCCCAGACCGACGATCCGGCACTCACCGTGACGGCACGTCGGGCGGCCCGCCGCCTCGGCCTGCGGTACGAGCGGCGCCGGACCGACTACGGCGAGCTCGCGACGACGATCGCCGCAGTGGCAGCGGGACAGCCCGCGCCGCCTGTCACCTCACTGCTCGACTTCGGAGGACGCTGATCGATGGGGACCATGACCGTCATCTGGTGGCGCGACATCCCGGCCCAGGTGACCGCCCGCGAGGGGCGCAAGCAGAGCAAGATCGTGCTCCACCCTCGCTTCCAGGTCGCCATCGATAAGGCCGCGAGCCGCGCCGGCAAGCGCGCCTACAACGACTACATCGAGGAATGGCGCCGGACACAGGCGCGCTGCGGCGAGGACATCGACGGGGAGGTCGCCGCAGAGGCCGAGCGCCTCGAGGCCGATTACGACAAGCACCGCCTCGCGATGCTCATCCAGACCGGCGGCGTCGAGGGCGGCGAGATCTTCCCACCCGCCCATGACGAGACCCAGGGCAAGGCGGTCGACGCGTGACCCGGACCGTCGTCAGCTCAGCCACGCGTGAGGTCGTCATCGGGGACGACCAGCCGTTCGTCATCATCGGCGAGCGGATCAACCCGACCGGCAGGAAGATCCTCATGGAGGAGATGAAGGCCGGTGACTTCTCCCGGGTCGAGCGCGACACGATCGCCCAGGTCGAGGCCGGCGCGCAGATGCTCGACGTCAACGCCGGCATCCCGCTGGCCGACGAGCCGGCGATCCTCGCCGACACGATCAAACTCGTACAGTCACTCACCGACGTGCCCCTGTCGATCGACTCCTCGATCGTCGAGGCGCTCGAGGCCGGGCTTGCCGTCTACCAGGGCAAGGCGCTGCTCAACAGTGTGACCGGCGAGGAGGAGCGGCTCGAGCGCGTGCTGCCGCTCGTCAAGAAGTACGGCTGCGCGGTCGTCGCGATCAGCAACGACGAGACGGGCATCTCCATGGACCCCGACGTCCGGTTCGCGGTCGCGAAGCGCATCGTCGAACGTGCCGCTGACCATGGGATCCCGCGCGAGGACATCGTCGTCGATCCGTTGCTGATGCCGATCGGCGCTCTCTCCGGCGCCGGCCGCCAGGTGTTCCACATCCTGAACCGCCTGCGCGATGAGCTGAAGGTCAATTCGACCTGCGGTGCCTCCAACGTGAGCTTCGGTCTCCCGAACCGGGAGGGGATCAACGGCGCGTTCCTCAACATGGCCATCGCGTCCGGGCTCACGTCGGCGATCACGAATCCCGTGTCCGAGGGCGTGCGCACATCGGTCATGGCCAGCGACGTCCTCATGGGCAACGACCGTGACGCCGCGCGCTGGATCCGCCAGTTCCGCGTGGAACCGACGGAGGGCGAAGGGGGCCGCCGTCGCGTCAACCGTCGGCGCGGGCCGGCCGGCAACGGCAGTGGCCCGACGACATCGGCCGACGTGCCCGGCGTCGAAGTGCCGGGACTCGACGTCCCGGCTGCCGGCTGACGCTGGTCAAGACGCCGATGGCCCCGGCTGATCCGCAGGTCATCTTCACGCCCTCGGGGCGGCGCGGCCGCGTGGCCGCCGGCACGACCGTCCTCGACGCTGCCCGGTCGCTCGGTGTCGACATCGACTCCGTGTGTGGCGGCCGCGGCATCTGTGGACGCTGCGCCGTCACGCCGGCGTTCGGATCGTTCGCGAAGCACGGCATCACCTCATCCCCCGACCACCTGACGCAGCCCAACGCCGTCGAGACCGAGTACCGCGAGGTATCGGGTCTGGCTGACGACCGACGGTTGTCCTGCACCGCATGCGTGCTCGGTGACCTCGTCGTCGACGTCCCGCCCGAGAGCCAGGTCCACCGCCAGGTCGTTCGCAAGGAGCTCGCCGCTCGGGCGTTCGAGATGGACCCCGTCCTGCGGCTGCACACCGTCGACGTGACCGAGCCGGACATCGCCACGCCGACGGGGGACCTGGGCCGGTTGTTCGATGCGCTGCAGAGGGAGTGGGGCCTGACGGACCTGCACGCCGACCTGCACGTCATCCAGTCACTGCAGAAGACGCTGACCGATGGCAAGTACCGAGTGACCGTCGCGGTCCACAGCGGGCATGACGTCATCGCCATCTGGCCGGGCTACAACGATCGTGCCTACGGCGTCGCCATCGACGTGGGTTCGACCACGATCGCCGGCCACCTGGTCGACCTGAGCGATGGCTCCGTCATCGCGAGCGCCGGCGTGATGAACCCGCAGATCCGGTTCGGCGAGGACCTCATGAGCCGCGTCTCCTACGTGATGATGCACGAGGGTGGCGACGCAGAACTGACGGCGGCCGTCCGCAAGGCCATCGACGGCCTGCTCGCGAACCTCGCCAACAAGGCGTTCTGCAAGCGGGTCGAGATCCTGGAGCTCACGATCGTCGGGAACCCGATCATGCATCACCTGCTGCTCGGCATCGACCCGACGCCCCTCGGTTCCGCGCCGTTCGCCCTGGCGACGGACGCGGCGGTGGAGACGACCGCATCCGAGCTCGGCATCATCGCCAACCCGGGCGCCCGTATCTATCTGCTCCCGTGCATCGCCGGGCACGTCGGGGCTGACACGGCCGGGGTGATCCTCGCCGAGGAGCCGCACGAGACCGATGCGATGACGCTCGTCGTCGATGTCGGCACGAACGCCGAGATCGTGCTCGGCAACCGCGATCGACTGCTGGCAGCCAGCAGCCCGACCGGTCCCGCGTTCGAGGGAGCCCAGATCAGCTCCGGGCAGCGGGCCGCGCCGGGTGCCATCGAGCGGGTGCGCATCGACCGCACCACGCTCGAGCCCAGGTTCCGCATCATCGGCGTCGATGCGTGGTCGGATGCGCCCGACTTCGAGGACGCGGTCCGTAGACGCGGGACCGGCGTGACCGGGATCTGCGGCAGCGGCATCATCGAGGTCGTCGCGGAGCTGTTCCTCGCTGGCGTCATCACCGCCGACGGCGTGATCGATGGCTCCGTTGCCGAGCGAACGCCGCGCGTCATCGCCGACGGTCGCACGTTCAGCTACGTGCTCTACGAGCCTGTCGCCAGCGAGGATGGCGAGGCCGCGGGTCCGCGCATCGTCATCACCCAGAACGACGTCCGGGCGATCCAGCTCGCGAAGGCGGCGCTGTACGCGGGTGCGCGACTGCTCATGGACCAGCTCGGGATCGACGCCGTCGACGAGGTCCGGCTGGCCGGCGCGTTCGGCAGCCAGATCGACCCGCTGCACGCGATGGTGCTCGGTCTGATCCCGGACTGCGATCTCGGCCGGGTCCGCGCGGCGGGTAACGCCGCCGGGACGGGCGCGCTCATCGCGCTCCTATCGGGCGCGGCACGCACCGAGATCGAGGGGGTCGTGCGCCGCGTCGAGAAGATCGAGACGGCCGTCGAGCCGCGCTTCCAGGAGCACTTCGTCGAGGCCATGGCGATCCCCCATCGGACCGCTCCATCGACCAATCTCGAGCGCGTCGTGCCGCTCCCGGCTCGCGCGCCGGCGGCCGACCGACGCGGCACGGACCGGTCACTCGACCGACGACGTCGTCGGGCCGCCCTCCGCGCGGTCCCGGGAGACGACGCATGACCGACCCTGCGCGGAGTCGACGCAGTGGCGGTCGCGAGGCCCGCCGAGCGGCTCGCCTCCAGGCGCACCTCGAGCGCACGCCCTACCTGACCAGGACGCTCGCGCCGTTCGAGGTGCTCGGCGAAGAGGGCCTCTCGCTGATCGAGCACAACGCAGACACGATCCTCGAGGAGGTCGGGGTCGTGTTCCGTGGTGATCCCGAGGCGACGCGCCTCTTGGCGGACGCCGGCGCCGACGTCGATGGCGAGCTCGTCCGGTTCCCGCGCGGGATGTGCCGGAAGATCGTCCAGACGACCGCACCGCGGGAGTTCACCCAGTACGCACGGAACCACGCGAACGACGTCGAGATCGGCGGGATGCACACGGTCTTCGCGCCGAATTACGGATCGCCGTTCGTGCGCGACCTCGACAAGGGTCGCCGCTACGGCACGATCGAGGACTTCCGGAACCTCGTGAAGTTGACCTATCTCTCGCCGCACCTGCACCACAGCGGCGGGACCGTGTGCGAGCCGGTCGACATCCCCGTCAACAAGCGCCACCTCGACATGGTCTATGCGCACATGCGCTACTCGGACAAGCCGTTCATGGGGTCCGTCACTGCCCCGGAGCGGGCACGAGACACCGTGGAGATGGCACGGATCCTGTTCGGGGCCGAATACCTCGAGGACCACGCTGTCATCCTGTCGCTCATCAACGCGAATTCCCCGCTCGTCTGGGACGCGACGATGCTCGGGGCGGCGAGGGCGTATGCGGAAGCCAACCAGGCCACGCTCCTCACGCCGTTCATCCTCGCCGGCGCGATGGCGCCGGTCACCGCCGCAGGCGTGGCCGCGCAGACCCTCGCCGAAGCGTTGGCCGGCATGACCTTCGTCCAGCTGGTGCGACCCGGCGCCCCCGTGGTGCTCGGCAGTTTCGCGAGCTCGATGTCGATGCAGTCGGGGGCGCCGACGTTCGGCACACCCGAACCGGCACTGGTCCTGTACACGATGGCGTCGCTTGCACGCCGGCTCGGCGTCCCGTTCCGGTCGGGCGGCTCGTTGTGCGCCTCGAAGATCGCCGATGCGCAGGCGGCGTACGAGAGCGCCGCGACGCTCCAGCCGACGGTCCTCGGCGGCGTCAACTTCGTGCTCCATGCAGCCGGCTGGCTCGAGGGCGGGCTTACCGTCGGCTACGAGAAGTTCATCCTCGACGCGGACCAGTGCGGGATGATGGCCGTCTTCGTGAAGGGCGTCGACCTGTCCGAGAACGGCCAGGCGATCGACGCGATCCGCGACAACGGCCCGGGCCAGCATTTCCTCGGGACCGCCCACACGCTGGCCAACTTCGAGACCGCGTTCTACCGGTCCGAGGTCGCCGACAACAACTCATTCGAGCAGTGGACAGAAGACGGCGCGCTCGATGCCGCCCAACGCGCCAACACGATCTGGAAGCGGATGCTCGCCGAGTACGAAGAGCCGGCCATGGAGCAGGCGACCGACGAGGAGCTGCTCGAGTTCATGATCCGCCGCAAGGCGTCGATGCCGGACTCGGAGGTCTGATGGCGACGCTGCTCGGACGCCGCCGCGGTCTCGAGGCTGACGCGCGTTCGGCGCTGGCCGCGGCGCTCGACGATCCCATCTTCGAGCTGCTGCCGCTCAAGAATCTCCCCGAGCAGATCCCGCATCTGCCGGCCGGCGCCCGGGTCTCGGTAACGGCCTCTCCGGCGAAGGGGATCGACGCGACGCTCGACTGGGCCGTCCGTCTCCAGGCCGATGGCTTCCGCGCGATCCCGCACCTGTCCGCGCGGATGATCGCGGACCGCGCGACGCTCTCGGGGTTGCTCGATCGGGCTCGCGAGGGCGGCTTGACGCACGCATTCGTCGTCGGTGGCGATGCCGACGAGCCGGGCGAGTTTCTCGATGGGCTGTCGCTCCTCACGGCGATGGGTGAGCTCGGTCATCCGTTCGGGACGCTCGGCTGCCCGGGCTACCCGCAGGGGCACCCCGATATCCCGGACGAGGCCCTCGAGTCTGCGCTCCACGACAAGGCTCGTTTCGTCGATCACGTCACGACACAGATGGACTTCGACGTGAAGGCGATCGCGGCGTGGCTGCAGCGCGAGCGCGCCGTCGGGCTTCGACCCACGGTCGTCGTGGGGGTGCCCGGTGTCGCCGACCCGCAGAAGCTGCTCTCGATCGCGGCGCGTATCGGCGTCAAGGACGCGAAACGGTTCCTCGTGAAGAACCTGCGGTTCGTGACCGGTCTGGCGAAGAGCGGCGGGTTCTACAAGCCGACAGGGTTCGTCGAGGGCATCGCGCCGCTGCTCGCCGATCCCGCGGCCCAGGTCACCGGCTTCCACCTGTACACGTTCAACGCGGTCGAGGCGACCGAAGACTGGCGGCGATCGATGCTCGAGACGCTGGCAGCCTGATGGCGGAGCGCGACGAGCGCCTCGGGCGCTTGGCCGGCTTCCCCGATGTGGTCGCGGCCGCCGCGCGCTCGGCCGACGGGCGACCGACGCCCGAGGGCGAATGGACACCCGAGCAAGTGGCGCGTCACCTGATCGCGGTCGACATCGAGGTCCACCAGCGACGCCTCCGTGAGCTTGCCGCTCACGACGATCCGAGCTGGTCGTGGCAGGAGCCCGGTCCGTGGCCGCACGAGCCCGATCTCGGCCTCGACGGCGTGCTCGACCGATTTGCCGTGGTTCGCGCCGAAACGGTCGGCATGTACCAAGCGTTGGACGACGCCGGCTGGTCCCGGACCGGGCGCCACGCGACGTTCGGTCGCCTCGACGCAGACGGGCTGCTGCGGCTCGCCGTCGATCACGACCAGGAGCATCTGGGCGGGCTGAGCTAGCCAGCGGACGCACGACGGGCGACTGCAAGAATGCCCGACGAGGTCGCCGGATCGACCGGTCGACCACGATCGGGAGGGCTCCACGGATGGCACTCGACACGACGGCGCCCCGCTCTCGACGTTCGCTGCTCACTGCCGCGGCCGGAGGTGCGGCGGCGCTCGCGGCATCCGCCGCGGCCCCACTCGGTGTCGCAGCAGCGGCGACCAACATGCAGACGGAGACCGCGAACACGAGCGCGGCGGAAACGTCACTCGACGACAGCGGCGACCGGACGATCGGGTTCAAGACGACGAATGTCGGCGTGGCCCCGGCACTCGTCGTCCACAACGCTGCCGGTGTCGCGACGACGGACGCCGAAACCGATCCGACGGATCCGGGCGGGATCACCACGTCCGCCGGGGTCTACGCGACCTCCGCGGATGCCACAGACGCCGCCCCGTTCTGGGCAGCCACGTTCACCGGCGTCTACGGGTTCGCGCCGACCTGGTCCGCGCCGAGCCCGGGCTTCGCCCAGGGCGTGTGGGGGGACAGTCCCGATGTCGGTACGCTCGGCACCGGCGACGTCGGCGTCCGCGGCGAGGGGTTCATCGGCGTGGTCGCGGCGGGCGGGTTCGGCGGCGGCGCCACCGGTCTGCGGGCGTGGGGCGGCGACGGGACCGGCGACGACATCGCGATCGACGTCCGAGGCAAGGCGAAGTTCTCGCGTTCGGGCCGGACCACCATCGGGGCCGGTCGGTCGAGCGTGAAGATCACGCTCAAGGGCACGACCTCGAGCAGTCGCGTCTTCGCGGTGCTGCACTCGAACCGGGCGTCGAGG
>Ga0207678_10001253_pt1 | contig 23418 bp, 18 predicted proteins | sample KBSC63metaG_FD_184319 | JGI IMG/M metagenome (GOLD analysis project Ga0207678, IMG submission 184319) | Corn rhizosphere microbial communities from Kellogg Biological Station, Michigan, USA - KBS C6-3 metaG (SPAdes) (version 2) | ecosystem: Host-associated > Plants > Roots > Rhizosphere > Soil ... | reverse complement strand
GAACCAACGCTACCAGACACGCGATATACAGCAGATCGCACTCATAGCCAGGCGGCCCGAACTTTGCGCCAGCAGCCGTCACTGCCATCAGCTTGATCGAGCTGAATCCATACGGCAGATGCACCGTAAACATCGCCACCAGCAGAACTGCGGCCATCGGCACACTGGCAAGCGTCACGAACGCGCCAAGAAACACCGCCAATCCACCCACCAGCTCCACCAGAATGGTGGCCCACGCCATTAAATGCGGCGCAGGCACATTGAGCGCGTGCAGAATGGCGGCAAATCCATCCGGCCCCTTGCTGAGCTTGGCGAAGCCATGCTCCATAAAGCCGTAGCCCACCATCAGACGCAGCGGAATGGAGGCCCAACGGGAAAAAAATGGATTCGACACCTCACTAGGAAACTCGCGCTGCATTCCCTGACGCTCGCCTGACTGACCCGGATTCTTCATACTCCAACCACTCTCCTACAGATGGGGACTTCTCGATGACTACTATTATCGAGCGGTTTATGCCCTCTATCAGTCGTCAGCTCTTGAACAGATGAGTTGCATGGGTGATGGCCGCGCCTGCACGCATTGCCGCCGCTACCGCAGCCGTCTCCGCCAGCATCTGGTCTGTCGCGCCCGCATCCCGAGCAGCCTTAAGGTGCAGCTCAATGCAGTAGGGACACTGCGTCGTCAGCGCCACTGCAACTGCCATCAGTTGCTTTTGCAGCCCATCGACAGCGCCTGCCTTGAACGCTGCTTTATCGAATGCCCAGAAGGCCTTCATGACATCCGGTGCGTTTTCATCCAGCTTTTTGAGCTGGCTGAGGTTTTTCATGTCGAACATAGCGTGTCTCTCCATTTCCCGGGAAAACTCCCGACTGAGGCCTAGCATAGGCGCATTCGCGTATCAATGAATCCGGCATTGGTTCCAATTCGTCCAAATCAAATGCAGCTCAGGGAGGAACACGCCGTTGCATCTGATTGATCGCTTTCTCGCTAACATGGAGGTAGGCGTCGGGGCCTTTACCTCCTGCGATATCCGCCGGGGCTACCAACTGACGTTTGAGCCCTGTTCTACTGCGAGCCTGCACTACTGCCTCGAAGGTCATGGCGCGATGCGACTCAGCAACGGCACCGCCATTGCCATGCGGCCGCACAGCTTTGTGCTCCTGCCGCATGGCATGATTTACAGCATCGGCGCAGACGGAAGCGAAAACAACAATGACCTGCCGCGCCGGCGGCTCCGCGCGCCCCTATTCAAAGAGAGCGTTCCCACCATCCAGGCCGGCGAAGGCGAAGCCGGAATACTGACCGCCTGCGGCGAAGTGGGGGTCACCGTCACTTCAACGCCGGACCTGTTCACTCATCTGCGCGAACCCATGGTCGAGCACTTCGACGGGCCGGATGGCCTGCGCGATCAGTTCGTTATCCTACTCGCAGAATCCGCCCGGCCGGGAATCGGAACCCGGGCGCTCACCGAAGCGCTGCTGAAACAATGCCTGGTCCTGCTTCTGCGCCGAGGAATGGATCGCGGCACATCGCCAGTTCCGTGGATGGCTGCTCTGACCGACGCAGGACTGGCGCGGGCGCTCGAAGCCATCTTCGAGCGACCTTCCGAGCCTTTCACAGTGGAATCGCTCGCCTCCATCGCCGGCATGAGCCGCTCTACCTTCGCCGCGCATTTCAACCGCACTCTCGGGCAAACCCCAATGAGCCTACTACGGTCGGCGCGCCTGCGCCGCGGCCGCGAGCTGCTGGCCACCACGAACCTGCCGGTTGCTCAAATCGCCCGCAGTACCGGCTTTTCCAGCCGAAGTAACTTCTCGCAGGCCTTCCGCGTCGCTTACGGCGTTGATCCCAGCGGCTTTCGCGCAGTCTCGTTGGGTCTTGCAGACATAGCAATTTAGACTGGCTCTTGCCGAATTATTATTTCTTCGCTATTATTGAATATATGAGAGAGCACACCTATCTCGGCGAGTTCGAGTTGATGCTGCTGCTCACAGTCGTTCGCCTGGGAGACGAAGCTTACGGCGTTCCTCTCTCGCGGGAACTGGCGCTTTTGCGAGGGCGCGATGTTTCGCTCGGGAGTGTCTATGCTGCCCTCGACCGCCTCGAAGTGAAGGGGCTGGTCACATCGAGCCTGGGCGAATCGACGCCGGAACGAGGCGGCAGGGCGAAGCGATACTTCCGCGTCACCGAGCAGGGACTCCGCTCCATTCACGCGACCCGTAGAATTCTGACCAGCCTCTGGAAATCATTGCCGTCAGCAGGAGAGGAGCCCGCATGAAGCCACTCAAGCCGGTAACCCTTGCGACATGGATGTTGGAGCATCTGACCTTTGGGCCTCATCACGAAGCGCTTGCAGGCGACCTGCTGGAGGAGTTTCGACATGGCCGTTCTGAAGGCTGGTATCGGCGGCAGGTGCTGTCGGCCATCGGAATTGGAATCTTCAGGAAGTTCCAGGAATGTCTGCCGCCTCTGCTCTTTTCCCTTAGTTGGAGCATGTTTTATCCCGCGCTTTGGTTTTGCCTCGCAAAGACGCACCCGGTCCAAACCATGTTCGGATGGTGGACGGCATCGGAGTGGGCCTATTCCTCAGGGTTGAAGCCTGTCAGCGAAACCATCCCTGCCATCCTGTTTCTCTGGCTTGGACTTCTGGTCTATCTGCTGTCGCATCGCCACAAGCTATCGCCGCTTCAGCTTCTTCGGGGATTTTCTATCAGTCTGAATGTGCTCTTTCTCGGCTTCTTCCTTCATATCGGCCATCCCACGCTGGACGTCACCCGCGAAAGTTTCTACACCAACTCTCATCTCATTGCCACCTGCATTCAATTGGCAGTGAGCCTGTTCGCCGCGATCGCCTTCACTCTCCCATTCAGGCGACATCACGGTGCAGCATCACTTGGCTGATTTGTGATTCTTTGAAAGTACCGCTGCAAGCAAGTCGTGTGTGCAGTCTCCTGCGGAGGTTGTGTATCCATGGCGTACAGCACGGATGATGCCGAAGTAGCTGCCAACCCCACAGGAGATGATCGAAAGGACCGGCCAAGCTGGCTGGCGGTAGCTACGGGCTTCAACTGTGCCGTTGCCATCACTTATCTGGCATGCAAGCCGCCCCAGGCGCATACGCTCTCCTGGACGGCACGGATTTTGGCTCCTGCCTCATTTATTCTCCTGGCCTGCATCGCCGGAACGGCAGGGACGTGGATCGCGCTTTCACGCGACCGCCGCAGCCAGTTTCGCGATCTCGTACGCTGGGGCGCGCGAGGATGGGTGTTTCTTCCGGCGATGATGCTGTTCCTTCGCGAACGCTCTCCGTGGGCGCCCGTTCTGGCGATGCTCTCGGCTGCTCTTATGGCCGCGTACCTGGGTCGCCTGACCGGCACTGCCTCTCCGTTTGCCCAGCAAAGCATGCGCCCGGAGGTAGAGAAAGACAGCTTTATTACGCAGCTTCATTTTGAAGGCATTTCTTGGATCTCTTTCGCCGTCTCTCTGTGTCTTTATGGCGCAGTCTTATCCGCAGTACAAGGAAAGCTGGCCTTTGTCACACTTCTCCTCGGGACCACTGTCTTCCTTCTCGCGTCCCAGATCATTACGGCGCGCCTGCTGACGCGGCAGGAAAAACAGGCCGGTAAAACGCGGCCGTATTCCTTAATTGCCGCTGCGTTCCTATGCGCCTTCGTTGCGGTTTCTGTCTCGTCTCGCACAGCGTATCTCCTCTGGCCGCGCGGGCTCGTTCTACAGCCAAAGGTGCAGGCGAAGTCCCGGCCAGTGCAGCAGGCGGGCAAACATTCGAGCGAAGGCTATCAGGCGATTGTTCTGTGGCCGATCCGAAAAAAAGCGAAGGTGATTCCCTCACCTCCGCTGGACTTCCATCCGGGTTCCAACAGCCCCGCAAAACCGTGGACCATTCCCTTCGACGGCCCTTACTGGTACTTCAAAATTCCCGGAGAAACGCCTGGCCCAGATGCTCGCACGGTACAAGGAGACTCCCTGAAGGTAAATGTTCGGTCCACAAACAGCTATCCTTTGCTGATGGAAGCGCACCAGAAGTTGACAGACCCAGTTTCGCTGGCCTGCTGCCGGGAGATTCAGGTGGTCTTCAAGAACGACCTGACGATGGGCGCAACCGAGATGGGACTGTCGCTCACTGACTCCCATTCCGCTGGGAAGATCACTCAGAATCTGGGCGTCAAATATGCCGCCCTTGATGGGAGCGGCGAACACTCTGAAAGTTCGACCGCGATGGAAGAGACTTTGAGCTTCTCAATCCCGAAGGTGGCCAAAATCCACAGCTTCGATCAGATGACCGTCGTCCTCTACCCTGACCAGACTCATCTGACTGCAGGCCGCAAAGTGGCGATCGAGAGATTTGTCATGATTCCCCGTTGAGGTTCAGGGCTGTTTCCTTTTTCTCAGTCGGCGCTTGTTGCAAACCCTCGGTGTAAAGGAATGAAAACGGCCCCCCTCCCTGTACTTAAGTCCTAAAGTATTCTAAAAAAAGGACCTAAGTCTGGACTTTGAGAGGTTCTCTTCCAGATGTAGTTTTGATAATTCGAGCAAAACGCAGATTCCCTTCGGGAATGACAAACAAAGGATCTACACCTGAGAGGAAAGAGCTATAGGTTAAATCAGAGAGCCCGGCGTGGTCGCCGGGCTCTTTTTATCTCTGAGTTAATTATAACGAGGGTGTCAAGGGTTTCGAGGCTGATTTGCCCCGTGTCATGGCAGGGAGACAAGGAGAATAAAAGCGGATTCCTACGCTTCGCTACGGAATGGAAATGCACCGTTGGAACAGAATTGGCTAGTGGAACAGAAATCCAAAAGCCAGGAGTCATTTCTTCCTGCGAGATGGCCGAACAGGATCAGGCCTTGTGGAGGCTTTTGGAAGGATTCCGCAGGCCTAAGACGTGGAAATCTTTGAGCCGGCCTTTCAGCACATAGACCAGCTTGTTGTTGCCATTCGGGTCGGTGGGCATCATAAAGAAGCCGTCGCGAAGTACGAAGTCCGACGTATTGCTGACGATACCTTCGATCATCTCACTATCGTGAAAATAGACCCGTACCCAAAGCCCCTGCGTAACCGGCGCATGTTCATGAAAGTGGAGAGCCCTGTGCTTCAGGTCTCCCTCGAAGGTTTTGACGAAAAAGATGGCCTTGGCATCCTTCGTGGGCACATCCTCAACCATCTCGGAGTCGAGCAGTCGTAGCCGGATAGCATTGAGATGGTCCTGCTGGAAGCCATGCAGAAGCTGCTCTACCGTTCCCAATTCGTGAGCGCTCGCGAAACCGCGGATGGCCCGGTCCTCGTAGCGAATGACTATTCTGTGCGTGTCTGTTGCGTCTCCATTGTCCTGCTGGCCCACTAAACCTGACTCCGTGGCGAAAGATCGTATTGTTTTATCTTGTAAAGCAGCGCTTTGTAACTGATCTGAAGATCGCTTGCTGCCGCCTTCCGGTTCCATCCAGTTCCCTCCAACACCCGTGCAATGGCTGTCGCTTCCGCATCTCCCTTGAGACCACGGACCAGCGCCTTCAATCCGGCGCCTCCGGATGCCTCCGCGGTCGAACTGGAAGCACTCTGGTGATCATACGACGGGGAGAGCTCATCCAGAATAGCTTTCTCTTCGCCAAGCACGAGATAGCGGTTAATCACATTCTCCAGCTCGCGCAGATTTCCCGGCCACGAATGCTCGGTCAAGGCATTCATCAGCCTCGGCGAGAAAGAAAGTTCATCGCGCCCATATCTCTTGGCGCCCTTGCGCATGAAGTACTCGGAGAGCACAGGAATCTCTTCCCGGCGTTCACGAAGAGGCGGGATATTGAGCGTGAACCCGTTCAAGCGGTAGTAGAGGTCTTCGCGGAAGGTCTTCTGCGCCATCGCTTCTTTCATGTTGATGTTGGTTGCCGCAATGACGCGCACGTCCACCTTCATCGGGGAACGGCTGCCGAGGCGGGAAAATGTGCCGTCCTGCAGTACCTGCAGCAGTTTGGCCTGTAGAATCGCCGGCATCTCGCCGATCTCGTCGAGAAAGATGGTTCCGCCGGAGCAGATTTCGAACTTGCCCGGCTTGGTCTTAATGGCACCCGTAAATGCGCCCTGCTCATAACCAAAGAGTTCGCTCTCCAGAAGCTCTGCGGGAACCGCCGCGCAGTTGACCTTCAAAAAGATGTGCTGGCTGCGTGCCGACATCATATGCGTATACAGCGCAAGAATCTCTTTACCGGTGCCGCTTTCGCCGAGGATGAGCAGAGGAATATCGGCGCGGGCCACCAGCGCCGCCTGAGACTCCAGGTCACGCATGCGCTTGCTGGAACGGACAAAAGAATGAGTTTCGTTCAGAGGAATCTCGCGGGGGGAATCCGCGGCTGAGGTCTTTTTGTCGGCGGAGGCGAGATGCTCTTCGATCGTTTCTTCGACATCGCAGCCGACGAAGGGCTTCATGACGATGGCCCGCACGCCAAGCCGGATAACCATCTCGAGATCCCGCATATCCGACGTGCAGGAGAGGACGATAACGGGAAGATTCGGCCTGCTGGCGCGAATTTGAGTCAGAAGAGAGAGGGAGTCGCGGTCGCTATGCAGCGCAAGCAGAAGAAGGTCAGGATCTTCCTGCTGGTCAAGACGGTCGAGCAGGGTGTGTTCTTCGGAAAACAGGCTGAGCGAGTATTTGTCCCCGAGCGTTGACCGGAGATAGTCGAGAACCGCAAGGTCCGGCTCCAGAATCAGAATTTGAGAACGCGATTTCTTAACGGGAGATTTTGAGGGAGAAACAGGAACAGACAGCGAAGTTGCCATACAAACCACCTCTTTTTCGCAAACCCAGGTGGATGGCCTGGAAGTGCGATATTCCGGACACGGATTGATCGCTCTCCGGTCCAAAACCTCATCATTTTCGTCTACTCATCAGAAGCCGAGATGAACTCCTGTGGCGCTTGCTGATGTTTCTAAACCCCGGCAGAAAAGGCGATCAATTTGCCGACAAAAGAGATAAAGATTTTCCTTTTTTCTTCGTACGTAGAAATAGCTTACATGCAAGTTGCACAATAGAAGAGACAAAAATGTCCTTTTTTTTGCAGGTTACTTTGGTAAACTTTTTCACTTCCTTCGATGGAAAAACTCGCCAAAATAGGGTATTAAGCCAGAAAATTGGGAATTTGTACCAAGTTATCTCCCTTGGCTTTCGCAGCATGCACGTGAGGGATGTGAATCGGCATGGATTGGTTATCCACGTGCTACATAATATGCATCAATTTACTGTGTCTTCTGAACGTCGATAGGAAAAAATATCTTGCTCTCCCACACTGAATCCGTTGCTGCTCTCAATTTGCCGCCGTTCGATATCATCTTCGGAAAGACTGCCGCGATGCAGGCGGTCCGAAATAAACTGGAGCGCGTCGCGGAGACTGATGTCCCCGTGCTCATCCAGGGAGAAAGCGGTACAGGTAAAGAGGTCTGTGTTCGCCTGCTGCACGCACTCTCCAAACGCGCCAGTGGCTCTCTGGTCAAAGTAAGTTGTCCCGCCATTCCGCACTCCCTGCTTGAAACCGAACTCTTTGGATACGAAAAAGGCGCCTTCACCGGGGCCATGTCGATGAAACAAGGCAGGGTGGAACAGGCGCACATGGGCACATTGTTCCTGGACGAAGTGGGCAGCCTGGATCTTGCGGTGCAGGCGAAGTTGCTCCAAGTGTTGCAGGATGGGACGTTTACCCGGGTGGGAGGTCACGATCCACGCTCCATCGCGACCAGATTGGTTTCGGCGGCAAACTGCGACCTTCGCAACCAGGTCGAGGATGGAACCTTCCGGCTCGACTTCCTCTTTCGAATCAATGCAGTAACGATCAATCTGCCCCCCTTGCGGCAGCGGATTGCCGATCTGCCGGTGCTGATCGACTACTTTATCGACCACTATGCCAAGGTGTTTCACCATACGCCGGAGTTGCTCTCCAAGAGCGCCGTTCGCCTGATGCAGAACTACCACTGGCCGGGCAACATCCGGCAGTTGGAGAATTTGATTCGCAGCTACGTGCTGATAGGCAGCGAGGATGCGCTGGTGGCGGAGTTGATGCCCGAGGCCCCGCGCAACGGCATTGTTACCGAAATCGACCTGAGTGAGCCGGTCTCTCTCAAGAACATTACGAAAAAAGCGACCCAGGACCTGGAGCGGCAGATCATTCTGAAGGTGCTTCAGGAAAATAGCTGGAATCGGCAGAAGACGGCGAAGTGGCTTCAGATCAGCTACAGGTCACTGCTCTATAAGTTGAGCGAGGCGGGAATGCCCGAGGTCCCGCCGAGACCGTTGCGGATTCCAGGGCTGGTGAAAAAGAGCTCCGAACGGACGCTTAAGCCGGCGCTGTCGTCAAGAACGAGAATTTATTGAGCTTTCCCCCTTGAGAGCAATAAATAAATAAACCCCGGAATATCCGGGGTTTTATTTTGCTGCGGAAGATGCTGAATCTCGGAGGCTTATTGCGCTCCCCGGCGGCGGAGGATGGTCTTGATGGTCTCGAACATGATCAGGAGGTCAAGACCGAGCGTCATGTGCTTGATGTAATAAAGATCGAACTCCAGTTTCTCGCGGCTCTCTTCAAGAGTCGCGCCGTAGCCGTAGCGGACCTGGGCCCAGCCGGTAAGGCCGGGGCGGATCATGTGGCGCAGATCGAAGTACGGTATCTGCTCTGAAAGCCAGGGGACGAACTCCGGGCGCTCCGGACGGGGGCCGACAAACCCCATGTCGCCGCGCAGAACGTTCCATAGCTGTGGAACTTCGTCGAGCCGGGTCTTGCGCATGAACATGCCAACGCTGGTGACGCGAGGGTCATTCTTTGTGGCCCATTTGGCTCCCGCGGCTTCGGCGTCCTGGCGCATGGTGCGAAACTTATAGACGGTAAAGTTGCGGCCGCCCATGCCCACCCTGGTCTGGCGAAAGAAGATAGGACCGGGAGAGGAGAGGCGAACCATCAGAACGACGAATGGAAAAAATGGAAGGAACAGCAGCAGACCGGTCAACGCGGTGAGGGTAGAGACGATGCGGCGGGGAATCTGCTGCGAGGGCTTTACGCGAAAGCCTTCACTATAAATAAAGCTGCTGGGCCGAAGACCGTCGAGAAAGAGTTTGCCTGTCAGGCGCTCCAGCAGCGTTCCGGCCTCTTCAATGACGACTCCATTGAACCGCAGCTTGAGCAGGTCTCGGAGCGGCAGAGCACCGCGGCGATCTTCGATCGCGACGATCACGCGGTCGATATGATGTCTCGATCCATCCGGGTCCGCCATGGCTGCGCTAAAGGCGTCCTGCCGTTCTGTCCCATCGTCTCCCGTGTGGTCGAAGCCGACCACTTCCATGCCCGCATCTCTACGGTTACGAAGCAGCTCAACGACCATCTGCGCCCGCTTGCCCGCGCCGAGCACATACACTCGCTCGCGGAAGGCGTTTCTGCTGATGATCCAGTGATAGGCGCTGCGCCATACGACGAGCGCGGCGGTAAGAAAGATAAGTCCGAGCAGTAGAACCGAGTTGCCCAGATCGGCGGCAGGAAAGAGATAGACGGTGCCGGACAGCAGAAAAGAGAGAAGTCCGAGAACGAGGAGCAGTCGGAAGTAGATCTCCCATCCCTCGGAGATGCGCTGGGGCTCGTAGAGATCGAAGTAGTAGGAGCAGAGGAGAGTCAGCAGGATCAGAGCGAAGATCTTGAGCCAACCATACTCGTAATTCAAAACAAGGGAGGTGTCCGGCCCGACGAGCAGGACCGTCGCCAGCAGGAAACAACCACCAATAATCAGCGCCTCGCACAACAGCAGAACAATGGTGCGGGTCGGGTAGTACACGTTGAATAACCGGATCATTGGGTCGATAGCTCTCTCTTACTCTTTAATGGCATCGTATCCGTAATAGCTGCCGACCTCGGGGGCCTCCTGCACTGCATTAAGAACAACACCAAGGACTTTCGAGGCTTTCAATTCGCTTTGAGCGCGTTGTGCTACGGGGTATTTCGTAACTCCGCTGCGGGCTACCAGAAGGACACCGTCGCAGGAACGCGCCAGATTCACGGCATCGGAGACAGGAAGAACAGGTGACGAGTCCACGATAATCCAGTCGAAATGAGGTGCGGTCATCCGCAGCAGTTCGCCGAAACGAGGGCTGCCGGAGAGGTCTGCCGCCTTATCTCCACCGTTTCCGCCGGCGATGAAGGTGAGGTTGGGGAAGACTGGCTGTTTGGACGCATCCGGCTCGGCCGGGCGTTCCGGGCGCTGCATCATCTCCACGATGCCGGATTTGCCTGCGAGATAATCGGCCAGGCCGGGCTGGGACTCGCAGCCGAGAATCTGGTGCATGGTGTAGCGACGCATGTCACCGTCGATCAACAGCACCTTGCTGTTCTTATGGCGCGCAAGACTGAGTGCCAGATTGGCGGAGATGAAGCTCTTGCCTTCCTGAGGCATGCCGCTGGTCACAATGATCGTCTTCAGGGGGCTGACGCCGCGAAGCTCGAAGATCCGCGAACGCAGGCTGCGGAACTGCTCGACCCCAGGGCCGCGCTGCAGGAGAGCGGGAAGCTGCGCGAAGGAGGGGCTCCATGGCCGCCTGACGACCTTGGTTAAGTCGAGCCCGTCGTCCACAATGGGAGCGGGGCGAACAGAACCGTACCGGGGGGAAGACTCTACAGCCGCCGCGGAGTTGAGCAGATCATATCCATCCTCTGTTGCTGCGACGGGTATGGTCGTCTCCAGCAATTCTTCCGCAACCGGTTGCTCCGGTATTCGCTGTTGTTCGTCGCGGGGTTCCGAGGTACGTTCCCCGGCGCGTTCGGCTTCTGCCTTCTGAAGTGCTTCGTAGATGCGGCTCATCGATCTTGCCTTCCCGTAGGTTCTCCGTTAAAAGCTGTCATAAGGGTGGGGGATTCGCCGGACACCGCGCGGGAAGCCTGGGTTCCACTCATTGCCGCGGAGGAGATAAGAAACGGCTGCGACTCGAGCTCCAGCTCGGCCGCCACTCCTTCCACTATTCCTGGAGTGATGTGCCTGGCCTGCTCCACATAGCCGACGACCAAGGAATGCTCGCAGACCAGGTTGATCAGGCGAGGAATACCGCGGCTGTAGCGGTGGACGAGATCGAGAGTCTCGGCCGGAAATATATCCCACGATGCCCCGGCGATGCGCAGGCGCTCGGTGACGTAGGCCCGGGTCTGGCTTTCGGTGAGCGGCTGGGTGCGGCACCAGAGCGAGACGCGCTGGCGAAGCTGGCGCACACTCGGGTGGCGAAGCTTCTCTTCCAACTCCGGCTGACCGGAGAGCACGATTTGAAGCAGCTTTTGTGACGAGGTCTCCAGATTCGTAAGCAGCCGTATCTCTTCGAGCAGCTCCCACGACAGGTTCTGGGCTTCGTCGACAACGACCACACAGGTCTCGTCCATGCGGAAGCGCTCGACCAGCCAGCGGTTGAGCTGGAGCAACATGCCGGATTTGGTCCGGTTCGCGGGAACGATGCCGAAGTCGGTGAGGACGAACTCCAGGAAATCGAGGGTATCGAGGCGCGGATTGAAGATGAACGCGGCAGAGATACGCCTGCTGTTGAAAGAACCCAGTGCGCGGCGCAGCAGGGTAGTCTTGCCAGTGCCTACCTCTCCGGTAAGCACGGTGAATCCCTTGCGGGCGGATATGCCGTATTCCAGACAGGCCAGTGCCTCCCGGGTATGCGGCATCATGTAGAGAAACCGCGGGTCGGGACTGGTGCCGAACGGATTGCTTTGCAGTTTGTAAAATCCCTTGTACATGGTCATCCGCCTGTGTTCATCAGCGGCTTAGTTCCCGCTGGGATGTCTGGCTGACGGCGTTTGAACTGCCACCAGCGTCTGGCCGGCGCGGGTTCCTTCTCGCCGGAAAACTCAATGACCGCAAGCGTAGGCAGCTTGGTGAAGGCCCAGATGTCGCGCTCGTTCCGCAACGCTGTGTCGCGGTACTCGATGAACGCCACGATCAAAAGCCCCAGACCGAAGCCCATCACAAAGCCGACGAGGGCGAATACTGTCCGATTGGGGAAGGTCGGCTTCTCGGGCAGGTTGGGCTCGTCCATCAGGCGGAAGTTCTCGCCCTGCTGGCGCTTCTCGAGATCCGTTGCCATCTTGGAGTTATTCATCTTGGCGAGGAGATCGTCATAGAACTGTTGCGCTGTCGAATGGTCGCGCGTGATCTTCTTGAATTCTTCCTGCACCGCAGGAGTGGACTGAATACGGCCCTGATAAGCGCGAATCTGGCCTAAAAGCTGGGCCTGATCATGTTTCTTCTGGGTGATGCCCTGTTCCGTGGAACGAAGCTGGGCCCGAAGCTGCTGAACGCTGAGCGAGTCGCTGCGGCTGGGAGCTGAGCTGGACGGGACGGCTGCTGCCGGGGGAGCCTTGGCGATCTGCGCGCGTAACTCCTTTATTTTACGCCGCACGGTGACTACGTCCGGATAATCGTCGGTGTAGCGCGAGGTAAGATCGGCCTCCTGGGCGAGGAGCTTCTCCAACTCAAGCTGTTGCGTCTGGGGTGCAACACCCGAGCCGGACGGCCCGCCCTGAGCGGTCTGCTGCGCGAGCATCGCCTCTTCGTAGCTCTTGTCCTGCTCCAGCCGGTTCAGCGACTGGGTTGCGGCGTCCAATTGGGAGTTCAGGGTGGTCAACATGTTCATGTTGGTCCCTTCTTCACCGGGAAGCCTTCCGGCGTTCTCCTCCTGAAAGCGGGCCAGCTTCGAATCCTGATCGTCGAGATTGCGCTTGGCATCCGCGAGCTGCGCCTGGAGAAAGGCCGTTGTCCCCTCCGCCGAAGCAGTGCGGTCGCTGAGGTTCTCATTAATAAAGAGGGAGGTAATCTCGCCGCAAACAATTTGAGCGGTGCGGGGGTCACTCGCCTGATACGAGATATAGAAGCCGGGCAATCCGCCGGTCCGCGAAATATCGGACTGGATGGGCTTGATGTCGATGTTCTTGCGGACGGCGTCGACACGGTCGTCCATCGACATCTTGCTGTCGCCATAAAGATTGAAGCGCTCGATGATGGGCTGGATACGCGACCGGCTCATAATCTGCTCGCGCATGGAGGCGAGACGGCTGCTCAGGTCCTCGGTGACTACGGGTTTGACGTAGTTGTCGGGAACCTTCTGCTGCTCGATCAAAACGAGCGTCTGCGAGACATACCGGGGCTGGACGAAATGGCTGATTCCATAGGCGATGATCGGCGCAATGATTGCGGGAACCGCGATGATCCAGCCGCGCTTCTTCAGAATCTTGACATAGTCTTCCAGATTGAGAGTGCGATGGCCAAGCATGGTAACTCCTTAAAACTGCCCGAGGCGCGTGGAACGTGGAGAGAAGGATATCCCGATTCCAAACGTCTGGGAAAGGCCGCTGAAAGCATTTTGAAAGATCAGCGAGTTGTCAATGGATTGATGCTGAATGTTATAGCTCAGATAACCGGAGAGCGTCTGGCTGATTCTGCGCGTAACCTGCGCGCCGCCATAGGCCAGATTTGTGTTGCCTCCGCCGTACAGAAAGGGAAATTGACCTGCCGGAAACCCAACGATTACGGCAGTCTGCTTGAGCAAGCCGCCGGAATGGGTATAGTTCGCAGTGAGCGAGCCCGCCCAGTCGCGGCCATAGCTCCGCCCGGCGGAGAATGCCACGCTATCGGCTATCGCGCCCGGCTGCACACCGGAACCGCCGTTGACCCCTCGCGAGTAGCTCAGGGCAGCGCTTGTGGTTTCTCCGGCGTAGGAGAGATTGAAGTTGCTGGCGACAGTCAGATTGGAAGGAATCAGCGCTTTGTTGGAGCTACTGATCCACATAGGGCCGGCCGATGCGCTTACCGAGAGAGTATGGCTTAGAACGCGTGAAAATGCCACGTTGACGCCTTCGGTCTGAATCGAAAGGTCGATTCCAGCGCCATAGCTGAAAGTGGAGTAGGTGGCGCTGCCGCTGACCGTATCCCGGCGGTCAAGCTGATGGCTGACGCCCAGTTGCCCCGAAACCTGAGTGTTTTCGAGACCGGTACCGTCCGGATAACGGAGAATCGACCACGATCCCGACCCGCTGACGGAGGTCAGCGGAGTGACTCGACGCGAAACAGAGCCGGTTAGGGCGTTGCTGACATTGGTGGAGTTATAGGTCAGCACGCCGCCCGCAGGGCCTTCAGACGGTCCCTGCGCGGGTGACGATCCAATGTCACCTACGCCTGGGATTCCAGAGAGCCCGGTGGTTGGAGACTGCGGCAGATAGCTGACGGAGTCGGAGATGCCGAAGCTCCAAAGACCGCGGATCAGGCCTTGCGAGACGGCGAAGTTCTGGAATGTCCTGACGGTGCCCGAATATTGGTTCCCTAAAAAGAGACCGCCGGAATAAACCATACTGAATGGCCGCACGACACTAGGGGAGCTATACGATGCATCGCCGGACAAAACCGTAGAGTAGCTAACACCTGAGCCGCGATAGCCGGTCTGCAACAGCTCCGAACCGCGGAGAGAGTAGTGGAAGATGCCATCGATGGACGGCAGCCCCGGACCAGCAGAGGGTGCGGCTGTAGCAGTAGGCAAAGCCTGTCCATACGCCATGGAGGCAATCGAAACCGCGGCAAAGAGAGCCGCTGCGGCACGAATCTTCAGAGAAACGCTCATGAGACCGTTCATGGGACCACAATCGTGTCGCCGGGTTCGAGCGAGACGTCCTGTTTGCTTTCGCCTTTCAGCGCATTCTTATAGTTGAAAGGAATCTTCTTCTGGTTGGTCCCAGTGCCGCGCAGAATATAGATATGTTTCGAATTCGCGAAGGGGGTCAGGCCGCCAGCCGCGGCGATCGCCTGCAAGGGGCTCATGCCGGCCGTCAGGGCAAGGGCGCCTACGTGGCCCACTTCTCCAATGACAAAGATTCGCTGACTGTTTACTGAAAGGACAACCACCGAGACGCTGGGGTCCTGAATGTATTTTTTCAGGCGCTGGGTGATATCGGCGCTCAGCTGCATGGGAGTCATGCCCGCGGCGCGCAGATCTCCGAGAAGAACGAGCGAGATCATACCGTCGGGACGGACGGGAACTGTGCCCGATAGGGTGGGCTCTTTCCAGACGGTGACCTGGAGAGTGTCCTCCGGTCCAATGATGTAGTGGGCTACATCGGTTGCATCCTTGGTGGATGCATTGGCGGCCGGGTTCTGTGATGCGGGCGGCGCGGCGCTGTCAGTGGCTGGGGGAGCCGTAGTGGGCGCCGGCGTGTTCTGCGCCAGGAGAATTGAGGGAGTTGCGAACAACATTAAGACCAGGGGGACAAGGGACCATTTCATTCGATAGCTCCTCTTTTTAGTAAAGCCATAGACCGGCATATCCCATTCTGCCCCATTCGTTTCCAATTGAAGAGACTTTATTGCGGATATGGACGAGTGGCTTACGATCGAGTTCGCCTGGGGCCGAATTGCTGTGCCATAATGACTGGTTCCACCGATGTTGTGGGCCGTGTTATCTATATTATCTTCCGTGAAGCCTGCGATCATGGGAATCCTTTAGTACAGTTCGATGCACGAAGAATGCCAAACTGCGTTAGCGGACCGGGTATTTCTGAAAAGACAGCATCTTTCAACAGTTAGACCGTTGAAAATCAATTTATGGCTTCATATCGCGGATGCAAGAGCAATTTATAGCCTGCGGTCGCGTCTAATGCCTGAAAGAGGACGTCTGTACGATCATACTGTGGTGCAAGATGGCAGCATATAGGGAAATGTTTTTCCCACTCCCGGGAGCACTACCTTCCACTTTCACGGATATTGGAGTCTAATTCAGAAAAAACTGCTATTCCGTTTGCGGTACGCAAATTGCATACAGGTGATATGTGAAGTATAACGTCTTACAAATGACAGGCAGCACTCAAGCCGAACCTTGTCCTCCTGTGGTTACCGCCGGGCAGGTAGAGCATAGTACTTTCGGCTCTCGTTACCGTTCCCGCAAGTATGCCTGGCTTCCATACGCCATCATTGCCGCACTGCTCACCCTTATCTATTACAAGGTCGCGGGGAAGCTTATCTATGACTGGTACACGATTCCCGATTATTCGCACGGTTTCCTGGTGCCGGTGTTTGCGGGATACCTGATCTGGGATAAGCGGGCAAAGCTGAGCGCGACTCCAGTGAAACAAAGCTGGAACGGGATTTTCCTGATCGTGTTTGCGATCATTCTCCTCATCCTCGGCGTCTACGGGGTTGAACTGTTTACTACCCGGATGTCCTTCATCTTTTTAATGGGAGGGCTGATCTGGACCTTTTTCGGAACCAGGATGCTGCGCGAGCTACTTTTCCCTCTGCTTGTGCTGATCCTTGCCATTCCCATTCCGGTCATCGTCTTCAATCACATTACGTTTCCGCTGCAACTGCTTGCTTCGCGCATCGCCAGCGATATTCTGCCGATGCTTGGCGTGCCCGTGCTTCAGGAAGGCAACGTCATTCAATTGCCGGTGATGAAGCTGGAGGTGGCAGAGGCGTGCAGCGGGATCCGCTCACTGATGAGCCTGTTCGCGCTGGCCGTGTTCTATGGATATTTTCTTGAGCGCACCAGAAAGCGGCGGGTCATCCTCGCCCTCGCCAGCATTCCCATTGCAGTCGCGGCGAACGTTGTCCGCATTGTGGGAACAGGGCTCTGCGTACAGTACTGGGATCCCGACAAGGCCCTTGGATTTTTTCACGAGTTTTCCGGCTGGGTGATGTTCGTCATCTCGCTGTGCTGTCTGTACCTGGTTCATCGGGTCATGCGGCTCATCCGGCCAGCGACTGGACAAAAAGCATGAAATCACCCCGATTCTGGACAGTCGTCCTCCTGCTTATATTCACTGCAGTCGTTCTGCGTAGCCGCGGCGACTCCGACCGCATAGTTGCCAGCGAGCCGCTGAGCATGATGCCCGAGACGATCGGCTCATGGACAGGGCAAGACCTGCCGATTGCCGACGATGTGCTGTCGGTGCTGGGCAAAGGCGATTTTCTTAACCGCGTCTATTACAAGTCGCCGCAAGCCCAACAGGTAAGCCAGCCGGGGGGCACAAGCAACGCCGACCTACCCATCGGCGTCTTTATCGGTTACTTCCCGACCCAGCGCACGGGCCAGACGATGCATTCGCCTCAGAACTGCCTTCCGGGCGCGGGCTGGACGTTTGATTCGCGCCGGTACGTCACGCTGACGGATGTTAACGGAAAGAACTACCGGGTCGGCGAATATGTGATCAGCAACGGAGAGGCGAGGCAATTTGTCATCTACTGGTATCAGGCCCACGGGCGAAGCATTCCCAATGAGTACATGGCGAAGGCCTATATGGTGGCGGATGCGATCCGCATGGACCGGACGGACGGCGCGCTGGTTCGGGTGATTACGCAGATAGCGCCTACTGAAACCGTAGCGGACGCAAGAAAGCGCGCGGTTCGATTTACCGACATGATGCAGCCGCTTTTGCCCCGGTTCATCCCAAACTGACGGGGAGGCCAGCCAGAGAGGACAATTCCCTCATGGGCAGGCCCGTCACGTGCATGCAGCGGCATTAGACGACAACAATCAACAACAAAGTTCGTTTGAAGAGGATCGAGGAAGCGCAATGAAAATATCACTTACACCGGCATCACAACGGGTTCTGGTCGTTCTGGGTCTGGCGCTGACGCTTGGCCTCAACATGGGATGCAAGCGCGATCCCAACAAGTTGAAGCATAAGTATCTGGACAGCGGCAAACACTATGAAGACGAGGGCAAGCTGAAAGAGGCCGCGATCCAGTTTTCGAATGCGCTCAAGGTCGATCACAACTTTGCGGACGCGCATTATCAGCTCTCCAAGGTGTACCTGAAGCAGGGCGCGATGATGCAAGGTTACGCGGAGTTGATGCGAACGATCGATCTTCAGCCGAACAATGTACAGGCCCGGATCGATGTCGGAAATCTTCTGCTTGCGGGCAGGCAGCCGGAAAAGGCGATGGAACAGGCGAAGGCTGTGCTGGCAATCGACAGCAACAATGCCGATGCCTATGCTTTGCTCTCCAGCATTGCGGCGATGAAGGAAGATAAGGCCGAGGCGCTTACCCAAATCCAGCACGCCCTTTCGCTTGATCCGAACCGGGCAGCTTTCCATACCTCACTCGGCCTGCTGCAAAGCTCCGATCCGGCTACTGCCGCTTCTGCCGAAGAGCAATTGCAGAAGGCCGTCTCGCTGGACGGCAAGAATGTGACCGCGCACCTCGTCCTTGCATCGCTGCTGGAGAAGAAGGGCGATGTCCAAGGCGCCGAGACGCAGATCAAGGCGGCTGTGGCAGCCGATCCAAAGAATGTGATGGCGCGCGCCAGTCTGGCAAGCCACTATATCCGGAATGGAGATGCAGCAAAGGCAGAGGAGTCGCTGCGACAGGCAACCGAGGAACTGAACGACACCAGCACAGGTGCTGAACTGCTGGCCGGTTACTACATGCGCACCAATCAGCTTGATAAAGCAGCGGCTGCCTATGCCGACCTGGTCTCAAAGCATCCGAAGAGCGCTCAGCTCAAGCTGGCCTATGCCAACATCCTGCTGATGAAGCGGGACATCCCCAAGGTGAGGGAGATTACAGCCGACCTCACCAAGACGGACGGGAGTCTGCCCGAAGTTTCGGTTTTGAACGGCATGCTTCTGCTCAACGACGGCAAGACCGATGAAGCGGTCAGCACGCTACAGAAGGCGGCGAAGAACAATCCGGATAATCTGCAGGTGAAGCTGTGGCTGGGCCGGGCTGCAATGGCCAAGGGAGACACCAACCTGGCGCAGCAGAGTTTCCGGGACGCCTCCCGCATCAACCCGAAGAACATGGACGCGCAGAGTGGTCTGGCACAGGTTTCCATGCAGGTTCGCGACTTCAGCACATTGGCACAGGTGGCGGAAGCTGCCATGGCCATTGCTCCGCAGTCGGCGATTCCTTACATCTGGCGCGGCATGGCGGAGGGAGAGCAGAAGTCGTGGGACAAGGCGGATGCCGACTTCCGGCAGGCGATCAAGCTCGATCCTAAGAACTCCGCCGGCTATCTGGAACTGGCGCAGCTTCGCCTGATCCAGAAGAAAGTTCCTGAGGCCAAGACCCTGCTGGAGCAGGCGTTGACCAATAACCCGAACTCTTCGCAGGCACTGCGCCTGCTGGTCTCAACCGACCTGTACGATAAGCAGCCGGCCAAGGCTCTCAGCCGGGTGCAGGACCAGATTGCCAAATCGCCGCAGAACAGCGATATGTATGACCTGCTCGCGCAGCTTCAGTTGCAGACAGGCGACGCGAATGCTGCGCTTGCCTCAGCGCAGAAGGCGATGCAACTCAATCCAAAGGACAGTTCCGCCGTGATGACGTATGCACGCGCTCAGGTCGGCCTTGGACAGACGGACAAAGCGATTGGGACCTGGCAGCAGTGGACAAAGGACCATCCTAGCGATGCGCAGGCATTCACTGTACTCGGCACCCTCCAGGAGGCTCAGGGTGATCGTAACGGCGCTACGGCTTCTTACAAGAAGGCGCTGGCCATTCAGCCTGACCAGGGCGTGGCCGCAAATAACCTCGCTTATCTGATGACCGAGACGGGCGGCAATCTCGATGTCGCTCTTTCCCTGGCGCAGACGGCCCGCCGCATGATGCCGAATTCTCCAGATACGGCCGACACCCTGGCATGGATCTATTACCAGAAAGGGAACTATAACTCCGGCCGGGATCTTCTGGAAGATGCGCTGAAGACCTCACCGGATAACGCATCGGTTCAATATCACCTGGGCATGATCTACAGCAAACTGTCCGACAAGACGAATGCTTCGCTTCATCTGAAAAAAGCCGCAACCCTGGCTCCCAACACCCAAACGGGCAAGGATGCGGAGAAGGCACTGAGTCTCCTGGGCTAACCTGCTCTAAAGAATGAGAACAAAAAGTCCGGGATAAGCAGCCCCCAAGCTGTTTACCCCGGACTTTTTGGTTTTATGGTGAGAGCATTTGATCTCAGGGAAGAACTTATCGCATGGAAGCCACCCGTTGCTGCGGTTGAGAGTTCGATGGCGCCATTGCGCTATCTGAATATTTACATTCCCACCCCTTGCCAAGAAGCTGCAAAGGATGGGGCTCCCGAGCATCCGTTACTTCGATCGAGACGATGTATCTGATGGCCTTGGCTGCTGGAGTTCATGCCTGCTCCCCTAGTCCAAACTTCGGCTACCCTGTACGCACAACTCAGAAGATTAATGGAACCGAAAGACGAAGCCAGTGCTGACGCTCAGCATGCGTGAAGCCGGAAGATCGCCTATACCGGCGATGGTGCTGCTGCTGGCCGTGGTAACGGAGTTGAAGCCTACCTCAACAACGCGGAAATCCACATGATGGTTGAGCTCATAATCGGCCCCGCCGAAGATGCCGAATTGTGCCCTGGTGGTGCGTACCGTTGCGGTAGCAGGACGTGTGGTACCGGCGCCGACCGAGCCTTGGATGTAAGGCTTGAGAGGGATGCTAAAGGGCCTGGCGGCGACACGGACGCCAACGAGAAAACTGTTGAGCGAAGCGCGATCCCCGTGCACGATGATGTCGCGCATGTCCACGCCAACCTCGGTTTTACCCTGATGGTAGAAGTTATAGTAACCACCGAAGTCGACACCATAGAACATATTGGAGGTCGAGTTCTCGCCAAGGAAAGCAAAAGGGCCGGTATCAGCCTTCGCATTGCTCACACGGATTGCGATGGGGTTGAGATAGAGGCCGACTTGAGCGTGGGCCGCTATGGTCGTCAGGGAAAGAGCGATGACCACAGCAAGGAGCCGAAATTTCATAGAGTAGATATCCTCAAAGCAAATGTACCTATGAGTCTACCGAAATATGAGGAACGAAGGGCGGCGGTCCGGTTGGAGATGGCTTATGGACGGATGTGTTTTTAGCGTGATGACATCTGAGCAGGGAGGAAAAGGCGGATTCCTGCGCTTCGCTGCGGAATGGAAATGCAAAAGGGCTGCGGAAGAAAATGGGAAGTGGCTGCGAATGGAATTGAAGAAGAAACAAACGCAGTCGAGTTGCGCCATCGCAGCAGATCCTGATCGGGCTTAAGCAGACTGGCGTGAGGCACATCGCTTCTTTTCGAAGTCGTATGCCTCACGCCAGATATCTGTTCCTAATTATTCGAATTTAGTGGCAATTCGAATAACGCGTGTTGTACCTGCCGCCTCCCGCAATCGAACCGATCATGTTTGCGGTGCTCTTGAGGTCGTCGGTCGCACCAACCTCGGGAGTATCGATCCGGGGAACGGCGTATCCGAGGCTGGGCAGATAGGCGAAACGTGCAGGCATCTCGCAGACCGCCGATGGGACAGACTGAGTACCGTCGATCTTGTCGCGGAGAAGCCAGGTGTTTGGATCGAACGGAACGGAGGTCATGGTGATGATATCCGTTTTCTCGAACCCGGTGACATGCGCCATCAGAGGCAGACTGTTCTGATAAGCGCCGGTGCTCGGGTTGGTGTTCCAGCCAGAGCCCGGGCCGCCTTCGGCCGAATCCGTACCCCAGTTCGCAGGAAGAAGGTTGCTGCCTCCTGCGGCGATGAATGCAGAGTTATTGTTCCACTGGAAGACAGGCTTAGTCGCATTGTCCATCCAGACGACGTTGTTGAAGGCCTCGACCGCCGGGAACTCCGTCTGAGGAAGCGAGGTGTTGCTGCCGCTAGTGGTGTCAAACAGCGTCCAGGTGCTGGAGCACGAGGAGCATGCCTTCTGGTAGAAGGTGTTGTTGTACCAGTAGAGCGAACCCTTCCGTGAAAGCTCTCCGCCGGAGGTATCCATGGAGAAATGGATGGGCGCGGACGAGGTGCTGTTCAGGTAGATGTTGCCGTAGACGAAGTGCGAGTTCCAGGCTTCCTGCTCGGCGGCTATCCGGTCTGCGGGATAGTTGTCCTTGCTGTAAAGAGCATGGAAGGAACTCGTTCCTCCGCTGAGGAATCCGCCGAAGGACATGTAAGCCGGGGCATCGGTTACATCGACCAGATCCATCTCGCGCTGGGCGCCATCGCCAAGGTAGTTATAGCGAATAACGTCCTGCACGCCACGAGATTTGATGTTCGCACCCTGTGCGCCTGCCGTGTAGTTATCGATGCGGTTGAACTGCACCACGTTCCCCCACGACTGCAGGTACATCTGGTGACCGGCCTTGGAACCGGCGACTCCGTTGTTATGGATATGGTTCCCTTCGAGGAGCACATTGACGTCCGATGCTCCCCAACCGCCGTTGCTGTTGAACTCAGTCAGCACGCCGCTGCTGCAGCTTGCGATGTCATCGCCGATGAACGCGACATTCTGCGCCTCATCAATGCGGATGCAGGAAGAGGTATCCTTCCACTGCTGAGAGGAGCCATTCGAGACCGAATAGTTGTTTCCGACCTTGGCGTTACGAAACTGAATGCCCTCAATCGTGATGTATTGCGACGACATGAACCTAGGCCAGTAGGTAAAGTTATTGGAATTGTGCAGCATGAGAAGCGCAGTATTTGCCGCGTCAATGCCCTTGGCCAGATTGCCGGTCGCATTCGCTCCATCGACGACCGGGAGATTGCCCGCTGCATCGGGAACGCCGCACATGCGGAACGGCTGGTCGGCCGTCGCGGCCTGGGAAATCTGAACAAGTTCGTGATACTCCGTCGGATGCTGACCGGTTGTATCTTCGTTGTGCAGCCGCACGGTGGAGCCTGCAGCAATGGTCGAGAACGGCACCGATGCAAGCGTCTTATAGCTCTGCGAGGGACCGACTTCGTACACAGTACCTGCCATCGCCGGGTCAACAGTGCAGTCAACCGGCTCCGTTTGATTGGGAGTCACGCGATACGGCATTGAGTGTCCAGTCACGTACATGATGGCGGTAGCGCTCTTGTTCGAATCCGCTACGCTGGTCGCCGTGAGGACATAGCGGCCGGCCACCGTTCCAGTGAAGAGAGTGTCGCGGGAGGTGGTATCGGTCAGCTTGCCATCTCCGTTTTTGGGCTGCGAGGTGATCGCCCAGTGGACATTCTGATTGACCGATCCGAGGACCAGGCTCTGCACGTCTGCCGCCTGGTTCGCGTAGAGCGTGCGATAGAACGGAACAATTGAGACTTCTACTGTCGGTCTGCAGACGTTGAAGGTAACAACCGCGGTCTTAGAACCATCCTCCACAGAAGCCGCTTCGATGGTGAACTTCGTAGCCGAGGTAACGCTGTAATTTCCATTGGCGCCGGAGATCGAGCATGACGACCCACTTGCGGGAGCAGTTACATCGACCCAGGCGCCGGAGGTGGACGAGATCTTGCCCGAGCCCGATTTCACGGACCAGACAACCTGGTTGGTGGTGCCGTTCGTGACCGTAGCGAAGATGCGGCGGGTAGAACCGGGGATAACATTGAAGCCGAAATCCGGTTGGCCGATGCTGATCGATATG
>Ga0207678_10001252_pt1 | contig 23430 bp, 19 predicted proteins | sample KBSC63metaG_FD_184319 | JGI IMG/M metagenome (GOLD analysis project Ga0207678, IMG submission 184319) | Corn rhizosphere microbial communities from Kellogg Biological Station, Michigan, USA - KBS C6-3 metaG (SPAdes) (version 2) | ecosystem: Host-associated > Plants > Roots > Rhizosphere > Soil ... | reverse complement strand
TCGAAGTAGCCCGGCGGCGGGATGACGACGCCACCCGCGCCCTGCACCGGCTCGGCGATGAAGGCGCCGATCGTCTCGGGACCCTCGTGCGCGATGGTCTGCTCGAGTTCGACCGCGAGACGCTCGACGAACTGCGCCGGCGTCTCGCCGTCTCTCGCGTTGCGATAGAGGTCGGGGCAGCTCACGCGCACGACGCCGTCGATCGGCAGGTCGAAGTGCTGGTGCATGATCGGGATGCCCGACAGCGACGCCGCCGCCATCGTCACGCCGTGGTACGCGCGGTCGCGCGAGATGATCTTCTTTTTCGCTGTCCTGCCCTTCGCGTTCCAGTAGTAGCGAACGAGCTTGAACGCGGTGTCGTTCGATTCGGAGCCGGAGTTCGCGAGCAGCACGCGGCCCATCGGCACCGGCGCCCAGCGCAGCAGCGCTTCGACGAGGTCGGTGACCGGGCCCGGGACCTTGCCGGAGAACGAGTGGTAATACGGCAGCGCCTGCATCTGCCGGTATGCGGCTTCGGCGAGGCGTTTCTCGGAGAAGCCGAGCGACGCGCACCACAGGCCCGCCATGCCCTCGATGTACTCGCGCCCTTGCTCGTCGACGACGCGCACGCCGTCGCCGCGCACGATGACGAGCGGGCCTTCCTGCTCGAGCTGGCGCAGCTGCGTGTACGGATGCAGGTGGTGCGTCAGATCGCGGCGGCCCGCCGCGGAGATCTCTGCCGAAATGTCGTCGCCCATGGCGGGCGAGTTTGGCCGAAATCGCGGGCGAAGGGGAGCGCCGCGTTGCTGGCTTGCCGCGCTTGCCCTCTCCCGCGTACGGGAGAGGGCAAGCACCCTACGGTGCAACCCTGCCGATGAACGTCCCCCAGTTCGCGAGCGACGTGCGCGGCGCATTGGGGATGTACTCGTTGGCGAACCAGATCGTGCCGTCCTGATCGGCCACCGCCGCGGAGTAGTCGCCCCAGCGGCCGGCGCGGTCGCCGCCCAGGATCGGGTAGCCGCTGAAGCCGTCGTCGGGGCCGGCGCCCGGCGCGACGATCGTGATCGCGCCCGTCCCCTTGGCGTCGATCGGCACGTACGCCACGCTCGGATACATCGACGTTCCCGCGATGCTGAACGACATCACGCCCTTGCCGTTCTTGTTGACGCCGACCGACGGGAACAGGATGCCGAGCCCGCTCACCGACACGTAGCCCTGCTTCACGATCGCGCCGCTCAGATTGCCGCTGCTCACCGACGGCGTCACGACGAAGTACGCGGCACCCGACTGCACCGTGCCGTTCTTGGGCTTGACCACGGTGTTGAGCGACGACCACAGCTTGCCGTCGGCCCAGGTCACCTGCTGCATGCGGTCGTCGTTGGCCGTGATCAGCGGCAGCGCCTGCGCGCCGGCCTTGCCGAACGCACCTGCCTTGATCGCGTCCGCGAGCGGAGTCGCACCGGGGCGCTGCTGCACGTCGGGCGGTTGGCCGTAGACCTGGCTGTCGAGCACGGCGCTTTGCAGCGTCACGCTCGGCACGGCGTCGTCGAGCGACTTCGTGTTGGTGAGCGCCCAGACCGCGATGCGGTTGTCGAGCGTGCCGTTGAAGTCGAGCGCGCTCAGGAAGTACTCGGTGCCGCCGACGCCCCCGGCGTGCGTGCCGCCTTGCGCGGTGATCGCGGGCTGCAGCGTGTAGGCCGGGCCTTCGGCGAGCGGCAGGCCGCTGAAGATCACCACCGGCGGCGTCGTGCCCGCCGCCAGCTGGCTCTTCGACATGGCATACACCTGCGCCCCGTTGAAGCCGTTGGCGAACAACGGGAACTCGTTGGTCGTGACGTAGAAGCCGTGGCTGTCGGCGCCGATGAGCGGCTGGTCGCCGAAGCACGGGCAGTTCGCATGCTCGGGGGTGCCGGTGACGTTGGTCACGTCGATGCTGAAGATCCGCCAGACGCCGGTGGGATTGCCTGTCGCGCTCACGGCGATCATCACTTCGGAGTGGGGGGCGAAGGCGCCACTGACCGGGTCCTGGTCGATCTCGAGCATCGTCACGAACCAGCGCTGCGTGTCGCTGTCGAAGTACGCCTTCGGGTCGGTGGTGAAGGGGCCGAAGAGGCCGCTCGTGCGGTCGATCGCCGCGGGCAGGCCGAAGAATTGATTCAGTGCCACCGTTGCGGCCGCCGTCGAACCGTCGGTGCGACGCACGCGCAGCGCCGTGTTGACCGCTTCGAGCACGAAACCGTTGCCGACGGCCAGGCCCTGGTCCGGTGGTTCGCTGCTGAACTGGTTGCCGCTCGACGCCAGGCGCTGATCGCGGTGCGTGAGGCCCTCGAAGCCGGCGCCGGAAACGGCGCCGGCGATCGCGGTGTCGGCGGGGGTGGGCACGCCGGCGGCCGGAACGCGCGACGAGCTGATCGAGCCTTTGGCAACGCGCTCGAACCGCGCGTCGAACTCCGGTCCCTGGTGGGTCTCGGGACCGACCCCGCCGGTCTCGCTGGTCGCGGCGGTGGCCGAACCGAACGACGTCGTGCCGCGGAAGGTGAGCTGCTTTTGCGTCTGCGCAGCGAGCGCAGCGGTGGTGGCAAGCGGCACGCACAGGGCGAGCGCAGCGACGATGTTCCATCGTTGCATTGGGGAGGTCCTCCTGGGGTTGGGATGCGATTCGCGTCCGCGCCGACTATGGTTGCGGGCCGGGGGTCGGTCAACGGGATGAAGTCCCAGGGTCGCGCGTGCAAAGCTGATCGCAAGCTGACTCGCAGTGGCGTCCGGTCACGTCGACTCGCGATGCTCTTGCCGCGCGCGTGCGGCAGTTTCGGCGCTGACGCCGCGCTGTCCTTCCGTCGTCCGAGTTTCGGCGTTCGCACGACCGCGAGCGCGGTCGGAGACCGCGCATCGGACATCGAGCGCAGGGCTGCGACACCGCCTCGCAGCAACGCGCCTTTCTTGCATCCGCCCGCGATTCATCCGTTTCGGGGACAAGCAGCCCGCCCGATGATTCGTTGCTCGGCCGAAGAGCAGGCCAGGCCGAACCTTCGGTGACGAGGCGAACGCGTCGCGCCGTTGGTCCGGTTCGCGAACCGCGACCCTTCAGCGCCGCCGCAGCGCGCCGATATCGTCGCGAGATCCCCGGATTCTGGCCATGTTGCGCGCATCGTTTCCCGTCCTTCGGGCCGCCGTCGTGGTCGGCGGGCTGCTCGCGCTCCAGGGCGCCGTCGCCGGTGATCGCGATGGCGATCGGCGGGTGACGAACAGCTTCGTCCTCGTCACCGCCGCGCCGCCGACGCCGGCTCAGACGCCGCGGCCGTCACCGAACGGCACCGGCGTGCCGCCGGCCAAACCGGTCGTCAGCAATCCGTACCAGGTTCCGCTCCTGCAGAACGCAGGGACGCTGCGCGCCCGCTAGCGCGGCCAGAGCCCCTGCTGTCGACCGGCCGATCGTCGCCCGGCGGGCGAGCCCGCGGCATCATGGGCCGTGCGCTTCGCAACGAGCACCATGGCGACCCTGCCCGGGCTGCCGCAGACCGACGAGCCCGAGCCCGACGCATTGCCGGTCGAGCCCGACGACGGCACGACGCTGCCAGGGACGACTCCCCCCGAGCCGGGCCACGTTCCCGTCGACCCGCCCCGTGCCTAGCGCGGCGGCGCGCCGAGCCGGTGCACAATGCGCCCGCGCCGTCCTCCGGCGCGACCGCTGATTGCCGATGATTCGAGTCTGGGCCTTCGTGATCGCGCTGCTCGCTGCGCTCGGCTTCGCCGCCTGGGCGTCCGACTTCGTGACCATGCAGGGCGAACGGACGGTCTACACCGTCGACTGCGACGGCGGCGCGTGGGAAGGCGACCGCTGCAGCGGTAAGGTCAAGGCCGGCGATCGCTATCGCTACCGCGCCCTCAAGCCGCACAACGAAGTGATCTTCTGGACCGTCGGCTCCAAGGACCCGTCGGGCAAATTCAGCGACTGCCAGATCACGGACGGCCGCAACTGGGTCTGCAAGGTGTGCGCCGACTCGCCGCGCTCGATCACGCTGCAGATGGCGCAGGGCAAACCCGTCTTCGACCCGAAGCTCGGAACGAAGCCGTTTCGCGCCGTCTCGAAGTGGCGCTGGCTGCTGCTGCAGCGCGGCTACACCACCGGTCGACCGGTGGCGCCGATCACGTCCCCGGCCCCGACGGCCTGACCGCCGGCGACGCTCAGCGCGCGCGGCGGCGGCGCAGGACGCCGATCAGGCCGAGTCCGGCGATCGTCAGGAGCCATGTCTCGGGCTCGGGGATCGTCGCGACGAGGAAGTCCTGCTGGGCGCTGTTCTCGAGGACGTCGATGCGCGCCAGGGCGGCGTAGTCCGAGAGGTGGGTCAGGAAGCCGTTGACGGTGTCGAACGCGCCCTGTGCCGACGGATCCTCGGGGCCGCCTTTGAACGTGCCGCCGAGCAGGCTGAAGGTCGGGCCCTGCTCGTAGATGATTTCCCAGATCGCCGCCTGCATCGCCGCCGACGTGGCGTTGTCGACGACGAACCCCTGCGCCGCGGTGAAGAGGCGGCTGAGCGCGTCGTTCCTGGTCGCGCCGAAGTGCACCAGTCCGGAGACGAGCGTGTAGTCGTAGGTGACGTTGAAGTCGAACGTCTGCGTCAGCTCGGCGCACCAGGCGACGAACGACGACGACGCCGCCGCGTCGATGACGCCGAAGCGCAGCAGGTCGGAGCCGCCGACATCGCCGGTGCCGACGAAGCGGCCGGCGGGACCATCGTACGAGGGGCTGCCGTCGGTGCCGTCCATGGAGACGGTGGTCGGCGCGGCGAAGCTGAAGTCGCTCATGTTGATGCTGACCGCGTGTGCAGGGACGGCGAGCACGATCGCGCCGAGCAACGGCAGGAGCTTGAGCGACATGGCGAAACCTCGTGGACGAGCGCCCGATCGGCGCGCGAGGCGTACTGTAGGGGCAGTCGCGCCGTTCGTCGCTATAGTTTCCGACGGCCGGCGCTGCAGCCGCTGCGCGGAGGCGACACCGGCTCGGATTGCATGGAAGAGACAGCCGAACAGATCGAGTCGGCGATCGCCGCCCTAGAGGCGCAGCGCGCCGTCCTCGGCGATGCCGTCGTCGCGACGGCGATCGCCCCGCTCCACGACAAGCTCGCGGCACTTCGCCTGAGAAGCCCGAGCGAGCAGCAGCGCAAGACCGTCACCGTCCTCTTCATGGACGTCGTCGGCTCGACGCAGCTGACGCAACGGCTCGACCCGGAGGAGGTGCACGCCGTCATGGACACGGCGCTCGTCCGCCTGACCGAGCTCGTGCGCGCGCGCCAGGGCAGGGTCCTCCAGTACGCCGGCGACAGCCTGCTCGCCGCCTTCGGCGCCGACCAGTCGCTCGAGGACGATGCCGAGCGCGCCGTCCGCGCCGGCCTCGACATCCTCGCCGAGGCGCCGCTGCTCGCGGCGCGGTTCCGCGAGCGCCAGGGCCTGGAGAAGTTCGACCTGCGCGTCGGCATCCACACCGGTCCGGTCCTCCTCGGCGGCGGCGTCGACTCCGCCGGCAACATCCGCGGCGCGAGCGTCAACATCGCGGCGCGGATGGAGCAGACGGCGCCGCCGGGCACGCTCAGGATCAGCCACGAGACGTACCGCAACGTTCGCGGCCTGTTCGAGGTCGAGGCGCAGCCGCCGCTCGAGGTCAAAGGCATCGACACGCCGGTGCGCAGCTATCTCGTCGTGCGCGCCAGGCCGCGGACCTTGCGCGCCGCCAACCGCGGCCTCGAGGGAGTCGACGCTCCGCTCGTCGGCCGCGACGCCGAGCTGGCGAAGATCCAGGAGGCGTTCCACGGCGCCTGCGACGACAAGAGCCTCGCCCTCGTCACCGTCGTCGGCGAGCCGGGGATCGGCAAGAGCCGGCTCGCGTTCGAATTCGTGCGCAGCCTCGAGACGCTGCCGTCGCCGGTGCGCTTCTTCCAGGCGCGGCCGCAGCCGTACGGCAACAACGTTCCCTACGGCCTCTTGCGCGACCTGATGGCGTGGCGCTTCGAGATCCTCGACAGCGACGCGCAGGCGGTCGCGCAGGGCAAGCTCGCGCAGGGGCTCGCGCCGGTGCTCGGCGAGCGCGCTGCCGAGTACACGGCACTGATCGGCCGCCTGATCGGCTTCGACTACGGCGCCGACCGCCACATCGCGGCGATCGCCGGCGAAGGCAAGCAGATCCGCGACCGCGCGTACCACGCGCTCGCGCGCTACTTCCGCCTCGTCCACGAGCAGGACGCGGCGCCGATCGTGATGGTCCTCGACGATCTGCACTGGGCCGACGACGGCTCGCTCGACTTCATCAACCATCTCGCGCAGTCGTGTCGCGACGTGCCGATGTTGCTGCTCGGCATGACGCGACCGACGCTCTACGAACGCCGGCCGCTCTGGGGCAGCGGCCAGAGCAACCACGAGCGGATCGACCTCGCGCCGCTGTCGCGCCGCGGCACGCGCCAGCTCGTCGAAGCGCTGCTGCGCCGGCTCGAAGCCGTGCCCGCGGCGCTGCGCGACCTGCTGACGACGAGCGCCGAAGGCAACCCGTACTTCGTCGAGGAGCTCGTCGGCATGCTGATCGACGACGGCGTCATCGTCACCGACGGCGAGCCGTGGCGCGTCGTCGCCGACAAGCTGCTCGACGTCCACGTGCCGACGACGCTCGCCGGCGTCCTGCAGGCGCGCATCGACGGGCTGCCGGTGCCCGAGAAGGCGGCGCTGCAGCAGGCGAGCGTCATCGGCCACGTCTTTTGGGACGAGGCGCTCCGTCGGATCGCGCCGATGTCGCCCGACGCGCTCGACGCGCTGATGCGGCGCGAGCTGACGTACGGGCGCGAGACGAGCACGTTCGAAGGCACGCGCGAGTTCGTCTTCAAGCACCACGTGCTGCACCAGGTCGCGTACCAGAGCGTCCTGATGCGCTCGCGGCGCGAGCATCACCGCGTCACCGCCGACTGGCTGGTGCTGCGCAGCGGCGATCGCGCGAGCGAGTATTTCGGTCTGATCGCCGACCACTACGAAAAGGCGGGCGACGTCGCCAACGCCGTCACCTATCTGCGCAAGGCCGGCGAGGACGCGGCGCGCGGCTACGTCAACGGCGCCGCGCTCGAATACATCGGCCGCGCGCTCGCGCTCGTCCCCGCCGACGATGCGGCGACGCGTTTCGCGCTGCTGCTGACGCGTCGCGCGGTCTACAGCAACATCGGCAAGCGCTCCGAGCAGGCGGCCGACGTCGCCCAGCTCGAGGAGCTCGCCGAGCGGCTCGGCGACGACGCGGCGCGCGCGCGGGCGACCGGCTTTCGCGCTTCGCTCGCGCTCGTCATGGCCGACTATCCGACCGTCTGCGCCGCCGCCGAGCGTGCCGTCGCGCTCGCGACGCAGGCGGGCATCGCCGACGTTGCCGCGATGGCACGGCTCAACTGGGGACGCGCGCTGCAGGCGCAGGGCGACTACGCCGGCGCCGAGCGCCATGTCGAAGAAGGCCTTGCGCTCGCGAGCCGGATCGGCGACCTCAGGCTCGAAAGCACGACGACCGGGCAGCTCGGCATCCTCGCGTTCCAGGTCGGCCGCTACGGCGCCGCGCGCTCGTACTACCAGCGCGCCCTCGAGCTCGCGCGCTCGATCGGCGACCGTCTGATCGAAAGCGGCATGCTCAACAACCTCGGCGAGACCGAGCGCACGCTCGGCAACTACGAAGCGTCGTTCGACGTCTTCCAGGCCGGCCGCCGCATCTGCGCCGAGATCGGGCAGCGGCTCGCCGACGCCTACATGCTCTGCAACATCGCGCACGTGACGCTGCAGCGCGGCGACGCCGCCGAGTCGCTGGCGTGGGCCGGGCAGTCGAGCGAGCTCGCCGACCGCCTCGGCGACCGCGACCTGCAGGCCGCGCTCGCCAACGTCAGCGGCCATGCGCTCGCCGCGCTCGGCCGCCTCGACGAAGCGGAGGAGCGCTACCGCGCGTCGGCCGCGCTCTTTCGCGAGATCGGCCGCACGACGATGCCGTACGAGCCGCTCGCCGGGCTCGCCCGCGTCGCGCTCGCGCGGGGCGACGTCGCTGCGGCGCGCGCGACGGTCGACGAGATCGTCGCCCACTTCGACGCCGGCGGCTCGGTCGACGGCACCGAGGATCCGCTCTGGATCCACCTGACGTGCCACGACGTGCTTGCCCTCGCCGGCGCGCCGCGCGCGCGCGAGTTCCTCGAGCGCGGCCACGCGCTCCTGCAGCAACGCAGCGCAGCGCTCGATGCCGGCGAGCGCGCCGCGTTCCTCGGCAACGTGCCGACGCACCGGCGAATCGTCGCCGCCTGGCGCGCCGCGGGCCCTGTGGGCGACGGCTGAACGATCAGCGCCGCGCCGGCGTCTCGCCGATGGCAGCCGTGCTGCGTGCGGGCCGCGGCGCGAGAATCCCCGTGGTCAGCGCGGTGCCGAGAAAGATGACGGCGCACCCCGCGACGATCGGCAGGCTGAGACGCTCGCCGAGAAAGACGCCACCCCAGAGGATCGCGAACGGGGGGATCAGGAACGTGACCGCGACCGCGTTCGTCGGCCCGGCGTTGGCGATGAGGCGAAAGTAGAGGATGTACGCGATGCCGGTGCAGAGCAGCGCGAGCAAGGCCGCGGCGAGCCAGTCGGTCGCCGGTGGCGTCGCTGCCGGCCACGCGAGCGCGGCAGGAAGCGCGAGCAGCAGCGCGGCGGCGAGCTGGCTTCCGGCGGCGACCGCGAGCGGCGCGACGCCGCCGAGACGGTGCTTCATCAGGTTCGGTGCGACCGCATACGACATCGTCGCGACCAGGCACGCGCCGATCGCCCACGCCGAGCCGCCGGGCTTGAAGTCGGCGCTGTCCCAGCCGATCCAGACGACGCCCGCGAAGCCGACGACCAGGCCGACGATGCGAAGCGCAGTCATCCGGTCACCGAGCCAGAGCCACGCCAGCGTCGCGGCGAAGAGCGGAGTCGCCGAGTTGAGGATCGCCGAGAGCCCGGTCGTGATCGAGAGCGCAGCGTACGAGAAGCAGAGAAACGGCAGCGCGGAGTTCATGGCGCCGACGACCGCGATCGTTCGCCAGTTGGCGGCGAGCGCACCGAGCTCGCCGCGCAGCGCGAGCAGCGGAACGAGAAAGAGCGCTGCACCGGCGACGCGGACGAACGCGAGCGCGACCGGACCGAACGCCGGCGCCGCGATGCGCATGAAGAGAAACGACGCGCCCCAGAGCGCGGCGAGGACGACGAGCTCGACGACGTCGCGTGGTCTCAATGGAGCTCCAGCGCGCGATCGACGCGATCGCTTTCGATGCGCAGGAGCGAACGCTTCCGGTCGAGCCCGCCCGCGTAGCCGGTGAGCGCGCCGGAGCTGCCGACGACGCGGTGGCACGGCACGATGATCGAGACGGGATTGCGCCCGACGGCGGCGCCGACGGCGCGGCTCGCCGACGGCACGCCGAGCTCGCGCGCGATCTCGCCGTACGTCGACGTCCGACCCGGCGCGATGTTGAGGAGCGCGTTCCACACCGCGCGCTGGAAGTCGGTTCCCTGCAGGTCGAGCGGGACGTCGAACGCCGTCCGCGCACCGGCGAAGTAGTCGCGCAGCTGCGACGCGGTCTCGGCGAGGAGCGGATCGTCGGCACGCTCGGGAGCGCCGATGACGTCGGGATGGTGCTTCTGGCGCTCGAACCACGCGCCGGCGAGGCCATGCTTCGTGCGCGCGAGCAGCATCGTGCCGAGTGGCGAGGCGATGCGGCATTGCGCGGTCGCCGAGTGCAGGATCGAGTCGGTGGCGTAGGTCATGGCGAAACTCCGAGCGAATTCCAGAGACGAAGGAGGGCGTAGCCGCGCCACGGCCGCCAGCGCTCTGCGTGGGCGGCGACCTCGCGTGCGGTCGCGATGTCGAAGAGCGCGCGCATCGCCTTCGCGGCGGCGACGTCGCCCGGCGGAAACGCGTCGGGCCAGCCGAGGCCGCGCATCGCGATGTAGTGCGCCGTCCACGGTCCGATGCCGGGCACTTCGCACAACCTCGCGACGAGCGCTTCGGGCGATGCGCCGGGCGCGAGAAGCGGTGCGATCGCATCCCATTGCGACGCGAGCGATTGGATCGCCGCGACGCGGCTGCGAATGATGCCGAGCTCGGCGACGCGCTCGATCGGTGGTGCGGCGAGATCGGCGGGGCGCGGAAACGCGCGGTCGACGCCGGCCCACGGCGTCGCGACCGGAGCGCCGAAGCGCTCGACGACGCGCCGCGCGAGCGTGCGCGCCGCAGCGACCGTCACCTGCTGGCCGAGGATCGCGCGCACGGCGAGCTCGAACGCGTCGACGCTGCCGGCCAAGCGAATCCCGGGAGCGCCGGGCAGGTCGGCGAGCGTCTCGGCGATCGTCGCCGGTGCAGCGTCGAGGTCGAGCCAGCGCCGCGTCGCTGCGATGACGGTTCCGCTCGCCGCACCGAGCGCCGGCGAGAACGCGAGCTGCACCCGCGCGATGTTGTCGGCGAAGCGCGCTTCGAGCCAGCCGGCCGACTCGGCGAGCGCACCGGCTGCGACGGTGCGCCGGATCGTGCGGCCGGCAACGACCTCGATGCCGGGGATCGCGCGTGCGGCAATGAAGGCGAGCAGGGCATCGACGTCGAGCGGCGCGCGGTAGGCGAGCTGGACCGTGATCGCTTCGCCCGCGGCGAGCCGTGCCGCGCGGATCTTGCGAGGCGGCGATCCGGCAGCGTCTTCGCCGCGCGGCGCGGTCCTGCGCAGGCGCGTCGGGTTCATCCGGTAGCCGCCGAGGAACGCCGCGTTGAAGCGGCGCAGGCTTCGGAACCCGCTCGTCAGCGCGATCTGCGAAATCGGCAGCTGCGTGTCGGTGAGAAGCTGCTTGGCGAGCAGCAGGCGGCGCGTCTGCAGGTACTGCAGCGGCGTCACGCCGTGCTCGGCGAAGAAGATGCGGCGCAGATGCCGGTCGCTGACGCCGAGCCGCGCGGCGACATCGGCGACGCTCGGCGCGTCGCCGCGCGCCGCGAAGTCGTCGAGCGCGCTCGCCGCCTGCAACGCGAGCGTCCGCGAAGCGTCCATCACCGTCCACGCCAATCCGGGGCCCGGCGCGATCTCGGGGCGGCACTTGAGACACGGCCGGAACGACGCGGCTTCGGCTTGGGCCGGCGACGCGAAGAAGCGGCAGTTGCGCCGTGCCGGCATGCGGACGCGGCAGATCGGTCGGCAGTAGACGCCCGTCGACGTCACGCCGACGAAGAGCCGGCCGTCGAAGCGCGCGTCGTGCGCGAGCAGGACCTGGTAGGCAGCGTCGCCATCGATCGTCATGGCCACGATTATCGACGTCGAATGTGACAGGACTCGCCGTTTTCGGACACGTTGCGGAACGTGCCGAAACGATGTCCGCAGCCGACCTCAGGAGGGGTCGAAGCGGCCGTGCTTGCCGGCGCCGCCGACGAACCGCCTGGCGCCGCCTTCGGCCTCGCCCGACGCGAGCGTCGCGCGGCCGAGCGCGAACTCCTGTGCGAGCGCGTCGCGCGTCGCGAGGCCGTGCTGGCGGCGAACGCTCAGCCGGTCGTTGCGCATGCACGCTTGTGGAAACGCGGCGATCGCGTGCGCCATCGCCTGCGCGGCGGCGAGCGCCTGGCCCTGTGCGACGACCCGGCAGACGAGGCCGATCGCGAGCGCCTCCTCGGCACCGACCGCGCGCCCGGTGAGGATCAGCTCCATCGCCCGGCTCTCGCCGATGAGGCGCGGCAGCCGCACCGTGCCGCCGTCGACGAGCGGGACGCCGAAGCGGCGGCAGAAGACGCCGAAGGTCGCCGTCGCCGCGGCGACGCGCGCATCGCACCAGAGCGCGAGCTCGATGCCGCCCGCGACCGCGAAGCCTTCGACGGCGGCGATGACGGGCTTGCCGAGCTCGAGCCGCGTCGGCCCCATCGGACCGTCGTTCGCCATGTCGTCGTCGAGCGCGAGCGCGTCCGGTCCCATGCTGCCGCCGGCGACGGTGCGCAGGTCGGCGCCGGCGCAGAACTGGCCGCCGGCGCCCGTCAGCACTGCGACGCGCGCTTCCTCGTCGGCGTCGAAGGCGCGAAACGCGTCGGCGAGGGCGCCCGCCGTCGGCCCGTCGACGGCGTTCCTGACCTCGGGACGATCGATCGTCACCGTCCAGACGTGGCGATCGCGGTCGATGCGGACGGTCGTCATCGCGGGGCCTCGCGCAGGAAGAGGGCGCTCGTCTCGGCGGCGAGCGTGTCGAGGTCGACGCCGCGGCGCCCGCGCGGCCGCGCGCGGTACCACGTCGCCGAGTAGTTGATCGCGCCGAGGATCATCAACCGCGCGATGCGAGCGTCGGCCGCGAGCCTGCCCTCGGCGTGCAGCGCGTCGATCGATTCCTGCCAGATCGCGTCGTAGCGGTCCTTCAGCTCGACGATGCGGCGACGGTGCTGCGGCGGCAGCGACCGCCAGTCGTAGAGCATCACCGGGATGAAGTCGCTGCCCGTCTCGTGGAGGATGCCGAAGTGCGCGCGGACGAGACGGCGAAAGCGCTCGACGGCGCCGATGCCCGGCTCGTCGACGACCGCGCGCGTGCGCTCGAGGCCGAGCCTGAGGCCTTCTTCCATCACCGCGAGCAGCAGCTCGTGCTTGCTCGCGAAGTGATAGAAGGGGCTGCCCGAGCGCATGCCGACGGCGCCGGCGATGTCGCGGATCGTCGTGCCGTCGAAGCCCTTCTGGCGGAACAGCTGCGCCGCGGCGCGAACGAGATCGCTGCGTCGGTTGTCGTTGCCGGCTTTGCCGTTCGTGCGCGGGCTCGCGGTCATCTCGCTACAAAGCAACTGCTTGCTTGGCGAGGGAGAATAGCAATTCGCGAAGCCGTTCGCCAGCGCCGCGCCTGCTAGGCTGTACGCGACGATGACGGTGCAACCCCCCGGCTCTCCTCCGCGCGTGCTTGACTTCGCGCGTCGCCCGCGCTCGCCGCGGGCACTCGCGCTCGCACTCGCGCTCTGGCTCGCCGTCGTCGGCAACCTCGCGCTCTGGCGCGAGCTCGTCCGGATCGGCGGCGCGACCGCGGCGACCGCCGTCAACGCGGCGGGCACGTTCGTCCTCGTCGTCGCGGCGGTGACGGCGCTGCTGGTGCTCGTCGCCTGGGGGCGCTTCGCCAAGCCGCTCTGGATCGCGATCCTCGTCGCCGCCGGAGTCGCGCAGCACTTCATGCTCACCTACGGCGTCGTGATGGACACCGCGATGCTCGCCAACACGATGCAGACCGACGCACGCGAGGTCCGCGACCTCGTCGGCCCGGCGTTCGTCGCCAACGTGCTGCTCGTCGTCGCCTTGCCGACTCTCGTGCTCGCCGTCGTTCCGCTCCGCACGGGCCGATGGTGGCGCGAGCTCGCGCGCAACGGCGTCGCCTTCGCGGTGGCGGTCGCGGTCGCGCTCGCGGCGAGCTTCGCGATGTTCAGCCGGCTCGCGCCGCTGGTGCGCAACAACATGCACCTGCGATACATCGTCAATCCGATCGCCGGCATCACGTCGGCGGCGTCGGTGGCACTCCGGCCGCTCTTCAAGAAGAGCACGGCGCTCGTTCCGATCAGCGCCGGCGCTGGCCTCGGGCCGAGCTACGCGCGCAACGACAAGCCGCCGCTCGTCGTCGTCGTCGTCGGCGAGACGGCGCGGACCGACCACTTCTCGCTCAACGGCTACGCGCGCGAGACGAATCCCGAGCTCGCGCGCGCCGGCGTGCTCAGCTTTCGCAATGTCCGCTCGTGCGGAACCGACACCCGCGATTCGGTGCCGTGCATGCTCTCGCCGCTCGACAAGAGCGCGTTCGAGCAGCGCGGCGCCGAAAGCGAGAACCTGCTCGACCTGCTGCAGTCGGTCGGCCTCGCCGTGCTCTGGCTCGACAACCAGTCGGGCTGCAAGGACGTCTGCGCACGCGTGCCGACGCAGACGACCGCGGACCTGCCCGCCGCCGACGCGGCGCGGTTGTGCAGCGACGGCGAGTGCCTCGACGACGCGCTTCTCGTCGGCATCGACGAGCGGATCGCGAAGCTGCCGGCCGAGCGCCGCCAGAAGGGCATCGTCGTCTTCTTCCACCAGATGGGCAGCCACGGTCCGGCGTACTACAGGCGTTCGCCGCCCGAGCGGAAGCGCTTCCTGCCCGAGTGCACGAACACGAGCCTCGGCCAGTGCGACCACGACCAGCTCGTCAACGCCTACGACAACACGATCGTCGAGACCGACCACGTGCTCGCCGCGACGATCGAGTGGCTGAAGAGCCGTTCGGCCGACCACGCGACGGCCCTCGTCTACATGAGCGACCACGGCGAATCGCTCGGCGAGCTCGGCATCTTCCTGCACGGGCTGCCGTACCGGTTCGCGCCCGAGGCGCAGACGCGGGTTCCCTTCATCGCCTGGATCGGCGATGGGCTCGCGGCGCGGCGCGGCGTCGACCTGGCGTGCATGCACGGCCGCCTCGACGTCGCCTACAGCCACGACAACTTCTATCACACGGTGGTCGGCCTCGTCGATGTCGCGACGCCGACGTACAGCGCTGCGCTCGACGCCTTCGCGCCGTGCCGCAAGGCCGGCACTTGAGCGCCCGTGCTCAGGAAACGATGTAGGCGGCGCTGCCGCTCGAGAGGAGCTTGCCTTCGCCGTCGGCGAACTCCATCCGTGTCGTCGCGACGCGCGAGCCGAGCCGCAGCACCTCGGCGCGGAGGAGGAAGCGCGGCCCGATCGCCGGGCGCAGGTAGTCGATCCGCAAGTCGATCGTGCCGAGCTTGCCGAACCGCCGCAGCCGATCGCCCGGCGCTTCGTCGAGGTGACGTGCGCCGATCGCCGCCATCACGGCGAGCCCGGCCATCGCGTCGAGCGTCGCGCTGATGACGCCGCCGTGCAGGCGCTGGTGCGCGTAGTGGCCGATCAGCTCGGGCCGCATCGCGAGGTGGCCGGTCACGCCTTCGCCGGCGAGCGAGTCGATGCGCAGGCCGAGGACCGCGTTGAACGGGATCCGCTCCTCGAACAGCTGCGTCAACCCGGCGACGAACTCGGGCTCGAACGTCGTCGCCGCGACTTTGCGATGCGCGCTCACAGTCCCAGCTGGCGCGCCGCCAGCTCCTTCATGATCTCCTCGCTGCCGCCGCCGATCATCATCACCTTGACCTCGCGGTAGATGCGCTCGCTCCTGGTGCCGCGCACGTAGCCGGTGGCGCCGAGGATCTGCACCGCTTGGTCGGCGCAGAACTGCATCGCCTGCGTCGCGTGGTTCTTGAGCAGGCAGAGGTCGGCGATCGCCTCGGCGTCGAGCGGGCCGGCGTCGAAGCGGGCCACCTGCGCGTCGAGCCACGCGCGCGCGCCGAGGACGCGCATGCGCATGTCGACGAGCTTGTGGCGGACGACCTGGTGCTCGACGAGGCGCTGGCCGAACGTCGTCCGCTGCCGCGCCCACTCGGTCGCTTCGTCGAGGCACACCGCGGCGAACGCGCAAGCCGACGCCGACATCAGCAGCCGCTCGCCGTTGAAGTTGGCCATGATCGAGCGAAAGCCCGCGCCCTCGTCGCCGATCAGATGGTCGGCCGGGACGCGGCAGCCGGAGAAGGACAGCCGCGCGGTGTCGCTGCACCACCACCCCATCTTCGCCAGCGGCGTGCGCTCGAGCCCGGGCGCATCGCCGGGAACGGCGAGCAGCGAAATGCCGTTCGCGCCCGGTCCGCCGGTGCGCACCGCGACCGTCAGCCAGTCGGCGCGAACGCCCGAGGTGATGAACGCTTTCTCGCCGTCGATCACCCACGCGTCGCCGTCTCGGCGCGCCCGGCACGCGATACGCGCGACGTCCGACCCTGCGCCCGGCTCGGTGATCGCGAGCGCGGCGATCTTGCGGCCGGCGAGGACGTCGGGGACGATCCGCCGTTGCAGCGCGTCGCTGCCATTGGCGACGATCGGCGGCAAGCCGATCGAATGCGAGAAGAGGCTGGCGAGCAGGCCGCCGCTGCCGGCGCGTGCGACCTCGTCGCTGACGATCAGGCGCCATGCCATCGACGCCGGCGTGCCGCCGAGGTGCTCGGGGTAGCCGAGCGACAGCAGCCCGGCGTCGGCGGCCTTCGCGTAGAGCTCGCGCGGGAAGCTGCCGGCTTCGTCCCACGCGGCGACGTGCGGCGCGATCTCGCGCTCGACGAGGCGGCGCACGCTGGCGCGAAACGCGTCGCGTGCTGCGCGCTCCTCGGCGTCGAATGTCGCGCCGGCACTCACGCAGCGACCTCGACGAGCGGCTGGCGCGCTGCGACCTGGTCGCCGGCGCGCACGTGCAGCGACGCAATGCGGCCGGCGTGCGGCGCGCGGATCTGGTGCTCCATCTTCATCGCCTCGATGACGATGAGCAGCGCACCGGCGGCGACCTCGCTGCCTTCGGCGACGCACGCCTGCGTGACGCGGCCGTGCATCGGCGCGACGAGGACGCCCGACGCTTCGCCGCGTTCGCGCTCAGCGCCGCGCAGGCGAACGTCGCTCGCCGCGAGCTCGGCGCCTTCGCACTGCCAGTGGCCGTGGCCGGCGTCGTCGATCGCGAAGTCGATGCGACGCTGGCGGCCGTCGACGACGACGTCGATCGCGTTGCCATCGCGCGCGAGCCGTTCGAGCCGGTGCGTCGCGCGCGCCGAGCGGGCATCGAACGCGGCGCGCGTGCCGGCGAGCAACCAGCGCGACGCCTTGCCGTTGACCTCGATCGCCGCGGTCGTCTCGACCGCGGGCGACGACGACCAGCCGCTCCAGAGCGACGGCAGCGGCGCGCGCGGGAGGAGCGCGAGCGACGCCGCTGCGACCGCCTCGAGCCACGACGGCGCCGGCGTCGCGCGCGACGCGTCGTCGCTCCAGCGGCGGCCGAGAAACGCCGTGTCGACGTCGCCGGCGATGACGTCCGGGTCGCGCAGCACGCGGGCGAGGAACGCGCGGTTCGTCGTCACCCCCCAGCATGCCGTGTCGTCGAGCGCGACGGCGAGCCGCGCGAGCGCGGCCGTGCGCGTCGGCGCGTGCGCGACGAGCTTGGCGAGCATCGAGTCGTAGTGCGGTGGCACGTCCGCGCCGTTGCCGAGCGCGGCCTCGACGCGGACGCCGACGGGCCGGCGCCAGCGGACGATCCGTCCGGACTGCGGCACGAAGCCGAGGCTGGGGTCCTCGGCGCACAGGCGCGCCTCGACCGCATGGCCGCCGGCCTCGAAACGCGCGAGCAGCTCGCCTTGTGCGACCGGTATCGGCTCGCCGGCGGCGATGCGCAGCTGCCACTCGACGAGGTCGATGTCGACGAGCTCCTCGGTCAGCGCGTGCTCGACCTGCAGCCGCGTGTTCATCTCGATGAACCAGAACGCGCCGCTTCGGTCGAGCAGGAACTCGACTGTGCCGGCGCCGCGGTAGCCGACCGCGCCCGCGACCGCGACTGCGGCGTCGCCCATCGTTCGCCGGAGCGCGGGCGACACCGCAGGCGAGGGCGCCTCCTCGACGATCTTCTGGTGGCGCCGCTGCAGCGAGCAGTCGCGCTCGCCGAGATGGACGACGTTGCCGTGCGCGTCGGCGAAGACCTGGATCTCGACGTGGCGCGCGCCGACCGCCTCGCGCTCGAGGAGGAGACGCGCATCGCCGAACGCAGCGTGCGCTTCGGCCGCCGCCGAGGCGAGCGCGGCGTCGAGTTCGCTCTCGTCGGCGACGCGGCGCATGCCCCGCCCGCCGCCGCCGGCAGCGGCCTTGACCATCAGCGGATAGCCGACCTGCCGCGCATGCTGGGCGAACGTCGCGCGCGACTGGTCGGCACCGTCGTAGCCGGGCAGCACCGGCACTCCAGCCGCGGCCATCCGCGTGCGCGCCTCGGCCTTGTCGGCCATCGCGCGCATCGCCTGCGGCGGCGGTCCGATCCAGACGAGCCCCGATGCTTCGACCGCCTCGGCGAGCTCCGCGCTCTCGCTCAGGAAGCCATAGCCCGGATGGACCGCTTGCGCGCCGCTCGTGCGCGCCGCGGCGATGATCTTGTCGATGCGCAGGTAGGAGTCGGCGGCGTGCGCCCCGCCGATCGCGACGACGCGGTCGCAGCTTGCCGTGAACGGCGCGCCGCGGTCGGCGTCGGATGCGACCGCGACGGTCGCAATGCCGAGCCGGCGCGCGCTGCGCGCGACGCGCGCGACGATCTCGCCGCGGTTGGCGATCAGGAGCGGGTCGAGCATCGCCCGCGTCAGCGCCGCGTCGGCAGCGTGTGCATGTACTTGGCGATGATGCCGAGCATGACTTCGTCGGCGCCGCCGGCGATCGAGCCGAGGCGGCCGTCGCGAAAGTGCCGCGAGACCGGGTTGTCCCAGGTGTAGCCCATGCCGCCCCAGTACTGCATGCACGCGTCGGGGACCATGCGGCCGAGCCGGCACGCCTTCAGCTTGGCCATCGACGCCCACTCGGTGACGTCCTCGCCGGCGACGTACTTCTCGGTCGCCATGTAGACGAGGCCGCGCAGCGACTCGACCTCGGTCTTCAGCTCGGCGAGCCGGTAGTGCACGACCTGATGGTCGAGCACGCTCCTGCCGAAGATCTGCCGCTCGCGCGCGTAGTCTGCCGTCTGCTGGATCGTGTTGAGGAGCGCCTGGATCGCGTGCGCCGCCGCCCAGAGGCGCTCCTCCTGGAACTGCATCATCTGGTAGGTGAAGCCCATGCCTTCTTCGCCGACGCGGTTCGTCTGCGGGACGCGGACATCGTCGAAGTGGATCAGGCCGGTGTCGCTCGACATCATCCCGATCTTGCGGATCTTCTTTGCCTTGACGACACCGGGTGTCGTCATCGGCACCATGATCAGGCTCTTGTTCTTGTGCGCCGCGCCGTCGGAGGTGTTCGCGAGCAGGCACATCCAGTCGGCCTGCAGGCTGTTCGTGATCCACATCTTGGCGCCGTTGATGACGTAGTCGCCGCCGTCCTTCTTCGCCGTCGTCTTGATGCTCGCGACGTCCGACCCTGCGCCCGGCTCCGAGACGCCGATGCAGCCGACCGCGTCGCCCGCGATCGCGGGAACGAGGAACTCGCGGCAGAGCGATTCGCTGCCGAAGCGCGCGAGCGCCGGCGTGCACATGTCGGTCTGCACGCCGATCGCCATCGGCACGCCGCCGCAGTTGATGTGGCCGAGCGTCTCGGCCATCGCGACCGAGAACGAGTAGTCGAGCGCCATGCCGCCGTACTTCTCCGGCTTCGTCAGCCCGAGCAGCCCGAGCTCGCCGAGCCGCTTGAACACCTGGTGCGCCGGAAACTCCTCGGCCGCCTCCCACGCGTCGACGTGCGGGTTGACCTCGTCGTCGATGAAGCGCTTCAGCGTGCGCTGGATCTCGTGATGTTCGTGGGTCATCAACATGGTGTCTCTCCGATCTCTGTCACGGCCGCGCGACGCCGAATTGCATCGGGCGAAGCGTCCGCCTCGCCGCCTCGTCGCAGACGGCGAGGGCGAGGGCGAGGACGCGGCGGGTGTCGCGCGGGTCGATGATGCCGTCGTCGAGCAGCAGCCCCGAGGTGTGGAACGCGCCCGACTGGCGCTCGAAGTTCGCGATGATCTGCGCTTTCAGCGCGGCGAGGCGCGCCTCGTCGACCGTCTCGCCCTTCCTCGCCGCGCCTTCGCGCATCACGATCTCCATCGTGCCTGCGGCCTGCTCGGCGCCCATCACCGCGGTCTTCGCGGTCGGCCAGCTGAAGACGAAGCGCGGCCCGAACGCGCGACCGCACATGCCGTAGTTGCCGGCACCGAACGAGGCGCCGCACTGCACCGTGATCTGCGGCACCGTCGCGTTCGCGAGCGCCTGGATCTGCTTCGAGCCGTGCTTGATCATGCCGGCGCGCTCGGCCTCGCTGCCGACGATGAAGCCGGTCGTGTTCTGCAGCCAGACGATCGGCTGTCCGAGCTGGCAGCACGCCTGCACGAAGTGCGTGACCTTCGTGCTGCCGGCGGGGTCGAGCGGTCCGTTGTTCGTGACGATGCCGATGCGAAACCCGGCGACCTGTGCGTGTCCGCACACCGTGTGCGGCCCGTAGTCGGCCTTGAATTCGAGAAAGTCCGAAGCGTCGGCGATCCGCGCGATGACGTGGCGCATGTCGACCGGCTTCTTGGCATCGGCGCCGAAGACGCCGAGCAGCTCCTCGGCATTGAAGCGCGGCGGCGGTCCCTCGGGCCAGCTCGCGAGCGGCTGCCAGCCGAGCGCCGCGACGAGCTCGCGCGCCTTCGCGAGCGCGCTCGCGTCGTCATCGGCGACGTGCTCGGCGAGCCCGGAGACGGTCGCGTGCATGTCGGCGCCCCCGAGCGCCTCGTCGGTCGCGATCTCGCCGGTCGCCGCCTTCAGGAGCGGCGGCCCGGCGAGGAACGCGCGGGCGCGGCCGCGGACCATGATGACCTGGTCGCAGAGCCCTGTCATGTACGCGCCACCCGCGGTCGACGAGCCGTGGACGACGCCGATCCCCGGCAGACCGGCGGCCGACAGCCGCGCGAGATTGCAGAAGAGCGCGCCGCCGCGGACGAACTGCTCGACCCGGTACTTGAGCAGGTTCGCTCCCGCCGATTCGATCAGGTGCACGAACGGCAGCTTGTTGTCGAGCGCGATCTGCTGCGCGCGCAGCAGCTTCTCGAGGCCTTGCGCCTGCAGCGCGCCGGCATCGATGCCGGCGTCGTCGGCGACGACGAGGACGCGCACGCCCGCGACGACGCCGATGCCGATGACGGCGCCGCCGCCGGCGACCGGCCGCTCGCTGCCGGCACCGTCGTGGCCGAAGCCGGCGAGCGTCGAGAGCTCGAGGAACGGCACGCCGGGGTCGAGCAGCCGCGCGACGCGTTCGCGCGGCAGCAGCTGGCCGCGGCGCTCGAAGAGCGGCGCCGCCTTCGCGCTCGCCGCGCGCGTCGCCGCCTCGATCGCTCGCCACTCGTCGATCAGCGCGAGCGTGTGCGCGCGGTTGGCGGCGAACGCGTCGCTCTTGATGTCGAGCTCGACCGTGAGCGCGGGCACGTCGTTCAGGCGTCGCGCAGGACGCGCGGCGTCGTCGCGAGATGGAAACCGTCGAACGGCGAGGTCGATCCGCCGGTGCCGACCTCGGGCCAAATGCGCTTGGCGTTCGGCGCCGCGCCGTCGACGCGCAGGCATGCGCCCGAGACGAACGCCGCCGCGGGCGTGAGGAGAAAGACGATCGCCGCCGAAACCTCGCTCTCGGTGCCGAGCCGCTGCAGCGGCACGAGCGTTCGCATCGTGCGGATCTTCGCCGTCATCTCGGGTGGATAGCGGTCGAGCCCGCTCGAAGCGATCCAGCCGGGGGCGACCGCGTTGACGCGCACCGGTGCCCACTCGAGCGCCGCCGTCTCGGTGAAGTTGACCATGCCGGCGCGCGCCGCGCCCGAGTGGCCCATCCCCGGCATCCCGCCCCACATGTCGGCGACGATGTTGACGATCGCCCCGCCGGGCCGACCGGCGGCGTCGCTCAGCATCCACTGGTTGACGCACTCGCGCGCGACGAGAAAGCCGCCGGTGAGGTTGTTGCGCACGACCGCGTCCCAGCCTTTCGCGCTGATCGCCGAGAGCCGCGCCGGGAACTGGCCGCCGGCGTTGTTGACCAGCGCGTCGATGCGGCCGAGGCGCGCCAGCACGGCAGCGATCGTCGCCTGCACCTGCGCTTCTTCGCGGATGTCGCAGACGTGCGTCGCACAAACGCCGCCGGCACGCTCGATCTCGTCGCGGACGGCGTCGAGCTTGGCGGCGGTGCGGCCGACGATCGCGACCGCGGCGCCGAGCGACGCGAGCTCGTGCGCGGTGCAGCGGCCGATCCCCGAGCCGCCGCCGGTGACGACGGCGACCTGGCCGCGCAGCAGCCCGGGTGCGAAGACCGATCTATAGGCGCTCATCGAGGCGGAAACGGGGCTCCGGATTCAACCAAGCACTTGCTTGGTTGTCGGCCAGTGTGCCCACCCGGATAATCGCTTGTCAATCGCGGACGCGCCACGCGCCGGCCGCCGCGCCAACGGGAGCGAACCATGCCGCACGCCATGATCTTCGACGCCGTCCGCACGCCGCGCGGCAAGGGCAAGAAGGACGGCAGCCTGCACGAGATCAAGCCGGTCGACCTGCTCGCCGGCCTCCTCGTCAAGCTGCAGAAGCGCCACGGCTTCGACCCCGCGGCGCTCGACGACGTTGTCATGGGCGTCGTCTCGCCCGTCGGCGAGCAGGGCTCGGTGATCGCGAAAACGGCGGCGCTCAAGGCCGGCTGGGACGTCAAGGTCGCGGGCGTGCAGGTCAACCGCTTCTGCGCGTCGGGCCTCGAGGCCGTGAACCTCGCCGCGCAGAAGGTCGCGAGCGGCTGGGAGGACCTCGTCGTCGCCGGCGGCGTCGAGAGCATGTCGCGGGTGCCGATCGGCAGCGACGGCGGCGCCTGGTCGCAGGATCCGGCGACCAACTTCCAGATCGGCTTCGTTCCGCAGGGGATCGGCGCCGACCTCATCGCGACGCTCGCCGGCTGGGGCCGCGACGACGTCGACCGCTACGCGCTCGCGTCGCAGCAGCGCGCCGCCGCGGCGCAGGGCGAGGGCCGGTTCGAGCGATCGGTGATCGCGGTCGACGACGAGATCGGCATCGCGGTTCTGGAGAAGGACGAGTTCATCAAGCCGCGGACGACGCTCGAAGGCCTCGGCCAGCTCAAGGTCGCGTTCGCCGAGCTCGGCGCGATGGGGTTCGATGCGGTCGCGCTCGCGCGCTATCCGCAGGTCGAGCGCATCGAGCACGTGCACACTGCGGGCAACTCGTCGGGAATCGTCGACGGCGCCGCCGCCGTGCTGATCGGCAGCGAGGCGATGGGCCGAACGCTCGGCCTGGCGCCGCGCGGCCGCATCGTCGCGACGGCGCTCTCGGGCGCCGACCCGACGATCATGCTCACCGGGCCCATGCCGGCGACGCGCAAGGTGCTCGCCAAGGCCGGCCTGACGATCGACGACATCGACCTGTTCGAGGTCAACGAGGCCTTCGCCGCGGTGCCGATGCGCTTCATGAAGGAATTCGACGTGCCGCACGAGAAGGTCAACGTCAACGGCGGCGCCATCGCCATGGGCCACCCGCTGGGCGCCACCGGGGCGATGATCCTCGGCACGCTGCTCGACGAGCTGGAACGCCGCGAGCTGCGCTACGGGCTGGCGACCCTCTGCGTCGGCGGCGGCATGGGAATCGCGACGATCGTGGAGCGGGTATGACGAGCACCGGGAACGCCGTCCGCTGGGAGCGCGGCGAGGGGGCACTGGCCGGGATCGCCGTCGTCGTCCTGGACGACCCCGCCCGCAGCGCGAACACGATGAACGAGGCCTACCTCGCCGGTATGGCGGAGGTTCTCGACGAGCTGGCCGCGGCCCGGAGCGAGCTGCGCGGCGTGATCGTGACCTCGGCCAAGAAGACGTTCTTCGCCGGCGGCGACCTGGAGACCCTGATCGGGTACGGCCCGGACGACGCCCCGGCCGTGT
>Ga0207678_10001250_pt1 | contig 23447 bp, 18 predicted proteins | sample KBSC63metaG_FD_184319 | JGI IMG/M metagenome (GOLD analysis project Ga0207678, IMG submission 184319) | Corn rhizosphere microbial communities from Kellogg Biological Station, Michigan, USA - KBS C6-3 metaG (SPAdes) (version 2) | ecosystem: Host-associated > Plants > Roots > Rhizosphere > Soil ... | reverse complement strand
ATGCGGTGCCCGGACACGTTGATGACGTCGTCCACCCGGCCCGTGATCCAATAATAGCCGTCCGCGTCGCGCCGCGCCCCGTCGCCGGTGAAATACAGCCCCGGATAGGTGGTGAAATAGGTCTGGAAGAAGCGCTCATGGTCGCCCCAGACAGTGCGCGCCTGCCCCGGCCAGCTCCGCGCGATGCAGAGATTGCCCTCCCCTTCGCCGTCCACGGCGACGCCATTGCCGTCGACCAGCAGGGGTTCCACCCCGAAAAAGGGCCTGGCCGCCGCACCCGGCTTCAGGTCCGTCGCGCCCGGCAACGGCGTGATCATGTGCCCGCCCGTCTCGGTCTGCCACCAGGTGTCGACGATGGGGCAGCGCCCCTCGCCCACCACCTCATGATACCAGCGCCAGGCCTCGGGATTGATCGGCTCGCCCACCGTCCCCAGCAGGCGCAGCGACGTGCGGCTGGTGCGGGTCACGAAATCGTCGCCTTCCTTCATCAGCGAACGCAGCGCCGTCGGCGCGGTGTAGAGCGTCGCCACCTGATGCCGGTCGACCACTTCCCAGATGCGGCTGGGCGTCGGCCAGTTCGGCACCCCCTCGAACATCAGGGTGGTGCCGCCATTGGCGAGCGGCCCATAGACGATATAGCTGTGCCCCGTGACCCAGCCGACATCGGCGGATGACCAGAAGACTTCGCCCGGCCGATGGTCGAAGCTCAGGTCGAATGTCATCGCCGCCCAGAGCAGATAGCCCCCGGTCGAATGCAGCACGCCCTTGGGCTTGCCCGTCGATCCGGAGGTATAGAGCAGGAACAGCGGATCTTCCGCCGCCATCGCCTCGGCCGGACAATCGACGGAAACGGTGGCGGCCAGTTCGTCATAATAGGCGTCGCGCCCAGCATCCATTGCAACATCGCCGCCGGTCGCCCGGACGACGATCACGCGCTCCAGCCCCGGCGCCAGAACCGCCGCCGCGTCGACATTGCGCTTGAGCGGCACGGTCCTGCCGCCGCGCCGCCCCTCATCGGCGGTGATGACGATCCGGCTGTCGCAATCGGTGATCCGCCCCGCCAGCGCCTCGGGCGAAAAGCCGCCGAACACGACGGAATGGATCGCCCCGATCCGCGCGCAGGCGAGCATGGCGAAGGCGGCCTCCGGAATCATCGGCAGGTAGAGCGTCACCCGGTCGCCGCGGCCCACGCCCGCCGCCTTCAGCACATTGGCGAAGCGACACACCTCCGCATGCAATTGCCGATAGGTGAAGCGCCGCGCCGGTTCCTCCGGATCGTCGGGTTCCCAGATGATCGCCACCTGGTCCCCGCGCGTCTCCAGATGGCGGTCCAGGCAATTGGCCGACACGTTGAGCATGCCGTCGCTGAACCAGCTTATGCCGAAATTCCGCTCCGCAAAGCTGCTCTCGTCGGCGCGGGTGGGTTCGCGCAGCCAGTCCAGCCGCCGCGCCTGCTCCAGCCAATAGGCGTCAGCGTCATCGATCGATCGGCGATAGCCCGCGGCATAAGCGGCGGCATCGACCTTCGCCTCCGCCGACCAGAGCGGCGGCACGGGATAGACAAGGGGGGCCGTGGTCAGCATCGGCGGATCTCACTTCACCTTGGCAAGCGCGGCGGTCATCCGCTTGGCGGCGAAGGGCGGCAACTTCACCGCCTTGGCGGCGGCGAGATCGGCCGGGGTTACCTTGCCCACCTGCACCAGGGCGACCATGCCCATCGAATAATGCGGCATGCACTTGATGCCGTAGAGGCCCGGCTTGGTGACGGTCAGCACCGCCTCCTTGTTCATCACGCCCTTCATCGGGGTCGCGCCGGCCGGCAGCATGTTCGCCATGGTTTCGGCATTATGGCTGGGATTGCTTGGCTGGAAACGGATGGTGTCGCCCACAGCCGCCTTCACGAAGGACGGCTCGAACACCATGGCGCCATCCGCGCCCTGGTTCTTCATATGGACGATGATGTCCCTGGCCTGCGCCGAAAGCGGCGCCAGCGCCAGCAGCGCGACGGCGCCAACAGCGCCCAGGGTGATGCGAATGTCGGTCAAGGCTCTCTCTCCCATGCAAACATGCTTGGGCAAAAGATGGCGCAGCGCGGCGGATCCTCGCAATGGGCCATTGGTCCTAGAGCTTGAGCAGACCAAAGCATGCCACGACAAAAATCGGGGCACGACCTGCACCTGATCTAGGTCGGAGCGCTCGCGCGCACGACGCCTCCCTCCGGCACCGCCCGCGCCAATGGCTGTCCCAGGTCGCGCCAGCCGTCCGTCCCCTCCGCCAGCCACCAGACATTGCGATAGCCCATGGCGCGCAGCCGCCGCGCGGCGTTCCAGCTCATCCAGCAATCGGCCCGGCAGAAGACCAGGAGCATGCGATCCCGCCGTCCACCCGTCAGCCGCCGCACGCCACCTGCGAACCAGGCCGCGATGCCGGGCTCCGGCACGCCCCTGCCCGCTTCGGGAAACCAGTGCGCGCCCGGAACGCTTTCATGCTGCTCCGCCAGCCGCCAGCGCCCGTCGCGCTCCCTATGCCCGCCCTCGGCCGGCAGGACATCGATGAACAGCGCGTCCCGCCCCGGCCGCAGGGCCGCGGCGGCGGCCGGGGCGATCCGGCCAACCCCGTCGGGCGGGCGGGCGACCGGCGCGCGATAGGCGGCAATGCGATATCCGTCGGGGCCGAACAATGGCTCCGCCCCCACCGGCGCCGCGCAAAGCAGCAATGCGGCACCCCAGACAGTCATCCTCATTTCCCGGCCCTCCCCATCCGACCCAAGGGCCAATGGTAGCGCATTGCGCCAGCCTGTAGACCTGCACCAAGGGAGAAGGACGTGAAAGGGCGAAGATACGCAGCCATGACCCTGACCCTGCTCGCGCTGGCGGCGCGCGCAGACGCATCCGTGCCTGCCGATCCGCTCGAATCGCCGATGTGGGAAGCGCATGCGAAGCTGCTGTTCGGCGACGATCCGGTCCGCTTCGACCCGCGGGTGAAGGTCGGCTTTCCCGAAATCGCGGAAAATCAGCGCAGCTTCCCGGTGGCCATCGACGCCCGCGCCATTGCCGGCGTCCGGCGCATCGTGCTGATGGCAGACCTCAACCCGATCCCCATCGCCATCGACTATCACCCGACGGACAGCGACGCCTATCTCGCCACCCGGATCAAGCTGGACCAGCGCACGCCCGTGCGCGGCGCGGTGCAGTTGGCGAGCGGCGAATGGCTGGTGTCGGGCGGCTGGATCGACGCGGCGGGCGGCGGCTGCTCGACGCCGCCGGTCAGCCGCGTCAAGGGCGACTGGGCCGAACATCTGGGCGAAATCAGGGGCGAAGCCTGGCCCGTCGCCGGGCCAACGCCGGCCAGCCGCCTGCGCATCAGCTTCCGGCACCCGATGGATACCGGGCTGGTCGATGCCATTCCCACCTATCATCTGGAACAGCTGACCGTGCGCGACGGCGCCGGCCGCGAACTGGGCCGGATGGAGATCTGGGCTTCGGTCGCGGAAGACCCGGCCATCACCCTGGTCCCTCATGCGGCGGCGGGCGACATGCTGACGGTCGATGCCCGCGACACCAACGGACGCGATTATCACGCGGCACTGTCCGTCGCGCGCCAGTCGCCCCCGCCGCGATGATGCTCACCCGGCGCGGACTGATCACCGGCGGCATGGCGCTCGCCGCCTTGCCCGCGCAGGCGCGCGGCCGCTATGCGATCGATCCCGTCGCCGTCGCGGACGGAATATGGATGATCCACGGCGCGGACGCCCCGATCGATCCGGCCAACGGCGGCGCCATCGCCAATATCGCGATCATCGCCACGCCGGCGGGGACGGTGCTGTGCGATTGCGGCCCGTCGCTCTCCTATGGGCAGGCGCTGCGCAAGGTGGCGGAGGAACTGACCGGCCAGAGGGTGGTCCGCGTCTATGTCACCCATCTGCACCCCGATCACGGCATGGGCATCGCCGCCTTCGATCCCGGGATCGTTGCGGCGCTGCCCGGCACGATCGAAGCGCTCGCCCGCGAGGGACGCGGCTATTCAGACGCGATGTACCGGTTGCTGAACGACTGGATGCGCGGCACCGAACTGGTCCTGCCCGGCCTGCCGATCACGACAGGGCGCGATGATTTCGGCGGGCGCGGCTTGCGGCTGCTGGCGCTTTCCGGCCACAGCGGCGCGGACCTGGCGCTGCTGGACGAACGAAGCGGCCTGCTGATCGGCGGCGACCTCGTCTTTCACGATCGCGCGCCCAGCACGCCGACCGCCGACCTTCCCCGCTGGCGCGCGAGCCTCGACCGGCTGGCGAGCGAACCGCATGGCGGGCTGGTCCCCGGCCATGGCCCGTTCGATCCGGGCGGCAGGGCCGCCATTGCTCAGACCCGCGACTGGATCGACTGGCTGGAGGACGCGCTGACGCGGGCGGTGCAATCGGGCCTCGACATGGTGGAGGCGGGCGAACTGCCAATCCCCCCACGCTTCGCGACCATGGCGGCGGCACGATACGAACTGCAACGCAGCGTCTCCCACCTCTATCCGGGGCTGGAGGCGCGGCTGCTGCCCCGCATCGACCAGCCAGCCTGATCTGGCGCGATTAGCCGGCGATCCAAGCCGGTTGGCTCTAGAATCGAGCCTTGACCCCCGCATACCAGCGGCGCGGCGCGCCCGGCCCATAGGCGCGCGGATCGGACGCATGCGGCGCTTGCGCCATCGCCACCTCCCCGATGTCGCTGAACGTGCCGAAGGTCGCATATTTGCGGTCCAGCGCATTGCGCAACTCGCCGAACAGCGTCACCCCCGGCAGGATATCGACCCCGGCGCGCAGATTGACCAGCGCATAGCCCTTCAGCGGCGACTGGTCATTGCCCTCGTCACCCACCAGATATTGTCCCGTCCGCGCGATCAGGTCGCCGCCGACCGACCAGCCGCGCCCGGCATAGTCCAGCGACAGCGTCGCACTGTGGCGGGGAATGCCGGGCAGCCGGTCGCCCGGCCGGACAAGGATCACGCCGTTCTCGTCCGCCGCGGGATTGGCGGGACTGGAAAGCGCCAGCTCATGCCGGTAGGTCGCGTCGGTGAAGGCATAGCTGAGTGCCCCGGAAAAGCCGCCGCGCACGGCCTTCAGGGTGAACTCCACGCCCTGCCGCCGGGTGGCGCCGATATTGCGGAACCAGGCGCGCCCGCGAATGTCGGACGCGACAAATTGAATGTCGTCGCGGTTGCGCGTGCGATAGGCGGACAACAGCCATTCCAGCCGGAACCCGCCCCACCGGCCCCGCCCGCCCGCGCCCGCTTCCCAGCTTTTGGCGACGACCTGCTTCAACGGCGGATCGGCGATGAAGAAATTGGCGAGGCTGCACGGCGCATGCTCATCGGCGCAGGACAGTTCGGCGGGCGTGGGCGCGCGGTTGCTCTCGGCATAGCCGACGCGCAGGTCCAGTCCCTGCGACAGCCGGTAATCGAACTCCAGACCGGGGTTCAGCCGCTCGAACCGATGATCGCCGTTGAGCGCCGTGCCGATCCGGTCGCGCATCGCGATCGCGACATGATTGTAGCGCAGCCCGATCTCCGCCGAGAGCCGGGGGGTCAGCGGCAGCCGGTCCTGCGCGAACAGCCCCCAATAGCTGGCATGCGCGACCAGGCCGACCGGCCCGATGGCGCCGTCCTCCTGCACGATGGACGGCCCCAGCCCCTGGACGCTGCGATCCTCCGTCAGCGCGCCCAGTTCGGTCGACGCGCCAAAGCGGCTGCGGCTCGTGTCATAGCTCAGCCCAATGGCAAGGTGATTGCGCCCGCCCGGCAACGCCCGCTCGTCGATCATCTGGACCAGCGCGCCCATCGCCCGGCTGTCGAGCCGGCCACGGTTGAGCACGCCATAGCCCTCACCGCCCCGCACATCGGCAATCGGCCGCCCGTCGCCATCGGTCAGCAGCGCCTCTTCCGTCCCGCCCACGGTCTCCAGGCAGAGCAGCCCGGCGCGATCCTCGTCCTCGCACGCCTCCATGTCGGCGGCATCGCCATTCACGGTGCGCAGCTTCAACCGCTGGGCATAGAGCGTGCCCTCGATCCGCGTCCCCTCCCCCAACGCGACCCAGGGGTGCAGGCTGACCCGGCCATAGCGCGCTCTGGCATTGTCGGGCCAGGTGAAGACCGCCCGCCGGTCCGCCGCCAGCAATTCGACCGGCGCGACGCCATTGCCCGTCAGGTCCGTGTCGGCGCCGATCCACTTCAGATGCAGCCCGCCCGTCGCGGTGTCGAAACCCAGGTCGGCATAGCCATTATAGAGGGTGGAGGGCGAATGGTCGCGCCAGCCGTCCTCATGGCGGTACTGGAACGCGCCGAAGGCGCTGAAATCCCCCTTCTTCAGGCCGCCCGCGACGCTCGCCTCCCGCGACCCGAAACGGCCGCCGGTCAGGCTCGCCTCCAGCCCCGGATCGCTGGCGCCCGTCCTGGTGTCGATCACCATCGCCCCGCCCAGCGCGTTCAGCCCGTAGACGGCGCTGCTGTCAAGCAGGGTGACGCCGCGAATCGCCGCCTCCGGCAACAGATCGAAGGCGACGGTATCGCCAAAGGGCTGGTTGAAGCGCGCCCCGTCCAGATAGACCGCCAGTCCCTGCGCCTGCCCCTGCAAGGGGGAGGCGGTAAAGCCGCGATAGACCAGATTGGGCTGCCACGGATTGCCCTGCGCATCCTGCAGGGTCACGCCCGCGATCGACCGGGTCAGTGCGCCCAGCAGGTCGGGCGCCCCGGCGCGGCCGATGTCCGCGCCGGTCAGGCGCAACGCATCATCGGCATCGATCGCGCCGCCGGGCGCCGTGACGACGATCGGCTGCCGCTCCGCATCGGCGTCGGCCGTCTCCGCCCGCGCGTCCAGGACCATGGCCTGCCCCGCCAGCATCGCCCATGCCGCGCCGACCAGCCGCATGCCCTTCCTCATCCCCTTGCCTCTTCTTCTTTGTTCCTCGACCGCCAGGCCATTGTCCAGCCATGAAAAAATGGGGCCGCATCCCTGTTAGGATGCGGCCCCGCCCCGTGACATTGTTCCTTCGGTCGGGATCAGAAGAACAGGATCGCCCCGGCCGCGACGGCGTCGGAACTGGCCTGGTTGCCGTTATGCGCTTCCGACTTGGTGTGGACATATTCGCTGAGCAGCGTCACCCAGCTCGTAAGGCCGTAGCGGAGCTGCCCGACCCAGCTCGAATTCTTGTCCACCAGCGTCGGATTGGCCAGCGCGTCGGCGGCGTTGGCATAGTCGAGACTGCTCTCGCCATAGCTGCCCCCGACCGAGACTTTCCCGAACGTCGCCAGCCCTTGCAGGTAGAAGCCATGGCTGTCGCGCTTGTTGCCCAGGCCATCGGTGTCGAACAGGTTGAGCGCCGTCGTGCCAAGGCCCGAGGCATCATAATAGGTGCCGACCAGCGTCAGCGGACCCACCGTCACCTTCGCGCCCGCGTCCCAGCCCCAGCTGGTATAGTCCGGACCCGCGATCACATTATGCTTCTGCCGGATGCCGGCCGCCCACAGGCGCGTGCCCACGCCGCCGAACTTGCCGTCATAGACCAGCTTGCCCTGGAAGCCCGGCTCCTTGTTGGCCTCGTCCGGCCCGGTCAGCGACGACAAGGGCTCGAAAATGCCGAGGCTGGCGGTAAAGCCGCTGAAGCTGGGCGTGGTATAGGTGATCTGCGGCTGGAAATCGGTGTAGATATAGCCGACGCCGATCCGCCCCAGCGTGGTGTTGGACGGCGCGACATTGCCCGCCGGCGTTCCCGAAGACAGCAGGGTGATGTCGTTCAGTATCTGCTCGGAGGCGAACAGGCCGATGTCGCGGCCGATCTTCACCTCGCCAAAGCCCGACCGGCCGAAGGTCAGGTAGGTCTGGCGGAAATCGATGCCCGCCGTCTGGAGCCCACGCGGATTGCCGGGGCTGTTCGCGCCACCGCCCGCCGCATAGTTCACCGAATTAATGCCCGGATACATGCCGAAATGCGCGCCCACATCCCAGCCGCCCTGCCGGGTCATGACCTCGACCTTCAGGAAGCCTGGCAGCAGGCCGTTGCGGATCGCCGAACTCTTGCCGCCTACCGTCGCCACGCCGCCGACCACGCTGTTGGTGGCGCTGGGTGCCTCGCCATTGTCATGGACGTAGAAGCCGTTGACCGAGCCGGAGAATTTGAGCGTGACGTCGCCCATTTCGAAGCCGACGCCGCTGTCGGTCATGCGCACGGTCCGGCCGCCGCCCGACGCGTCGGGCGTCACCGGCGGGGCGGCAGGCGCCGAAGCCGCCTCGGCGCTCTCATTCTTCAGCAGCTCCTGATATTCCTCGTCGGAGAGGATTCCCTTCTCATGCAGCCGCTTCAGCAGATCGGCGGTGGTCCCGGCCAATGCCGGCGTGGCAGTCGCGCAAAGCAGCCCCATGGCCGCGCTCGCGAGGAGCAGCGTCCTTTTCATAACATCCTCCCTCTTTGTGCCGGTCAATGCCCCCGGCTGAAGAGAGAGTGAGGCGGACGCCCCGGCAGGAAAATTGGACTTAGGGCTTCCTCCCTTGGGATGAGGGGGCAACCTATCTGCGGATGGTCAGGGGACCGCCACGATTCCCCAGGGCGCGGCCCCCACGGGGATCGTTCCCGTGACCTCTCCCCTGGCCAGATCGATCACGCTCACATTGTCCGAAAGGCCATTGGCCGCATAGGCCCGCGCGCCATCGCCGCTCACCGCGACATGCCATACCCGCTTGCCCACCGGCACATAGGCGCGCACCTTGCGGCTCGCCACGTCGACCAGCGCGACATGGTCCGCCCGACCCAGCGCCACCACCGCCGTCCTGCCGTCCGGCGTGAAGCGGATGCCGCAGGGCAATATGCGATGCTCCGCCACGCCCGGAATGGCGAAATGCAGCGTCTCGACCACCTTGCGGGAGGCCGTATCGATGATCTGCACCGTCCCGCCCACCTCCGCCGCGACCCAGAGCTGGGCGCCGTCGCGGGTGAATTCGACATGGCGCGGGCGCAGGTCGACGGGCGTCGCCTCGACCATTTCCCGCTTCGCCACGTCGACCCAGTTGACGACATTCTCCTCCTCCGACGTCACCGCGACCCACCGGCTGTCGGGGCTTTGCGCCACGCCTTCGGGCTCCCCGCCGACATCCACCTGGAAGGCGACGGTCCTGGTCCCAAGGTCGATCGCGGTCAGCGCCGCATTGTCCTCATTGGCGACGAACAGCGTCCCGCCATCGCGCGACAGGAAGAATTGCTCCGGATCCTCCCCTGACGGCAACTCCGCCACGACCTTGCCCGTGGCCCGCTCGATCACCTGCACGGCATGGTCGGTCGATGCGCACAGATAGATATATTTCCCGTCCTTCGACACGGTGATCCCGCGCGGCCGGCCGCCGACCGCCCATGTCGCGACCACCTTCGCGCTGGCCGCGTCGATCACCGTGACGCTGTTGCCGCGCTCGTTGGACACATAGAGCGTCTCCGCCCACGCGCTCACTGGCTGCGCGCTCGCCGGAGCCAGTACCAACCCCGCCAGAATGATGCGCTTCATCCGCCCTGATCCTCTCCGCCGCCCAATGGATATTCCATGTTCCTGTATGGCACCCGCGAGTTTTAAGGCGCGCGCGCCTCCACCGGGATAGTACCAACGGCCAATAGGGCGGCAAAGCCCGCTGCCCTACACTTGCCCCAATCAATTCGGGTGAGGATTTCGAGCATGAATCTGGGACGCATTTCGCTGCTGGGCGCCGTCGCCATATTGGGCGCGACCACGGCAACCGGCCTGATGGCGCACGGCAATGTGACGCCGCAGGCGGTCGACACCTCCGCCTTGCCGGACATTGGCGAGGAATGGCTTCAGAAAAACCCCTATAGCGGCAATGCCAAGGCCATAGAGATCGGCCAGTCCGCCTATGGCCAGAATTGCGCCCGCTGCCACGGGCTCGACGCCGAAAGCGGCGGCATCGCGCCGGACCTGCGCTATCTGGAACAGGGCGAATCGGGCGACCAGTGGTTCGTCGAACGCTTCCGCCACGGCTCCAGCCATGACGGAAAGGTCTATATGCCGCCCTTCGGGGACGTGCTGGGCCAGAAGGCCGGCTGGGCGATCCGCGCCTGGCTCGAAACCAAGTTCCAGGGCTGAGGCCATGTTCAGCCGGCGTGGCCTGATCGGCGCAGCGGGCGCGGCGATGGCGCTGGGGCTAGGGATGAGGCCCGGCATGGCGCATGCGGCACCGCTGGGCAAGGTCAAGGACCTGGGCGTGCTGCGGGTGGTCGTCTACAGGGACAATCGCCCCTGGTCCTGGGAGGAAGGCGGGAAGCTCGTCGGCCTCGACGTCGATCTGGCGCATGCGATCGCCGGGAAACTGGGCGTGCGCGCCGACCTCGCCCAGCTCGTCGCGGACGAAAGCGTGGACGACGATCTGCGCCATGGCGTGTGGAAGGGCGGACTGCTCGGCTTCGCGCCGGGCGACCTGATGCTGCACATCCCCTTCGACCGGACCTTCGCCGCCCGCAACGACCAGGTGGCGATCATCGCGCCCTATTATCGCGAGAGCTTCCGTCTTGCCGGCATGCCGGACGCCATTGATCTGGAAGCGCCGCCCACCGGATGGCGCGGGCACAGGCTGGCGGCCGAACTCGACTCCATTCCCGACTTCTACCTGATCGGTTCCTTCGGCGGCCTGTTGGCGAAGGATGTCGCGCATTATCCCAGCGGCGCCGAAGCGGTCGCGGCCGTCGCGGCGGGCAAGGCGGACGCCGTCCTCGCCAGCCGCGCGCAGATCGAGGAAGGGCTGCACCGCGGCGCGAAGGGCCTTGCCTTGCGCAAGGGGCCCCTGCCCGCCTTCACCTCGCCTGGATGGGACATCGGCATGGCGGTCAGGGAAAACAGCCGCACCCTGGGCGACGCGGTGGAGGAGATCGTCGTCGCCATGGCCGCCAGCGGCGAGATGAAGGCGCTGTTCGCCCTCTATGGCGTGGAATGGACACCCGCGCTGGCGGCGGGTTGAGATCGGGCACCTGCCCCTCCCCGTTCCGGAGAGTCGGGGGGAAGGGGCCGACCCAAGGTCCAATTGCTGCGCACAACAGGTGCAATAATCTGCAACGGTCGGGGGCGCCGAGTACGCCCTTTCAACAGAGGGAGGAAAGAATGAAAGGACGTTTGACGCGAGCCCTGTCCGGCGCCGCGATCCTGAGCCTGGCGGTTGCCGCCGCGCCATTGCTGGCCGAAGGTCCAACCGATGCGGACCTCATGAACGACGCGGCGACGCCGGGCGACGTTCTGACCTATGGCATGGGTCCGCAGGCGCAGCGCTTCAGCCCGCTGAAGGCGATCAACGCCTCCAATGTCGCGAAACTGGTACCCGCCTTCGCCTCCTCGCTCGGCGGGGAAAAGCAGCGCGGGCAGGAAGCGCAGCCGATCGTCTATGACGGCACCATCTACGTCACCGGCAGCTATTCGCGCGTGTTCGCCTTCGATGCGCGCACGGGCGAGGAGAAGTGGCAATATGACGCCCGCCTGCCCGACGCGATCATGCCCTGCTGCGACGTGGTGAACCGCGGCGCGGCGATCTATGGCGACAAGATCATCTTCGCGACGCTGGACGCGCACATGGTCGCGCTCAACCGCCACACCGGAAAGGTCATCTGGAACAAGCAGATCGCGGACTATCAGGCCGGCTATTCGGCCACCGCCGCACCCATGGTGGTGAAGGGCAAGGTGATCTACGGCAATAGCGGCGGCGAATTCGGCATTGTCGGCGCGGTCGAGGCGCGCGACGTCAACACCGGCGAACTGGTCTGGCGCCGCCCGACCATAGAGGGGCATATGGGCACCCTCAATGGCAAGGACAACGGCATCACCGGCAAGACCAACGCCAGCTGGCAGGGCGACCTGTGGAAGACCGGCGGCGGCGCCACCTGGCTGGGCGGCACCTATGATCCGGAAACCAACCTGCTCTTCTTCGGCACCGGCAACCCCGCGCCGTGGAACAGCCATCTGCGCCCCGGCGACAATCTCTACACCAGCTCGACGCTGGCGATCGATCCCGACACCGGCGTCATCAAATGGCATTTCCAGACGACCCCGCATGACGGCTGGGATTTCGATGGCGTCAACGAATTCATCCCCTTCGACGCCACCGTCAACGGCAAGGCGATGAAGCTGGGCGCGAAGGCAGATCGCAACGGCTATTTCTTCGTGCTCGACCGCACCAACGGCAAGTTCGTCAGCGCCAACAAGTTCGTCATGCAGACGACCTGGGCCAATGGCTTCAACAAGAACGGCCGGCCCAACTACAACGACGCCAACCGCCCCGGCGCACCGGGCGAGGCGGCCAAGGGATCGTCGGTCTTCGCCAGCCCCAGCTTCCTGGGCGGAAAGAACTGGATGCCCATGGCCTACAGCCAGGACACCGGCCTCTTCTACATCCCGTCCAACGACTGGGGCATGGACATCTGGAACGAGCCGATCGCCTACAAGAAGGGCGCAGCCTATCTGGGCGCCGGCTTCACCATCAAGCCCATTGCGGAGGATCATATCGGCGCGCTGCGCGCCATGGACCCCAAGACGGGCAAGATCGTCTGGGAATATAAGAACAAGGCGCCCCTCTGGGGCGGCGTGCTCTCGACCGCGGGCAACCTCGTCTTCACCGGCACGCCGGAGGGGTATCTCAAGGCCTTCGACGCCAAGACGGGCCAGGAACTGTGGAAGTTCCAGACCGGATCGGGCGTGGTGGGCAGCCCCGTCACCTGGGAACAGGATGGCGAGCAATATGTGGCGGTGATGTCCGGCTGGGGTGGCGCGGTGCCGCTCTGGGGCGGCGAAGTCGCCAAGAGCTTCAAGGACATCAACCAGGGCGGTTCGCTCTGGGTGTTCAAGCTGCCTAAATAAGGGATAAGCACGATGATCGTCATGGGCCGCGGCAACCACATCCCCTCCATCCGGGCGGTCCCGCCTGGCGCGATGCGGCTTGCCACGGCCCATGACTTGTCCGATTATCCGGGGCAAGGGGTGGGCCAGTATATGGGTGGCGAGGCAATCATGGAGCGGGTACTGATCGTCGACGATCACCCCCTCGTGCGCGACGGGCTGCGCAGCGTGATCGCGATCAGCTTCGACAATTGCGAGATCTTCGAGGCGGCAAGCATGGAAGAGGCCGTCGCCTTGCTGGAAAAGCAGGACAATTTCGACCTCATCCTGCTCGACCTCAACATACCCGATGTCCGCCGCCTGGATGGCCTCAAACTGCTGCGCGATCGTTTTCCGATCCTGCCCGTGGTGATGGTGTCGGGCGCCTTCGACCGCCCGATCGTGCAGGAGGCGCTGGCCGCCGGCGCCGCGGGCTTCATTCCCAAGTCACTGAAGCGCAGCGCCATTGTCGACGCGCTCCATCGCGTGGTCTCGGGCGAGATCTACCTGCCGGAGGCCATGGGCGAGACGATCGCTCCCACCGCGGAGGAGGATGAAATCGCCCGCCGTATCGACAGCCTCACGCCGCAGCAGAAAACGGTGCTGGCGCATCTGGTGCGCGGCCGGCTGAACAAGCAGATCGCACATGATCTCGGCGTGTCGATGACCACCATCAAGGCGCATGTCTCCGCCATTCTCCAGAAGCTGGGCGTGCTCAGCCGCACCCAGGCGGTGATCAAGGCCAATCGGGTGCATTTCCGCGCCGATTGAGGGTTCCAGGGCGGGATCGCTTGTCGCCGGCAAATCTGCTATTCTTCACCTATAGACGGCATTGGCCAGACTCGCCGCCCGCCCTTGTGCCGGCCCCCATTTCCGGCACCGCGCACGACGCCCCGCTGACCATGCCCCCGGGCACAGGCCGATGGAGGATGTCATGGCGATTTCCCAGAGATTGCGCGGCTATATGGACCGCTGCGGCACCAGGTTCGACGAATGGCCGCATGAACCCTCGACAGAGATGGCGCGGGCGGCGCAGGCGGCGCATGTCCCCGGCCGGCAGGTGGCGAAGGCCGTGCTGGTGCAGGCGGGCGACGAATATCTGCTGGCCGTCCTCCCCTCTTCCAAACATGTGAGCTTCAACTTCCTGCAGCAATGGCTGGCCCGCGACGTGTCCCTGGCGGAGGAGCATACGACCGCGGCGCTGTTTCCTGATTGCGACCTCGGCGCGCTGCCCCCGGTCGGCGCGGCCTACGGGCTGAAGACCATCATCGACGACGACATGCTGATGGGTCAGGATGTCTGGTTCGAGGGCGGCGACCATCACACGCTGGTGCACATGAATGCGGAAAACTGGCGGCGGCTGCAAAAGGGCGCCAGCCATTTCGCATTCAGCATCTAGGCGAGCGGCCATCGGGCGGAGTCGTTCACCCCGTTTGAAGGATCAGGGGCGGGCGCCTCCCCTTTCATGCAATAAATTCCATACAGTCATCGGAAAAATAACATGGCCGTCGCAGTTCCCCCTTTGCCGGCCATGGCCTAAAATCCCCCCATCCGGAGAAGCTGAAAGGAACCCGTGCAATGGACGCAAAGACGAGCAATGATCCGTTGGCCTGCCCCATGAAGGAGCCGGCGGCGCTTCGATCCCTGCTGGGGCGCACCAATCGCGACTGGTGGCCCAACCAGCTCTCGCTCGACATTCTCCAGCAGAACGGCTTGTCCGGCAATCCGCTGGGCGACGATTTCGATTATGCCGCAGCCTTCAAGACGCTCGATTATGACGCACTAAAAAGGGATCTGACGGCCCTCATGACCGACAGCCAGCCCTGGTGGCCGGCGGATTACGGCCATTACGGCCCCTTCTTCATCCGCATGGCCTGGCACTCGGCGGGCACCTATCGCACCGGCGACGGCCGCGGCGGCGCCTCCTCCGGCTCGCAGCGCTTCGCCCCGCTCAACAGCTGGCCGGACAATGCCAATCTCGACAAGGCCCGCCGCCTGCTGTGGCCGATCAAGCAGAAATATGGGCAGAAGCTGAGCTGGGCCGACCTCATGATCCTCGCCGGCAATGTCGCCATCGAATCGATGGGCGGCCCGGTCTTCGGCTTCGGCGGCGGCCGCGCCGACGTGTTCGAGCCGGAAAAGGACGTCTACTGGGGCACGGAGGAATTCTGGGTCGGGCAGGAGGGCAATGAGACCCGCATCCAGCCCGAAAAGAACATGGCCCTCGAAAGCCCGCTCGCCGCGATCCAGATGGGCCTCATCTACGTCAATCCCGAAGGACCGGGCGGCAATCCCGACCCGCTGCAATCGGCGCGCGACATCCGCGAAACCTTCCTGCGCATGGGCATGAACGATGAAGAAACCGTCGCGCTCACCGCGGGCGGCCACACCTTCGGCAAGGCGCATGGCGCGGGCGACGCGTCCAAGGTCGGCAAGGAACCCGAGGGCGCCGACATAGCGCAGCAGGGCCTGGGCTGGCAGAGCGGCTATGAAAGCGGCGTGGGCGACCACACCATCACCAGCGGCATCGAGGGCGCGTGGACGCCCACGCCCCGGACCTGGGACCACAGCTTCTTCCACATGCTGCTCGACTATGAATATGAACTGGTGAAGAGCCCGGCGGGCGCCAAGCAGTGGCAGCCGGTCAATCAGAAGCCGGAGGATATGGCGCCGGGCGCGCACAGCCCCGACCGGCGCGTGCCGACGATGATGACGACCGCCGACATGGCATTCAAGATGGACCCGGAATATCGGAAGATCTCCGAACGCTTCCGCAATGACCCCGCCGCGTTCGAGGATGCCTTCGCCCGCGCCTGGTTCAAGCTGTGCCATCGCGACATGGGGCCCAAGGCGCGCTATCTCGGCCCCGAAGTACCGGCCGAGGACCTGATCTGGCAGGATCCGATCCCGGCGGTCGACCATCCGCTGGTCGACGCTTCGGACATCGCCTCGCTCAAGCAGAAGATATTGGCGTCGGGCCTCAGCGTGGCTGAACTGGTGACGACCGCCTGGGCCTCCGCCTCCACCTATCGCGGGTCGGACCATCGCGGCGGCGCCAATGGCGGGCGCATCCGCCTTGCCCCGCAAAAGGACTGGGATGTGAACCAGCCGGAACAGCTTGGCCGCGTCCTCTCCGCGCTGGAGAAGATCAAGGCCGAGTTCGACGTCGCGGGGGCGAAGAAGGTCTCGCTCGCGGACCTCATCGTGCTGGCCGGATCGGCGGCGATCGAGAAGGCGGCGAGGGATGGCGGGCGCTCGATCGAGGTGCCCTTCACTCCGGGCCGCACCGACGCGTCGCAGGAACAGACCGACGTGCAGAATTTCGAGGTGATGGAACCGAAGGTCGACGGCTTCCGCAACTATCTGCCCGTGCCGTTCAATGTCCCGGTCGAGGAACTGCTGATCGACCGCGCCCAGTTGCTGACGCTCAGCGCCCCGGAAATGACGGTGCTGGTCGGCGGACTGCGCGTGCTGGGCGCCAATCATGGCGGTGCGCGGCATGGCGTGTTCACCGACCGTCCCGGCACGCTCAGCAACGACTTCTTCGTCAACCTGCTCGACATGGGCACGGCCTGGAAGGAAGCCGAGGGGCAGAAGGACATCTTCACCGGCACCTGCCGCACGTCCAACGAACAGAAATGGACCGGCACGCGCGTCGACCTGGTGTTCGGATCGAACTCGCAACTGCGCGCCTTGTCGGAGGTCTATGCCTCCGCCGACGCGGGCGACAAGTTCGTGAACGACTTCGTTGCTGCCTGGACCAAGGTGATGAACGCCGACCGCTTCGACCTGGCGGCATGAAGATGGGCGGGCCGCTCCCCGGACGGGGCGGCCTCCCCCTGCTCTCCGATCGTACTAGAACTTTCCGGTAAATTGCCCCTGCCCGGCTTTCGTGCGACACTTCTCACCGCCGTGATCCGGAGATTCGCCGTGCACGATCATCTGAAAGACGCTGCCGACGCGGCCGATCTGACGGACCAGCAACTGCTCGCCATCCGCCGCAGGATCGGCGACACGAAACGGCCCAGCGGCTTCGAACAGGCGGTGCTGGACGAAATGAAGCGCCGAAACCTGCGCCCTTCCTGAATCCGATCGCCGGGTACAGCCCTGTTTCAGCCCTATTTCAACATCGTCCGCAAAAGGGCGCGCAACTGCGCCGGCTTCACCGGCTTGCCCAGCAGCGGAATGCCCCAGCCGTCCATCCGCGCCTTCAGCGCCTCACCCCGGTCGGCCGAGATCATCACCGAAGGCACCGCCCGCCCGAAATGGCCGTGCAGCCGCTCGATCACGCCATCCCCGGTCTCGCCGTCGTTCAGATGATAGTCGACCAGGATGACGTCGGGCGCCTCCTCGTCCACGAAGGCCGCCACCGCCTCCTCAAATCCCGCCGCCGTGGCCACGGCACAGCCCCAGCCGCCCAGCAGCGTGGCCATGCCGGTCTGGATCGCGCGTTCATTGTCGACCACCAGCACCTTCAGCCCGCGCATCGAACGGTCGCTGCGCGGCGCGGCACCGCCCTCCCCTTCCTCCACCACCGCCCCGCCGCGCGGCACGCGGATCGAAAAGGTCGAACCCTGCCCCGGCACGGATTCCAGCGTCACCTCATGGCGCAGCATGTCGCTCGCCCGCCGGACGATGGCCAGGCCCAGCCCCTTGCCACCCGCGCCCCTGCCCCCATGCGTTTCGAGGCGGCGAAACTCCTCGAAGATCAGTTGCTGCTTGTCCGGGGGGATGCCGGGGCCGCTGTCGGCGACGCTCAGCCTTATCCCCTCCCCCTCCGCCACGCAGGTGACGCGCACCGATCCGCGCTGGGTATAGCGCAAGGCGTTGGACAGGAAGTTCTGGAGGATGCGGCGCAACAGCCGAATGTCGGACCGTACCCAGATCGGCCCTCCTTCGTCGGCCAGACCCTCGACCGTCAGCGTCAGCCCCGCCGAACGGGCCATCGGCGCGAATTCCGTCCGCAGCGTGTCCAGCAGCCGGTCGATGCGGAAATCGCTGATCTCCGGCTGGATCGCGCCAGCATCCAGGCGGCTGATCTCCAGCAGCGCCTCCAGCAGGTCTTCCACCGAATCGAGCGCGGTCGACGTCTGGTTGACCAGCGCCCGTGTGGGCAGCGCCAGCCGCCGGTCGCCCAGCGCCGCGACGAACAGCCGCGCCGCGTTCAACGGCTGCAACAGGTCGTGGCTGGCCGCGGCAAGGAAGCTGGTCTTGGACAGGTTCGCCTTTTCCGCCGCCGTCTTGGCATCCATCAGCTGCGCCTCGATCTGGCGCCGCTCCGCTACCTCCGCCTCCAGTTCCGACGTGCGTTCCGCCACGCGCCGTTCCAGCGTCTCCGCCGTCTCGCGCAGCGCCGCCTGTGCGCGCAGCATGTCGGTGACCTCGGTGAAGCCGATCACCTGCCCACCCCGTTCCATGGCATTGCTGCGGATCTCGAAACTGCGTCCCCCGGCATGAACCAGCTCGCTGCGATGGCGCGCGCCGCCCCGGTCGAGGCAGCCCCTGTCGTCCATGCCCAGCCGGCCCCGGCACCAATCCAGCAGCGCGGCATGGGTGCCGCCCTCCTGCGCCCACTCCTCCGGCAATTCCAGCAGCCGTTGCAACGCCTCGTTCCACGCCGCCAGTCGCCCCTCCGCGTCGAACAGGCAGACGCCCTCCGACAGATTGTCGAGCGTCGCCTGCAACACGATGTTGCGCTCGGCCAGTTCGCGCGCCCGGTCGCGGGCATCCTCCGTCTTCACCTCGGTGATGTCGGTATAGATGCCGACGATGCCGCCCTCGCTGGTGCGCAGTTCATTGATCTGCACCCAGCGTCCGTCGGACAGCGCCTGGACATGGCCGCCCTCCGCCACGCTGTGGCGCGCCAGCCGGTCGGACACCCAGCGGTCCTGCCCCACCGGGCGATGATGCGCCGCGGCCAGCCGGGCGATCTCGTCGAAACTCATGCCCTCGCGGATGTGCGCCGCAATCTCCGGCCAGAAACCCAGATAGGCTTCGTTATAGAGGACCAGCCGGTCCTCCGCATCGAACAGCACAAAGCCCTCGTTGACGGAATCAATCGCATCGCGCAGCCGCATCCGCGCCGCATCGGCATGACCATGGGCGGCGGCAAGGTCGGCATTGACCTCCGCCAGCTTCGCCAGCGCCTCCTCCAGCTGCGCCGTCCGCTCGCGCACCATGGCTTCCAGCGAGATGGCGGTCTCGAACATCGAAAAGGCATTGCCCGCCATGTCGCTCGACCGTTCGACCCGGTCGATCAGCGCTGCGTTGATCTTGCGCAGCTTGCGGTTCTCTTCCCGCAACGCCTCCAGCTCGGCGGAAGAGAGGGCGACCTCCCTCACCGTCCGATGGCCAGGCCGCTGAATGTCTGGTTGACGTGCAGCGCATGATATTGCTCGCCATAGGTGTTGAAGCCGATCACCCGATGCCGCCCGTAAAGTTCCGACACCGCGCGGCTGATCTGCCGCTGTTCAGCATCGATGCGGTTCAACACGCAATCGAAGGCGATGATCCGGTCCACCGGCCCCACCTGCGCCGCGATGTCCGCAAACAGCGCGTCCATCCGCGCAATCCGGTCCACCGGCTCGCCCACGGTCATCACGATCCCCTCGTCGATCGCGCAATAGAAGGTCAGGCTGCCGTCCGGATTGGCGCTCTGTATCGACCGCACATGATAATCGCCCCCGGCCCGCACCATCAGCGGATGGGCGGCATAGAAGGCGACGCCCAGCGCCTCGCCCCCATGGCCGGCGAGTTTCAGATATTCCTGCGCGGCCGGTTCCGCATTGATCTCGGTCACGATCCGGTCCTGCGGGATGGCGCCGGTGACGACCATCTTCGCCGCGCTCGGCTGGTAATGCTGCGCCTTGAAGACATGGATCGGGCGCGGCGTGGAAAGGATCGCCACCACCGCCGCATGGGCGTGGAAGCGCCCGCCATGGAACACCGCCGTTTCGCGAAAGACCAGCCCGTCGCCCGACGACCCGCCGATCAGCGCAATATCGCCCAGCGCGTCCTGGATCGTCATCGTCAGCAATTCCTCCCGGTGCGACAGCCCGTCGACCAGGAACAGCGCGACATGATTGACCTTCTCGCCCAGATGGCGGCTTTCCCGTTCCGCCCGCGCCGCCAGCCCCCGCACCGCCTGCCGCGCGGCGGCGGGATCGAAATTCTCTATGTCATCGAAGCAGAGCGAGCTCATGTGAAAGGCCGAGGCCGGAAAGCCGATGACGCTCAGGCTGTCCTCGTCATACCCATTTTCGGTAAGCTCGCCCGAACTGGTGCAGCCGATCGCCACCACGCCCTCCGCGCTGCGATTGACCGCCCGCGCCAGCGCCTCACGGTCGAAACGGTGCGAACAAAACAGCAGCATCCCGGCCAGCGGCTCCTTTCCCAATTGCCCGGCGACTTCGGCCATGGCCCTGGCCGGATCGCCCGCATGGCTCGACGCAAAGGCGATCTCCGATGCCAGCACCGTCATGTTCCTCTCCCCGCCTGTTCTCCTGTTCTTACTGTCTATGCCTAATCATCCGCCGCGCAAGGGTTCTCCCGCCGCTTCCAGCGCTGCATTCTCCTCATCGCTGAAGACGCGCGACCGCACGATGAAGCGCACCCCCTCCGGACTTTCCAGCGACATGCCCGCGCCCCGGCCCGGCACCACGTCGATGGTCACCTGGGTATGCCGCCAATATTCGAACTGCGCCGCGCCGATCCACACCGGCACCCCCCCGTCCACCTCGCCCGCCACATGGCCCAGCAGCACGTCCTGCCCCCCGACCCTGAACTCGCCCCGCGGAAAGCACATCGGCGCCGACCCGTCGCAACAGCCGCCGGACTGATGGAACATCAACGGCCCGTGGCGCGCCGTCAGCCGCGCGATCAGCGCCTCGGCGCCGGGCGTGGCCAGGACGCGGGGCGGCAGGTTCATCATGTTCTCCCTCCCACCATCGGCACGGAGACGAAAAGGCGGGCGCCCGGGAGAGGCGCCCGCCGGAACCGAAGGCGTGAAGGGGGAAACAATCCGCCTTCGGCATGCGACCCGCCACGCGCCTCAGAAGAACCCCAGCGCCTTGGTCGAATAGCTGACCAGCAGGTTCTTGGTCTGCTGATAGTGATCCAGCATCATCTTGTGCGTCTCGCGCCCGATGCCCGACTGCTTGTATCCGCCAAAGGCCGCATGCGCCGGATAGGCGTGGTAGCAATTGGTCCACACGCGCCCGGCCTGGATTGCGCGGCCCATGCGATAGGCGGTGTTGCCGTTGCGGCTCCACACCCCCGCGCCCAGGCCGTACAGCGTGTCATTGGCGATGGCGAGCGCCTCCGCCTCGTCCTTGAAGGTCGTGACCGACAGCACCGGACCGAAAATCTCCTCCTGGAAGATGCGCATCCGGTTGTGCCCCTCCAGCACGGTCGGCGTCACATAATAGCCCTGCTCCAGCTCGCCGCCCAGATGCGCCCGCGTACCCCCGGTCAGCACCTTGGCACCCTCATCCTTGCCGATGTCGATATAGGAAAGGATCTTCTCCAGCTGGTCGTTCGACGCCTGCGCCCCGATCATCGTCGCGGGGTCGAGCGGACTGCCCTGCACGATCTTCTGCACGCGGGCGACGGCGCGCTCGATGAACTTCTCATAGATGCTTTCCTGCACCAGCGCCCGGCTCGGACATGTGCAGACCTCACCCTGGTTGAGCGCGAACATCGCAAAGCCTTCCAGGCATTTGTCGAAATAGTCGTCGTCCGCCTCCATCACGTCGGCAAAGAAGATATTGGGCGACTTGCCGCCCAGCTCCAGCGTCACCGGGATCAGGTTTTCCGAGGCATATTGCATGATCAGCCGCCCGGTGGTGGTCTCCCCGGTGAAGGCGATCTTCGAAATCCGCTTGCTTGTGGCCAGCGGCTTGCCGGCCTCCACGCCAAATCCGTTGACGACGTTCAGCACGCCTTCGGGGATCAGGTCGCCGACCAGGTCCATCAGCACCATGATCGACATCGGCGTCTGCTCGGCAGGCTTCAGCACCACGCAATTACCCGCCGCCAGCGCCGGGGCCAGCTTCCACGCCGCCATCAGGATCGGGAAGTTCCAGGGGATGATCTGCCCCACCACGCCCAGCGGCTCATGGAAATGATAGGCGACCGTGTCATGGTCGATCTCGGCGATCGAGCCTTCCTGCGACCGCACGCAGGCCGCGAAATAGCGGAAATGGTCGATGGCGAGCGGAATGTCGGCCGCGGTCGTCTCGCGGATCGGCTTGCCGTTGTCGATCGTCTCGGCCATGGCGAGCAGGTCGAGATTCTCCTCCATCCGCTGCGCGATGCGATTGAGGATGTTGGCCCGCTCGGTCGCCGATCGCTGGCCCCAGCCCTCCTTCGCCTTGTGCGCCGCGTCGAGCGCCAGCTCGATATCCTCGGCGGTCGAGCGAGCGATCTTGCACACGCTCTGGCCCGTCACCGGCGAAAGATTGTCGAAATATTCCCCGCGAACCGGCTTCACCCATTGGCCGCCGATGAAATTGTCATAGGTGTCGCGAACCAGCGTCTTCCCCGCGAACCGCGCCATTGCCTGCTGTAACATCCATCCTCTCCCGGACTCGTCTGAAAGTTGGGAACAGGATGAACCTTTTGCGGAAAGGGACAATTAGACCTTGGGTCGGGACTGGGGAAAGGCTGCGCACTGTTCAACTGCCGGCAGCAGGTGGCCGGGCCGCGACGGAGAGCCGGTACAGGGCTTCCCCCACATAGCCGCGTAGCGAGAATCGGGAGAATTTGATGGTGGCATCAGTTGTCATACATTGGGAGACGGACGGCACCAATGCCGTGAAGGTCGACGCTTCCGCCTCGCTGCCAATGGCGGCAAGTATCAATGCTCGCGCCTCTTTCGGACCCTTGCGAACAGCGCAATCGGCCAATCCCGGTAGGACCCGCCTGCGCGTAGCCGATCGGTGGCACCGCGGAGAAATCGAGTGGCCCGTCCTTTGCGAAATCGACATGGTAGAGGACGTCGAAAACAGCCGCGCGATAGGCACTTTTCTGGATAATGATGCTGCCGTTCACCAGGCAGCTACCCGTTGAAAGCCGGATGGCGAGCTTTTGCGCTTCCACCGAACGGGGCGAGGTTTGGACATATTTCTCGACGCCCCTGCGCGACTGGCGGACCGTGCAGGCCGCAAAATCAGTCATGATCCGCCGGCGATCGCGTGCGTCAATTTTCCGATCCAGGGGATTATGGCTGTTTTTGGCTGCTTGAGGATGGTTCCGGTTTCGCCATGTGCCGAAAGAGGAACAAGCGCGGCGATCAGAAGCGCCAGAACACGGATTCTCATAATTCCCCCGGAATATGGCAGTGCGCCTAACATCCTTTCCCACGCCATCCCAGCGGAAAGTTGAACTATCGTAAAATTTCTACCCGGCGCAGGAGATGCGGGACGGCTCGCTCGTGCCTTTTCGCATTCCAACTCGTGCTTATTTGCCATTTTGAACAATATATGCCACATATTCTTCGCTTAAGCTTCAACTTCGCGCAAGAGGGCAGGAATGAACGCAGTGGTGACCCAGATCGGGGA
>Ga0207678_10001249_pt1 | contig 23448 bp, 19 predicted proteins | sample KBSC63metaG_FD_184319 | JGI IMG/M metagenome (GOLD analysis project Ga0207678, IMG submission 184319) | Corn rhizosphere microbial communities from Kellogg Biological Station, Michigan, USA - KBS C6-3 metaG (SPAdes) (version 2) | ecosystem: Host-associated > Plants > Roots > Rhizosphere > Soil ... | reverse complement strand
CGACCGGCTGCGGCAAGACCTACCTGGCGCAGACCCTGGCCAAGCTGCTCAACGTGCCGTTCGCCATCGCCGACGCCACCGCGCTCACCGAGGCCGGCTACGTCGGCGAGGACGTCGAGAACATCCTGCTCAAGCTGATCCAGGCCGCCGACTACGACGTCAAGCGGGCCGAGACCGGCATCATCTACATCGACGAGGTCGACAAGATCGCCCGCAAGGCGGAGAACCCGTCCATCACGCGGGATGTATCGGGTGAGGGCGTGCAGCAAGCGCTGCTGAAGATCCTCGAAGGCACCACGGCGTCGGTGCCGCCGCAGGGCGGCCGTAAGCATCCGCACCAGGAGTTCATCCAGATCGACACGACCAACGTGCTGTTCATCGTCGGCGGCGCGTTCGCCGGGCTCGACACCATCATCGAATCGCGGGTCGGCAAGAAGGGCCTCGGTTTCGGGGCCGAGCTGAAGACGAAGTTCGAGCGGGACACCCGAGATGTGTTCATCGAGGTCATGCCGGAGGACCTGATGAAGTTCGGCCTGATTCCGGAGTTCATCGGCCGGCTTCCCGTCATCACGTCGGTTCGTCCGCTCGACCGGGACGCGCTCGTGCAGATCCTCACCGAGCCGCGCAACGCTCTGGTCAAGCAGTACGCGAAGCTGTTCGAACTCGACAACGTCGAACTCGAGTTCGACGACTCAGCCCTGCAGGCTATTGCCGACCAGGCGGTGATGCGCGGGACCGGCGCTCGGGGGCTGCGCGCCATCATGGAGGAAGTCCTGCTCTCGGTGATGTACGAGGTGCCCTCTCGCGAGGATGTCGCCCGGGTGGTCATCACCCGCGAGACCGTCCTAGATCACGTCTATCCGACCCTGGTACCGCGCGAGGTGCCCAAGCGCGAGCGGCGCGAGAAGTCCGCCTGACCTACCCCGCTGGCGGCCCGACGGCAACCGAGACGTAGTCGCCGACCGGGCGGTAGCCCAACCGTTGGTATATCCCGTTGGACGTCGGGTTGGCGAGGTCGGTGAACAGCACCGGTATCGCGCCGTCGTCGAGGATGTCTTGGGTCGCGACGGCGGTCACCGCTGATCCGTAGCCGTGCCCGCGGTGCGCACGGGGCGTGTACACCGGACCGACCCGTGCCGACCCCTCAGCTGGCACCCGGCGTACGGCAAGTGACACCGGTTCGCGGTCGATCCAGAGCCACGCGCCACCGGATGCGAGCATCCGGTCGACCGACCGCTCCAGGTCCATGGACCGCGCCTCGGCCTCTTCGGCAAAGGCGCGATACCAGTCCAGTAGCAAGGGCCGGTCTCCTTCGCCTGCGCGGCGGGTCGAACCGGGGACGCCAGTCGGTGGGACAAGGGTGTCCAGCCGGAACAGCCGTTGATCCATCCGGTGCGAGATCGGTACAGCCTGCTCAGCGATCTCCGCGGACCAGGGCAGGGGACCGTTGATTGCGGCCAGGTCAGGCAGGCCCCGCAGCGCTGCGACGAGTTCGGCTCGCGCGTCCGGGTCGGCCCAGTGTCCGACCACGACCACCGGCGTCACCGGACTCGATCGAGCCGCGATATCGGCGCTTCCCGGAACCGCCAGACACCAGCCGTCCGCCGTGGGTTCCTCGAGAACCTGGGCGACGGATCCGAGCACGGTGAGCCGAACAGGATCCTTGGCGATCAGTGGACGAAGCAACGCGATGATCTCATTCGCGTCGGTCGAGAGTCTGGTGGGCACGGTCTGATAGTCGGCCCCCGAAGGAGTGTGCGCCACGGAATTCCTGATCACGGTCCTCCGTACGATGCTGATGTGACCGTGCCCGACACCTCGGCAAAGACGACCCTGCCTCTTCAGTTCGAACCGTCGGCAGTGGAAGGCCCGCTGTACGAGCGGTGGGTCGAGCGAGGCTATTTCACCGCGGATGTGACGAGCGATCGCCCGACCTTCTCCATGGTTATTCCACCGCCTAACGTTACGGGGAGCCTGCACGTGGGCCATGCGCTGGGGCACACGCTGATGGACGCGCTTGTGCGCCGGAAGCGCATGCAGGGATACGAGACGTTGTGGCTCCCGGGCATGGATCACGCCAGCATCTCGGTGCAAAACCTGGTCGAGCGGCATCTGGCCGAAACGGAAGGCAAGGGCCGGTTCGACTACACCCGCGCGGAGTTCCTCGCCAAGACCTGGGCGTGGAAAGAGGAGTACGGCGGCAAGATCCTCGGCCAGATGCGCCGGCTCGGCGACAGCGTCGACTGGACTCGCGAACGCTTTACCCTCGACGAAGGTCTCTCGCGCGCCGTCCAGACGATCTTCAAGCGCCTCTACGACGACGATCTGATCTATCGCGCGGAACGAATCATCAATTGGTGTCCGCGCGACCTCACCGCACTCTCCGACATCGAGGTCGACCATTCCGACGATGACGGGGAACTTATCTCGATCCGATACGGCGAGGGCAGCGACTCCGTCGTCGTGGCGACCACGCGGGTGGAAACCATGCTTGGCGACACTGCCGTGGCGGTTCATCCGGACGACGAGCGCTACGCCCACCTGGTCGGCCGGACCGTGACGTTGCCGCTGACCAACCGGGTAATCCCCATCATCGCGGACGATCAAGTCGACCCGTCGTTCGGCACCGGCGCAGTCAAGGTCACGCCGGCGCATGACCCGAACGATTTCGAAATCGGACAACGTCATGGCCTGCCGCATCTGGTGATCATGGACGAGCGGGCGATCATCACCGTACACGGACCGTTCCGGGGCTTGGATCGATTCGAAGCCCGCGCGGCCATGGTGGCGGCACTGCGTGAGGACGGTCAGATCGTTGCCGAGCGACGTCCGTATGTCCACGCCGTCGGGCATTGCGATCGATGCAACTCGGTGATCGAGCCGCGACTGTCACTGCAGTGGTTCGTGCGGGTGGCACCGTTGGCCCGCGCAGCGGGCGAAGCCGTGCGCGCCGGTCGAACTCGTATCATTCCGACGTCGCTCGCGCCGCGATATTTCGACTGGGTCGACTCAATGCACGACTGGTGCATCAGCCGCCAGCTCTGGTGGGGGCATCGCATCCCGGTCTGGTACTCCCCTGATGGCGACGACGCCTCCTTCGGCCCGGATGAGACACCACCGGCTGGCTGGACTCAGGATCCGGACGTTCTCGACACGTGGTTCTCCTCGGCGCTATGGCCCTTTTCAACTCTGGGGTGGCCTGAGGACACCCCTGATCTTCGGCGGTTCTATCCGACCGACGTGTTGTTGACCGGCTACGACATCATTTTCTTCTGGGTCGTGCGGATGATGATGTTCGGGCTCTACGCGATGGACGATGTCCCATTCCGTACCGTTGCCCTCACCGGCCTCATCCGCGACAAGCTCGGGCGGAAGATGTCGAAATCCAAAGGGAATGTCGTCGATCCGCTCGATTGGATCGACACCTACGGCGCGGACGCGGTTCGGTTCACCTTTGCGCGTGGGGCGAATCCTGGCGTCGACGTTCCGATCGACGAGGAGTGGGTGGCCGCGTCACGCAACTTTGGCACGAAGCTGTGGAACGCTGCCCGGTTCGCGGTGCTCAACGGAGCGACAGTGGACGGCGAAGTCTCGCGAGATCTGACCGGTGCCGACGCGTGGATCATGTCGCGGTTGCACGCGGTGATCCGGGAGATCGATGATCTTTACCAGCGGTTCGAGTTCGCCAAGGTGGCTACCACCCTTTACCACTTCGCGTGGGATGAGGTCTGCGACTGGTACGTCGAACTCGCCAAGGTCACCCTGCCCGGTCCGCGCGGCGATGTCACCCGGCGAGTGCTTGGCGCGGTGCTCGACGTACTGCTGCGCCTCCTGCACCCGCTGATGCCCTTCGTCACCGAAGTGTTGTGGACGACGCTGACGGGACGTGAGTCGATCGTGATCGCGCCCTGGCCCATCGCCGAGCCCGGGTGGACCGACGGCGCCGCGGAGGCGCAGATCGCCCGCGTCCAGGCAGTGGTATCCGAGGGTCGTCGCTTCCGGGCGGATCAAGGACTCAAACCGTCCGCGCGCATACCGGCGCGCATCACCGGGCTCGTCGACGGTGTCACCGAGGCTCGCTGGCTGCTCCGCTTGGACGAGCCGGGCGCCTCGTTCCAGCCGACCGCATCCGTGACGGTGCCAGGCGGGGTGCTTGTCGAGGTGGATCTGTCGGGGACGATTGACGTCGCCGCCGAGCGGGCCCGCTACGCCAAGGACCTTTCGGCCGCCTTCCAGGAACGGGACAAGACTGCGGCCAAGCTGGCCAACCCGTCCTTCACCGAGAAGGCGCCGGGCCCGGTGGTCGCCAAGACCCGGGACCGACTGCTGGCGGCCGAGTCGGACATCGCCCGTATCGAAGCCGCGCTGGCCGCGCTACCCACCGGCTAGCGCGCTGAGTCTGAGGAGCGTGGAGCCGATCCCGGACGGGCGGGGACCCCTTTCGTCCCGCACGCTCGTAGACTCGCCTGGCGTGGCTCCTGCAGCGCCGGCCGACGCCGACCAGTACGTGACGCGCCTCCGGGAAGTCGAGGCGCAGATCACCAGCCGGTGGGGCGAGGGACGCATCCACCCGACGAAGGAACGCATCGCGGCGCTCGTCGACCTGCTCGGCGATCCGCAGCGCAGCTACCGCTCGATCCATCTCACCGGCACCAACGGCAAGACGACCACGGCCCGGATGATCGAGGAACTCCTCTATGCGTTCGGATTGCGCACCGGGCGTTATACCAGCCCGCACCTGTCCTCGATCACCGAACGGATCGTGCTGTCGGGGGAGCCAATCTCGGCCCGCCGATTCGTCGAGACCTATGAGGAAATCCTGCCGTATATACAGCTCGTCGATGGTCAGTTCGAGACGAAGCTGTCCTTCTTCGAGGTGATGACCGCACTGGCGTTCGCCGCGTTCGCCGACGCGCCGGTCGACGTAGCGGTCGTTGAGGTCGGTCTGGGCGGGGAATGGGATGCCACCAACGTGCTGGACGCACAGATCGCGGTGGTCACTCCCGTCGATCTGGATCACACGGCCCTGTTAGGCGGAACCATAACGTCGATCGCTCGCGAAAAGGCCGGAATCATCAAGCCTGACGCCGTCGCGATCTTGGCGTCGCAGCAGCAGGAGGCGGCCACCGAACTGCTCAATCGAGCCGCGACGGTGGGCGCCGCAGTGGCTCGCGAAGGGTCGGAGTTCGGTGTGCTGGATCGCTCCGTGGCGGTCGGCGGCCAGGTCCTCACGTTGCAGGGCCTCGGCGGTGTGTACGACGAGATATTGCTGCCGCTGCACGGGGCCCATCAGGCGCAGAACGCGGCTGTGGCGCTGGCGGCGGCGGAGGCCTTCTTCGGGGCCGGAGCGGCCACTGGGCCGATCGACGTCGAGACGGTGCGCGCCGCCTTTGCAGCCGTCCGATCGCCCGGCCGGCTGGAGGCGGTTCGATCCGCACCGACGATTTTGCTAGACGCGGCCCACAACCCGCACGGGATGGCCGCCTCAGTCGCCGCACTCGTGGAGGCGTTCGACTTCCGGCGGCTGATCGGTGTGGTCGGCGTGCTCGCCGATAAGGACGTTCCCGGGCTGCTTCGTCCACTCGAAGTCGTTCTCGACGAGATCGTCACGACGCAGAACTCTTCGCCGCGCGCGCTGCCCGCGGACGCTCTAGGTGCGGTAGCAGTCGAGATCTTCGGAGCCGATCGCGTCACTGTCGAACCACGCCTGGACGACGCGATCGAGACGGCGGTCCGGCTGGCCGAAGAGAGCGCTGATGACATACTCGCCGGCGCCGGCGTGCTGATCACCGGGTCGGTAATCACGGCCGGTGAGGCGCGCGCTCTGCTTGTCCGGCCGGGATCGTGACCGGCGAGGGGGACGACGCTGTCGACGGCCAACCTCGGTCGGACGAGGCCACCGAGTCGAGCGCACGCGGCCAACCCGGCGGCGAGTCGCTGCCGGAGCCGACCGAACCCACCCCGGAAGAGCTCGCGGAGCGGGCGGCGCGGGCGGACAAATCGATCTCCCGAGCGTTGGCCGGCGTCCTCTGGCTCGAGGCCGTCTGCGTGTTGCTCGTGCCGCGCGCAATCGCGCAGACTTCGGTGGGCTTGACCGGCGTCAAGACCGGTCTGCTGATCGGGTTCGCGGTTGTGCTGGTGGCAGCGGGACTCTTCGTCCGGCGGAGGTTCGGGATCGCCGTCGGGTCGATCTTGCAGCTGCCGATGTTCGCCATAGGAGCGTGGGTATTCGGGTTCGTGATTGTGGCGGCGATCTTTCTCGGGGCCTGGCTCTACCTGCTCAATTTGCGGCACGAGCTCGTCGGTACACCGGGCGGGGTTCGGATGTTGATCTCCTGATTGCGGCGGATTAGGGAGCGCCGCGTCCCGCGCGTTCGTGGGTCAGAAGTCCAGATTTGACTGTCACACCAGTCACAGCCGCACCATGCGCGCGCGCGAACCGACACCACCAACCGACGCGAATCGGAGCGGGCGATGCTCTCGTAGACTCTCCTGCCGTGACCGCAGCGGTGGAGCGCACGCTAGTGCTCGTCAAGCCGGACGGGGTAGCCCGCGGCCTGTCCGGAGAAATCATCCGGCGGATCGAGGCGAAGGGCTACCGGATCAGCGCGCTACGCATGCGGATGGCCGACCCGGAGTTGCTCGCCGAGCACTACGCCGAGCACGTTGGCAAGCCCTTCTACCAGCCGTTGGTGGAGTTCATGCTGTCTGGGCCGGTCGTCTCACTCGTCGCTGAGGGGCATCGCGTGATCGAGGGGTTCCGGCTGCTCGCGGGCGCTACCGATCCGACGTCGGCCACGCCGGGCACGATCCGCGGTGACCTGGCTCGGGACTGGGGCCTGCGGGTTCAGCAGAACCTGGTGCACGGCTCGGATTCGGCCGAGTCGGCGGCGCGGGAGGTTGCGCTCTGGTTTCCCGGGTCATAGTGGCCGTCCAGCGGGCCCCTGGGATGTCCCGGGCGAGAGCCCCGGTCGGCCGACCCGAGCGCCGTAGCATGGTGCAGCGTGACAGTAGAGTCCCTGTTTCCCCGCTTGGAGCCGCTGCTGGCTCACGTCAGCAAGCCGATCCAGTACGTCGGCGGGGAGCTGAACGCCCGGGTCAAGGCGTGGGACGACGTGGAAGTGCATTGGGCGCTGATGTACCCCGATGCGTACGAGGTCGGGCTGCCGAATCAAGGCGTGCAGATCCTCTACGAGGTGATCAACGAGCGTCCCGACGCCCTGGCCGAGCGCACGTATGCGGTGTGGCCCGACCTCGAGGTACTGATGCGCGCGCACGGGATAGGCCAATTCACCGTCGATGCGCACCGACCGGTCGCCGCGTTCGATCTGTTGGGCGTCAGTTTCGCTACTGAGCTCGGCTACACCAACCTGCTGACGGCCCTCGATCTAGCCGGCATACCCTTTCACGCGGCCGATCGCGACGACACACATCCGCTGGTCATTGCCGGTGGGCACGCTGCATTCAATCCGGAGCCGATCGCGGACTTCATCGATGCCGCCCTGCTCGGCGACGGTGAGCAGGCCGTCGGCGTGATCACGGAAATCGTCCGTGATGCGAAGCGCGACGGAGTGGGGCGAGAGGAGATGCTGGCCCGGCTCGCGGCGCTGGGCGGCGTCTATGTGCCGCGCTTCTACGACGTGAGTTACCACCCGGACGGCCGGCTGGCCGAGATTGTGTCTAATAGGCAAGGGATTCCCGCGAGGGTGGCCAAGCACACGGTCATGGACCTCGACTCCTGGCCCTACCCGAAGGCCCCGCTCGTGCCGGTGGCCGAGACGGTACACGAGCGGATGAGTGTCGAGATCTTTCGCGGTTGCACGCGGGGCTGCCGGTTCTGCCAAGCTGGCATGATCACTCGCCCGGTGCGGGAACGGAGCATCACCGGCATCGGCGAGATGGTCGCTAACGGTCTCGCGGCAACCGGGTTCGAAGAGGTCGGATTGCTTTCCCTTTCCAGCGCGGACCATTCCGAGATCAGCGAGATTGCCAAGGGTTTGGCCGACCGTTACGAGGGCGAGCGGGTTTCGCTGTCGCTTCCGTCCACCCGAGTGGACGCCTTCAACATCGATCTGGCCAACGAGTTCTCCCGCAATGGTCGCCGCTCTGGTCTCACGTTCGCCCCCGAGGGCGGCAGCGAACGGCTCCGCCGGGTGATCAACAAGATGGTCAGCAAGGACGACTTGATCCGAACTGTCACGACGGCTTACGCGCGGGGCTGGCGTCAGATCAAGCTGTATTTCATGTGCGGCCTCCCGACCGAGACCGACGACGACGTGCTCGAGATCGCTCAGATGGCGCATGACGTCATCCGGGCCGGGCGCGAGGTGACGGGTCGCAAGGACATCAGATGTACCGTGTCCATCGGCGGATTCGTGCCCAAGCCGCACACGCCGTTCCAGTGGGCGGCCCAGGCACCGGCCGAGGTCGTCGACGGTCGGCTGCGCAAGCTGCGGAGCGCGATAAACGCCGACCGCTCGCTCGGCCGCAACGTCGGAATGCGCTACCACGACGGCGAGCCGTCAATCATCGAAGGGCTGCTGTCCCGCGGCGATCGCCGCGTCGGCGCGGTCATCGAGCAGGTCTGGCGCGACGGTGGTCGTTTCGACGGGTGGAGCGAGCACTTCTCCTACGCCCGATGGACGGCCGGAGCGGCAGCGATGCTGCCTCCTCTGGGCGTCGATCTTGCGTGGTACACGACGCGCGAGCGGGACGCCGATGAGACGCTGCCATGGGATCATCTCGACGCCGGCCTGGACAAGCAATGGCTCTGGGACGACTGGCAGGACGCGCTGGCCGAGTTCGAGCAGGACGATTGCCGTTGGACACCCTGCTTCGACTGCGGCGTTTGCCCGACGCTGGGCACCGACATTCAGATCGGGCCAACCGGGCGAACCTTGTTGCCTCTTGCCCCGTCTGCGACCTGACTACCGGTGCCTGCCCGCCAGCCGGCCGGATCGCCACCACCGCCGGTGGTGCAGCGAATCCGGCTGCGCTACACCAAGCGCGGACGGCTGCGGTTTGCTTCGCACCGGGACCTCGCGCGCGCCTTCGAGCGAGCCCTGCGACGGGCAGGCGTGCCGATGGCCTATTCGGCCGGATTCACGCCACATCCCAGGATCTCCTACGCCGGGGCCGCGCCGACGGGCGTCGCGAGCGAGGCGGAGTACCTGGAGATCGGTTTACAGGCCTCTGCCGCTGATCTGAACCAGCTGCTGGAGCGCCTGAACGCCGCGCTGCCCGAGGGCGTGGACGTTCTGGAGGCGGTCGAGGCAAGTGCCGGAGGCCTGGCCGGACGGCTCGAGGCATCACTATGGCGGGTGGATTTTGCCGATCTCACGGGCAGCGACCTCCAACCCCTGGTCGACGGGCTGCTCGGGCGGGCACAGCTGGCGGTTGAGCGATTGACCAGAGACGGGCGACGGACGGTCGACGTACGGAGCGCCATCCTGAAAGCGAGCGTCGACATGCCCCCGAACGCCGGGCATGCGATAATGGAGGTGGTGGTTCGGCAGGCAACGCCTGCCGTTCGGCCCGACGACATCGTCGCCGCGTTGCGTGTTGTTGCCGGTCTCGCCCACGACGCTCCGCAGTGGAGCTACCAAGCGATGCGTGTGGCGCAGGGGCCGCTCGATGACACGGGCGCCGTCGGCGATCCGCTCGCTGCCGATCGATTACGGCGAGTGACGTCGTAGGAATGCCGCTCGACCGCCCCAGGTCAAGCGACTGAGACTTCGCGCGCGCACCAAGGTGCGCCGCCTACACCGCCTCCGTGCGGCCGCAGTGACGCCCATGCGTCGCGCGCCCGGAGGCCGAACGGAGAGATCCGAGCCAATGCTCGAACCTGACAACCCTGAGCAGCACTCGCCTGCGTCACCGACTGCCAAACCCTCGGTGAAGGCCCCCCGCACACGCAGCCGGGCCAAAAAAACGGCCGGCACCGCCGAGGTGCCCCAATCCGCCCCCAACGCCACGTCAGCAAACTCAGGCCGGAACGCGACGTCGCCTCAATCAGCCGCCGAACCGCCCGGATCCACGGTGAGTGACGAGGCTCCGGCCCGGTCACCACGGCGGCGTACCGCGCGTAAATCTGTGGACGCCGCTTCGGCCGCGGATACCCAGGCAGCTGCCGTGGGCACCGAGGCAAGTGGCAGCGCGGAGCCCACGCCGCCGCGGCCGACGCGGCGCCGTTCGGCGAAGAAGGCCGCCGCCGAAGCCGCCCCTCCGACCGCACCTGCCGCCCCGACCGCCGAGGTCGCCAACGACGTGGTCGACGCCATCCCCCCGACGATGGTGGCGCCCAGCGTGCTGTTCGTGGCACCGGCGAACGCAGCTGAGGCGGCCCCCCGGCGCCGACGGCGACCGACCAAAGCCACCACCCAACCCGATGCCGTGGACGGCGCCGCACCCGTCGCTCCGGCGGAACTACCCGTCGCCGCCGCTCTGGAAGCGGCGGAGGCCGTTCTCGAAGCGGCGGAGGCCGTCATCGAGGAGCCAGAAGAGGTTCGCGAGATCGCCGCTGAGGAGGCGACTGGCGCCCGACGTCGACGGCGTCGAGGCCGACGGGGACGTGGGCGTCGGGACGCTGACGAGATCACAGACGCCGTTGAAGCACCGGATGGCACACCGGCGGGCGAGACGCCGGATGGAGACGAGAGCACGCCCGACGAGGACGCCGAGTCGCCGGATGCTGCCGAAGCCGGAACGTCCACGGCATCGCGGCGCCGGCGGCGCCGGCGCCGCCGCGCGGCCGACAATGGCGACGAGGCGGCAGGTCGATCGGAGGACGATCCGCCCGACACCGTCGTCCACCTGCGAGACAGCCGGGCGCGTGAAGCCGAGGACGACAACGGCGACGGGGTGCGAGGCGTCCGGGGATCGACTCGCCTGGAGGCCAAGCGCCAGCGTCGCCGGGAGGGGCGGGACTCGGGGCGCCGCCGCGCCCCTATTCTCACCGAGGCCGAGTTCCTGGCCCGTCGCGAAGCGGTCGATCGCACGATGGCGGTCCGTGACCTCGGCGATCGCACCCAGATCGCGGTCCTCGAGGACGGCGTGCTGGTCGAGCACTACGTCACTCGCGCGAGTGCCACGTCTTACGTGGGCAATGTCTACCTGGGTCGGGTGCAGAACGTGCTTCCCAGCATGGAGGCGGCCTTCGTTGATATCGGCAAGGGACGCAACGGCGTGCTGTACGCCGGGGAGGTCAATTGGGATGCGGCCGGCCTGGAAGGCAAGTCCCGCGCTATCGAGAACGCCCTGAAGTCGGGCGAGACCATCCTGGTGCAGGTGACCAAGGACCCGGTGGGCCACAAAGGCGCCCGGCTGACGAGCCAGATCTCCTTGCCGGGCCGATTCCTCGTCTATGTTCCTGGCGGTGGCATGACCGGGATCAGCCGCAAGCTGCCCGACACCGAGCGGCACCGGTTGAAGTCGATCCTGAAGAAGATCGTGCCTGAAGACGCCGGGGTGATCATTCGCACAGCGGCCGAAGGCGCCACCGAAGAGGAACTGACGCGTGACGTCGAGCGACTGACCGCCCAGTGGGCCGCCATCCAGGACAAAGCCGCGCAGTCCAAGTCCGCGCCGATGCTGGTTTATGGCGAGCCGGATCTGGCGATCCGCGTCGTGCGCGACGTCTTCAACGAAGACTTCGACCGGCTGGTCGTCCAGGGCGACCAGGCCTGGTCCACGGTATCCACCTACGTGGCAGACGTGGCACCGGACCTGCGCGATCGAGTCAGCCAGCACACTGGCGACGGCGACCTCTTCCATGAATTGCATGTCGACGAGCAGCTGACAAAAGCCTTGAGCCGAAAGGTCTTCCTTCCTTCGGGGGGTTCGCTCGTCATCGACCGCACCGAGGCGATGACCGTCATCGATGTGAACACCGGAAAGTTCATCGGTGCCGGCGGAAACCTCGAGCAAACGGTTACCCGCAACAATCTCGAGGCCGCGGAGGAGATCGTCCGCCAGCTGCGATTGCGCGACATCGGCGGCATTATCGTCATCGACTTCATCGACATGGTGCTCGAGAGCAACCGTGACCTGGTTCATCGGCGTCTCATCGAGTGCCTGGGACGGGACCGGACCAAGCATCAGGTCGCCGAGGTGACGTCGCTGGGTCTGGTGCAGATGACCCGCAAGCGGGTCGGAGAGGGTCTGCTCGAGGCGTTCAGCGAGACTTGCCCGACCTGTGGCGGACGGGGGTTGATCATCCACGACGAGCCAGTGGACGACCGCCGAGCCGACGAATCCTCAGCCGATGAGGGGGCGTCGAAGGGGACACGGCGTAGACGGGGCCAGAAATCCGCCGAGGCCGCCGAAACAGCAACGTCATCCGAGCAACGCCGGGCCGCGGCGTCGGCGATGGCAGCCATCGCGGCGAAGCGCGATGACTCGGGCATGGATCTGGACGATGTCGAGCCGACGGAATCCGATGTGCTGGCCCCGGACGGCCCGCACGCAGAGCCAGGCGCTGACGCGGCGACTGCCGAGGGGGTCGCGACCGCGGTCGAGGTGGTCACGCCCGACGCCACCCGACCAGCGGGGGAGGGACTGCCGGCAACCGCCGAGTCGGCAACCGCCGCCGAGTCCCCGGCCAACGTGGCAGCGGAGTCGAACAAAACCTCGTCGGAGTCAACCCCCGATGGACCGAGCCGAGCGCCGAGGCGGCGGGGTCGCCGCTCCGCGACTCGGCCGGCCGGGCCGCCGGTTCCGGTCGGATAACGCTTACATGATTACCCGGTGAGCATGCAGCAGGACGACGACGGAACGTCCGGTTCGTCGCGGGTGGAAGCGTTCAGCGACGGCGTTTTCGCCATTGCCATCACACTGCTCATCCTCGACATCAAGGTGCCGAAGGTCGCGCCGGATCAGCACTTATGGTCAGCGCTGGGTCAGCAATGGCCCTCGTACGCCGCGTATGTCGTGAGCTTTCTGGTCATCGGCATCATCTGGCTGAACCACCACACGATGTTCGGTTACGTGGCGCGGGTCGACCGCGGGCTAGTCGTGATCAATTTGCTCCTGCTGCTCGTGGTCGCGGCGATACCGTGGCCGACGGCGTTGATGGCGGAATACCTCAGGGATGACCCCGCATCCCACGATGCTGCGGTCGTCTACAGCAGCGTCATGGTGCTGGTCGCGATCACCTATGTCGCCCTCTGGTGGTGGGCGACCCGCACCGATCGCCTGCTGTATCCGGACGTGAACTACACGCGGGCGCGGGCAACCCGCGGCCGGTTCGCATTGGGCCTGGTTGTCTATCCGGTCACGGTCGTGCTGGCACTAATCTCGGCGCCACTCACCCTGGCCGTCCACGGCCTGCTCGCCGGCTACTACGCGTTCAATCAAGTCGCCATCCCTCGCGCCAGGTCCACGTGAGGCCGTCTGGGCGGCGCTTTGCTCACCGTACGGAGCGTGCCGTATCCTGAAGAGCGGCCCATCGAGCGGTGGGCCGTTGTTGCGTGCGCGTCGAACGCTGCCGCTCTCGCCCGATCCGAGGAGTGCGACCCCCGATGTACGCCATCGTCAAGACTGGCGGCAAGCAGTACCGAGTATCGGTCGGCGACGTCGTGTCGGTGGAGAAGCTGCCCGCCGCCCCAGGCGAGGAAGTCTCACTGCCCGCCGTGCTTCTCGTCGATGGCGAGAAGGTCACACATGACGCCGACCAGCTCGCGGCGATTGCGGTGACAGCCGAGGTACTCGCACAGGCCAAGGGGCCGAAGATCAGCATCCACAAGTTCAAGAACAAGACCCGGTACCACAAGCGCATGGGTCACCGTCAGCGGCTGACCCAGCTGAAGGTGACCGGGATAAGCGCGGCCGAGACGTCGTCCGGCAAGAAGTAAGGATCGATAGATGGCTCACAAGAAGGGCGCGTCGAGCTCCCGTAACGGCCGCGACTCGAACGCGCAACGACTAGGCGTCAAGCGTTTCGGCGGCCAGTCCGTCCACGCCGGTGAGATTCTGGTCCGGCAGCGCGGCACCAAGTTCCATCCCGGTGCGAATGTCGGCCGCGGGGGCGATGACACGCTCTTCGCGCTGGTCGAGGGAAACGTGCAGTTTGGTGAATCGCGCGGTCGCAAGACTGTCAGCATCCTCCCGTCCGGCGTCTGAGCGACCCGGCCACACACACTTCGTCGAGGGCGGCCCGGGTCATAGGCCCGGGACCGCCCCTTCGTCGCTTTCGCGAAGGGAGGCAGCGCATGGCGAGCTTCATCGATCGCGTCGTGCTGCATCTCGTCGCCGGACATGGCGGGCACGGCGTGGCGTCAATCCACCGCGAGAAGTTCAAACCGCTCGGCGGACCGGACGGTGGCAACGGCGGTCGCGGCGGCGATGTCGTGCTTGTCGTGGATCCGAATGTCCATACCCTGCTCGATTTCCACCATCATCCGCACCAGCGCGCCGGCAACGGCAAACAAGGTGCCGGCAGCAACCGCAACGGTGCCGACGGCAGCGACCTCGAGCTACGAGTGCCGGACGGGACCGTCGTTCAGGCTGCTGACGGCATCGTCCTGGCCGACCTAACCGGCGCCGGCACCCGCTTCGTGGCCGCTCGCGGGGGCCGGGGCGGTCTGGGGAACGCAGCGCTCGCGTCGCCCCGCCGCAAGGCGCCTGGCTTCGCGCTCCTCGGAGAGCCGGGCGAAACCCACGATGTCATTCTGGAGCTCAAGAGCGTCGCCGATGTCGGCCTGATCGGGTTCCCGTCGGCCGGAAAGTCATCGCTCGTCGCCGCACTCTCTGCCGCGCGGCCCAAGATCGCGGACTACCCATTCACCACGCTGGTGCCCAATCTCGGTGTCGTGAGCGCCGGCGACGTCACGTACACGATCGCCGACGTCCCCGGCCTCATCCCCGGCGCCGCTCAAGGCAAGGGACTCGGCCTGGAATTCCTCCGTCACGTGGAGCGATGTGCCGTCTTGTTGCACGTCGTGGACTGCGCGACGGCGGCGCCGGGCCGGGATCCGGTGAGCGATGTGGAGGCTGTCGAGCGGGAACTCGCCCAGTACGTCGGCACCTTCGGCGACCTGCTCGCGCGACCTCGGCTGGTCGCGCTGAACAAGATCGACGTCCCGGAGGCGGCGGACCTGGCCGCGCTCGTCCGGCCGGAATTCGAGGCTCGCGGGCTCCCGGTATTCGAGATCTCGGCGGCGAGTCACGCTGGGCTGTCCGACCTCGTCTACGCCCTGGCTGGTGAGGTCGAGGCCGATCGGGCCCGACGGCAACCGCCCGAACCGGCGCGTATCGTTCTGCACCCGCAGCCCGTCGATGCCGCGGGCTTCACCATCGACCCGGATCCGGCCGAGCCCGGTGCGTTTGTGGTTCATGGCGCGAAACCCGAGCGTTGGGTCCAGCAAACCAACTTCGACAACGACGAGGCAGTTGGATACCTCGCCGATCGGCTCATTCGCCTCGGCGTGGAGACCGAGCTCACCCGCCTTGGCGCCGAGGTCGGCGCCGCCGTGACCATCGGCGACGTCACGTTCGATTTCCAGCCCGCCGCGCCTGGCGATGAGGTCGACCTGATGCCGGGTCGGAGGGGCACCGATCCGCGCCTCGAGACCTCCAGCCGACCTGGTGCTACGACTCGCCTGGCGGCGAAACGGGCTCGGCGCGTTCCGAACGCAGCTGCTCGGGCGGTTCCGGACGATCACGGGGTCGACGCGGGATCAGTGGTCGAGGACGGCTCGTGAATCGCGAAGCCATCGCGACCGCGCACCGCGTGGTGGTCAAGGTTGGGTCCACGTCCCTCACCTCGTCCGGCCGGCTCGATCCGGAGCGCCTCGATCGGCTCGTCGATGCGCTAGCCGGGCAGCGAGCCGCCGGCAGACAAGTCGTCCTGGTGTCGTCGGGGGCCATCGCGGCCGGCATCGAGCCGCTCGGATTGCGGGCTCGGCCGCGCGACCTCGCGACTCAGCAGGCGGCGGCGAGCGTAGGCCAGCTGCTGCTCGTCGAGCGCTATGCGGCGTCCTTCGCCCGTCACGGCGTGCAGGTCGGGCAGGTGCTGCTTACCGCCGACGACCTCGACCGGCGGGGTCACTACCGGAATGCCAATCGGACGCTGGAACGTCTACTGGCATTGGGCATTGCGCCGATCGTGAACGAAAACGACACGGTCGCCACGCACGAGATTCGCTTTGGCGACAACGACCGCCTAGCGGCACTTGTGGCTCATCTCGTGCACGCCGACGCGCTCGTGTTGCTTTCCGACGTCGACGGTCTCTACACGGACAACCCCCGCCGACCGGACGCGCGCTTCGTGGCGGAGGTACGGGGCCCGGAGGACCTGGCTGACGTCGACACCCGAAGGAGCGGCGGCAGCGTCGGCCTCGGTGGCATGGCGACGAAGATCGAGGCCGCGATCATTGCGACCGGAGCCGGAATCCCCGTCCTGCTCGCGGCGGCGACGTCGGTCGGCGCTGCCCTCGATGGCCTAACCGGGACGTACTTCCATCCGGGCGGCGACCGGACCGCGTCACGGCTGTTCTGGCTCCGGCACGCGTCAACGCCGCGCGGGCGGCTGACCCTGGATCGCGGGGCAATAGTCGCCGTGGTGAGCCGCCGGGCATCGCTGCTTCCGGCCGGCATCATCGGAGTGAGCGGGGATTTCGACTCCGGGGATCCGGTGGACTTGGTCGCGGCGGACGGCACCGTCGTGGCGCGCGGCCTCGTTGGTTACGACGCGGCGGATCTGCCGTCGCTGCTCGGCCGCAAGACGGGCGAATTGCCGACGGAGTTCCGGCGGGCAGTGGTGCACCGCGACGATCTCGCCCTGTTGTAGCCGGCCGGACACTAGGGCCGGGCCTCAGCCGGTCCATTGATTGAAGAGAAACGTGCTCGTGTTGAGGACAAGCAGGGCCACCCCGACCGTGACGCAGGCAGCGACCAGCCAACGACGTGGGCTGCGCCGGGTCCATTCGGCGGCGAGGACGATGAGTGGGAAGCACACGAGCATCGAGCGGGGGATCGAGACGTAGTAGGAGCTCGTCAGCAGCGATCCGGCAGTCAGTCCGACATAGACCACCTCGGGCCAGCGACGCCGACGAAAGAGCACTACGACGCCGAGCACGAGCAGCGCCGCGAAGACCATCTCGAGCCAGTCCTGGTAGCGCACCGGCCAAGGTTCGACCGTGAGCAACCGTTTGGCGCTGTGGACGAAGGTCGTCCAGGGCCAGGTCGTGGTGCGGGCCCAGCCCCGCTCCTGGACCTCGAACCAGGTCGTCCATCGCCCGGTCGTCGCTCGCATCCAGCCGAAGTACGCCGCGGTAGCCAGCACCGGCAGCGTCAACGCAAGCGCCTCCGCGCGGACGATCCGTCGTCCGGTCGCCCGGGCGGCGAGCACCAACATGACGACGAGCCCGGCTGCGAGGAACAGGCCGTTGATGCGGACGATCGCGGCTCCGGCCGCCATCAGCCCAGCTAGCCACCATCGATCCCGCCTGCCAGCGAGCCACGCGGCCAGCGCGAACGCGAGGAACACGCCCTCGGAATAGGACGCCATGAGGAAGAAGGCGTACGGACCGGCGAGCAGGATAACGACGGCGCGATCAGCTATCTCGGCGTTCGTCTCGTCCGCAGCGAGCCGCCAGATCAGCACGGCGGCCAGCGCGGCGCCGAGCCACGCCAGGACAGCCAGCGCGACCAGGTAGCTGTGTGGGCCCGGCTTACCCCCGGTCAACGCATCGGCGAGCCAGCGTGCTCCGATGGGATACCCGGGCAAGAACGCATGGTCGTTGTCGCCATTCATCAAAGGCAACCGGAACGGCTTGAGCGGGTAGCCGAACGCGGCGATATGCACGAAGTGGCCGCTGTCGTAACGCGAATACAGCGTGACCGGCCACAGCGCGGCGCTGGACGCGTTCTTTGGGCGGACCGCCGGTACCAGCGCGGCCAGCACCAGCCCGTAGGCCAGGAACGCCACGCGGCTGATCGCCCAGAAACGCAGGCCGGTCCGGACCGCGGGCCGCCAGTTTGGGGGCAGAGCCAGAGCTGTGAGTGCTGGGCGTACCGGCGACTGGTCCGCGCTCACCCCTGCTCGCTTCCCCGCAGATTCTCCTGGATCGAGCCATTCTCGCAGGCTCGGCCGAGCGAGCTGCGCCGGCAAGGGTGACTGCGAGTCGCCGTACGCTGACCGTCATGACCATGCGAGCCCGCTCATGACCGAGGACCTAGAACAGCAGGTCCGGGCCGCCGCCGCCCGGGCCAGGGTCGCCGCAGCCGACCTCGCACCGCTGTCGCGAGCCCGCAAGGACGCCGCCCTCCTCGCGATGGCCGAAGCCCTGGCCGGCGCGACCGATGACGTGCTCCAGGCCAACGCGGTCGACGTGGCCGCCGCCCGGGCGGCAGGCACACCGTCGGCCATGATCGATCGCCTGAGACTGTCCGCGGAACGCATTGCCGGGATGGCCGGCGGTCTTCGAGATGTTGCGGCACTTCCCGACCCCGTCGGCGAGGTCGTGCGCGGTTACACGCGGCCAAATGGCCTTGAGGTTCGCCAGATCCGCGTGCCGTTCGGCGTCGTCGCGATGGTTTACGAGGCCCGACCCAACGTGACCGTCGACGCGGCTGGGCTCGCGCTCAAGTCCGGCAATGCCGCGCTACTTCGCGGATCAGGTACGGCCCGTCGTTCGAACGAGGTCCTGGTTGATGTCCTCGCTATCGCTGCGGAGAAAGCCGGCCTGCCGGCCGATTCGATTCAGCTCGTCCCCGGGACCGATCGGGCGAGCGTCGGCTATCTGCTCCGAGCCCGTGGCCTGGTCGACTTGATCATCCCCAGGGGCGGCGCGGGCTTGATCGACTATGTGGTACAGAACTCGACGGTGCCGGTTATCGAGACCGGCGTCGGGAACGTGCACGTCTACGTGGACGCCGACGCTGACCTGGATATCGCCGAGCGACTCGTCGTCAACGCGAAGGTCTCGCGTCCGAGCGTGTGCAACGCCGCTGAGACGCTCCTCGTACATCGTGCGGTCGCGGAGGAGTTCGTGCCGCGCGTGGTCCGGGCGCTGCAAGCCGACGGCGTTGTCCTGCACGGTGACGACGCCTTTGCCGCCGCGAGCCCCGACGTGATTCAAGCCACGGACGAGGACTGGGGTCGTGAATACCTCTCGCTGGACCTGGCCGCGCGCGTCGTCGATGACGTTGACGGGGCGATCGCCCATATCCGCACCTGGTCGACGGGTCATACCGAAGCGATCGTCACCCGGAATCTGGACACGGCGCGCAGGTTCGTTGCGCGTGTCGACAGCGCCGTTGTGATGGTGAATGCATCTACCCGGTTCACGGATGGCGGCGAGTTCGGATTCGGCGCTGAGATCGGCATCTCCACTCAGAAGATGCACGCTCGGGGGCCGATGGGCTTGGCCGAGCTGACGTCAACCAAGTGGATCGTGACCGGCGACGGCCATACCCGCTGACCGCTGGGCGCCTACCAGCGTCGGTGCGGCCCGCGCGACATGCCGCGACCCGCAAACATGATCCAGACGAGCGGGAAGATGAAGAACGGCGGCACCTGGATGAACGCCGCCCACGCCACACAAGCCAGGATCAACGCCACGATGAGCACCATGCGAACCGGGAACGCCGATGGCTGGCGGGTCGGACGGGGAGGTGGCGGCTGGTGCAACGTCGGGAGGTCCGCGAACAAGGGGGCAAGGTCGCCCGCGGTACGCGCCGCGTAGACCCTGCCGACTCGATCGGTGTACTCGTCGGCGTCCAGACGCCCAGCAGCCAGGTGCTCACCCAGGTCGGTAGCGGCTTTCTCTCGCTCCGCATTTCCGATCCGTAGCTGTCCCGGGCCGGACCACTCGATCTCACCCATCGCACACCGCCCTGCACATCCCCTGTGCTGCAAAACTGTAATCACGCCTGCGGACCGGCGCCACGTTTTCTCAGCACAGACTTCGTTCGGGGCCGACCGTAAGATCGCCAGACGTGACGGCATCCGCGCATCCGCGCCGGCTCGGGATCATGGGGGGAACGTTCGATCCGATCCACCACGGCCACCTCGTGGCAGCGAGTGAGGTCGCCGCGCGATTCGGGCTGGCCGAGGTCATTTTTGTGCCGACCGGACAGCCGTGGCAGAAGTCCGATCGTCAGGTGAGTCCCGCCGAGCACCGCTACCTCATGACCGTCATCGCGACGGCGTCGAATCCCCGCTTCTGGGTGAGCCGAGTCGACATCGACCGCCCGGGCCCGACGTTCACCATCGACACAATTAGGGACATCCATGCGCTACGCCCCGACGCCGAGCTGTACTTCATCACTGGCGCTGACGCGCTGGGGCAGATCCTGTCGTGGCGGGACCACCAGGAGATGGCTCACCTCGCCCGCTTGGTAGGTGTCACCCGCCCTGGGTACGAGCTATCCGACGCGCACCTGCCCAATGACACGGTGACTCTCGTAGATGTGCCGGCCATGGCCATCTCCTCGAGCGCGTGCCGACAACGGGTACGCGACGAGTTGCCCGTCTGGTATCTCGTGCCGGATGGCGTCGTTCAATACATCGGCAAGCATCGTCTTTACCGCGCTGACATGGGCGCGCCGGTGTTGGGCTCGTAGGCTTCCGCCGTGGCCGCTACCCAACACGCGATCGATCTTGCTTTGATCGCCGCTGACGCGGCCGCCGAAAAGCTGGGCTCGGACATCGTGCTCATCGACGTGAGCGATCGGCTGGCCCTGACCGATGTGTTCGTCATCGTCAGCGGTTCCAACGAGCGGCAGGTCGAGGCGATCGTCGATTCGGTGGAGGAGAAGCTACGCGCGGTCGGAGTCAAGCCGCTACGGCGCGAGGGACGTCGGGAAGGGAGGTGGGTCCTGCTCGACTACTCCGAGATCGTCGTGCACATCCAGCACGCCGAGGAACGGGTCTTCTATGACCTGGAGCGGCTGTGGCGGGACTGTCCGACGATCCCATTCGACCGACCCGGCGCACCTGCCGCCGAGCGCGGTACATGACGACACCGCGGCGGGTGCTGCTGCTTCGGCACGGCCGAACGAGGTGGAATGCCGAGCACCGTTTCCAGGGGCAGGCCGACCCTCCGCTGGACGATATGGGTCGGGCCCAGGCCTACGAGGTGGCCGGCCTGGTCGCCGCACTTCGTCCCGGAATACTCGTGTCCTCCGACGCAACTCGGGCCTTGCAGACTGCGGCGCCGATCGGCGAGATCACCGGTCTCCAGGTCAAAACCGACCCTCGCTTTCGGGAGAGGTCCCTTGGTCACTGGGAGGGTTTGACCCGGGACGAGGTCGCCGAACGTTTCCCGGACGAGTACGCCGATTGGGTGGCCGGCCGTGACGTGAGCCGTCGGGGCGGGGAAACCCGCGCGGAAGTCGCAGAGCGGGCCTGTGGCGCGCTGGACGATCTCCCGCTGGCCGACATGACTGTGATCGTCACGCACAGCGCGACGGCGATGGCCTTGTCCGCGGCTCTGCTCGGCTTGCCACAGGATCCGCATGTGCTCGGTCCGCTCGCCAACTGTCATTGGACGGAATTGCGTAGCGATACCCGCTGGCAGTTGCGCGCCCATAACGCCGGACCCCCGGGCCCGGTTATCCCACGGCTGGCGCCGGATGAGGACGTTCCGGACGCTGAGGCATGATCAGGGGCGAGGCTTCTCACCCAGCCATTTCCGGATGTGGTGCCCGGGTAGCATAGGTGTGTGAGCCGAGCATCCTTGCTCCTTCTCGGGCCGCGCTGACCGTCAGAACACGGATAGCGCGGCAGCCTCTGCGACGCGATCGCAGAGGCTTTTCTGTGCCAGTGAGCGAGCAACAAGGAGTATCCGCATGAGCAGCGAAGCCGGGACGTCCGAGGCGGCTGTTGCCACGGCTGACGTCCCGCCGTTTCGGTATACCGCCGCGCTGGCCGACCAGATCGAGCTGGCCTGGCAGGACCGTTGGGAGCGCGAAGGGACGTTCAACGTCCCCAATCCGGTCGGGCCGCTCAGTCAAGGGTTCCGCGCTGTTGCCGGTCGGCAGCACCTGTTCGTCATGGACATGTTCCCTTACCCGTCGGGGGAGGGGCTGCATGTCGGACATCCGCTGGGATTCATCGGCACGGACGTCTTCGCCAGATACGAGCGGATGCGCGGCGACAACGTATTGCACACGATGGGCTTTGATGCCTTCGGACTTCCGGCTGAGCAGTACGCGGTGCAGACCGGCCAGAATCCGGCCGTAACGACCTACTCACGCATCGAGGTGTTCAAACGACAGCTGCGGCGCATGGGTCTGGGGCACGACCAGCGTCGGGTATTCGCGACCACCGACAAGCGCTACTACCGCTGGACACAATGGATCTTTCTGCAGATCTTCAACAGTTTCTATGACTATGAGGCAAACCGGGCCCGGCCCATTGCGGAGTTGGTAACAGAACTCTCTTCCGGTGCGCGAGAACCGGCACCGGGCACCAACCCGTTCGGGACGCCGTGGGGGGAGCTGTCGGACTTCCAGCGTCGACAGGTCATCGACAAACACCGGCTGGCCTACCTCGCCGAATCGACCGTGAACTGGTGTCCCGGCTTGGGCACGGTGCTGTCCAACGAGGAGGTCACGAGCGAAGGGCGGAGTGAACGAGGGAATTTCCCGGTATTTCGCAAGCCGCTGGTGCAGTGGATGATGCGCATTACTGCCTACGCCGATCGGCTCGCCGACGACCTCGACCTGATCGACTGGCCGGACAAGGTGCGCACCATGCAGCGCAACTGGATCGGCCGGTCGACCGGCGCGCAAGTGCGATTCCCTTCTGCTGCTGGCGATATCGAAGTCTTCACGACCCGACCCGACACTATTTTCGGCGCGACCTACATGGTGCTTGCTCCGGAGCACCCGATGGTCGCGGGGTTGACGGCCGAGGAATGGCCGCCCGACACCGACCCGACATGGACCGGTTCGCAGCCGACGCCTGCCGAGGCGGTACGGGCGTATCAGGCGGTCGCATCAGCCAAGACCGAGCTCGACCGGCAGGAGGACAAGCGCAAGACCGGCGTCTTCACCGGCTCGTTCGCGACGAATCCAGCAACTGGCAAGCAAGTTCCGGTCTTCATTGCCGACTACGTCCTGATGGGCTACGGCACCGGGGCGATCATGGCCGTTCCGGGACAAGACGAACGTGACTGGGAGTTCGCCGAGATCCACCATCTGCCGATCGTCCGCACAGTGCAGCCGCCCGAGGACTTTGAAGGGGGCCCCTACCTGGGCGACGGTCCTGCCATCCACTCAGATTTCCTCGACGGGCTCGACGTCGGTGCTGCCAAAGCAGCGATGATCACCTGGCTGGAGAAGCATGGTTGGGGTCAGGGCGCCGTTACCTATCGCTTGCGAGATTGGTTGTTCTCCCGCCAGCGCTACTGGGGCGAACCATTTCCAATCGTCTACGACGAGACGGGTCTGCCAATCGCTCTTCCGGAATCGATGCTTCCGGTCGAGTTGCCGGACACGGAC
>Ga0207678_10001247_pt1 | contig 23481 bp, 16 predicted proteins | sample KBSC63metaG_FD_184319 | JGI IMG/M metagenome (GOLD analysis project Ga0207678, IMG submission 184319) | Corn rhizosphere microbial communities from Kellogg Biological Station, Michigan, USA - KBS C6-3 metaG (SPAdes) (version 2) | ecosystem: Host-associated > Plants > Roots > Rhizosphere > Soil ... | reverse complement strand
CGGTCGTGAGCGTCGCCGTGCTAACGGTCGCGAGCTTCGCGCGGGTCGCATCCTTCAGCGACATCTCAGTTCCCCGGCAAATCGGCCGTGATCGGAAGGTAGTAGTCGGTCCATGCCTTCGGCATCGTCTTCAGCGTGCCGACCTTGTGCAGGTGCGCAGCAAATTTCATCGTGCCTTGCGGCGCGGGCGTCCATTCCATCATTCCCGGCTGCTTCAGCATGTCGAGGATCTCGGCGGCCGGCATCTTGTCGTGCGTGACCTCGCGGTAGATCTCGACGGCGGCCGGCGTGTCCTTGTTGATGAAATCGATCGCGTCGAACGTCGCGGCCTTGATCGCCGCGACGATCTTCGGGTTCGCGTCGGCGAACTTCGTCGTCGTGAAGAACTGCGACTGCGTCAGCGGCCCACCGATGATGTCGGGCGAGGACAGCACGATGTGCGCGCCCTTCACGTTCTTGAGCTCATAGTACGAGTAGGGTGGCGCCGCGAAGTGGCTGGTGATCTCGCCCTGCGGATTGGCCATCATGATCGCCGCGTCCGGGTGTCCGAGCTGCACGGTGTTCGCATCGAGCTTCGTCGTCTGGTCGGCGCCGAACGTCTTCTCGCTCGCCATCTGCAGCAGGATCGCCTGCGTCGACACCTTGAGCGTCGGCACGGCGATGCGGTCGTTCGGTCCGTAATCCTTGAGCGTGTGGATGTTCGGATTGCGCGTGATCAGCGCGAGCGGCAGCGCCGAGTTGGCGACGATCCCCTTGACGCCGCCTTTCGTCCGATCCCACAACAGCAGCAGGTTGCCGACGCCGGTGTTGACGACGTCGACGTTACCCGACAGCAGCGCGTCGGTCTGCGCGCCCCCGCCCGAAAGCGACGCCCAGGTCACCTTCAGGTTCGGCACGCCGAGCTTCGCCGCCTCCTTCTCGATCAGCTGCTGCTTTTCCATCACGTGCGACGGCAGATACAGGATCCCGGGCTGGCGGGTGATGGAGATCTCGCTCTTCTGCTGCGCACCGGCGGCGAAGGACAGCGCGAGTAGAGCCACGGATGCGACGAGGGTCGAGACGAGCTTCGCAGAGCGGATCACAATGCCTCCGGTAATGCGATCCTTCGAAGAATCGCGTGACGGGGTACGAACCGAGCCGAGACTGCGGCCGGCGCAAAGGCGCACGGCGCGGCACCCGGCGGACGAGGTACGGCGCCGTCATTCTAGGCCATCGCGCAGCCGCCCGTGAGGCGGCATCGACGCGCATGTTTTTCGACGGCGCAGTCGCGCTCACGTGGACGGCGCAGCGGGAATCGTGAACGTGAACGTCGAGCCGGCGCCGGGCTCGCTCTCCACGCCGATGCAGCCGCCGTGGAGCTCGACAAACTTCCGAACCAGCGCAAGCCCGAGTCCCGTGCCCTCCACCCGCTTCGCGGCCGACCCAACCTGCCGAAACTCCTCGAACACGGCCTGCTGATCCTGCTTTGCGATTCCGACGCCGGTGTCGCTCACCGCGACGGCGACCATTCCGTCACGCGCCGCAATGCGAACGGCGACTCGCCCGCCGTCGGGCGTGAACTTGAGCGCGTTGGAAAGAAGGTTGAGCAGCACCTGCTTCACCTTGCGCTCGTCCGCGCGAACGTTCGGGATGGAAGCGTCGACGTCCTCGCGCGCAAGCTCGATTCCCTTGCGATTCGCTCGCTCGCGCATCAGGAGCAGTGCGCCGTCCACCACGCTCGCCAAATCGAACTCGGCGAGCTCGAGCTCCATGCGACCCGCCTCGACCTTCGACAGATCGAGAATGTCGTTGATGAGCGAGAGCAGATGCCGGCCGGACTCCATGATGTCCCGGACGTATTCCGCCTGTTTCGCGTTGAGCTCGCCGAACATGCCTTCGGCGAGGACTTCGGAGAAGCCGATCACGGCATTGAGCGGCGTGCGCAGCTCGTGCGACATGTTGGCGAGAAACTCGCTCTTGTGCCGGCTTGCCGCTTCGAGTTGCCGGCTCTTGTCGGCGATCTCATGGAACAGGCGGGCGTTCTGGATCGCGAGTACCGATTGCGTGGCCAGCGTCTGCACGAGGTTCACGACCGGCCGCGCGAGGAGTCCCGGCTCGCGCCGCCAGATGGCGAGCACGCCGACGATCCGCTCCTCGTAGAGCAGCGGCACCGCGAGCAGCGAGCGGTAGCCGTGCCGCTCGAAGATCGCTCGCACGCGCCTGACGTCGTAGCTACCCTCGGCGAGCACGTCGGCAACCTGGACCGGTGCGCGCAGCACCGCGGCCCGGCCGGCCGCGCCTTCGCCGAGCCGGATCGGATGCGCGCGCAGCACCTGCAACAGGTCGTCCTCGACGCAGAATGTGCCGCGAATCCAGCTGAAGCACGCGCTGGCCTCGTCGTATTCGTAGAGCACGCCGCCATCCGCGCCGGCGAGATGCGCGGCTCGGGCGACGATCGTATCGAGGACGGTGTCGAGATCGAGGCTCGAGCTCACGGCGCGCGCAACCTCGCTCAACACGTGCAGCTCCTCGAGCGAGCGCGCGAGCTCGCGGGTACGCGCCTCGACCTTGTGTTCGAGCGTCGCGCGCGCGCCGGCGAGCTCGGCCGCCGAGTGATTCAGCTCGTTGCCGAGCGCTTCCAGTTCGTCGCCGGTGGCAATGTCGACGCGATGGTCGAGATCGCCGGCACCGATGCGCGCGGCGCCAGCCTGCAGCGTGCGAATCGGCGCAACCATCCGGCGCGCGAGGAAGCCGCTCGCGAGCACGGCCAGCGCGAGACCGAGCACGAAGATCGCGAGGCTGCGCATGATTGGCTCGCGCAGCGCCGCGTAAGCGTCGGCGGCCGGACGCTCGACGAAAACGAGCCAGCCGAGCGGCGCGATCACTGCGTGCGCCGCCAGCACGCGGCCACCGCCCACGCCGTCGGCGAACATCGCAGACGCCGACGCCTGCGGTCCGCCCGCAACGTGCGCACGCGCGCTCTCGACCTGCGCGAGACGCGACAGGTCGCGTCGCTCGCGCAACGTGCGCGCGTCGGGATGGGCGATGAGCCGGTCGCGCGCATCGACGACGTAGGTATAGCCGCCGGCGCCGACCGCGAGCCGGGAGACGATGCGCTGCAGCGTGCGCAGGCCCACCTCGGCCGCGGTCACTTCGACGGCGTAGGTTCCGACCGGCATCGCAAGGACCACGTACGGCTCCGCGTCGTCGCGCAGGCGGACCGCACTCCAGTAGATCGCCCCCTTGCGGGCTGCGACGAACTCCGGCGCCGCCGAGAAGTCGACGCCGCTATCCACGACGTCGGGATGCAGGCGCGACACGCGAATCACCTCGCGACCCGACACGTCGAGATGCCGCAGGTCGCTGATCGCGGGCACGCGGCGCAGGACGCGAAGAAAATCGAGCTCGCGCTGCTCGGCGATCGACGCGGCCAGCCCTTCGCGGAAGCCCAGCGCCGCGGCGCCGAGCGGACCCGCCGAAGGATCGTCGGATGCGCTGCGCGTGGTGTCGCGAACCTGTTCCTGCACCTCGTTCAGGAACTGCTCGATGCGCAAGGCCGCCGCCGTTGCATGGACCTGCTCGACCTCGACGATCGCGCGCTGCGCCTGCCCGTAGGAGAAATAGAGCTCCGCGAGGCCCGACAGCATCAGCGTCCCGCCCACGAGCACGCTCAGCACGCGCACGTACTTGCGCAGCAGCGGGCTGCGGATCTGCTCGAGCATCAGCGTCGAAAGGCGTCCGCGCGAAGCAGGATCCGGCGCGGGACCGTGAGCCCCAGCAGATCGGCAGTCTTCAGGTTGACCGCGAGATCGATCCGTTCGGCGCCTTCGACCGGCAGATCACCGGGCTTCGTGCCGGCGAGGACTCGGGATATCAGCGACGCAGCCTGCACGCCTTCGGCGTACGCGTCGGGCCCGTACGAGACGAGACCGCCGTGGCCGACCCATAACGCGGTTCCGAAGATCGCCGGCACGCGCAGCGCGAGCGACCGCTCGAGCACGGCGACCGGGATTCGCAGCCGCGAGTCGTCCGCCGCGAAGAGCGCGTCGCCCGGCCGGAGCTCCGCAAATATCGGCGTCAGCCCGGCGTCATCGTCGACGCCGCGGATCACGACCTCTAAGCCGAGCGCAGGCGCGGCGTCGACCGCGTTGCGCGCCATCGACGCGGCGACCGGATCGCTGCGTTCGTGGACGACGAAGATGCGACGCACGGCGGGCGCGAGCGAATGCAGCACCTGCAGGCGCTTCGCCGTGAGCTCCGATCGCAGGCTCGAGATGCCGGTGACGTTGCCGCCCGGGCGGGTTCGGTCAGCAAGAATCCCGGCCGCGACCGGATCGCCCACCGACGTGAACACGATCGGAACGTCCCGCGTGGCGCGGCTCGCGGCAAGCGCGGCCGCCTGCTCGGTTGCAACGATCAGATCGACGCCACCTTCGACGAGTGCCGCCGCGGCGGCCGGCAGCGCATCCGGCCGCCCCTGGGTGAATCGGATCTCGAACGTGACGTCTCGCCCCTCTTCGAGCCCGAGATCCTTGAGGCCCGCCTTCACGCCTTCGACCGTCGGATGCACAGCCGACCATGTCTCGTTCAGGAAGCCGATACGATGAGGCCGTCGCGCGTCCCCCGCACTCGCGACGAGCGTCGCAAAACACAGGATCAGCACGGCCGCGTACGCGCCCACGCAACCGCCCGGTCAGCCCTTGAGGAAGTGGTGATATGCACCCTGCGCAACGTGGTCCCATGGGCCGATCTGCTGCGAAAGCTTCTCGAACGACGCGTGCACCTTGCGCGCCATCGGACTCTGCGTCGACTGCTCGCGAACGACGTCGACGGCGAGCTTCCGCAGATCGCGCAACACCGGCGCGGGGAACTCGACCAGCTCGACCCTGCTCGCAAACTGCGTTTGCAGCCGCAGCACGGCCGCCAGGTTCTTCGCGTGATAGTCCATGAAGCCGTACACCTGGACCGCGGTCGTGGCGAAATCGAGGATACGGCGCAAGTCGACCGGCAGCGCGTCGTACGCCTTGCGATTGAAGACGAACTCGCCGACGGTACCGGGCTCGTGCCACCCCGGATAGTAGTAATAGCGCGCGGTGTTCTGCAGGCCGAGCGCGAGGTCGTCGTGGGGGCCGACCCATTCCGCCGCGTCGATCACGCCCCGTTCGAGGGCGGCATAGATTTCGGCGGCCGGCGTCAGCACCGCCGTTCCCCCGGCTCGGGCGAGCACCCTGCCGCCGAGGCCGGTGCCCATGCGCATCTTCATGCCCTTGTAATCGGCGATCGTGTCGATCTTCTTGCGGAACCACCCGCCCATCTGCGGCGCGAAGCCGGGCCCGAGGCGCGGCACCAGATTGAACTGCGCGTACGTTTCCTCCCAGAGCTTCTGGCCGTCGCCGTGGTAATACCAGACCGCCATGCCTTGCGGATCGAGGCCGAATGGAATGGTCGTGAACCACTCCACCGCCGGGTCCTTCGCGGTCCAGTAGTACGAGGCGGCCATGAACGCCTCGATCGTGCCGTTGGACGCGGCATCGAAGCATTCGAACGGCTTCATGATCTGGCCGCCGGGATAGACGTCGATGCGGAAGCGGCCGCCGCTCATTTCGTCGACGATGCGCGCGAGCCGTTGCGCGGCACCTTGCAGCATGTCGAGTTGCGGCGGCCAGGCGGTGGAAAGCCGCCAATGGACCCGAGGCTGGGCGATCACGCTCGGTGCAGCGAACGCCGCCGAAGCGGCAACCGTCGTCGCGCCCGCCTTCGCAAGAAACGCTCGCCGTTCGGTGGCCATGCCGCCTCCCCGTCCGCAGCGCGCCCTGGTCCCCTCGCGCGCAGCAACGATCGACCGCGATGATCCGTCGATTGTGCCACGAAGCACCGTCCTGCGGTGCCGGGAGCTGCCGCAAGCGCGGACGTGCGCGGTTCGCGCTTCGGCCAGGCAGCAACGGAACCGAAGGTTACGAGTGCGCGGGCACGCGAATAACGGCCACGACCACCCGGGACACTCGATCAGCCGAACCAGCGACGACCGCGTGGTCGGCCGCAGGGCCCGTCCGCTAACCGGCTTGCAAAGCAGTCGGCAACGGCGATAGCGCCGTGGCTATGGCGTCGTCGACCTCGTTCATCCACACGAAGTCGAGCTGCGCGCGCGCGTCGACGGGGATGTCCTCGAGGTCGCGCTGGTTGCGCATCGGCAGCATCACCGTCTTGATGCCTGCACGCAGCGCCGCGAGCACCTTCTCCTTCACGCCGCCGATCGGCAGCACGAGCCCGCGCAGGCTGATCTCGCCCGTCATCGCGACGTCGCTGCGCACGGCGCGCGACGTGAGCAGCGACGTCAGCGCGACGAACATCGCCACCCCTGCACTCGGTCCGTCCTTCGGCGTCGCGCCGGCGGGCACATGGATGTGGATGTCCGATTTCTCGAGCACCTGCGCATCGATGCCGAGCGACGCCGCGCGCGCCTTGACGAGCGACAACGCCGCCTGCGCACTCTCCTTCATCACGTCGCCGAGCTGCCCGGTGAGAATGAGCTTGCCGTTGCCCGGCGTGCGCGCCGCCTCGACGAACAGGATGTCGCCGCCGACCGGCGTCCATGCGAGCCCGGTGGCGACGCCGGGAACACTCGAGCGCATCGCGACCTCGGCCTCGAACTTGCGCGCGCCGAGAATGGGCTGCAGATCGTCGACGCCGATCACGCGCTTCTGCTCGCTGCCTTCGGCGATGCGTACCGCGACGTGGCGGAACACGTGCCCGATCTCGCGCTCGAGATTGCGCACGCCCGCCTCGCGCGTGTAGTCGTCGATGATCGTCAGCAGCGCCTCGTCGGTGACGTCGCACTGCCCGGCGGTGAGTCCCGTCGCCTTCAGCTGGCGCGGCACCAGATAGCGGCGGGCGATCTGCAGCTTCTCCTGCGCGGTGTAGCCCGGAAGCTGGATGATCTCCATCCGGTCGCGCAGCGGCCCGGGGATCGTGTCGAGCACGTTCGCCGTGCAGATGAACATCACATGCGACAGGTCGAACGGCACCGCCAGGTAGTTGTCGCGGAACGTCGAGTTCTGCTCGGGATCGAGCACTTCGAGCAGCGCCGACGACGGGTCGCCGTGGAAGCCGCCCATGCCGAGCTTGTCGACTTCGTCGAGCATCATCACGCCGTTGCGCGTGCCCGCCTTGCGGATGCTCTGGATGATGTTCCCGGGCAGCGCACCGATGTAGGTGCGCCGATGGCCGCGGATCTCGGCCTCGTCGTGCACGCCGCCAAGGCTCACGCGGGCGAACTTGCGCCCGGTGGCGCGCGCAATGCTCTGGCCGAGCGACGTCTTGCCGACACCCGGCGGACCGACGAAGCACAGGATCGGGCTGCGGCCTTCGGGATTGAGCTTGCGCACCGCGAGATATTCGAGGATGCGCTTCTTGATCTTCTCGAGCCCGAAGTGATCCTCGTCGAGGATCCTGCGCGCTTCCGCGATGTCGATCGGCGGCTGCTCGGGGATCGCCCAGGGGAGCTCGGTCAGCCACTCGAGATAGGTGCGCACCATCGAATACTCGCCGGCGGCCTCGGGCATGCGCTCGAGGCGCGAAAGCTCCTTGCGCGCGGCCTTGTCGACCTCCTCGGGCATGTGCGCGTCGGTAATCGCCTTGTCGAGGTCGGCGATTTCCGCGTTGCCTTCCTCGCCTTCGCCGAGCTCCTTCTGGATCTGGCGCATCTGCTCGCGCAGCAGGTGCTTGCGATTGACGTCGCTGATCGACTCGCGCGTGCGCTCGCCGATTTCGCGCGACACCTTCAGCACCTCGATGCGATGCGCGAGCAGCGAAAGGAGCTTGTCGAGCCGCGCCTTCAAGTCGAAGGTCTCGAGCAGCGCCTGCTTTTCCTCGGCGCTGACATCCATCAGGCCGGCGATGAAATCGGCGAGCCGCGACGGCCCTTCGACCGCGCCGAGCGCTGCCACCATCTCCTCGGGCACCTGCGGCAGAAGCTGCAGGATCTCGGTCGCCCGTTCGCGCAGCGCCCGTGCCCGGCCTTCGATCTCCGCGTCGACCTGCGTCTCGTCGTCGATGAATTGCACGCGCGCGACAGTGAACGGCCAACCGTCGAGGAACTGCAGCACGCGAAAGCGGCGCAATCCGCGCGCGATCGCGTGATGAAGTCCGTCGGGCGTGGTGATGTAGCGCAGTACGCTGGCGCTGGTGCCCACCCAGTGCATGTCGTCGGGACCCGGCTCGTCGACGTCGGGCTTGCTCTGCAGCAGCACGCCGAGCGGACGCTCGAGGCGCACCGCCTCCTGCGCCGCGGTGCGCGAGCGCTCGCGACCCACGGTGATCGGGAACACGGCGCCGGGAAACATCACGACGTTGCGCACCGGCAGGATGATCAATGCGTCGTCGGGCAGCGGCCGCATGGCGCCTTCCCCGCGTACCGGCGCGTGGCTCGCGGGCGTGCCGTTCGGCGTGCGGCCTTCGGCCGACAGCGGGGTGCGATTCGTGTTGGTCTCTTCGGTCATCGTGATGGGTCAGCCGATCCGGCGCAGCCGCAACAGCAGGCAGCCGTGGTTGAGCTCCGGCGCGGCGGCATCGAAGCGGCCGGCAGGAAGCGGGATGCGGCGCTCGAAAGCGCCATACGGAATTTCCAGTTGACGCACGGTGAGCGGCCGGCCGGAAAAGGGCAACGGACGCTCGCCGCGAACGATCAGCGCATCGTTGTCGGTGATGACCTGGACGCGCTCGGCCGCCACGCCGGGCATCGCGACGATGACGACGATTTCGCGCTCGGTCTCGTACATGTCGACCGGCGGCTCCCAGGAAGCGCGCGCGGGCCGCGACGTGTCGAGCCGGAAGAAACGCCGCTGCAGCCGCTCGGCCTGGTCGAGAAGGTCGCACGCTTCGGCCCACATCCAGTCGCCAGGATCAGATCTGCGCATGCGTCGTTATCCATTCGATGAGTTGCGGAAGCGGCAGCGCGCCCGATTGGCGCGCGATTTCCCGGCCGTTGCGAAACGCGATCAGCGTCGGGATGCTGCGGATGGCGTAGCGCGAGGCGATCTCCGGCTCGGCTTCGGTGTCGAGCTTGGCAAGGCGCACGCCGGGTGCGACGCGGGTCGCCGCCTGCTCGTACGCCGGTGCCATCATGCGGCAGGGCCCGCACCATGACGCCCAGAAATCGACGACGAGCGGCGTGTCGCCGTTCACCAGCCGAGCGAAGTCAGCCTTCGTCAGCGCGATCGGATGTCCCGGGAAAAGCGGCTGCTTGCAACTGCCGCACGCCGGACCGTCGGCAAGCCGCGTCCGGCCCACGCGATTGGTCGTCGCGCAATGCGGGCAGGCGACATGCAGGCTGGCCGGCGGCGCCGAAGCGGCACTCACTGGATTGGCCTGTCACTGCACGCCGGGCGTTTCGCGGCGGCGTTGCGCCGGAGCGCCCGGCCGGGACGAGGTGTACGCATGGGCAAACAATGAGGGCCGGCGCCGGAGATTCAAGCTGAGGCACCGGCGCGGCGCCCGAGTTCGCCCGGGGTTGACCGGGGATGCCGTCGACGGTGAAGGAGCGGCCTAGGCGGCGCACTCGACGACGTCGCCCACCTGCGCCTCGCCATCCCAGGTTTCGAGGCGCACGGAGAAGCCCCACAGGCGCCGCAGATGCGCAACGACCTGCGCCGCGGCGTCGGTCAGCGGGCGCCCGCGGCGCCGGTGATGGCGAAGCGTGAGCGAGCGGTCGCCATCGCGCTCGTAGCGGATGACCTGGACGTCGGGCACGCGGATGTGCTGCGCGTGCTGCTGCGCGAGAAGCTTGCGCACGCGCTTGTAGCCGCGCTCGTCGTGGATGCTGTCGACGACGAGCTCGCGCTCGTCCTCGTGATCGGCGATCGCGAACAGGTGGAAATCGCGGATCAGCCGCGGCGACATGTACTGGCCGATGAACGACTCGTCCTTGAAGTTGCGCATCGCGAAGTCGAGCGTCTTCTGCCAATCGCCGCCGGCGATGTCGGGGAACCACGCGCGATCCTCGGCATCGGGGTTCTCGCAAATGCGGCGCAGGTCGGAAAACAGCGCGAAGCCGAGCGCATACGGATTGAGGCCGCCGTACGCCTTCGAGTCGTAGGCGGGCTGCGCGATCACGTTGGTGTGGCTCTTCAGGAACTCCAGCATGAAGCCGTCGTCGACCAGCCCCTTTTCGTGCAGCCGGTTGAGGATCGTGTAGTGCCAGAACGTGGCCCATCCCTCGTTCATCACCTTCGTCTGGGCCTGCGGATCGAAATACTGCGCGAGCTTGCGCACGATGCGCACGAGCTCGCGCTGCCACGGCTCGAGCTTCGGCGAGTGCTTCTCGACGAAGTAGAGGATGTTCTCCTGCGGCTCGGCGGGAAAGTGATCGTCGTGGCCTTTGCGCTTGTCCGCGTTCTTGCCGGGCAGCGTGCGCCAGAGGTCGTTGAAGTCGCGCTCGCGATGCGCTTCACGCACCCTCAACCGCTCGGTCTCCGCCTTCAGCGTCGGCGCCGCCGGCCGGCGGTAGCGGTCGACGCCATGCGGCATCAGCGCATGGCACGCGTCGAGGACTTCCTCGACAGCGTCGGCGCCGTGGCGCTCCTCGCATTCCATCACATAGCGGCGCGCGAAGACGAGGTAGTCGAGGATGGCCTCGGCATCGGTCCACTGGCGAAACAGGTGATTGCCCTTGAAGAACGAGTTGTGGCCGTAGCACGCGTGCGCGATGACGAGCGCCTGCGTCGTCATCGTGTTCTCTTCCATCAGGTACGCGATGCACGGGCTCGAGTTGATGACGATCTCGTACGCGAGGCCCTGCATCCCGCGCCGGTAGGCCTGCTCGTTGCGGATGAACTCCTTGCCGTACGACCAGTGCGGATAGCCGATCGGCAATCCGCTCGACGCGTACGCGTCGAGCATCTGCTCCGACGTGATGATCTCGACCTGGTTCGGGTACGTATCGAGGCCGAAGTCGCCGGCGATCTTCGCGATTTCGACGTCGTAGCGCTCGATCAGATCGAAATCCCAGTCGGCACCGTGAGAGATGGGGCTCATGACTCTCCTGTCTATGCCTGCGCTTCCTTGCGGAACAGCTCCCGGAACACCGGGTAGATCTGGTCACGCTCGGACGCCTTGCGCATGGCGAGGTTGTCGGTGGCGCCTGCGACGCGCTCGTATTCCGACCACAGCGCGGACGGGTGATCGCTCGAGTGCGGGGACGCGAGCTCGAGGTAGGCGTAATAGCGCGTGGCCGGCAGCAGCTTCTCGCGCAGGAACCGCGCGCTACGCGCGGGATCGGCACCGAACGCGTCGCCGTCGGACGCCTGCGCGACGTAGACGTTCCACCCGCGCGCATAGCGCTCGGCGCGGATCTTCTCGGCAAGGTCGAGCGCCGAATAGACGACGGTGCCGCCCGAGCGCGTGTCGTGGAAGAACGTGTCCTCGTCGACTTCCTCGGCGTCGTCGGTGTGGCGGATGAACACGAGATCCACCTGGCCGTACTTGCGTGTGAGGAAGAGGTAGAGCAGCGTGAAGAAGCGCTTCGCGAGGTCCTTCTTCTCCTCGTCCATCGACGCCGAAACGTCCATCAGGCAGAACATCACGGCGCGCGCGATCGGCTCGGGCCGCATGACGCGGTTGCGATAGCGCAGGTCGGGCTCGTCGATGAACGGCAGCTCGCCGCGGCGCCGGCCGATGCGCTCGAGCTCGGCGTAGATCTGCGCGGCGCGCTCGGCTTGTCCGGCCGCACTGGCAATCGCGAAATCGGTTTCGAGCGCCATGATCTCGCGTGCAAGGCTGCCGCCGAGGGCGATCCTGCGCGCCAGCGACTGACGCAGCGTGCGCACGATCGCAAGGTTCGCCGGCACGCCGGTTTTCGCGAAACCCGCGCGCACACTCTTCTTCTGTTCGGTATGGCCGAGCTCGGTGCGTGCGAGGTTGGGCAGCTCGAGGTCGTCGAAGAAGATCTGCATGAACTCTTCGCGCGACAGCGAGAACACGAACGCGTCCTCGCTGTCGCCCTCGCCTGCACTCCCCCGGTTGCCGCCGCTGCCGCCGCCCTGCGGTCGCGCGATCCGGTCGCCCGCGACGAACTCGCGATTGCCGGGCAGCACGAATTCGCGGTCGCCACCGTGGCCGAAGCCGAACGATGGCTCCGAGATGTCCTTCTTCGGCACGTGCACCTCGCCGCCGTGCTCCATGTCGGCAAGCCGCCGCTCGCCGACCATCTTCTTGACGGCGTCCTGGATGTGGGACTTGTAGCGGCGCAGGAAGCGCTCGCGGTTGACGGCGCTCCTGCCACGGCTGCTCGGTCGACGGTCGATCAGATGAAGCATGTGTCAGCTCCCGTCGTGATGGGCATGGTTACGACGACTTGTGCACGCGCAGGTACCACTCCGCCAGCAGGCGCACCTGTTTCTCCGTGTAGCCCTTCGCAACCATCCGCGCGACGAAGTTCTGGTGCTTCTCCTTCTCGTCGGCCGACGCCTTGGCGTTGAACGAGATGACGGGCAGGAGGTCCTCGGTGTTCGAGAACATCTTCTTCTCGATCACCTCGCGCAGCTTCTCGTAGCTGCTCCACGCCGGGTTGCGTCCGTTGTTGTTGGCGCGCGCGCGCAGCACGAAGTTCACGATCTCGTTGCGGAAATCCTTCGGGTTGGCGATGCCCGCCGGCTTCTCGATCTTCTCGAGCTCGGCGTTCAGCGCCGCACGGTCGAAGCTTTCGCCGGTTTCCGGATCGCGGTAATCCTCTTCCTGGATCCAGCAGTCGGCGTACGTGACGTAACGGTCGAAGATGTTCTGGCCGTACTCGGAGTACGACTCGAGATACGCGGTCTGGATTTCCTTGCCGATGAACTCGGCGTAGCGCGGCGCGAGATAGCCCTTGATGTGCTCGACCGCCCGGCGTCGCGTGTCGTCGGGAAGGTCCTCGCGCGCGAGCCGCTGCTCCAGCACGTACATGAGATGCACCGGGTTCGCGGCGATCTCGGTCTGGTCGTAATTGAAGACGGCCGACAGGATCTTGTAGGCGAAGCGCGTCGACATGCCGCTCATCCCCTCGTCGGGCCCGGCGTAGTCGCGGTATTCCTGCAACGTCTTGGCTTTCGGATCGACGTCCTTCAGCGTCTCGCCGTCGTAGACGCGCATCTTCGAATAGAGGCTCGAGTTCTCGGGCTCCTTGAGACGCGTCAGCACCGAAAACTGCGCCATCATGTCGAGCGTTCCGGGCGCGCACGGCGCGCCGGACAGCGACGAGTGCGCGAGCAGCTTGTCGTAGATCTTCACTTCCTCGGACACGCGCAGGCAGTACGGGACCTTGACGATGAAAATGCGGTCGAGGAACGCCTCGTTGTTCTTGTTGTTGCGGAACGTGTGCCACTCGGATTCGTTCGAGTGCGCGATGATGAGTCCGTTGAACGGGATGGCCGAGAAGCCCTCGGTGCCCTTGAAGTTGCCTTCCTGCGTCGCCGTCAGCAGCGGGTGCAGCATCTTGATCGGCGCCTTGAACATCTCGACGAATTCGAGCAGGCCCTGGTTCGCGAGGCACAGGCCGCCCGAGTAGCTGTAGGCGTCGGGATCGTTCTGGGACAGGCTTTCGAGCTTGCGGATGTCGACCTTTCCGACCAGCGACGAGATGTCCTGGTTGTTCTCGTCGCCCGGCTCGGTCTTGGTGATCGCGACCTGCCGCAACACCGACGGCTGGATGCGCACGACGCGGAACTTCGAGAGGTCGCCTTCGTATTCCTGCAGGCGCTTGACGGCCCACGGCGACATGATCCCGGACAGGTAGCGGGTTGGAATACCGTATTCCTGCTCGAGCAGCGCGCCGTAGCGTTCGGGCGCGAACAGGCCGAGCGGCGATTCGTTGACCGGCGAGCCCTTGAGCGCGTAGATCGGACGCGACTCCATCACCACCTTGAGCCGCTCGGCGATCGACGACTTGCCGCCGCCGACCGGCCCCAGCAGATAAAGGATCTGCTTCTTCTCCTCGAGCCCCTGCGCCGCATGCTTGAAGAAAGAGACGATCTGCTCGATCGCGTCCTCCATGCCGTAGAACTCGCGAAACGCCGGATAGCGCCGCAAGACCCGGTTGCCGAAGATCCGGCCAAGCCGCGGCTCGTTCCGCGTATCGATGAGCTCGGGCTCGCCGATCCCGGCGATCATGCGCTCGGCAGCGCTGGCGTAAGTCTGCGGCTCGCGCCGGCACAGATCGAGGTAAGCCTCGATACTCATTTCCTCCGCCTGCGTGGCGGAGTAGTTCGAACGGAACTGTTCGAGAACGCTGGCCATCGTCTATTCCCAAAAAATGAAATTGCAAAAACCCGGGTGCCGGCTAACTGTCATTGCACGTCGCTTTTGGGCGTACGAAGCGACTGACAGCTTGGTATTTTTGGGAAGTGCCTAGGCAACTCTTCCTGCGTACTCTCCGCCACAGAAAAGGCGTGGCGGCGTGTTCGGCAACCGCGGCGTGTCGTGAAGCTTCGATTCGACGCGCGCCGCAGCGCCAGATGATCTCGTCAGTGCATAACGTGTGCCACTTTCGGTGCGTTGACAGTTTGCGGCGCGGCTACCACGCGGCCACGCCCCCGTCGGAGCGCGGGTCGCTGCCCCCCCGCAGCACGCCGCTCGCGTCGCGGACGATCGCCCCGGCATGCCCGACGGCCGCGTCGAACGGCTCGAGCATTTCCACCGCATGCCCGCGCGCCCGCAGATCGGCGACAACCTCGGGCGCGAAGCGCGACTCGAGCTTCAGCGTGTCGCTCGTCTCGCCCCATGTCCGGCCGAGCAGCCAGCGCGGTGCCGCAATGGCCGCCTGCGGGTTCATTCCGAACACCGCGCAGCGCGTGAACACGGCGCTTTGCGTCTGCGGCTGCCCGTCGCCGCCCATGTTGCCGTACACCATCGTGGCGCCGCCGGACAGCAGCGCCAGCGCGGGATTGAGCGTATGGAACGGCTTGCGGCCGGGCCGCAGCACGTTGAGCGCGCGCTCGTCGAGCGAAAAGCTGCAGCCGCGGTTCTGCCAGTTGATGCCCGATTCGCGCAGCACGATGCCCGCACCGTATTCGTGATACAGGCTCTGGATGAAGCTGACGGCGCGACCGGCGCCGTCGATGACGCCCATCCAGATGGTATCGGCGGGACCCTGGCCGGCGCCCCAGGGGGCGGCATGTCGCCGGTCGATGCGCGAAGCGAGCGCCTGCAGCCGGTCGCGCGACAGGAAATCCTGCGCATCCTCGGTCATGTAGGCCGGATCGGTGACGTGGCGATCGCGCACGGCGAACGCCTGCTTCACCGCCTCGACGCACAGGTGCACGTAATCGGCGCTGCACGGATCGGTTGCGCCGACGTCGAGCGCGTCGAGAATGCCGAGGATCATCAGCGAGACGACGCCTTGCGTGGGCGGCGGCAGGTTGTAGAGCGTCCCGAGCGAATGCCCGAGCACGAGCGGCGCGCGCCACCCGGCGCGATGAGCAGCGAGATCGTCGAGCGTCAGCGGACTGCCGATCGCCGCGAGGTCACGCGCGACCGAGCGCGCAAGATCGCCGCGATAGAAGTCGTCGAGGCCGGCGCTCGCAAGCTGCTGCAGTGTCGCCGCGAGACGCGGCTGGCGGAACAGCGTCCCCGCGCGCGGCACGCTCCCCGCGTCGAGGAACGTTTCATCGAAACCCGGCTGCCCCGACAGGCCGTCGAGCTTCGCGGCGGTGGTGGCCTGCTGGCTGCGGGTGACCGGAATGCCATGCCGGGCGTAATGAATGGCGTCGGCCAGGAGACGCGACAGCGGGAGACGCCCGCCGAGCGCTGCGCGGCTGTAATCGAGCGCGAGCGACCACCCGGAAACGGTGCCTGCGACCGTGCAGGCGGCAACGCCCCCGCGAAACGGGATCGCGTCGAGCTGCTGTTCCCGATAGAACGACGCCGTGGTGCGCGCGCCGGCGGCGCCGCAGGCGTCGATGGCGCGCGGCGCTTCGCCTGGCGAATGAATCAGCCAGAACGCGTCGCCGCCGATCGAGTTCATGTGCGGATACACGACGGCGACGCATGCGGCCGCGGCCACCATCGCCTCGAGCGCGTTGCCGCCGTCGCGCAGAACCGCTACCGCCGATTGCGCCGCAAGTGAATGCGGTGCCACTGCCATGCCGCGCATGCCCCACGCGGCGGTGTCGCTGGTCATCCTCGAAATACACGGTACACGATGCTTCAGTGTACCTGCACGACAACGAGAGTTGGCAAGATGCGATTGCGTTTTGCGGGACGATTGTGGAAACTAGCGCCCGGAAACAACACCTGCACCGTTCCCTCCGGATGCACGCACTCCTGCGCCTTGCCTTTGCCATCGACAAGCTGAACGAGCGCATCGGCAAAGGCGTCGCATGGCTCGGACTCGCTGCGGTCGTCGTGTGCACCGGCAATGCGGTCGCGCGCTACGCCCTGAACATCGGCTCCAACGCGTGGCTCGAGTTGCAGTGGTACTTCAATGCGGCCGTGTTCCTGCTGATCGCCGCGTATGCGCTGAAGCGCAACGAGCACGTGCGCATCGACGTGATCAACGGCCGCCTCTCGCCCCGCGTCCAGGCCTGGATCGACATCGCCGGCGGCCTCTTCATGCTGCTGCCCACCGTCGTCATCATCGGCTGGTACTCGTGGCCGTCGCTCGTCAATTCCTGGGAGATCAACGAGTATTCGTCCGATCCCGGCGGGCTCATCCGCTGGCCGGTCCGCCTGCTGATCCCCGTCGCCTTTTCGCTGCTCGGCGTACAGGCGATCTCCGAAATCATCAAGCGCTTCGCGTTCCTGAGAGGCCTGATTCCCGCCACCGAGTTCGAGAAAAAAGCCCACGATGCCATTTGAATGGATGGCACCGCTGATGTTCGCGGGCCTGGTGGTCTTCCTGCTGCTCGGTTATCCGGTCGCCTTCTCGCTCGCCGCCAACGGCCTGATGTTCGGGCTCATCGGCATCGCGCACGGCAACATCGAGCCGGCGCTTTTGCAGGCGCTGCCCGAGCGCGTGCTCGGGATCATGGCGAACTCGACGCTGCTCGCGATCCCGTTCTTCACCTTCATGGGGTTGATCCTCGAGCGCAGCGGCATGGCGGAGGACCTTCTCGATACCGTGGGCCAGCTTTTCGGCGCCATTCGCGGCGGGGTGGCGTACGCGGTCGTCTTCGTCGGCGCGCTGCTCGCCGCGACCACCGGTGTCGTCGCCGCCTCGGTGCTGGCGATGGGACTCATCTCGCTGCCGGTGATGATGCGTTACGGCTACGCGAACTGGCTGTCGACCGGGGTGATCGCCGCGTCGGGGACGCTTGCACAGATCATCCCGCCAAGCCTCGTGCTGATCGTGCTCGCCGACCAGATGGGCGCGTCGGTGGGCGACTTCTACGAAGGCGCGCTGATTCCCGGCCTCACGCTCGCGGCGCTATACGGCGTCTGGGTGGCGATCGTCTCGCTCGTCAAGCCGAACGCGGCGCCGGGCTGCCCGCCGGAAGCGCGCACGCTCTACGGCGGCGCCCTCATCGCGAAGGTGTTCACGTCGATGATTCCGCCGCTCGTGCTGATCTTTCTCGTGCTCGGCACGATCTTCCTCGGCGTCGCGACGCCGACCGAAGGCGGTGCAATGGGCGCGAGCGGCGCGATCGTCATGGCGCTCGTCAAGCGCAGGCTGCCGTTTCGCGTGCTGAAGCAGGCGATCGAGTCGACGGCGACGATGACGAGCTTCGTCATGTTCATCCTCGTCGGCTCGACCGTGTTCAGCCTCGTGTTCCGCGGCATGGACGGCGACCTGTGGGTCGAGCATCTGCTGATCGGCGTGCCGGGCGGTGCACTCGGCTTCCTGATCGTCGTCAACATCATGATCTTCCTGCTTGCGTTCTTCCTCGATTACTTCGAGATCGCGTTCATCATGATTCCGCTGCTCGCCCCGGTCGCGCAGAAGCTCGGGATCGACCTCGTGTGGTTCGGCGTGCTGCTTGCCGTGAACATGCAGACGTCGTTCCTGCATCCGCCGTTCGGCTTTGCGCTCTTCTATCTGCGAAGCGTCGCGCCGAAGTCGGTGCGCACGTCCGAGATCTACTGGGGCGCGATCCCGTTCGTCGCGATCCAGATCCTGATGATCGCCGTCGTCATCGCCTTTCCGCGCATCGTCACCGGCAACATCAGCGAGGCGGCCGGCGCGATCAAGGGATCGGGGGCGGAGGAGCTGCGGCGCCAGATCGAAGGTCCGCCCAAGGCGGCGCTGGCGCCGGGCACGACGACAGCGCCACCGCCGGCGCCCAAGTCGGAAGACGCGGGCGCGGAGCTCGAGCGGTTGCTGCAGGGAAAGTAGTAAAGCACTGATTGAGCATTACGACCCGGTACCCAGCGGACCTCCATGACCGTCGTTCCCGCGGAAGCGGGAACCCAGCGTGGTTCGCTCGAATGCGCCGCTGGGTCCCCGCCTTCGCGGGGACGACGAAGCTTCGTGCGCTCCACCTCACGCAAAATTCCGTCGGTGCCGCGGAAGCGGGAACCCAGCGGAACTCCATGACCGTCGTTCCCGCGGAAGCGGGAACCCAGCGTCGTTCGCTCGAATGCGCCGCTGGGTCCCCGCCTTCGCGGGGACGACGACGCTTCGTGCGCTCCACCTCACGCAAAATTCCGTCGTTGCCGCGGAAGCAGGAAGCCAGCGGAACTCCATGACCGTCGTTCCCGCGGAAGCGGGAACCCAGCGTCGTTCGCTCGAACGCGCCGCTGGGTCCCCGCCTTCGCGGGGACGACGACGCTTCGTGCGCTCCACCGTCACACAAAAGCTCCATCGTTCCCGCGGAAGCCGGTACCCGGCGGAACTCGATGACCGTCGTTCCCGCGGAAGCGGGAACCCAGCGTCGTTCGCTCGAATGCGCCGCTGGTCCCCGCCTTCGCGGGGACGACGACGCTTCGGGGCGCGACCCAGCGCGTTCGCCGGTTATTTCCCGAACGGGTGACTGTAGGCGAAGCTCTCGTACGTGAACTCGGCAGCGCGGTGCCACAGGAATTCCTCGCCGCGAAACGCCTTCCACGGCTCGTAGAGCTTCTTCCATGCCGGATTCTTCGACGCCTCGTCCTCGTACAGCTCGTACGACGCCTTCTGCGCCGCGAGCATGATCTCGTTGGAGAAGGCGTGTAGCTTGACGCCGTTCTTCACGAGCCGCTGCAGCGCGGCGAGGTTCTTGAAGTCGTACTTGGCCATCATGTCGGTGTTCGCCTCGTACGCGGCGGCCTCGATCGCCGCCTGGTACTCCTTCGGCAGCTTGTCCCATTCCTTCATGTTCACGTAGAACGAGTACATCGAGTTGCTCTCCCACCACCCGGGAAAGTAATAGTTCGGCGCCACCTTGTAGAAGCCGAGCTTCTCGTCGTCGTACGGGCCCACCCATTCCGCCGAATCGATGGCGCCGCGCTCGAGCGCCGGATAGATGTCGCCGCCGGCGATCTGCTGCGGCACCGCGCCAAGACGCGCCATCACTTCACCGCCGAGCCCGGCGATGCGCATCTTCACGCCCTTGAGGTCGTTCACCGTCTTCACTTCCTTGCGCCACCAGCCGCCCATCTGCACGCCAGTGTTGCCGGCGGGGAACGAAATGATGCCGAAGTCCTTGAAGAACGCGCGCACGAGCTCGAGACCGCCGCCGTAATAGATCCAGGCGTTCTGCTGGCGCTGGTTGAGCCCGAACGGAAGCGTCGTGTCGAACGCGAACGCCTTGTTCTTGCCGACGAAGTAGTAGCTCGCCGTGTGCGCGCACTCGATCGTTCCCTGCTGGATCGCGTCGACGACGCCGAACGCCGGCACGATTTCGCCTGCGGCGAATACGCGGATCTGGAACTTGCCGCCCGTAAGCTGCTCGACGCGCTTCGCAATGACCTCCGCGCCGCCGTAGATCGTGTCGAGGCTCTTCGGAAAGCTCGACGCGCAGCGCCAGCGTATCGAGGGCAGTGCCGGCGTCTGCGCAATCGCCTGCCTGACCGCGGCCGCGCCACCGGCGGCGATCGTTCCGCGAACGAGAAACCTGCGTCGATCCATCGTCTCCTCCTGATGTTTGTGGTCCCTGGCCGTCTACGCACCGGGGCGAGGCGAGTCTACCCAAAACCCGGCGGCATGACGAGAACGTCGCGAACGCCACCGTGTCGAAACCGGACTGCCCGCGCGCATCGCGCGACACCGGGCGTTCAGGACTGCGGAGGCAACCATGCAACAGCTCAGGGACGTGATGAGCCGCGACGTGAAGATGGTCGCGCCTGAAACGACGATCCGCGAAGCCGCGCAGCAGATGCGCGACGGCGATTTCGGCATGCTTCCGGTGACGGAGAACGATCGCATGGTCGGCGCCATCTCCGATCGCGACATCGCCGTGCGCGCGGTCGCCGACGACAAGGGGCCCGAAACGCCGGTGCGCGACGTCATGTCGCGCGGCATCTGCTGGGCCTACGAGGACGATTCGGTGGAGGTCGCGGCGCGCCTGATGAGCGAGCGGCAGGTGCGCCGGCTGCCGATCGTCAACCGCGACAAGCGCCTCGTCGGCATCGTGTCGATCGGCGATATTGCGGTCGAGCCCGACGACCGGGAACCGGCGGCCGAGGCGCTATCGGGAATTTCCCGGCATTAGCACCCACCTGCTCACGCCGACGGCTCCGATGGCGATGGCGCTGGCGCCCGCGCCGGCGTCTGCATCGCCAGCATCAGCGCGTTGATGCGCCGCACGAACGCGGCAGGGTCGTCGAGCTGGCCGCCTTCGGCCAGCAGCGCCTGGTCGAACACCACCTTCGCCCAGTCGTCGAAATGGCGCTCCTCGTCCTTGAGGCGCAGCACCACCGCGTGGTGCGGATTGATCTCGAGGATCGGCTTCGACACCGGCGCCTGCTGCCCGGCCGCCTTCAGCATGCGCGCGAGATTGCCGCTCACGTCGTGCTGGTCGGCGACGAGGCAGGCGGGTGAGTCGGTCAGCCTTCGCGTCACGCGCACGTCCTTCACGCGCTCGCCGAGGCTTTTTCGCATGCGCTCGATCAGCGGCGCGAGCTCGCTGGCTTCGGCCTCGGCTTCCTTCTTCTCCGCCTCGTCTTCGAGCTTGCCGAGGTCGAGGCCGCCCTTCGCGACCGACACGAGCGGCTTGCCGTCGAACGCGGTGAGGTGGCCGACCACCCATTCGTCGACGCGCTCCGACATCAGCAGCACCTCGATGCCCTTGCGACGGAACACCTCGAGATGCGGGCTGTTCCGCGCCGCATTGAACGATTCGGCGGTCACGTAATAGATGCTGTCCTGGCCCTCCTTCATCCTTGCGACGTAGTCGGCGAGCGACACCGTTTCATCCGCGGTATCGGCCTGCGTCGATGCGTAGCGCAGCAGCGCCGCCACCTTCTCCTTGTTCGCGTAGTCCTCGCCGATGCCTTCCTTCAGCACGCGGCCGAATTGCGACCAGAACGTCGCGTACTTGTCCTTCTCCGTGGCGGCGAGGCCGGCGAGGAGGTCGAGCACTTTCCTCGTCGTGCCGCCGCGCAGCGTCTCGATGTCCTTCGATTCCTGCAGGATCTCGCGCGACACGTTGAGCGGCAGGTCGGTCGAATCGACCACGCCGCGCACGAAGCGCAGGTAGGCAGGCAACAGCTGCTCGGCATCGTCCATGATGAACACGCGCCGCACATACAGCTTGACGCCATGCCGGGCGTCGCGGTCCCACAGGTCGAACGGCGCGTGCGCGGGGACGTAGAGCAGCAGCGTGTAGTCGTGACGGCCTTCGACACGCGCGTGAACCCACGCGAGCGGGTCGTCGAAGTCGTGGCCCACGTGCTTGTAGAACGCCTTGTACTCGTCGTCGCTGATCTCGCTTTTGGGCCGTGCCCACAGCGCCGACGCCTGGTTCACGGTCTCGGTTTCGTCGGCCTTCTGCGACTTGCCGTCCTTCCACTCCTCCTTCGCCATCACGATCGGCTGCACGATGTGGTCGGAGTAGCGGTGGATGATTGCGCGCAGCTTCGATCCGGACAGCAGGTCGTCCTGGCCCTCGCGCAGGTGCAGCGTGATCTCGGTGCCGCGCTCCGGCTTGCCGGCCATCTCGATCACGAATTCGCCGCCGCCGTCGGACTCCCAGCGCACGCCCTGGTCCGGCAGCTCGCCCGCGCGGCGCGTGAACACCGACACCTTGTCGGCGACGATGAACGACGAGTAGAAGCCCACGCCGAACTGGCCGATCAGATGCGCATCCTTCTGCTCGTCGCCGGTGAGCTGGCGAAAGAACTCGCGCGTGCCCGACTTGGCAATCGTGCCGAGGTTGGCGATGACTTCATCGCGGTTCATGCCGATGCCGTTGTCGGCCACGGTGATGGTGCGCGCGGCGGCGTCGTAGTCGACGCGTATGCGCATGTCGCTGCCGCCTTCGAGCAGCGCCGGGTTGTGCAGCGCCTCGAAGCGCAGCTTGTCGCACGCGTCCGACGCGTTGGAGATCAGCTCGCGCAGGAAGATCTCGCGGTTCGAATAGAGCGAGTGGATCATCAGGCCGAGCAGCTCTTTCACTTCGGCCTGGAACCCCATCGTTTCGCGAACGGGGGCGGAGTCTGTGTCGTTCATGGCTGGAAGGTCGGGTTCGCAACGGCGAAACGCATATCGTAATCGCTCGCCCCGGCCGCACGCCGCGGACGCTTGCCTGGCCCTATTCCGACGGCTGCCGCACGCCTGCCCCAACGCACCGGGCGAACTCGGCCCCGTCGCATCAACCTTCGGCTTGTGCGGCCAGCGATACGTCGAACGACGCGATGGCGCTGTCGAGCCGATCGATGCTGACGGGCTTCACGAGGTGCAAGTCGAAGCCGGCGGCCTGCGCGCGCTGCACGTCCTCGGGCTGCCCGTAGCCGGTCAGTGCGATCAGCGCGATGTGCCGCGGCGATTGCGATTTCAGTCGCCGCGCCACCTCGTAGCCGTCGATGTCCGGGAGCCCGATGTCGATGATGGCCAGGTCCGGCCAGGTCTGCGCGGCGATCGCGAGCGCCGCTTCGCCACCGGCGGCCTCGAATACCGCATGACCGTGCATGGCAAGCACCTCGCGCAGCATGTCGCGCGCATCGTCGTTGTCCTCGACGAGCAGGATGTTGCGTGGTACCGCGCAATGCGGTGGTAGCGCGCCGGTCGCCGTGGTGACGGCGGGAGCGGCCGCGGGAAGGCGCACCGTGAACGTGGCACCCCGGCCAATTCCCGCGCTCGCGGCGCTGACCGAACCGCCCTGCAATTGCGCAAGGCGCTTCACGATCGTGAGGCCGAGCCCGATGCCGCCCTTCGAGCGCCCCGCATCCTGATCGCCCTGCACGAACACCTCGAAGACGCGGTCGACCAGCGCAGGCGCCATCCCTTCGCCCTGGTCCGCAACGGACAACAGCGTCGCGTCGGCATGCTGCGTAATGTGAACGGTGATCGCTTTGCCCGCAGGCGTGAACTTGACGGCGTTGTCGAGCAGGTTCGACAGGATCTGTTCCACGCGGGTGCGATCGGCCGTCACCCATCCGCCGGCGCCGTCGACGCTGACG
>Ga0207678_10001246_pt1 | contig 23484 bp, 14 predicted proteins | sample KBSC63metaG_FD_184319 | JGI IMG/M metagenome (GOLD analysis project Ga0207678, IMG submission 184319) | Corn rhizosphere microbial communities from Kellogg Biological Station, Michigan, USA - KBS C6-3 metaG (SPAdes) (version 2) | ecosystem: Host-associated > Plants > Roots > Rhizosphere > Soil ... | reverse complement strand
CCCGGCCCATTCGCGACGCTCCCGCCGCCGCGCACCACGCGAATGCCGGCGAGGCTCTGGGGATCGTAGGCCGGCCAGTTGACCCACCCGCCGAACGGGTCGCTCTGCGGCACGCCGTCGAGCACCAGCAGCGCCCGGCTCGACGCGTTGCCCCCGAGCGCGCGCAGGGTCACGCCCTGGCTGGTCGGATGGCCGCTGCGCGCATCGGAGCGGCGGAACAGCTGGACCCCGGGGACATCCTTCAGCAGCTGGTCGAGCTCGTGGCTCGGCGCCTGCTCGATCTGGCGCGTCGAGATTCGCTCGACTGTATAAACCTGCTCGGCCTTGGCTTCGGGCAGCGCCTGGCCGGTGATGACGATTGCCGCCGGTGGCGAAGGAAGGGCGTCGACCACGCCGCGGCTAAAGAATGTCGTAGAGCGTCGCGGCGACCGTCAGCAGCGATGTCGCGGCAACACCAAGCAAGGCCCATGGCGCCCACCACGGCCACGACAGGCGTTTGGCTTCCTCGGAATTCGCCATGACGGCTAAATCACTGCTCCATTGCTCCAGTTCCGTCGAGTGAAAAGCCGCCCGCCGCACAGCGGCGAAGCACGTGCGGATTTAAACGTGGTTAAATTTAGGTTGATGAATCGGACGTAAATTGGTGTAGTTCCGGCATTCTTCGAGCGCGACTCGAACATGTTCAAACGGGGAAGGGGCGCCCCTTTGACACTGAGAACAAGACCATTGCTGGCCATTGGCGGCTCGGCGCGCCGGGGTGCCGCTTACGCATCGACATGGTCGTTCATCGCCGCGCTCAGCTCGCTGACGAACGCGCAAACGCCGCCGCCGGTGGTTCCGCCGACGCGCGAGGAAGTGACCCGGCCCGTCGCCGCCCCGCCGCCGCCTGAAAGCCGGCTCGAGGTCGAAGGCGGCATCCAGCGCTCGCCCTGCGCGCTCGACTCTCCCGAGTTCAAGTCGATCCACTTCGTCCTGCGCGGCGCCGAGTTCGACGGCCTGCAGGGCCTAACACGCGCCGATCTCGCGCCGAGCTTCGCACCGCTGGTCGGCCACGACGTTCCCATCTCGACCGTTTGCGAGATCCGCGACCGCGCGGCGACGATCCTGCGCGATGCCGGCTACATCGCCGCGGTCCAGGTGCCGCAACAGCGGATCGAGAGCGGCGTCGTCCGCTTCCAGGTGCTGATGGCGCACCTCACCCAGGTCCGGGTGCGCGGCAATGCGAGCGGCGCCGAGACGGTGCTCGCGTCCTACCTCAACCAGCTCACCAGGCGGCCGCTGTTCAACCGCTACGAGGCCGAACGCTACCTGCTGCTGGCGAGCGACCTGCCCGGCTACACGGTCCGCCTGACGCTTCGGCCGGCGGGGACCGCGCCCGGCGACGTGATCGGCGACGTCACCGTCCAGCGCCTTCCCGAATATGTCGACTTCGTCGTGCAGAACGGCGGCTCGCATGCGCTCGGCCCGTGGGGCGGGCTGCTGCGCGCGCAGGTCTTCGGCCTCACCGGCATGGGCGACCGCACCTCGCTCGCTTTTTTCAGCACCGCCGATTTCAAGGAACAGCAGACGATCCAGATCGCGCATGAGATGCGGCTGGGACCGGAGGGGCTGAGCCTGGGCGGCACCTTCACCTACGCTTGGGCGCGGCCCGACGTCAGCAACGCCCAGGTGCTCGCAAAGACGCTGCTCGGCACGATCGAGCTCGGCTATCCCTTCGTCCGGCGTGAAGCGGCGACCGTGCGCGGCTCGACCGGCATCGACATCATCAAACAGGACGTGTGGTTTGATCATGCGCGGCTGAGCCGCGACCGGCTACGCGTCGGCTTCGCGCGGCTCGGGCTCGACGCGATCGCGACGAAGTACGGTCCCAATTTCTCCTCCGCCGAGCCGCCGTGGCACGCGACCGCCTTGGTCGAGTTCCGGCAGGGCCTGCACGGGCTCGGCGCGACCGACTGCGGCGCCGCCGCGATCGACTGCACCGGGCCGGGAGACATCGGCCCGAGCCGGCTCGAGGGCCATTCGAACGCGAGCGTGGTGCGCTTCACCGGCTACGGCGAGGTCCGGCCGATGCCGAAGCTCACCTTCTCGCTCGGCTTGCGCGCGCAATATGCGTGGAAGGAGCTGCTCAGCTTCGAGGAATTCTCGGCCGGCAATTACACCGTCGGGCGCGGCTACGATCCGGGCGCGCTGCTCGGCGACAAGGGCTGGGGCACCCAGGCCGAGCTTCGTTATGGCAGCCGCATCCCGGCAAGCGCGGGCAAGGCCGCGGTCGAAGGCTATCTCTTCTGGGATCATGTGCGGGTCGGCCATTACGGCAGCCCGATCATCGTCAGCCAGCGCGAGCATGCCGACTCCGTCGGCGGCGGCGCTCGCATCAATTGGGACCGCTTCGTGCTCGATGCCGGCCTTGCCGTCCCGCTGACCCATATCGGCCCGCTCAACCGGCGGCCGGACCCGCGCTTCCTTATCTCGCTAACAACGCGATTGTGGCCCTGGAAGTATTGAGATGTCACACGAGCATGTTCCCGCGTACCGGCAACAACGGCACAAGCTCTTCCTCTCCTGCGCAATGGTGGCGATTGGCGCCGCCGCTCTCGCGCCGCAGCGCGCGGGGGCGCAGGCGTTCCAGGGCACCCCGACGCAAGCCGCCGGGTCGGTAAGTTTCGATCGCTCGACTCCGGGTACGGAAACGGTGACCGTCAACAGCCCAACGGCGACGATCAACTGGGCGCCGAGCGACACGCAGGGCACCGGCCACGTCAACTTCCTCCCCGCGGGCAACACCGCGACCTACCAGGGCGGCGCGAATCTCACCGGCTTCACGGTCCTCAACCGCATCGTCCCCAGCGACGCGGCGCGCGCGATCGACTTGAACGGCACCGTGCTCGCCAAACTCGCCAGCGGCGCGACCGGCGGCAACGTCTGGTTCTACAGCCCCGGCGGAATCGTCGTCGGCGCCAATGCGTCCTTCGATGTCGGCGGCCTGCTGCTCAGCAGCATCGACCTGCCCAACGGGTTCACCGCCGCCGATACGAGCTTCACCGCGAGCTTTTCAAAGACGCAGACCGATGCCGGGGGCATCCAGGTGCTGCCGGGCGCGAGCATCAACGCGCGCAGCAGCTATGTCGCGCTTATCGCGCCGAGGATCGAACAGGGCGGCAATGTCCAGGTCAACGGATCGGCCGCTTATGCCGCCGCCGACCAGCTGACGATGAGCTTCAGCCAGGGATTGTTCGACATCTCGGTCCCGGTCGATGGCGGCACGGCCGATGCGAACGGGATCGTCCACACCGGCACGACCGGCGGACCCGCCAACGCAAGCGCCACCGACCAGCACACCATCACGATGGTCGCGGTTCCCAAGAACCAGGCCCTTACCATGCTGCTGGGCGGCACCGTCGGCTACGATGCCGAAGCGACCGGCGCCGAGGTCGTCAATGGCCAGGTCATTCTCTCGTCCGGTTACGGTTTGAACGGCGTCGGGGTGAGCGGCGGCGCCCAGGGCAGCGGCGCGATCGACATCGGTTCTTCGGGGGCGGCGAGCTTCACATCCGACGTCTACGGTTATGCCGACGGCGCGATCAGGGTCGGCGCGACCAACGCGAATGTCGATTTCGCGCGCGATTTCTTTCTCTCGAACAACCTCGCGAACGCGGCCATCAATCTCGTCGCCGACAACGAGCATACGCTGCACGTCGGCGGCAGCGCGACGCTGGACGGCGATTCCGTCGCGATTGGCGCCGATCACGGCGGGCTCATCGACGTGGGGGATACGCTCGGCGCATTTGCATCCGGTACCGTCTCGCTGTTCGACGACAACCGGCTGGGGACGATCCGCGCCAACACGCTGTCCTTCAGCGGCGCCAGCTTCGCCGATCAGGCGCAGCCGCAGGTCACCAACCTTTTCGGCAGCTTTACCGGCGACGGGACAGTCGGCGACATCAGCGTTCCGGGCAGCTTGCAATTGATCGCCGACGGCAATCTCACGACCGGAAACCTCTCGGCGGTCAATTCCATCGGCCTGTTCGCCAACGCCGACCTGTCGGTGCAGAACGTCACGGTTTCAGGCACGAACGGCTCCGCGAGTTTCGACACGATCGATACCGCGAACTTCCACGGCACCGTGAGCGCAAAGAGCATCTTCGTCGCGTCGGGCGACATCGACATTTTCGACGGCGCGTCGCTCGGGGTCGGCGGCGTTACCAACGTCATCGCCTTGGCCTCGTTCAACGACAAGGGGGTGTACATCGGCGCCGGTCTGACGCCGCCGAGCGGCGCCTACACGCTGAACGAGGACGGCGATATCCGCGCGCGGACCCTCTCGATCGGCGCCTTCTCGGCAAGCGACGGCTCAACGCCGGACATCGTCGTCGGCGACACGCGAATCGAGGGCAGCCAAAGCACCGGCGGCGGTTCGGTCACCAACGTCATCGTCACGACCGGAAGCGGCTCGATCCGGATCGATGGGCAGGTCGGCTGGATCGACGCCGGGACGACGGACTCGCTGACGTTGACCGCCGGCAAGGCAATCGAGGTGAACACCGACGGCGGCCGTCTCGGCATGTTCGACAGCAACGGAGCACTGGCCGGCAGCCTGCTCCTCGATGCGCCCAACATCTGGATCGCCGACGGCGCGATCCTCAGCCAACTCGAAGCCGATCCGAACTTCGCCGGCCGCGATCCCGCGCTGGGCGTGAACAGCGGCACCGCCAATCCGCTCGGCTTCGTCGGCGCGGGCGGAATCACCGCGCTCACCACCGGCACGTTCTTCGTCCAGAACAGCGGCAGCGCCAGCGACTTCGGCGGCATCACTCCCGGCGACGGCGGCCTGTTCATCGACAACAGCGCGCAGAGCCCGGCGACCGTGACCGTCTACGGCCGGCAGATGAAGTCGGACGAAAGCGTCGTCAGCGGAGCGGACTTCGCCTCGTCGGTGCATATGATTGGGACGTTCACGACCGGGTCGGCGGTCAACCAGGTGCCGCTCGGCACCGCGCCACCGCCGCCGCCTCCGCCCCCGCCGCCGCCTCCTCCTCCTCCTCCTCCTCCGCCGCCACCGCCGCCGCCTCCTCCTCCTCCTCCGCCGCCACCTCCGCCTCCGGCGCCGCCGCCGGAGGTCCAGGGCTCGGAAACTGTTCTCGGCCCGATCGAGCAGGTCGGCAGCCCGAGCGACATCGCGGCCGCCGATCCGACGCAGGCCGCGCAGCAGCAGGGCGAAAAAGAGAGCAGCAAGAAAGACAAGGACGACGACGGCAGCGCCGACGCGTCGCTCGGCCTCATCAACAGCGCGCCAGTCCAGCTCAAGAGCGACCTCGAAGAGCCGGTCACGAGCGGCGGCATGGATACAATGGTTCCGGACCCCGGGACCCCGAACTGATCGGAGGATCAGATGAACAGGACCGCCATTGCCATTTCAGCCTTCGCAGCGCTCGCCGTGGGCGCTTCATCGTGGGCGGCGACGCCGCTCAGCATCCGCGACAGCTGGCGCATCGGCAGCGGCGGCACCAGCTTCTGCTCGGCGCAGAGCCTGACCAGCGACACCGCGCTCACCGGCATGTTCGACCTCGGCTATTCGATTACCTGCCGCGACGCCGCCCTGCCGGTCGGCAAACTCTACAAGCTCCACGCGTCGCACGATGCGGCGGCGCGCGTCGCGGCGGACCGCGCGGCACACGCCACCTGCGCCCCGGCGCACCGCGGCACCATCGCGGGGCTCGGAGCCGTCGACGTGGTCGACTGCAAGCTGAAGGACGCGGACGTGGTTTACCGCGCCTATCAGCTGCACCGCGGCAGGCTGCTCTACGCAGCGCAGGGGCTCGGCGGCTACGACAGCGCGCTCCAGCTCGGCTTGAAGAGCCTCGTCGCCGACGAGGCGGTCAAGGGCGAGATCTCGATCGCCACCACCGGCGCCGGCGATCCGGCCGCCTTCGCGCGCGTCCAGGCGGGCACGCTCGCACCCGACAAGGCGCTCGAGGAAGCCTATCGCCGCAACAATTCGGGCAGCTACGCCGAGGCGGCCGAATTCTTCGCGGCCGCGAGCCGCGGCTCGGCCGACGCGCCGCTCAGCCAGGGGGAGGCCCTCGTCAACGAGGCGCTTCAGAAATCCAATCTCGGCCGCTTCGCGGAAGCGGATTCGCTGTTCGCCAAGGCCGCCGAGCTGGTCGGGTCCGACCAGATCGTCGCACGCCGGCTGCGCAACTACCGCGCCATTCACCAGCTCAACCAGGGCGACCCCAAGGCCGCGCTCACCGAGCTCGACAAGCCGCTGCCCAAGGCGGTCGTCGACAATGAACAATCCGCCGCGGGCAAGCTCGAGATCGACTCCAGCATGGCACGGCGGCTCAACGCCGGCGCCCGCCTCGGCCAGGAGCTGGGGACGCAAACCGACGAGCTGCTGCCGGCCGAAAAGGCGGCCATCCTCGATGGTCAGGCGATGCAGCTGCGCGGCACGTCCTTGCGCCTTTCCGGCGACATGAACGGCGCGCGCGCCGCGCTTCAGCGCGCCGACGCGGAGCTTCAGGCCGTGCGCGCCGGCAAGGTCGCGTCGATCCTCTGGATGCGGGCGCAGATCTTCGGCGACCTGGCTGCCATTGCCGAGGACACCGGCCAGCACGCCGACGCCGATCGCCTGTACCGCGAGGCCGTCGACCTGCTCGAGGTCAATTACCCCGGGAGCGCCGTCCTCCTGAACGCCAAGGCGCGGCTGGCTGGCTATCTCGCGCGCAACGGACAGTTGGCGACGGCCGAAGCAATGTTCAGCACGATCGTCCATTCGCAGGCCGACACCAGCAACCTTCCCCCGAGCTTCGCCAACGTACTTCGCCCCTACGTCGATTTGCTCCTCAAGAAAGGCGACGATCCCAAGGCCAACGCCGAGATTTTCGCGGCGACCCAGCTGATGGTCCGCCCCGGCCTCGCCCAGACCCAGGCGGTGCTCGCGCGCGAGTTGACCGGCGGCACCGACGAAGCCTCGCGCTTGTTCCGTCAGTCGGTCACCCTGAGCCGCCAGGTCGAGCGTTCACGGGTCGAGTTGGCCCGGCTCGAGGATCTCGCCAAGCCATCGCCGCAGGAAGCGGTGCGCGCGCGCGTCCTTCGCGCCAGCCTCGACACCTCGCAAAAAGAGCAGCTGACGACGCAGGCGGCACTGGCCAGCTTCCCGCGCTATCGTGCCATCTCGAGCGACACGATTGCGCTTGCCGACCTGCAGAAGGTCCTTCGTGCCGGCGAAGCTTATTACCGCATGACCATCGTCGGCGATCACGTCTACGCGATGCTGGTCACCGCAAGCTCGGCCCGCGCGATCAAGCTGCAGACGACGTCCAAGCAGCTCGACGACCAGGTCACGGCCTTGCGCGACACGATCTCCAAGGTCGAAAACGGCCGGCGCACGACCTATCCGTTCGACGTCGCGCTCGCGCACCAGCTCTATACCGAGCTGTTCGGCCCGTTCGCCGCCTCAATTCCCTCAATCAAACACCTGATCTTCGAGCCCGACGGCGCGATGCTTCGGCTGCCGGTCAATTTGCTGGTGATGGATCAGGCCTCGGTCACCGCATACCAGCAGCGCGCGAAGACGAGCGAAGACGCGGCTTACGATTTCCGCGGGATCAGCTGGCTCGGCCGGGACCGCGACATCAGCACGTCGGTGAGCCCGCGCTCGTTCGCCCAGCTGCGCAACGCGCCGCCGTCCGCCGGCCGCCGCGAGTATCTCGGCCTTGGCCAGAACAGCATTCCGTCGGCCTCGGCCGAAGGCGCGGTGCCGGCAACCGCCGACCGCGATTGCCTGCTCCCGCTTGCCTCGTGGAGTCACCCGATCTCCGCCCACGAGCTCGAGGTCGCCGCCTCCATCCTGAGGCCCTTCGATCCGAATGGCGTCCAGATCGTCACCGGCGACCAGTTCACCGACACCGCGATTGAGGATCGCGGTGACCTCTCTCAGTACCGGATCCTCCATTTCGCGACCCACGGCGTGGTGACGGCACGCGCCGCGAAATGCGCGGCGCAGCCGGCGCTGCTGACCAGCTTCGGCGGCGCCGGCTCCGACGGCCTGCTGACGTTCAAGGAGATCTTCGACCTCCACCTCGACGCCGACCTCGTCATCCTGTCGGCCTGCGACACCGCCGGAAAGGCGAGCGCCGCGGCGACCCAGCAGGCCGGCCTGTCGAGCGGCGGCGATGTTGCGCTGGACGGTCTCGTTCGCGCCTTCGTCGGTGCGGGCGCGCGCCTGGTGGTCGCCAGCCACTGGCCGGTTCCCGATGATTTCAACGCGACTCAGCGGCTCATCACCGGTCTCTTCTCGGCGCCGCCGGGGACTCCGACGGACACCGCGCTGAGGCTGTCCGAACGCCAGTTGATGGACGACGTGAACACGTCCCACCCCTTCTACTGGGCGGCGTTCGCGGCCGTTGGCGATGGCGAAATTCCGGTGATCAGGCCGATCAAGCCGCAAATCGCCGCCGCGGGCAAATAGGCTTTATTGCTCCGGCGTTGCGGCATCGGGCTGCGGATCGCCGCAGCGGCAGGTGGTCACGCGCGGCTTCACGCGCTTCGCGGGCTCCGGCGTGCGCTGCGCATTCTCGGCGGGTGCAGGGTTGATGGTCTCGGCCGACGCGAGGACGACCGGCGAATGCGATTCGGTGCGCACCGGCACGACGCGGGTTTTCGGCGGCTCGGCGCCCGCCGATGACGCAATCGCCACAGCGGCAGCCGTGATCAGGAACGCGCGCATGGCTTTCTCCATCACCTGCCATGCGAATTAGGCAAAACATCCTTACCGAAAGGTTACGCTAAATCGTTAAAAGCATTGGACGAATCATCGTTTGAGCGGCTGTGGAGCAGCTGAAAAGCTCCTTTTTTCAATGATATAACAGCTCCGTTCCACAATGTCCGCGTGCCGACTTTCGTTGACTTACCGTTAACCGTCTGGCACATGGGGCGCCTTGACTCAGTCAAGGGGCAATCAAAAATGGCAACGAGTCTGACTTCCAATAATCGCAGGATGATTTTCACCACCGCGGCGGTTCTCGCCGTCGGCGCCGGCGCCTATGGCCTCGGCCGCGTCTATCCGCCCTTGGGGCCGAGCGCGGGCACGGTCGCGCCGGCACAGCGTTATGTGAACAGCCAGGTCAGCGACGCCGACGTGACGCTCGGCGATACGGCGGTGCCGCAACTGATGCAGACCGACGCATTCGAAGCGATGGTCCACAATCCGGCCTTCCGCACGCTCGCGCGCGATCCGAACTTCTCGGCGCTTGCGCAGAACCCCGTCGCCATGTCGGCGCTCGCCGCCAATGCGAATGCGTTCCGCACCCTCGCCGCCAATCCCAAGGCGTTCGAAGCTGCCGCCCGCTCGGCGCAACAGCTCGCCGCCGCCAACAACGGCGCGGCCAATGCGATCGGCACGCAAGTTGCCGCGGCGCTTGCCGTCAATGCGGCATCGTTCAAGACGCTCGCGTCGCAGCCGGCGGCGCTTGCGGTCGTCGCGCAGAACGCGGCGGCGTTCCAGCAGCTCGCCAATTACGGCGCGGCGCTGCAGATGATGCTCAACAATGCCAACGCATTCGCCAGCTACAACGGCAATGTCGCGGCCTTCCAGCAAGCCGCCGCGAACGCCGCGTCGAACAGCGTCATGGCCGGCGCGGCCAAATCGTTCGCCGCGCTCGCGGCGGACTCGAAAGCGCTCAACGCGCTCAAGAGCGACAGCAACTTCTTCCAGAAGCTTGCCAGCAACGCCGTCGCCTTCAACGCGCTGGCCTCGTCCGACGCGAAGTTCCAGTCGGCGTTCAACCGCAACCTGCTAAACGCGGTCGCGGTCAATTCGCAGGCGGTGCAGGGCCTCGCGGCCAACGCCGCGCTGCTCAACGCGGCGGTCAATCAGGCATCGGCAGTCAACGCGAGCTTCGGGGCGAATGCCTCGGCGATCCAGGCGCTCGTCAACAATAGCGCCGCGCTGCAAGTGTTCGCCTCGCAACCGGCGGCGCTCGCCGCGGTCGCCAGTCACGCTTCGGCATTCAACGCCCTCGCCGCGCATCAGCCAGCGATGCAGGTGATGCTGCAGAACGCGCAGGCGTTCTCGGCATTCAACGGCAATGCACAGGCCTTCCAGCAGGCAGCGGCGAATGCGGCGTCGAACAGCGTCATGGCCAACGCCGCCAAGTCGTTTGCCGCGCTCGCGGCGGATTCGCGCGCGATGAACGCAATCCGGAACGATGCCTCGTTCTTCAGCGCGCTGGCGCAGAATGCGGCGGCGTTCCGCGCGGCTTCGACGGCGGCAAACTTCAGCGCGGCGTTCAACAGTAACGCGATCAATGCCGTCGCCGCGAATGCGAATGCGTTGGAGAAGTTCGCGTCCAACGCGGTGGCGTTCCAGTCCGCCGCCAACGCCGCCCAGGCGCTGAGCGTTCAGGCCGCGGCGGCTGCAGCCAGCGCGCGCGGGATCAACAGCCAGGCGCTGCAGGTCGCGGCGACCTACCCGCAAGCCTTTGCGCTGATGACGCAGAACGCCAACGCGTTCGTCCAGCTGGCGAGCCAGCCGGCCGCGCTCCAGGTGTTCGCGCGCAACGCCGCGGCTTTCTCGACGCTCGGGCGCGACGCCAACTTCCAGGGGCTGGTGAGCAGCGCGGCGTTCGCGAGCGCGGCGAGGAGCGCCGATTTCGCCAATGCAGTGAACGCCAACTGAGGATCAGCGCCCGGCACGGCTGAAGGGGGGACATGAAGGGGGTAGGCGCGCGGCCGCGTGCAGTTCTGGCCGCTGCATTGGGTGCAGCGCTAAGCGGCGCGTCCGGTCCTGCGCTTGCACAGGCGCAGCAGCAAACGCCGCCCCCTCCCCAGCCGCCGACGACCACAGTCGAAGAGCCGGTGACCAGGCCGGAGCGGCCGACCGAGCAGCCGGCGCCGGCGCCGGTCAAGCAGGGCCCGGCGCACGTGCCGCCCGATGCCTCGGGCATCGACCTCAGCGAGATCGACACGCCCGATCTCGAATTGCTCTATTTCGACCCGGCGCAAACTTATCTGACGCCGTACGTGGGCCGCGCCTTCACCAATGCGCTGCGGTTTCACGAGAAGAAATTCCACTGGAAGCCGTGGGACCGGACCACGGTGCTGCTCAAGGATTTCAGCGACTACGGCAACGCGGCCGCGCGCTCTTCGCCGAACAATGCCGTGCTGCTCGACGTCGCGCCCTTGAGCCAGACGATGGAGACCTTCTCGCCCGGCGAACGCTTCTTCACCCTCACCAATCACGAGCTGGCGCACGTCGCGACGATGGACGTTTGGAACAACAAGGACGCGTCGTGGCGCCGCTTCCTTCACGGCAAGCCAATGCCGATCCAGGACCACCCGGAATCGATCCTGTGGAATTACCTTTCGACTCCCCGCACCAATGCGCCGCGCTGGTTCCTCGAAGGGAGCGCGGTATTCTTCGAGACGTGGATGGCGGGCGGGCTCGGCCGCGCGCAGGGCGGCTATGACGAGATGGTATGGCGCGCCAAGGTCCGCGACCACGACCGCTTCTTCTCGCCATTGGGCCTGGAATCCGAAGGCATCGCCGTCGACTTCCAGGTGGGGGTCAACGATTACCTCTACGGCACCCGATTCTTTTCCTATCTCGCGCTGACCTACGGCCCGGAGAAGACCGTCGACTGGCTACGACGCCCCGAAGACAGCAAGGCCTTCTACGCCGCGCGCTTCCGCCAGGTGTTCGGCCGCCGCCTGGACGAGGTGTGGAACGACTGGATCCGGTTCGAGCAGGGTTTCCAGCAGAAGAACCTCGCCCGTCTCGCGCAATATCCGCTGACGCAGACGCAGAAGCTCAGCCCGCGCGGCCTCGGCTCGATCTCGCGCGGCTTCATCGACACCAAGACCAACAGCCTGATCGCCGCGTTCCGCTACCCCGGCACAATCGGCTTCATCGGCCGCATGGACCTCGCCACCGGCAAGCTGACCAAGCTGCAGGAAATCAAGGGCATGATGCTCTACCGGGTGACGAGCGTCGCGTTCGATCCCGACTCCCGCCAGGCCTTCTATACCGAGGACAACGGCGCCTATCGCGACATTCTCGCCGTCGATGTCGACACCGGCCGCAAGCGCATGCTGCTCAAGGACGCGCGCATCGGCGACATCGTATTCGACAAGTACGACAAGTCGCTGTGGGGCATTCGCCACCAGAACGGCTTCGCGACGATCGTCCGCGTGCCCGCGCCCTATCATAGCTTCAACCAGGTCCACACTTTCAAGTACGGCCAGATCCCGTTCGACCTCGACGTCTCGCCCGACGGGTCGATGCTTTCGGCGTCGTTCGGCGAGGTGAACGGCCAACAGACGGTTCGCGTGTGGCGCGCGGATTCGCTCCAGCCCGACGCCGATCCGGTCGAAATCGCCCGCCTGTCGCTGCCCCCGTCGGTGCCCGAGGGCTTCACCTTCACGCCCGACGGCAAGGCGATGTACGGCACGTCCTATTACACCGGCGCCTCCAACGTCTTCCGCTGGGACCTGGCGACCGGCAAATATGACGCGGTGAGCAACGCCTCGACCGGCTTCTTCCGCCCGCTGCTCCAACCGGACGGATCACTTATCGCCTACGAATATAGCGGCGAGGGCCTGCAGCCGGTCCGCTTCCAGCCGACGGTCGAGCAGGACCTCGGCACGGTTGAGTTCCTCGGCACGCGCGTCGTCAACACCCATCCCGAGCTCAAGACCTGGGGCGTCGGTTCCCCGGCCAAGATCCCGTTTGAGCAATTGGTGACCGGCCGCACCAAGTATCGCGCGGCGGAGGAGCGCAAGTTCGCCGCCACTTACCCGATCGTCGAAGGCTACAAGGGCGCCGTGTCCCCGGGCTGGTACTTCCATTGGGAAGACCCGCTGCAGTTCAACCAGATCAACGCCAGCGTCAGCGTCTCGCCCTTCGACCACATGCGCTTCAAGGACCGGTTCCACGCCAAGCTTCAGCTGAAGACGCTGAACTGGGACATCCGCTACCAGCACAATGGCGCGGACTTCTACGACCTGTTCGGCCCGGTCGAACGCAGCCTTCGCGGCGACAACGTCGTCGTCGCCTACAACAAGACGATCGTCTACGACCCGCCGCGCCAGCTCGACCTGTTCGGCTCCGCCGCCGTTTATACCGGCCTCGAGCGGCTCCCGACCGCGCAGAACGTCCCGAGCCCGAGCAACATCCAGTCGCTCGAGGTCGGCGCGAAATATACCAACACGCGCAAGGCGCTGGGCGGCGTCGACCACGAGAAGGGCATCGAATGGCGCGCGCTCGCCGACCTCGATTATGCCCAGGGCCGAGCCTTCCCCAAGCTCTACGGCGGCATCAATTACGGCGTGCCGCTGCCATTCCCGAACAGCTCGGTCTGGCTCTACGCCCATGCCGGGACCGCGGCAGGCACCCGTTCCAGCCCGCTTTCCGCATTCTATTTCGGGTCGTTCGGCAACAATTATGTCGATGACCGGCCGGAGAAGCGCTATCGCGAGATGGAGAGTTTCCCCGGCTTCTCGATCGACGAGATCGCCGCCCGGCGCTTCGCCAAGCTGACCGGAGAAGTGAACCTGCCGCCGGTCCGCTTCGCGGAAGTCGGCACCCCGGCCTTCTTCCTCAGCTACATCCGCCCGGCGGTGTTCGGCGGCTTCATGGCCACCGAGGCACCCGACAAGAGCGGCCATCATTATGCCGATCTCGGCGCGCAGCTCGACCTCAACTTCACCGTCGCGCTGCGGCTGCCGATGGTCTTCTCGGTCGGCGCGGCGGCGGGCTGGCGCGACGGGCATTATCGCAAGACCGAGTGGCTCGCCTCGCTGAAGATCATGTAAGCCGATGAGCATGGTCCTTGCCGAATCCCTTCACTGGGGAGTGGCGCTGGTCCCGGTGCTCGTGCTGCTCGGCGTCTTCATCTGGCTCGATGCCTTCGCGCTGATGAATGCCGGAGAGGTGGCGCTTCTGCTCTTGTGCGGCGCGATCGGCGCGCTGCTTGCCTGGCCCGCCAGCGGCCGGCTGCTCGACACACTGCCGATCGGCTTCTCGCTCTACAGCCGCTTCGTCGCGCCATGGATCGAGGAAGCGATCAAGGCGGTGATCATGATCATTCTCTTCCGCATGAACCGCATCGGCTACAAGCTCGACGCGGTCATCTCCGGCTTCGCCATCGGCGCCGGCTTTTCGGTCGTCGAGAACATCTTCTACCTCACGATGTACCCGGATTACGGCACCGGCACCTGGCTGGTGCGCGGCTTCGGCACCGCGATCATGCACGGCACCACGCTCGCGGTGCTCGCCGCAATCGCGCACGAGCTGGCCGAGCGCGAGACGCGCGAAGCGGCCGCCGATTTCGACTTCCATCTCTATTGGTTCGTGCCCGGCTATCTCGTCGCGGTCGCGCTCCACACCGCGTTCAACCAGTTCCCCGACCGGCCGATGGTCGCGATGATGGGCGCCGTCGTGATCGCGCCGGTCGTGCTGATCGCGATCCTCAATTTCGGCACCGCCGAGGCGCAGCGCTGGCTCGCCGCCGAGCATGCCGATCACGAAGCGCAGCTCGACGCGCTGCGCGGCGGCGGCTGGCCGCCCGGGCCGGCCGGGCAGAAGATTTCAGCCCTCGCGGCGCGGCTCGATCCCGAAAGCGCCAAGCGCGTGCGCCGTTACTGGGAGCTTCACGCGTGGCTGGTGGCCGAGGCCGAGGAGACGATGATCGAGGAAGCCGAAGGCGATGCCGAGTTCAGCGCGCCGCAAGTTCGCGCGGCGCTCGCCGAACTCGATGGCCTCAAGCAGGCGCTCGGCCGCAGCACCTTCGCCGCGTTGCAGGCGCTCCTGCCGTTCAGCCGCAACGATTATTGGGAAGTTTCGGAGCTTCGGCAGCGTCTTCGGCACCGCTGAGCGCGGCGGTAAGACTTTCTTAACCATCGGCGACCAGTGCCAGGCGCAGGAGACGCGCCATGGCCATGCCTGCTCATTTCGAAGAACAGCAGAAGCGCGACCGGCGCGGTGCGCCGCGGCGATCGCTGAAGCTCGGCATCGGCGGCGCCGGGAAAGCCGAACTGGTGACGATCCACGATCTGTCGCTCACCGGCGCGCTGCTCGAAACCTCGGTGCCGATGCTGGTCGGCTCGACCTTCGAGGTCGAGCTCCCGCGCTCCGGCAAGATCGAGGCCGAAGTGGTGTGGAGCGGCGGCGAATATTACGGCTGCCAGTTCGCGCTTCCGATCCCGCCGTCCGTGCTCAGCGCCGCTCTGCTACAGGCCGCTCCGGACCGGTCGCCGGAGGTGCCGCCGAGCGATCCCTTGGTCGAGCTTCGCGAGCTCAATAGCGAGGTGGAGCGGCTCGCGCTCAAGATGGAGCGCGCGCTCGAGCGGCTGAGCCGCAAGTAAGCCCGCGCGGCGGCAGCCGCCGCGCTGCTGTTGATGAAGGTCAAGTTTCGGAACGCGCCCGCGCGGCTTCCGCTCTTGAATCCCAAACGGTGATGCCGATCGGGATCGATCAGATTTCTTGTCATTGGATGCAGGCGGGCGATGTCGCGTGCCGTCCGCTTCGGTCGCCTCGCCGCGGGAGCCCCGCCGCCGTGCGCCGGTAAGCGGGCGCGCCCGTGCCGCAGATCTTCTCCCGCACCGCCGACACGTGGCTAAGGGCGGTGGCGCTCGGCGCGCTGGTGGTGACGGCCAGCTTCTTTCTCACCGCCTTCGCGCTCGCGCGGTCGCAATATTGGGACGTGGTCGCGCGCACGCCGTTGCAGCCGGTGCCGTTCAGCCACAAGCATCATGCCGGCCAGCTCGGCATCGATTGCCGCTATTGCCACTCGACGGTCGAGACCAGCGCCAACGCCGGCTTCCCGGCGACCCACGTCTGCATGACCTGCCACTCGCAGCTGTGGACCAATGCGGACATGCTCGCCCCGGTGCGGCAGAGCCTGGCAGAGGATCGCTCGATCGACTGGGCCCGTGTCGCGCGGGTGCCCGACTATGTCTATTTCCGCCACGACATCCACATCGCCAAGGGCATCGCCTGCGTCGAATGCCATGGCCGCATCGACCGCATGCCGCTGACCTACCGCGCCAAAGCGTTCGAGATGAAATTCTGCCTCGATTGCCACCGCGATCCGGCGCCGCACCTCAGGCCGCGTTCGGCAGTCTATGATTTCGACTGGAAGCCCCCAGCAAACCACGCCGTGCTCGGCCGCGAGCTGATGAGCCTCTATCACATCAAGTCGCCGACCGAGCTCACCTCGTGCGGGACGTGCCACCGGTGAGCGGGCCCAAGGTCTGGCGCTCCCTCGCGGAGTATCAGGACAGCGAGGCCTTCGGCGCAATGCTCAAGGCCGAATTCCCGTCGATCTTCGAGCTGTGGCTGGTCGACCGGCGCCAGCTACTGAGCGTGATGGGTGCCTCGCTCGCGCTCGCGGGCCTCAGCGGCTGCAAGCCGGTCCGTTCCGACGATGTCGTTCCGTTCGTCAACCGGCCCGAGGGCTTCCTCGAAGGGCGCGCCGACCATTATGCGACCGCGGTCCTGCTCGACGGCTTTGCCCAGCCGGTGATCGCGACCACCTCGGCCGGGCGGCCGATCAAGCTCGACGGCAATCCCGAGCACCCGGCATTCCGCGGCGGCAGCACGCCGTTCATGCAGGCCGCGATCCTCGACCTCTACGATCCCGACCGCAGCCAGGCGCCGCTCGCCGGCGGCCATTCCGCGAGCTGGGCCGAGTTCGACGCGCAGATGACGCGCTGGCGCAATGCCTGGGCAGCAAGCAAAGGCGCGGGCCTGCGCATCCTCATCGGCCCGACCACCTCGCCGACCCTGCTGCGGCAGATCGGCGAGTTGCGCGCGGCGCTCCCCCAGGCGCGGGTGCATCTGTGCGATCCGCTGTCCGGCTATGCCGGGGAAGCGCCGCCGCCGCTTCGTCCAAAGCTGGAGGCTGCAAGGCTGGCGGTCAGCCTCGACGACGATTGGCTCGGCCCGGGACCGAGCCAGGCGATCCACGCCCGCGCGTGGGGCGACCGCCATGGCGACGTGCCCGCTGAGGAGCGGCTGCACCTGTTCGCGGCCGAGACCACGCCCACCCTCACCGGCGCCAAGGCGGACTCGCGGCTCGCCATTCCGCCGTCGCGGCTGGGCTCGCTCGCCGCCGCGATCGGAGCCGAGGTCGGCGTCGCCGGCGCACGGGTGACCCTGACCGAAACCGAACTCGCGTGGGCGAGGCAGGTGTCCAAGGCCCTGCTGATGAACCGCGGGCGCTCGCTGCTGACCGTCGGCGCCCACGCGCCGCCCGAGCTCCAGACGCTCGCTGTCGAGGTCAACCGCAAGCTCGGCAACATCGGCCAAACCTGCGCGATTGCGGCGCCCTTGGGCTTCGTCCCGCAAGCGGGCGAATCCTTCCTCGACCTCGCCCGCGACATTGCCGCGCGACACGTCTCGGCTTTGTTCGTGCTCGGCGCCAACCCTGTTTATGCCGCGCCCGGCGACCTCGGTTTCGCGCGGCTCTACGCGAGCGTGCCGTTGCGGGTGCACGCCGGCCTGCATGTCGACGAGACTGCCGCGATCAGCAACTGGCACCTGCCGCTGCCGCACGCGCTCGAGGACTGGAGCGACGCGCGCTCGCCGGACGGCCTGGCGACGATCATTCAGCCGGTAGTCCGTCCGATGTACGACAGCCGCTCGCTGCACGAGATCGTCGCCGGGTTCACCAGCGACCAGCCGCCAACCGCACAGACCCTGGTGCGGCAAAGCTGGGCACGGCAGCTCGCCGACGACTCCGCCTGGACCGCCGCGCTCAAGATCGGCGTCGTCCAGTCCCCGGCACCGCAGTCACTGTCCCGCCCCGGGGGACTGTCCCTCCAGAAGGGACTGCCCCTCCCGCGCGACGATGAAATCGAGATCGTCTTTCGCCCGGATCCGACCATCCGCGACGGCAGCTTCGCCAACAACGGCTGGCTGCAGGAACTCCCCAAGCCCCTGTTCAAGACGACCTGGGACAATGTCGTCGCGCTGAGCCCGGCGCTCGCCCGCGAGCTCGACATCAGCAGCGGCGATATGCTCCGCGTCGAGAGCGGCGGCCGCGCGGTCGAGGGCCCCGCCTGGGTGCTCCCCGGTCAGCCGCCACGGGTCGTCACTTTGTTCCTCGGCTACGGCCGCACCCGCGCCGGGCGGATCGGCACCGACATCGGCTACGACGCCTACCAGTTGCGGAGCGCCGCCGCTCCGTGGACCGCGACCGGCACCGTTCGCCCGACCGGCACGACCGCCATGCTCGCAACCACCCAGGAGCATCACATGCTCGATGCCGAGGGCGCCGGCGTAGTGCGGACGGTCAACCCGGATCACCCCTCCGCGCGGCTCGAATCCGATGCCGACCAGGACAGCTTCTATCCGCGCTGGCCCGAGGGCAAGCCGGCCTGGGGCATGGTCATCGACCTCGACCGCTGTATCGGCTGCAACGCCTGCGCGGTCGCCTGCCAGGCCGAGAACAACGTGCCCGTCGTCGGCAAGGACCAGGTTCACAAGGGCCGCGAAATGGCCTGGCTGCGGGTCGACCGTTATTATGCCGGCGAGCCCGAGGATCCCGAGACCTACTTCCAGCCGGTGCCGTGCATGCACTGCGAGCAGGCGCCATGCGAGATGGGCTGCCCGGTGCACGCGACGGTGCACAGCCCCGAGGGGCTCAACCTGATGGTCTACAACCGTTGCATCGGAACCCGCACCTGTTCGAGCTACTGCCCGTACAAGGTCCGCCGCTTCAACTGGTTCGACTACACGACAGACGAGCCCGAGAGCCTCGCCGCGCAGCGCAACCCCGACGTCACCGTCCGCGGCCGCGGCGTCATGGAGAAGTGCAGCTACTGCATCCAGCGCATCGAGGCCGCGACGGTCAAGGCCGACATCGAGGAGCGCGCGGTGCGCGACGGCGAGGTCGTGACCGCTTGCCAGCAGGCCTGCCCGGCCAAGGCGATCAGCTTCGGCAACCTCGCCGACAAAGCGAGCGAGGTCGCCGGCCGCCGCTCGAGCCCGCGCAACTATGCGCTTCTCGCCGAGCTCGGGACGCGACCGCGCACCACCTATCTCGCGCGCGTCGCGCTCGAGGACGACGTGTGATGGCGACCCGCACCCCAGCCCTCCCGCTCGACCAGTCGCTGCACGACATCACGACCGACATCGGCCGCATCCCGCTGCGCTTCCCGGCGCGCATTCCATGGCTGATCGCGTTCATCCTCAGCCTCGCGCTGCTCACCTTGTTCCTCGCCTCGATCACTTATCTGTTCGCGCGCGGGGTCGGCATCTGGGGCCTCAACATCCCCGTCAATTGGGCGTTCGCGATCCACCTCTACGTCTGGTGGCTCGGCCTCGGCCACGCCGGCACGCTCATCTCGGCGATGCTGCTGCTGATGGGTCAGGACTGGCGCAACAGCCTCAACCGCTTCGCCGAGGCGATGACCGTCTGCGCCGTGATCTGCGCGGGAATGGAGCCGATCATCCATTTGGGGCGGCCGTGGTTCCTCTACTGGATGTTCCCCTACCCCGCGACGATGGGAGTCTGGCCGCAGTTCCGCAGCCCGCTTGAATGGGACATCTGGGCAGTCCTCACCTATCTCACCGTCTCGATCATCTTTTGGTACATAGGCCTGGTCCCCGATCTGGCGACGGTCCGCGACCGCGCGAAGAAGCGCGGCTGGCAATTGTTCTTCGGCATCTTCGCCCTGGGCTGGCGCGGCTCGGCGCGGCACTGGGCGGTGTGGCAGAAGACCTACCGGACCATCGCGGCGATCGCCGTGCCGCTGGTCGTCTCCGTCCACAGCGAAGTTTCGCTATTGTTCGCCTCGGGCCAAATCCCCGGTTGGCACTCGACGATCTTCCCGCCCTATTTCGTGCTCGGCGCGGCTTATTCGGGCTTCGCGATGGTGGCGATGATCGCGGTCGTCATGCGCCACACCTTCCGCCTCGGCGACATCGTCACCGAGCGCCACCTCGACGTCCTCGCCAAGGTCACCCTCGCGATGGGGATGATGACTGCTTACGGCTACGTGTTCGAGGTGTTCGACGGTTATTATTCGGGCAACGCGCACGAGATCGCGACCATCCACGACCGCTTCTTCGGCATTTATGCGTGGAGCTTCTGGGGCGCGGTCATCTTCAATTTCATTCCGCTGCAGGGGCTGTGGCTGCGCTCGGTCCGGCGCAATCCGGTGCTGCTGTTCCTCATCGCCACCTCGTCGGTCATCGGCATGTGGCTCGAGCGCTACATGATCCTCGTCACCAGCCTCTACAAAGATTTCCTGCCCTCCTCCTTCGGCCATTACACGCCGACCTTCTGGGACTGGAGCACCTACATCGGGATGCTCGGCCTCTTCATGACGCCCTTCCTGCTGTTCGTCCGCTACCTGCCGTCGATTTCGATTTTCGAGGACAAGGAAGTCCTCGCGCGCGAGAAAGAGGAGGCGGGGCGTGGCTGAGCCGCTCCTCGGGCTGATCGGCGAGTTCGGCACCGCCGACGCGCTGCTCGCCGCCGCGCGCCAGGCGAAAAGCGACGGCTTCCAGCGGATCGACGCCTTCAGCCCCTATCCGATCGAGGGCATGGCCGACGTGCTCGCCTTGAAGCACGACCACCGCATCGGCTGGATCACCATCGCCGGCGGCCTGTTCGGCATTTTTGGGATGCTGGCGATCCAGCTGTTCGTGAACTGGGATTATCCGATCGAGGTCGGCGGCCGGCCGCTGCTCGCCTGGCCGGCGTTCGCAGTCGTGGATTTCGAGCTGATGATCCTTTGCGCGGTGCTGTTCGCGGTGGTCGGCATGTTCGTGATCATCGGCCTTCCGAGGCTTCACCATCCCTTGTTCTCGACACCGCGCTTCGGCCTTGCGTCGGACGACCGCTTTTTCCTCTACGTCGACGCGCGCGATCCCAAGTTCGATGCGAACGCGACCCGGACCTATCTCGGTTCGCTCGGCGCCTGGACAGTGCAGCCGGTGCAGCCATGAGGAGCGCGCTTCTTCTCGCAATTCTGGCGCTCGCCGGCTGCAACCAGAACCTCACCATGAGCGACCAGAAGAAGCTCGCCGAATGGGAGCGGTCGAGCGCCTTTCGCAACGGCAAGGTGCTGCAGATCCCGCCCGAGGGCAGCGTCTCGCGCGAGGCGGACACCGGCAATGTGCTGGCCGAGAAGCCGCCGATGACCCTGGCCCTCGTCCAGCGCGGCCGCGAGCGCTTCAACATCTTCTGCTCGGAATGCCACGGCTATACCGGCGATGCCGACGGCATGGTCGTCCAGCGGGGCTTCCCGAAGCCGCCAAGCTTCCACGATCCGCGCCTCATCGCCGCGCCCGACGAGCATTTCGTCGATGTCATCACCAACGGCCACGGCATCATGTATTCCTACGCCGACCGCGTGCCCCCGGCCGATCGCTGGGCGATCGCCGCCTACATCCGCGCGCTCCAGCGCAGCCAGGCGCCTGCGGGCGCCCAGGCGGCCGCGCCATGAGCCGCGACCGCGCGCTCATCATCGGCATCGTCGGCCTGCTCGGCTGCGCGATCGGGCTGATCCTCGCTCCGCGCGACGCGCTGATCGCCTGGCTCGTCGCGTGGATCGCTTGGGGCGCGATCCCGATCGGCGCGCTCGCGCTGCTGATGATGCTGTCGCTGATCCCGGGCACGTGGCGCGCCTTCTATGCCAAGCCAGTGGCGATCGGCGCGAGCCTGGTGCCGCTGGTCGCCATCGCGATGATCCCGCTGCTGGCAGGGGTCGCCCTGATCTATCCCTGGACCGATCCGGCGGTCACCGCCGATTGTGCCGCGTTCAAGGGCGCGTGGCTGTCGACCGGCTTCTTCGTCGCGCGCACGATCGTCTATCTTGTGGTCCTCTGCGCGTTCGCGTGGGGATTGCTGACCGCCGAGCCGCGGCTGCGCGCGGCAATCGCGGCGGTCGGCGTGATCGTCTACGCGCTCGTCGGCTCGCTCATCGGCATCGACTTCGCCGAAACCACCGATCCCGGCTTCCATTCGTCGATCTACGGCCTGCTCGCGCTCACCAACCAGTGGCTGGCGGGCATCGCCTTCGCGATTGTCGTCGCGCTGTGGAGCAACCCGGACCGGCGCCCGCCGCTCGCCGCCGCCGGGGTACTCGTCACGGCGCTGCTGATGTGGGGCTACATGCACGCCATGCAGTACATCGTGATCTGGGCGGGAGACATTCCCGACGAGGTTCGTTGGTACCTCGAGCGCGGCCACGGCGGCTGGGGAGCGCTCGCGTGGATTCTCTACGGGTTGCAGGGGCTCGTGACCTTCGCGGCGCTGCTATCGCCTTCGGTTCGGAACGGCCGGCGGGCGATGCTGGCGCTGGCCGCACTCACGCTGGCGATGCGGCTCGCCGAAAGCGCCTGGTTCATCCTTCCGGGAATGGCGGGCGTCGGCTGGGCCGTTGCGCCCCTGATCCTCGCCGCATCGCTGGCGATGTTCGGGTTCGGCTGGGTCGGCGCGCTGATGCTGCGCCGGGAGAATGGCTGGGACGAAAGCGGGTGGGTGCGTGAGACGAGGAGTGCGCCATGAATGAACCCGAGAACCACGAGCCCCGACCCGAAACCGTCGTCATCACTGGCGGCACCGCCGGCATCGGCCGCGCGACCGCGCGCGAGTTCGCCCGCCACGGCTGCAACGTCGCCGTGCTCGCCCGCGGCCACGATGGGCTCGAAGCGACGAAGCGCGACATCGAGCAGCTCGGCGGCAAGGCGCTCGCGATCCCCACAGACGTCTCCGAGTGGCAGGCGGTCGAAGCCGCCGCCGAGAGGATCGAGCGCGAGCTCGGGCCGATCGACATCTGGGTCAACAATGCCTTCGCCGGAATCTTCGCGCGCTTCATGGACGTGACGCCCGACGAATATGAGCGCGTCACCAAGGTCACCTATCTCGGCCAGGTCAACGGCACCCGCGCGGCGCTCAAGCGCATGCTGCCGAGGAACAAGGGCGCGATCGTGCTGGTCGGCTCGGCCCTTGCCTATCGCGGCATCCCGCTGCAATCGGCCTATTGCGGCTCCAAGCACGCAATCCAGGGCTTCATCGATTCGGTCCGCTGCGAGCTTCTCCACGACAAGACCGACGTCACCATCACCATGGTCCAGATGCCGGGCGTCAACACGCCGCAGTTCGACTGGATCAGGGCCAAGCTGCCGGGCCAGCCGCGCCCCGTCGGCAAGGTTTACGAGCCCGAGGTCGCCGCCCGCGCGATCTATTTCGCCGCGCACGACGGGCGCAAGGAGATGCTGGTCGGCCTGCCGACGGTCGAAGCGGTGTGGGGCAACAAGATCGCCTCCAGCCTGCTCGACGATTATCTCGCCGCGACCGCGTTCAAGGCCCAGCAGCGGCCGATTCCGGTCAGCCCCGACCGCAAGGACAATTTGTTCGAGCCGGTCGCCGGCGACCATGGCGCACGCGGCAGCTTCAGCGACGAGGCGGTCGACTCGAGCGCGGAGCTGTGGGGCAGCGAGCACAAGAAACCGATCGCTTTGGCTGCCCT
>Ga0207678_10001244_pt1 | contig 23504 bp, 24 predicted proteins | sample KBSC63metaG_FD_184319 | JGI IMG/M metagenome (GOLD analysis project Ga0207678, IMG submission 184319) | Corn rhizosphere microbial communities from Kellogg Biological Station, Michigan, USA - KBS C6-3 metaG (SPAdes) (version 2) | ecosystem: Host-associated > Plants > Roots > Rhizosphere > Soil ... | reverse complement strand
TTTTCTTCAACATTGACCGCCTCCAATCCTCACCCTGATTAAACCCCGCCGCAAAGAAAAGTTGTTTTCTGAAGCCAACCTTAAGCCAGCCGTTTGAAGAGGTTACCAAGGGGAATCCGGGAGAAAGTCGAGCCCGTCATCTATAATTCTCCCGCCATGAAACTCCTGACACCGGTGCTCTTGCTTCTCCTAAACCTCTTGCCCTCACCCGTGCTCGCGCAGGATCGTTCCTACGGCCGCTCCATGGTCATCAACGACCGCGGTATCGTGGCCACCAGCCACACTCTGGCTTCCCAGGCCGGGGCGCAGATCCTGGCGCATGGCGGTTCTGCAATCGATGCCGCGATTGCGGCCAACGCAGTGCTCGGCGTGACCGAGCCCATGATGAACGGAGTTGGCGGCGATCTGTTCCTCATTTATTGGGACGCCAAGACCGGCAAACTGTACGGCTTGAACTCAAGCGGATGGGCGCCACGCGGATTGTCGATTGAGTATCTGAAGCAGAAGGGCATTTTCCAGATGCCGCAGGCCGGAATCGATAGCGTGACTGTGCCGGGCGCCGTCGAGGGCTGGTCCAAGGCTCATGCCCGCTTTGGAAAACTTCCCTGGAAAGATCTTTTCACGCCGGCAATTTATTACGCCGAGCATGCCTATCCCGTGCCTGAACTGATCCACGGTTTCTGGGAGGGAGAAGAGCAGGTCCTGAAGCAAACTCCGGAAGCGGAGCGCATTTATCTCCCCGGCGGGAAGCCTCCGGAGATTGGCGAGATGTTTTCCAATCCAGACCTGGGCAAAACTCTACGGCTGATCGCGGAAGGCGGCCGGGACGCTTTCTATCGCGGCGAAATTGCGCAATCGATTATCGCCACCTCCACGGAATTGGGTGGGACTATGAAGCCTGATGACCTGGCCGATTTTTCCGCCGAGTGGGTGGAACCGATTTCGATCACCTATCACGGATGGAAAGTTTACGAACTGCCTCCTAACGGACAGGGCATGGCTGCGCTCGAAATGCTCAATATCATGAGCACCCTGCCTCCGGACAAAGCCGGGCCGCTTGCGCCGACGGAGCTGCACAACCGCATTGAGGCAATGAAGCTGGCGTACAGCGATCTCTATCGCTACAACGCCGATCCTCGTTTTGCCAAGGTGCCGGTCAAAGGACTGCTGGCCCCTGACTATGCCAAACAACGCGCCTCGCTGATCGATCCGGCAAAAGCGAATTGCACTCCGGCCAGCGGCTCTCCCGCGAGAAGCGACACAACCTATCTGGCTGCCGTGGACAAGGACGGCAATATCGCCTCGCTCATACAGAGCAACTACGACGCCTTCGGTTCCGGAGTCGCGGTCAAGGGCCGGGGATTTGTATTGCAGGATCGTGGCGGGCTGTTCGTGCTCGATCCCAGCCATCCCAATGCGCTGGCGCCGCGCAAGCGGCCGTTTCATACCATCATCCCCGCTTTCATGGAGCAGGGCGATACGCACATAGGGTTCGGCATCATGGGCGGAGCCAATCAACCGCTGGCGCATGCACAGTTCGTTTCCAATTTGGTGGATTATGGAATGAACATCCAGGCTGCGCTCTCCGAGCCGCGCTTCACGGTCCGGCCTACGGAACAGGGAATTGGATGCGACATCATGATCGAATCGCGGGTTCCGGCGGAAACGCTCACCGCACTGGAGCAAAAGGGGCACAAGTTCAAAGTGAGAAAAGAGTATTCGACCGCCATGGGCCGGGGGCAAGCCGTGCTCCACAATTCGAAAAGCAACGTGAACTTCGCGGCCTCCGACCCCCGCGCCGACGGCTCCGCCGAACCCGAGCCCCTCCCGGAACACTAAGGTGGCGTACCGAGACATCTGAAGCTGTAAGATGTCGGGTGGCAGTCTGCAAAATTATGAATAACGGTAAAAAGACTCCTCTCCGCTCCACCCACTGGTTCGGCCTCCAGGATCGCGATGGATTCATTCATCGTTCGTGGATGAAGAACCAGGGATTTCCCTCCAACCTGTTTGACGGCCGGCCGGTCATTGGAATCTGTAATACATGGTCGGAACTGACGCCGTGCAACGCTCACTTCCGGATGATCGCGGACCGGGTCAAGCGCGGCGTGTACGAGGCCGGCGGTTTCCCGCTGGAATTTCCCGTGATGTCGCTCGGGGAAACCAATATTCGGCCCACCGCCATGCTCTTCCGCAACCTGGTGAGCATGGACGTGGAGGAATCGATCCGGGGTAATCCCATCGATGGAGTGGTGCTGCTGTGCGGCTGTGACAAGACCACGCCTTCGCTGATGATGGGAGCGGCGAGTTGTGATTTGCCGGCGCTGGTGGTTTCGGGCGGTGCCATGCTCAACGGACACTTCCGCGGCGAGACGATCGGCTCGGGCACCAGTGTGTGGTCGATGAGTGAAGACGTGCGCGCGGGCAAGATGAGCTGCGCCGACTTCATGGACGCTGAATCCTGCATGTCGCGCTCGGCTGGCCACTGCATGACTATGGGCACGGCCTCGACCATGGCATGCATGGTGGAAGCCCTGGGCATGGGGATGCCGCAGAATGCGACGATTCCCGCCGTCGATTCTCGACGCTACGTGCTGGCCCAGGAAGCCGGCCGGCGCATTGTCCAGATGGTTCGGGACGACGTGAAGATGTCGCAGATTCTGACCCGGAAGGCTTTTGAGAATGCGATCCGGGTGAATGCGGCAATTGGCGGCTCGACCAACGCCGTCCTGCATCTGCTGGCGCTGGCCGGCCGGGTGGGAGTCAAACTGGAACTCGAAGATTTCGATCGCCTGGGTCATGCCCTTCCTCTGCTGGTGGACCTGATGCCCTCCGGCAAATTCCTGATGGAAGACTTCTACTACGCCGGCGGGGTGCCGGCCGTAGTCCGCGCCCTCGGCGAACTGATCAACCGGGACGCGCTGACCGTCAACGGCAAGACCATGGGCGAGAACACGGCCGAAGCCCCGTGCTGGAATGCCGAGGTAATTCATGGCCGCGACAATCCCATCCGGGAGCATGCCGGCATTGCCGTGCTGCGCGGAAACCTGGCTCCGGGAGGCGCGCTGGTCAAGCCGTCTGCGGCCAGTCCTCATCTGCTCAAGCACCGGGGGCGCGCCGTCGTTTTTGCCGACATCGAAGACTTCAAGAAGCGGGTGGACGATCCTGCGCTGGACGTCGATGAGAATTCGGTGATGGTCCTGCAGGGCGCGGGGCCGAAGGGCTATCCGGGGATGCCGGAAGTCGGCAACATGCCCTTGCCGAAAAAGTTGCTGCAGCGCGGAATCACGGATGTGGTGCGGGTGTCCGATGCGCGCATGAGCGGCACCGCCTACGGGACCGTGGTGCTGCACGTGACTCCGGAATCGGCAGCCGGAGGAGCGTTGGCCCTGGTGCAGAACGGCGATGAAATCGAGCTCGATGTGGAAGCGCGCAAACTCCAACTTTGCGTGACCGAGGAAGAACTGGGCCGCAGGCGCGCGGCCTGGGTGCCTCCGCCACCGCTGGCCAATGGCGGGTATCAGAAGCTGTACATCGATCATGTTCTGCAGGCGGACCGCGGCGCCGATTTTGATTTTCTGGTGGGCTCGCGCGGAGCGGGCATACCGAGAGAGAGTCATTAGAAGCAAGGACGCTCCTGGCTGCTAGCTCCTGGCTTCTAGCTATTCAGCCTTGAGACAACAGCGGGAAGTCAGTCGCCAGCAGCTAGTCGCCAGAAGCTAGAAGCTAGGAGCCAGAAGCCTACATGAAGGGAAAAGTTGCCATTGTGACCGGAACCACCGGCATAGGGCGCGCCATCGCCAGGCGCTTTGCTGCGGGTGGCGCCCACGTTCTGGCCTGCGGCATCGATGTCGCCGCAAACCGCGAACTGGCCCGTGATGCCGCGGCGAAAGAGCTGAGCGTTCGCGTTGAAGAATGTGACGTCACTCAGGCCGATGCCGTGCAGGCCGTGGTCGCCAGAGCTGCAAACGAGTTTGGCGGTCTCGACCTCATTGTGAACGCCGCTGCTTTTCATCCCTTTGGCACGGTACTGGAAACCGATCTCGAAAGCTGGAACCGGTGCATGATGGTGAACGTCGCCAGCATTTATCTGATGGGACATTTTGGGATTCCACAGATGAAAAAGCGCGGCGGCGGCGCGATCATCAACCTGGCGTCGGTCCAGGGACATGCCTGCCAGCGCGGGGTCGCGGCCTATGCCGCGTCGAAAGGCGCCGTCCATAGTCTCACCCGCGCCATGGCGCTCGACCACGCCGCCGACAATATTCGAGTGAATTCGATCAGCCCAGGATCCATCAACACACCCATGCTCGAGCGGTCAGCAGCAAACTTCGCACCCGGAGTACCCCTGGAAGAGGTGTTCCAGCGTTGGGGCCAGGCTCATCCCATCGGTCGGATCGGGACGCCGGAAGAAGTGGCGGAGCTGGCGGCGTTCCTGGTTTCAGACAAAGCAGCGTTCTGCACCGGCGGCGACTACCTGGTGGATGGCGGTCTGCTGGCCGGCATCGGGGTACAGTGATCGCTGGACCCGTCGCCTCGCTACCAGTTTGTATCGCGCCGACAGGCGACCGTTGTGGCGAAGGCGCGGTCTGGCATGCAGCGCATTCCGCAGTTTACTGGACCGACATCAACCGCTTTCTCATCCATCGGCTCACCTTGACCAACCGGTGCGTCCGCACCTGGTTTTTCGACGAACCCGTAACCGCCCTGACTTTGACCGACCGCGATGATGTCTTGGCCGTGGTGCTCGGCTCCAGCGTGATCTTGTGGGAGCCCGCATCGGACACTCGCCACAAACCTATTTTTCAGCTCGCGGGATGGCCCTCAGTCCGGCTCAACGACGGGCGCGCCGATCCCCGCGGCTCGCTGTGGGTGGGCTCTATGCGCAACAACGTCAACCCGGATGGATCGTCGCGGGAGGCAGGAGGAAAAGATGGCATTCTCCACCGCCTCGATCCGGACGCGGGCCTCTCCGTTCACCGCCGCGATATAGGAATCTCCAACACGCTGGCCTGGAGCCCTGACCGGCGCCGTTTCTATTTTGGAGATTCACTGGCCAATACAATCTGGTCGTTTGACTATGATATCGACGACGGGACGATTCGGAATGAGGCTGTCTTCTTTGCCGGCTTCGGCCGTGGACTTCCCGATGGATCGACGGTAGATGCCGATGGTTATCTCTGGAACTGCCGCTATGACGGCGGTTGCATTGTGCGCCTCTCTCCGGACGGAAAGATCGATCGCGTGATTGAGATGCCGGTGAGAAAGATTACGACCTGCACATTTGGGGGCGCGGATCTAACGACGCTGTTTGTCACCACCGCCTCGGTTGACGATGCTCCGGGCGAGCGCCTGGCAGGCGGATTGTTTGCGATTCAGTGCGAGGTCAGCGGGCAAGCCGAAAACAGGTTTCGTGTGTGTGGCCTTTAGCCGGGCGCTCGTCTCAGGGGCCTGTGCCAGGCGCGGCCACCAGCGCCTCACGTTGCGGCAATTCGGATGGGGACCTGCTTTTTCAGCCGACTCGACCTGCGCCGCTTACATCTCGACTTTTCCGAGACAGCAGTCGCTAGCTCGAATGCTGCCGGCGAAAAGTCTCCAGGCATTTCTTTGCTGTCTCGAATTCGGAGAACCTGCTGCCTTCCTGCTCGACCAGATAATATTCGACGCCACCAACACTCTCTGCCGCGGCAAAGATGCCTTTCCAGTCCGCGGCGCCCTCTCCAAACAAGACCGTGTACCCCTTGTCCTCGCCGGGCGCCCAATCCTTGCAGTGAATGGATCGGATCCTTCCCGGGTTGGCGCGAATCCACGCGACCGGGTCGGACCCCGTTTTAAGACATGTGCCCACATCGAGCTGCAGGGCGATCGACGGCTTCGTGTTGGCCGCCAGTATTTCGATGGGCCGCTTGCCCTCGACCCGAGTGAACTCGCGCTCGTGGTTGTGGTATCCCGTCTTCAGGCCGGCCGGCTCGAGTTGATCGGCGGCGGAATTCAAGCTGTCGGCAACTAGGTTCCATCCCTCCAGACCCGGCTTGGGGTCAGAACTCGACATGATCATGTACTTGCTTCCCAGAATCAGGTTCATGTCGCGCGCCTTCTTGAGATTCTCCGGGGTGAAGTAGGTGTGGCTGTTGTGGGTGGAGTAGCAGCGGATGCCCAGATCATCCAGAGCCTTTTTCATCTCCCGGGTTTGGGCTTCGGTCCAATCGAAATAGGGAGCGTAGAATTCGACGCCCTGGTATCCCATCTGCGCGACTTCGAGCACCGTGCCCTGGAGATCGCTCTTCATCGCATTGCGTACGGAATAAAGTTCGAGGCCCACGGGAATCGATGTCGCCGCGAGAGCACGCAGCGACCAGGGCAGCATCGCAGACAAGGCCAGGAAAGAGCGGCGGGAAAGAGAGCGCGTCGGCATAGGCGGAATCCTAACTCAAAATCGGGGGGACTTCATGAAGATTTGACAGGCTGTTGTTTTGCGGCCTTTGCGGCTTTTCTTCGCGTCCTTTGCGGTTCAAGTGTTTTGCTCGGCCACGCTAGATATCAAACCCTTTACCGCAAAGAACGCAAAGAAAGCCGCAAAGGCCGCAAGGAATGCGCGGTCATGATCGCAATAACAACGCCTCAGCTGATCGCCAGCTTCTTCTGCATTTCTTCCAGAGACAAGCCTTTGGTTTCCGGATAAACCAACAGCACAACAAAGAACTGCAGCACCATCATCACAGCAAAGAAGACGAAGGGATACGCACCCGAAGAGGCAGCCATCAACGGGAAGATGAGAGAAATGGCCGCATTCATGAACCAGTGCGAGAAGCTTCCCAGACTCTGGCCCTTGGCCCGAACCGAATTGGGGAAGACCTCCGAGAGATAAACCCAGATCACGGCCCCCTGGGAAAAAGCGAAAAACGCGATGTAGCCGACCAGCAGCCAGACCAAAAGGTTCTGATGCTGGCCGGTAAAAAAGATGATCGAGACTCCCGCCAGGCACGCGGCGGTCCCAACCGAACCGACCAGCAGAAGAGTCTTGCGCCCTAGCCGGTCAATCACCGACATTGCGATCATGGTGAAGAGCAGGTTGGTGGCGCCGATCGCGACCGCCTGCAGGTTTCCTGACACCTTGCTGAAGCCGGCGTGGGCAAAAATATCATTCAGGTAATAGAGGATGGCGTTGATACCGGAGAGCTGGTTGAACAATCCAATGCTGACCGCCAGGAAAATCGGTAACGCGAATTTTCTGGAGAAAAGTTTCTCTGCAGCCTGGCGTTGCTCGATGCCGATAGAGGCTACGATCTCCTGCAGGTCATGCTCGTAGTTCTCGTCCCCCGTCAACTGCAGAACGGCACGAGCTTCCTCCACTCGTCCCTTCTTGACCAGCCAGCGCGGGCTGCGGGGAATAGTGAACAGCATGACGAAAAACAGCGCCGCCGGAATCGCAGTAACGCCGAGTTCCCAGCGCCATTCCGAGGCTCCGAAGTGTTGCAGGCTGATCACGTAGTTCGAGAAGTAAGCCACCAGAATTCCGAACACCACGTTGAACTGGAAAAAGCCCACCAGGCGGCCGCGCAATTTGGCCGGCGAAACTTCCGCAATGTACATGGGCCCGAGCACCGAAGAGCCGCCTACGCCCAGCCCGCCGATGAAGCGGAACACCACCAGGGCATGCCAGTTCCAGGCGAAGGCGCAGCCCAGCCCGGAGATGAGGTACAAAACTGCCATTACGCGCAGGCTGTCGCGGCGCCCGAAACGCTCCCCTGGAATTCCCGCCAGCATCGCACCCAGGACCGTCCCGCAGAGTGCGCTGAACACCGTGACCCCCAACAGAAAAGGCGTGAGGCTGTAGGTCTGGGTAAGAGCGCCGGTGGTACCGGAGATGACTGCGGTGTCAAAGCCGAACAGGAGGCCGCCGAGTGCGGCCACCACCGTACTCTTCATCAAAGTTGCGTTCAGTTTCATGCGGACTCCACCCGTGTAGAAACTTGTGTCCGTTCCCGGCGGGCCTGGGCAGACCACAAGTTATCACAGAGCAAACATCAATTCATTGGACTGAATAGCGAGCCTCGGGAGAATATGGATGTGGAGGCTGAATGGATCGCGCAAACTCCTCGCAGATCAAAGCTGTGATTCTGGACTACGGCGAAGTACTCTGCTATTCGCCGACCGCGCAGGAATGGGCCCGCATGGCCGGTGTGTTTGGGGTTGACCCAGCCGCATTCCGCAAACTCTGGGACCGTAATCGACTGTTCTATGACCGCGGCGATCTTTCGCCCGAGGCCTACTGGTCGGCGGTGGCCAAGGATGCCGGCACACAGCTGGCGCCTCAGCAACTGCCGTTGCTTCGCCAGTGGGATGTGGAGATGTGGGCCCACGAAAACCCCATCATGGTGGCGTGGTTGAAGCAGATTCATTCCTCCGGAATCAGGACCGGTCTTCTTTCCAACATGCCCCACGATATGATCCGGCACGTGCGCCAGAAGTTTGCCTGGCTGGAGCACTTTGATCATCAGACGTTCTCGGCCGAAGTAAAGCTCATCAAGCCCGATGCCGCCATCTACGAGCATAGCCTGCGCGGGGTTGAGGTGCGGGCCTCCGAAGCTCTCTTTGTGGACGACAAGGAGCCCAATGTTAAGGGAGCCCTCGCGGTGGGCATGCGCGCCCTTCAGTTCCGATCGCTGGAACAGTTCGTGAGCGATCTCGAGAAGTTGGGCTCTTCGGTGTTGCCGCCTTCGGAGGTCTCTCCGGTGAAGGGGCGGAACTGATCGCAGCCGGTTCCCCCCCGATTGTGGGTCATCCCGAGCGCGGCTCGAGCCGCGCTGGCGCGGTGAGAGCAAGTCGAGGGACCCCTACCTGGCCGGAGACGCATTCGCGCAGGGGGTTTCCTCCTCGACTTCGCGAACTGCGGGTTCCTGGAACGTTGAAACCTTGGATATGGCGATCGCTCCCCGGGATTGCGAGGGCAGGATGCCCATGCGACAGCCGGCGGGACGCCGGCGCTACACGGCCTTTGCGGGCGTCTCGATCATGGCCTGGGCCGCCAGTATGAAACCGATCGTATGTGCCATGCCGGCGTGCCAGGGCGCGGGGCAAGTCATCTGCGGCGTGTGATCGGGAATAACTACGCCATCAAAGTTGTTTTTCGCCAGGATGGTCAGGATGCGAATCATATCCACATCGCCCTCATCGATGAATGTCTCGCGGTAGCTCGGCACTTTTCCCACCACGTTTCGCAGATGGATGTAAGCGATTTTTCCCTGCCGGCTGTAACGGTCAACCGCCTCGTAGATGTCCCCTTCGGTCATCTCGGCCAGCGTTCCCACGCATAGTTCCAGCGCGTTGCTAGGGCTGGGCGCCAGATCAATCAGTCGTTGATACATGCCCGGCTGGTAAACCAGGCGAGGCTGCCCGCGCATGGTGGGCATCGGAGGATCGTCGGGATGCGCGGCCAGTCGTACGCCCGACTCTTCGGCGACCGGTACAACATCGTGTAGGAACCTGTCGAGGCGTCTCCACAACTCATCGTGGGAAATGGCAGGCAGCGTCCCCGCGGCTGCGCCGGGATCGTAAACCATGTTCCAGACCATTCCCTTCGGGAGGGGAACATCATCGGCGGGGCCGTCCATGCCGACGGTGAGCGCGTGGCCGCGTCCCAACGGTGCCGTTACGCGTCCGCACACGCCGGCCAGGCTGAAGTTGTATCCCAGTACCGGGATGCCGGCTTCGCCCATGCGGCGAATAATCGTTTTGACCTTTTCGATTTGCTGCGCTCGCTGCGGGCCGTCGAGCAGAATGTCGTGCCAGTGCGCGGGGTCGAGATTCTCGATCGCAGCCAGGACCAGGCCCGCATCCTCAATCTCACGGCGCAGGGTCTTGAGTTCTTCGACCGTCCACAGCTTCTCGGGATCCCCCGCCCTCCCCCAGGGTTCGTACTTCCCACCCGTGGGCTGATTGTCGCGGGGGTTGGTCGCGCCCTGGTTGAAATAGTCAACCAGGTGGACAACCACATGCGTGCAGCCCGCCTGGCGCGCGAAGTAGTAGTAGTCGCGCGTCAGCATGTGGCGATACAGCCCCAGGCCAATTTTCATAAACGACTGCCGAGCGGGAGTTTGGGGACTCTTATACGAAGTAAGCGCTGGTTTTCTTTGCGTCCTTCGCGGATGTTCTTTGCGCCCTTTGCGGTTTAAGATTTTTCAGGTGATGTAGGCAAAAATCAAACGCTCTACCGCAAAGGACGCTAAGAAACCCGCAAAGAACGCTAAAAATCCTGCCCTACTTTCCCCGTGCCTTCGCGATCCTCTCGACAAACTGTTTCGCCGAGTCCGTGACCAGTTGCAGGTTACCTTTCTCGGCTCCAGCGGTCAGGCTGCCCCCGACGCCCACCGCCACCGCGCCCGCCTTGATCCAGTCGGCTACGTTGTCGATGCTCACGCCGCCCGTCGGCATCAGGGAAGCCTGGGGCAGCGGTCCCTTCGCCGCTTTCACGAAAGCAGGTCCCAGCGTTTCGCCGGGAAAGAGTTTTACGATGTCGGCGCCACATTCCATTGCGTCCACGATCTCGCGCATGGTGCCGGCCCCGGGCATATAAGGGACCTGATAGCGGTTGCACAAGCGCGCGGTTTCAACACTCACGGACGGACTGACAATGTATTGCGCCCCGGCCAGTATGGCGATGCGGGCCGTCTCCGGGTCGAGAACCGTTCCCGCGCCGATGAGGATTTCGCCGGAAGTGTATTTCCGGGAGAGAGCTTCGATGACGGCAGCCGCGCCCGGGACTGTGAACGTGATCTCAATCGCGGCCGCGCCCCCGAGGGCGCAGGCTTCCGCGATACGCGCGGCCTGGTCTGAGCTATGGGTCCGTACGATGGCGACCAGCCCCGATTCAATTACCCTTCCGAGAACCTTCAGCTTCAGCATAGTCATGGTGATTGTGTGAGCGGGACTCTTATCGTGTCCTTTTCGCCCGACCCAAGATAGTAATGCAAAACAGGGCAGCGTCCTAGCCCAGCAACCTTGGCGTCCTTTGCGGCCTCCCTTTGCGAACTTTGCGGTTTAAGACTTTTTACACTGGTTGAGCAAAGTCAGACCCTCACCGCAAAGTTCGCAAAGAAAGGCCGCAAAGGACGCCAAGCGAGTCAGCCAGTTGAATCAGGCCCTGCCGTATTCGGGCTGTGCGGACCTGGTTTGATTTACAATCCTTGGCTGCGCACGCCAGCCTCCAGGGATGCCGGGATGAAGACCACCCAGACCATTGAGTATTCCGAAGCGAGCCGGATCATCGAAAGGATTGTCGAGAAGGCGTTGGCCATGCGGAAGGCCGCGGTGATTGCAGTGGCCGACTCGCATGGCGAGCTGATTGCCTTCGCTCGCATGGACGGCGCTCCGCTGTCTTGCATTCGCATCGCCGCCAACAAGGCTTGGACGGCCGCGCGGGAACGCAAGCCAACCCAGGACATCGGAGACCGGGTCCGTCATCCGAAGAAGGGTCACGATATTGCCTACTATGGCGATCCGAAGTTTGTCGGTTGGGGCGGCGGCATTCCGGTATGGAGAGACGGCGAGGTAGTCGGCGCGGTGGCCGTCAGCGGGCTTTCATCGAGCGAAGACGTCGTTTTGGCCAAACTGGGCATTGAGCTAATCGAGGGCAAGGATAGGAAGAAGCGGCGCTGACCGGAGACTTGAAGGTAAGACTCATAAACCATCCGAGGGAACCATCCAGGGACATGACAAAGACGACGGTAACTTTTGGCGAAATCATGTTGCGGCTCGCACCGCCGGGCTTCGAAAGAATTCTGCAGACCGGGCGGTTCGTCGCAACTTTCGGCGGCGGCGAGGCCAACGTTGCGGTGGCGCTGGCGCAGTTAGGTCTGCCTGCGGCTTTCGTGACTGTTCTGCCTGACAAGAATCCGGTGGCCGACGCTGTCGTCGGCGAACTGCGCCGCTTCGGCGTGGACACTTCGCGGATCGTCCGCGGTAAAGGGCGCATGGGCGTCTATTATGTCGAGGCCGGCGCCAACCAGCGCCCTTCAAAGGTGGCCTACGATCGCGACTACAGCGCCATCGCCCTGGCCAAACCCGGGGACATCAACTGGGAGCGTGCTCTCGAAGACGCAGGCTGGTTTCATGTGACCGGCATTACGCCCGCCATCAGCAGTTCGGCGGCTGAGTTGGCGCTCGAAGCGGCGAAGAAGGCGCAAGCCAAAGGCATCACTGTATCCTGCGATTTGAACTATCGGAAGAACCTGTGGAAGTGGGGCAAGCCGGCTGCGGAAGTCATGCGCGAGCTGGTAAAGAATATCGATATCGCGATCGCCAACGAAGAAGACGTGCAGATGGCGCTCGGCATCGCGGCTGATGTGGACGTTCACTCCGGCCAGCTGGATCGCGCACAATATCAGAAGCTGACCGCGAAGGTTCTGGCCGAGTATCCGAACCTGAAGGCCATCGCCATCACCTTGCGGGAGTCCAAGAGCGCGTCGCACAACGGCTGGTCCGCCTGCCTCAATGACCGCCAGGGATTCAGCGTAAGCCGTTCCTATGAGATCACTCATATCGTGGATCGCGTAGGTTCGGGCGACTCGTTTGCGGCTGGCCTGATCTACGGTTTTCAAATGCTGCCCACGCATCAGGAAGCACTCGAATTTGCCGTGGCCACAAGCTGTCTGAAGCATTCCCAGCAAGGCGACTTCAGCCGCTCTAGCGTGGACGAAGTGAATGCGCTACTGAAGGGTGACGGCTCAGGAAGAGTGCAGCGCTGAAGAATTCTCAAACCAAGGCAGAGAGGTCTGGTTTGGTCCTGCACCATCAAAGTTAAAGGCGTCGGACAGGAGTGTCCGACCCACACAACAGCTACAGCTTTACCCATCCCCGAGATGCCGTTGAGCGCTCGACCGCGTCCAGCACTCTCTGCACGGCAACCGCATCATCAAAATCCGGGTAGCGCGATTCTTTGCGCGCCAGAGCTTTCAGAAAATCTCCCAGGACAGCAATGAAGGTGTGTTCGTAGCCGATGATGTGGCCGGGCTTCCAGAAATTGTCAGAATAAGGATGGTCCGGACCCGTCACCGTGATGTTCTTCATGCCCTGCTGGTTGGGCGGTTCGGCGGCATCGTAAAACTCCAGCTGGTTCATCTGCTCCAGATTGAAACGTAGCATGCCCTTCGACCCGTTGATCTCGAAGGCGTGACGATTGCGGCAGCCGACGCCGTAGCGAGTGGCTTCGAACGTCCCCACACTCCCGTTGGCATAGCGGGCCAGAAAAAACGTGGCATCGTCCACGTCGCGGCCGGGGACAAACGTATGCATCATGGCCGTCAACTCCGTAATCGGTCCATTGAGGTAGAGCGCCGAATCGATGGAATGGGAGAGCAGATCTCCAGCCGCTCCCAGCCCGGACTCGGAACGCCTGTAGCGCCAGGTTGCAGCCTTGCTGGGATCGTTTCCCGACTGATTCAAATACAGAGCACGGTAGTGATAGGTTTGGCCTAAGCGGCCTTCACCAATCAGCCGTTTGGCGAAGACGACGGCCGGAATTCGCCGGTAGTTGAACCAGACCAGGTTGGGGATCTCACCTATCGCCTCCGCCATGCTCTCGGCCTCCGGCAGGGAAGTGGCCAGTGGCTTCTCGCACCACACCATTTTCCCGGCCCGCGCCGCGGCTATGGCAACAGGCGCGTGCAGGATGTTGGGCACGGCTATATCGACAACATCGATGTCGGGACGCGCCACCACAGCCTGCCAATCGGTCGATACTTCCTCCCATCCCCATTGTGCCGCCGCGGAGTCAAGCTTGGCTTGGTTCCGTCCGCAGATTACCTTCAATCTCAAATCGTAGGGGACGTCGAAGAAGTGTGTGACCTGGCGAAAGGCGTTGGAATGCGCCTTGGCAATGGAACCACTGCCGACCATTGCGACATTCAAGGTCTGCTTGAGCGAGGGCATCAGACCGACAATACTACGTGGACACTACAGCCTGCGCCAAAACCAAAATGCCCCACCGGCCGCGGGACGACGCGACAGATGGGGCACCTTCGGCCGTAAACTTATTTTGCGGCGCGAACCATTGTTAGTTGTTCCAGACGATTTCCGCTTTCTTGGCGTACATGTGCTCTTTCTTCAGCATGCGGGCTGAATCGCCCAGGGGAACGACATACGCCGGCGTGGCCACTTCCCACAGCGGCCTCACACCGTGAGCTTGCACACTGGTGGACTGCTCCATGATGTTCTGGTGCCGCCCCAACTCCGTTTGAGAAGCATGCCCAGCATGGCTCCGAAAGTCGTACACTACCGGTTCGGCGCTCATTCCGACTCCGCCGACCGAGGCCTGTCCAAAGGCCGCACCAGCGAAACAAAGGAAGCTCAATACCAGCAACGTTGTCTTCATCAAAATGCCTCCGACCTTTGGCAGAATCCAGGATCGAGCCGCGAAATGTCGCCTCGATTCCTGCTACCTGTTTTGACTCCACCATGACAATACGCAAGCCGGATACCAAACCTTCCGGAAGTGCTATCTAGGCTTTTGGGAGGGCGATGCGGAATGCAGTGAAATTGTTTGCACAATCGTGGCGGAACCAGCCTCGGGAATCCCTTGCCTGGAGCGGGATGCAGCCGGTCCGGCGGCTCTTCCGCCCCCGCCGCATTCCGTGCAAAGAGCTGCTGCTCGATCAAACGTGCCCTCGCTTCGCACTCCTGCGTTGGAAGGGCTTGACGTCCGCTTTCACGCAAAGAATCCATCGCGCGCGGGTAAGTCCCCGGCCGGCAAGTTGAAGCAGTGGGGCTTAGGTGGCGTGACTAAGGTAACCTCCCTCTGGCACCAGTGGGCCATTCTGCAAGCGGGGCAGGCCGCTTACGATCGCATCATTCCGGATGGGAGGGTCAAATGGATAACATATCGATCCGGGACGGACTGCTGGCCGCGCTGACCGAGCGCTACGAAGCAGATCCCGCCCACTTCGTCAGCTTGCCTAGACAGATCGTGGATTCCTCATCGGCGCGAGCAGTAATCGCCGACCTGAGGAATGAGGGCTACGTCGAGGAGCAGGAGCGCGGCGTCATCCGGTTCACACGGCGCGGCTATGAGTCGCTCCGCGAACGTTTCGATGCCGCCGGGGACGAATCCAGAGTACTGCTCGCGGTCTAGCCTTACCACAGCCCATGTAGGGACGGGTCTCCGACCCGTCCACGCCGAGCAAAGCTCGGCTAGGTGTTGATCGCAGTTCCCGGCTCCAGCCAGCGCACCCGGTCATTCACTTCAGCCGCCCCGAAAGTTTGCGAAATCTCCGCCCGTGACTTACTGACGTCTTTCCAGCCTCGCGCTTTTTGCCGTTGGATTCACGGCAATTGCGGGAGGGGTGTGCCTGGGCCCCCATGTCATATACTTCAACGCGCGGTTGGAAGTCTCGCCAGCCGAGCTGCACAAATCCAGGCCGAGGCTGTCTATATGCCACAAGACGCTCCCCAGAAATCGCCTCGCGGATTGACCGCAGTTGCTGTGTTCCTGCTCTTTGGAGCAGCGATGGCTGCACTCGCGGGAACGACCCTGGTTTTGCCCGGGACAATTCTCGACCGCGCCTGGCGTCTGAATCCGGTCGCCTACGCGCAACTCGCCCCCCTGGGCACGCCCGTCGGCATCGCCTTCTTATTGCTGGCTCTGGTTCTTGCGGTGGCTGCGACCGGCTGGTGGCGCCGTCGCCGCTGGGGATGGATACTGGCAGTAGTCATCATTGCCATTCAGCTTCTGGGCGATTTCCTGAATCTGCTGAGGGGCGACGCAACGCGCGGCGCGGCCGGCGTACTGATCGCGGGTGCCTTGCTCTTCTACATGACGCGCCCGCGGGTCCGTGCGGCGTTTGTGCGGGATTAATATCTTCGCGGCAGCCTGTGAACTTCCGGAATCGTGTCGAGGCGAGAGGACAAACTCAGCTCCGAAGATATTACCGGCGAGGATCCGACACGCGCAGGAACGGATTCACCACGCGCACCCCATCGATTTCCCGCGATTGTTGGAAATTCTCGGAGAGTAGAACGCTGCAGCCAGCCTGTTTGGCCGAACGTAGAATCAGCGCGTCCCAAAAAGAAAACCCGTGCAGCCGGTGAAGGTCAATGGCCGCCAGGATGTCGGCAACATCCGGCGCAGCGACATCGAATGCGGCGAGCAACTCAACTTTTCGGCGCACGATCTGAGCCTCAACCCCCAGCTTGCGCGTTACCGTGACAAAATACTCCTGCAACACCTGCAAAGACACCACGCCGGTGCCGGCACGCCGGTGCTCGGCTACCAGTTCGATGGCTCGGCGCTGCTTGGCGGGCGCTGCCTTGTCATCCGCGTACACCAGGACATTGGTATCGAAGAAGCTACGAGCGCGCATGAATCTCGCCTCGATTGAACTTCCAGCCCCGTGAATTGCCGTGTCCGGAGAGGCGCTCGAATTCTTCAATGCTTCGTTCTGGATCGTCTCCTCCAGCCAACCTTTGCAGGTAGTCGCGGATTAACTGATTGAGACTCTTGCCTAAAGCCTCTGCCTTCTTGCGGGCACGGGCGACGGTCTGCTCGTCAATGGAAAGAGTAACGTTCATGAGCACAGTATACGTGTACACGTAATATGTGTCAATATGAGCCAGGTAAAGCTGATTCATGCCGTTCATCGCCTCCCTTATTGGAGCCCCCGAATCAGCCGTCAGCTCGAAGTCGTGAGAGAATTTCATCGCGTCTCGAGGCTGGATACGTTGGATTCAGCGTTGGCGGCGCGGCTTCCGTGATCGTTGTCTCTGTTCTTCGAAAGTCAAACATGATTTTTGCCCCGCACTCTAAGCAGGCCCTGCCGAGAGTTGCCGCGCTCGCCGCCTCGACCGTCCTCGTTTGTCAGCTGGCCGCGGGACAGCCATCGCCGCCGACGAATTGGACGGCAGCGCAGGACCATCAAGACATGATGGACCAGCTGGGCATCAAAGCCCTCCGCACCGGGCCAAGCGGCAATGAAAAAGATCCCAATCACGCTAACTACGACGAATCGAAGGCCAATCCGTATGGTGATCTGCCCGATGCGCTCACGCTGAAAAATGGACAGCAGGTCACGTCAGCAGAACAGTGGTGGAAGCAGCGGCGTCCCGAAATCGTCGAAGACTTCGAGCGCGAGGTCGTCGGCCGCATCCCGCCCGACGTACCCAAAGTGACCTGGGCGGTGAAGAGTACGACTGATTCGAAGGCCGGCGCTTTCCCCGTGGTGGAAAAGCAGCTGGTGGGACACGTGGACAACTCGGCGTACCCGTCACTTTCCGTTGACATCGAGATGACGCTGGTCACGCCCCGCAATGCGAAAGCTCCCGTGCCCGTGATGATCATGTTCAGCAGCGCGGCCTTTCGCCAGATCATGGCAAGCCATCCGGAATTCATGAAGATGAGGGGGAGCGATCCGCCCGCGGCCGAACAACTCATTGCGGACGGCTGGGGTTACGCGCTGCTCGACACCGGCAGCGTGCAGGCCGACAACGGTGCGGGCCTGACGAAAGGCATCATTGGCCTCACCAATAAAGGTCAGCCCCGAAAGCCGGAAGATTGGGGCGCGTTACGGGCCTGGGCCTGGGGCGCGTCGCGCAGCCTCGACTATCTGGAGACGGACAGCAGCGTCGATGCGAAGCACGTCGGCATCGAAGGCGTGTCTCGATACGGCAAGGCCGCGCTCGTGGCCATGGCCTTCGATCCTCGCTTTGCGGTAGTGCTGGTGGGTTCTTCCGGAGAAGGCGGCACCAAACCGCACCGGCGCGAGTTCGGAGAAGTAGTGGAGAATCTCACCGGGACTGGCGAGTATCACTGGATGGCGGGCAATTTCTTGAAGTACGGCGCGTCCCAGGCTTCTTTCGGAAGCAGGAATGCCGGCAACTTGCCGGTGGATTCGAACGAGCTGATTGCGCTGTGCGCTCCGCGCCTCACGTTCATCAGCTACGGGGTCCCCGAAATGGGAGACTCAAAGTGGCTCGACCAGCAGGGCAGCTTCATGGCGAGCGTGGCCGCGGGCGCTGTCTTCCGCCTATTGGGAGCGAAGGACCTCGGAGTGACTGACGACTATCACCATGCCAAGATGCCGCCGGTGAACACAGGTCTTCTCGATGGCCAGCTCGCCTGGCGGCAGCATGACGCGGGCCACACCGATGCTCCAAACTGGAAGTACTTCATTCCCTGGGCGGACAAATTCTTCGACCATCACCGGGCAGTCTGGGAACTTCCGGCCGACCAGCCGGTCTTTCGCAGGGACGCAAACTCTCTGGTCGCCCATTCCCAGTTGCTCGCAAAGGCGAAGCAATCCGGAATCGACGTCTATTTCGAAGGCGACTCGATCACAAGACGATGGGGCGCCCTTGATTACCCGGAACTGCTCGCCAATTGGAAACAAAATTTCTTCGGCTGGAACGCGGCTGACTTTGGCTGGGGCGGTGATCGAACCCAAAATATCCTCTGGCGTCTGCAGAACGGTGAGTTGGACGGAGTCAATCCCAAAGTCGTCGTTCTGCTCGCCGGCACCAACAACGTAGGCGATTTATCGGCCCCCGGTGACGCCCGCGCCCGAGCAGACGACGTGACGCGGGGCCTTCAGGCAATCTTGCATGTGATTCAGCAAAAGGCGCCCGCGGCGACAATCATCGTGATGGGAATTTTCCCGAGAAATGACAATATGACGTTCATGCCCATCATCGACAGCATCAACCGCAATCTGTCGGAGTTGGCTGACGGCCAGAAAATTCGATATCTGAATATCAACGACAAGCTGGCCGAAGGCGACGGACGGCTGTTCGACGGGATGATGAACCCAAAAGACAAGCTCCATCCCACTGTGAAGGCATATCAGATCTGGGCCGATGCACTGAGACCAATCCTTACGGAGTTGCTCGGGCCTCCCGCTACCGTTGATCACGCCCCGCCCCCGACGGGCGACCCCGCTGCGGCACAGTGACCGAGTCCGAGTCGGGACAGGCGAGGCTGCCCCACCCTTTGCGGTTTTCAAAGGGTGGGATCATGAGCTCTCGACCTTTCAGGATTTTGACTTTTCGCGCTCCCAGACTTCGAAGACCCAGTCACCAAAATCAAAACCCCGGGAAGCAAAAGTTGAGTCTCCACCCTTTGAAAATCGCAAAGGGTGGGGCAGCCTCGCCGAAACAGATTGTAGATTCATCCTCGGCGCGAGCTGTCATTGCCGAACTGAGAAACAACGGTTACGTCGAGGAACAGGAACGAGGCGTGATCCGTTTCACCATACGCGGTTACAAGGTGCATCGCGATCGCAACCATCACAACTGGGCCGATTCCAGCGTTCTGGTCGCGGTATGAAGCGCCATGGAGCTAGCCACGGCTGGGCCAGTCGGCGAAGCCTATGCAACCGGTGTCATCACTACTGGTTTGTCACAGATCCAAAGTCTATCCACCCTTCATTACAACCTAAGCCGGTAATATTCAAATGCCCGCGACCCGGTTTCGCGTGACCTGCTCTCATTGGAAGGGGAACGATCGTCGCTTCTGGAGGCGCTCCGCCTGCATTTGCTATGCGCGCTCCTGAAGCTAAAGGTCTGAATCATTAAATTCGGTCTGCCCGGACTTGTTCTGCTGCAAGATCGTGTTGATTTCGCAGCCCACCAGAAGGGCGAGGCCCGCCATGTACATCCACAGCATCAGGATGATCATGGCAGCGAGATTGCCGTAGGTGGCGCTATAGTCGCCGAACTTGGAGACGTAGAATCGAAACCCAATCGAGGCCAGCGCAATCACCGTGGCGGCGATCACATTGCCGGGCGAAATAAACTGGAACTTAAGGTTTACGTCGGGCCCTAACCGGTAAGTCAGGGCAAGAGCCAGGAGCAACCCGACGGCGATAATGATCCAGCGCAACGTCGCAAAAAAGACGAGTAAGGGCCGGCTCCATCCGATGATTGACCCCAGCCATGACTGAACTACCCCTCCGAAGATCACCAACGACATAAACCCGATTGCCAAAAGAACAAACAGCACCATCAGCAGAATCGCGGTCCCCCGCACCTTCCAAAACCCGCGCCGTTCCTTGACGCCATAGACCACGTTGAGCTGCTCCATGATCGCGTGGACACCGGTGGATGCCGACCAGAGCGTAAAGATCAGTCCGAAGGTCAACAGACCTTCCGTTCTTTCGGAAGCGACGTGCCGGATGGTTCCCTCGAAAAGCTCTGCCGACTGCTCCGGCAGGACCTGACGGAAGAGATCCAGTATGGCCTGCTGCAGGTGGGGGATGGAGAGGTAAGGAAGAACGGAAAGGATAAAGATCGCCGCCGGGAAAATTGCCAGCAAAAAATAGTACGCCAGGGTGGCCGCGCCGTTGAGGATGTGGTCGTCCTCAATTTCGCGCCACAAATCCTTTGCCAGATCTATCGGCCGCCTGCCAGTCGAAGTGCTCGTTGTGGAAAAGCTCCTTTCCCCGTCGTTTAGCAGCGTCTGTCCACGTAAGTCCGCGTGCTTTTCAATCTTATTCCCGAAGCCCTGAAGAACCAGGACTCCTTGACGTCTTCAACCATGGCCGGCTGGCCCCCTCAAGCCTGCGTTTGGCTCGAGTGCGAGTGTGCAGCGTCAGGGATTGTGGTCCGCTAGTGGTGTCGATGGTGAGTTGCGTAACTGCCCCACTCAAGCCAAAGGAACGCTTGAACGGGCCACTCGCCGGCAGAGCATAGTTCCAATCGAGGTCGGAATCATTCACTGGGAGATAGCCTGGCCGTCCCGCTGAGTACTTTTAAGAATGGATTTGCCAGAAACGCGCGCGAAGATCTCACGGTAGAATTGCGGATGTGACTGCCAGGTCTGTGCCGTCACGATGCGCCCGTCGCACACCGCTTCGTCGGTGATATAGATCGCTCCGGCCTGCTCCGCTTCGAGGCGCACATGTTCGTAGCAGGTCACACGTTTACCGCTGATGAGCCCTGCAGCAGCCAGCACTTGAATGCCATGGCAGATGGCGAAGATCCACTTTCCCGCTCGATCGAAAGCCCGGACAATATCCAACAGGCGAACATTGTTCCGCAAGTACTCGGGCGCCCTGCCGCCAAGAATGAGCACTGCGTCATAGTCCTCGATTTCTACCTGATCGAATGCCAGATCTGCCTCGAGCCCATATCCCTCTCTTTCGATGTAGGTGTCCCATCCCGGCTTGAAGTCGTGCATCACAAGATGCAGCCGCCGGCGTGTCGGAGCCGCAACCACGGCCTCCCAGCCCTCCTCCCGAAACCGGTGAACCGCATAAAGCGCTTCATACGACTCTCCACCATCACCCGTGATTACAAGAACTCTGGCCATGCTTTCCAACCTCATCTGGATTTTGCTGTGCTGGCGGCTCAATGTTACGCCCCGCGTGAGCTGACTGGAAAGGGCGTCGCAGACTAGGTTGGGTTTTTGGCCATTCTGGTAAATGCTATTCTATGCTATGCTTAATATGCTAGCATTTCCTAGAGGACGATCGGGGGAGGTTGCAATGCAAAATGCTGACAAGATTCGTATTCACAGCACAGAGAAATACGTGCTGCCCGCCCGACGCCAAAAGGTCAAGCGTTTTTCGATTCGAGCCGGGGACGTGGTTCGAGAACTGGGGATGAACGGCCGCGTGCCCGCAGTTTGTAGTGCCCTTAAGGGCCATAAGTTTTTACAACACAACAATCTACGGCTGATTGAGATAACCGGGCCGAAATCCGGTCAGAGCACAACTGTGACTTACACCTACGAATTCGTGGACACGAAAAAGTCAGATTTACCGAAGGATGATCCTTGGATTCAGCTGCGCGGGGCTTTAAAGAAGGTTTTCAGAGAACTCGGCGGCGGTGAGGCCTATCTGCGCAACGAGCGCGACAATTTCTATCCGCCGGCGGAGAGCCAATGAGCCGGGTTTATTGGGACACCATGCTCTTCATCTACTGGCTCGAGGACCATCCGCAATATGCGAAGCGGGTGGGCGCAATCCGTTCGCGCATGGAAGAGCGGGGAGACCAACTCATCACCGGCGCATTCACTTTCGGAGAGATACTCGCCGGCGCTTACCGCAAAGGCGCGACGCAGGTTGCCACTGAGTCGCGCCCCTTGCTAAAAGAAGTCGTGTCCGAGGTCGTTCCTTTTACCATCGAAACCGCGGACTATTATGCGCAGATTCGCGGCAAGCTAGGCGTGGCCCCGGCAGATGCCATCCATCTTGCCTGCGCAGCCCAGGCCGGCACCGATTTGTTCCTGACGAACGATAAACGGCTTGTCGGCAAGATTGTGCCGGGGATTCAGTTCATTGCTTCTCTCGAGATGCAGTTATTGTGAGCGCGAATCCCACGTTTCGAAAACTGCGAAGGGTAGGGCACCCGGGCGGCTGGCCCACTCTTTCTCTACTCGTGCCACACTTAGGCTGCCCCACCCTTGCGTTTTTTGCAAGGGTGGGAGAGGCCTTGGGCGTGGCGCCGGAAACAATGGTTCTGGAGCAACTCTCGACACTAAGCTTATGGCGAGGCGGGTCCAGTTCCCGTCAATAAAGCGGCAGCCTGCGGAATTAATTTCTCGGAGTCCAGAAGCCAAGGACGGCGCACAGGAGCCACTCCTCCGCACGCGAAAAGCCCAAGAATGGGAAGGCCTTGCCGCGTCCCTCCCCACCCTTGCAAAAAGCGCAAGGGTGGGGCAGCCTCAGATTCGAGACCGCTCGGATAAAAGGGTAGGCCAACCCGCCAAAGATGGGACACCCTCTGTGGGAATGGGTCAGTCCCGTCAGTCCCGTTTTCACTGTCATATACTTCCGAAATGAAGCGAGCCGTCCGTAGTCGCCGCAAAGTATACGGGCAACTCCTGAAGCATGCCCGCCGCCAGCCACATCGGGAATGCTGCGGAATTCTGGCGGGGCAGGACGGACTCATCACGCAGGCGTTCCCTGCGAAAAACGTCGCGGCGGATCCAGTCAGGAATTACGAAATTGCACCCAGGGAAATCGCGTGCCTGATGGAGGAACTCCGCAATCGACGGCTCGAATTCCTCGGCATTTATCACTCGCATCCGAATTGGATGGACACGAACGAACCCTCGCCGAAAGACATCGCGTTGGCCCACTTCTCGGAAGCGATTTATTTCATCGTGACGCCACGACCGTATGCCACCACGCCCATCCGGGCATTTTCGATCCGAGATCGGCGTGCAACAGAACTTGAAATTCAGGTCCTGCCCTGAAGAACTCTCATGAACACGAATGACCAACGGTGTTTTCCGTCGGCATTCTTCGCCTTCATTGGGGCACCCCGCTGGATTCGCCCTGGAAAGACTACGAGATGCGAAAAGGGTTTACGAGAAAGCCACAAAGGGACGAGCCCGCGACGCCAGTCAAGAACTACATAACGCCGAGCGGGCTGCAGCGCCTCAAAGATGAGCACCGGTTTCTGCTCACCAGGGAACGCCCGGCCGTGGTGGAGGTGGTGGCGTGGGCTGCCAGCAACGGCGATCGCAGTGAAAACGCCGACTATCAGTACGGCAAGCGGCGGCTGCGGCAGATCGA